>Ga0335083_10000633_pt1 | contig 51809 bp, 45 predicted proteins | sample Lox_Sample_42_FD_206716 | JGI IMG/M metagenome (GOLD analysis project Ga0335083, IMG submission 206716) | Soil microbial communities from Loxahatchee National Wildlife Refuge, Florida, United States - Lox_Sample_4.2 | ecosystem: Environmental > Terrestrial > Soil > Wetlands | place: USA...
TTCGGGTGCACACGTGAGCGAGGGGAATCTCCATGGCCGGGATGGTCTTTTTCACCGACAACTACGCCGACCGCAGCAGCGACGACGGGTACCAATTCGAGTTTTACTGCCGTCGATGCGGAAACGGTTACTCCTCGTCGTTCCAGCATTCGGTGACCGGCTTCGGCGGACGGCTGCTCCGCCTCGGCGGCGACATGCTCGGCGGCCAGATCGGGGAGCGCGCATCGCAGCTTGGCTGGGACGCCGAATTCATGCGCGACACCGTGCGCGGCTCGACGCGCGACAAGGCGCTTGCCAAGGCCGTCGAGGAAATGCAGCCCTACTTCAAGCAGTGCCACAACTGCGGCCAGTGGGTCTGCGGCCAGATCTGCTGGAACACCGAGCGCGGCCTGTGCGTGAGCTGCGCGCCTAAGCTGGACCAGGCCATGGCGCAAATGCAGGCGCAGGCCCAGATCGACCAGCTCAATACCAAGATCCAGGCACAGGACTGGACGAAGGACATCAACTACCGCGACCAGGCGACCGGCATGTGCCCGTCCTGCGGAAATGAAAGCGGTGCGGGCAAGTTCTGCCAGTCCTGCGGTCATCCGCTCGCCGCCGCGCAGTCGGCGAAGAAGTTCTGCGGCAACTGCGGCACCGACCTGAACGGCGCGAAGTTCTGCGGCGAGTGCGGCACGCCGGCCGGCTGAGGTGAGCTCCGCCCAGTACCGCCTGGTCACCGCGGGCGGCGGCCAGGCCGAGTCCGGCAGCGGCGACGTGACGGTGGCGGGCGGAATCCTCGAGCTCAATCCCGCCAACGGCACTCCGCTGCGCATCCCCGCCAGCCGCATCGCCTCGGTCGCCGAGCCGGAGCCGTTCACTATCCTGGTCACCCTCGCCGACGGGACCGCGCTCGAGCTCGGCAGGCTCGGCCGGATGCGCACCCAGCTGCTCGAGGAGCTTCGCGATGCGCGGGCCGAGGTCGCCGCGGCGGAGTCGGGCACGGTGGGGGACGCCGCCCGGTTCAGCGGAACGGTTGGGGCTGACCCCGCGGACCTGCACGTCTTTGAAGACGCGCTGCTGGTCATCGCGGGCGGCCGGGCCAGGCGGATCGCCTTCTCCTTCGTCACGGACGTGCGGGCGCAGGACTACATCGTCACGGTCTCGCTGACCGGCGGCGCTCAGGTCGCCATGACCCGCCTCGGCAGGCGCACCGACGAGTTCGTGACGCTGCTTGGCGAGCGGCTCACCGCTTCGCGCGGCAGGACGGCGGCCTTCCTTGGCTCGCTACTGCCCGGGCTCGACCCGATGGCGCAGCGCGCCGCGGCCGGCCTGCTCCGCGACGGCGTGGCGGCGCCAGCCGGCGCGCTCGACGCGATCCACCCGGACCTCACCGGCACGCTGCTGCGGGTCGCCGCGCTGCCGGACAGGAACGCGGCGATCTCCGCGCTCGCCGGCCAGGCCGGCCTGGGGATCGGCTTCAAGCAGGTGGCCTCGGTCCGCCGCGCCGCGGTCGGCGGCACCCCGTGGCATGACCCGTCGGTGACGCCGCACATCGGCCAGCACGACAGCCCGGAGGGCATGTTCCGTCCCGGCCTCGGCGGTGCGATGGCGGCCGGCATGATGTCCGGGATGGGCCCTGGCGCCGGCGGGTTCGGGCTTGGCGGCCCCGGTGGGTTTGCTGGTCTAGGGGGCTTCGGCGGCGGCTATGGCGGTTATGGCGGCGGGTACGGTTACGGTGGCCCGTTCGGCGGCGGTCCCGGTGGCATGGGAGGCATGGGAGGCATGGGCGGCTACTGGGCGTTCCGCGCGCTCGGCGCCGGCATGAACTGGAACTCGGGTGTCGCACAGCATCAGATGACCCCGCGCGCCGATGTCCGGCGCGGCATGCTCACCCCGGAGACGGAAGACCTGTCCGCGCTGACCACGACGGGCGATGACCCCACGGTGCTGGCATTCGCGCTGCTTTCCGGGCCGGGCGGCGCCGTCGCCTACGAGGTGCTCAACCTTCCTGACCCGCTGACCTACGTCTACCGCGGTCCCGGAGGCCAGGCCTCACTGACGGCGGTCAACCAGGCGCTCGACGACGCGGGCTTCGCGGCCGCCGAACTGCACGCCGCGACGTCAGGCGACCTGACCGCCGCGCACCGCCAGGACGCCGCGGCCTCGCCCCTCGTCCGCGCGCTCATGGCGATTGTCGCCCACGACGACAGCTGGGCAACCCAGCTAGCCGCCCTGCTCCGCGGCTAGCCCGCCGGGCATTTGGCGGGGCACCACTGTGCTTAGCCGGCGACCATTCTTTGCCTGCCCGGCGACCACATTTTTCGTCTCTGCTTAACGGGCGACCACTCTTGAGTCCGTTTTGCGGCAAATGTCGCACGCTCGGTTAAGCAAAGTCGCGGAGGGATGGTCACTGGGTAAGCAAAGTCGCCGTCTGGTGCAAAGCTTCGCGTTACTGGTGGCCGACGAGTGTTCAGAAAAGGTGCAAAACGGTTGCAGTCGCTGATGGGAGTGGTTTCGACGGGCGGTACGGGAGGGAAAAAGACGGATCATGGGGAACGGGGGCGTTCCTCGGGCCAGGTCTGATTCGGATCGGCTGCGAGGCACGTCGGGCCAGCTACGCGAAGAATTCTCCCGCGCGGACTCGGAACAGCGACGGGCGGAGTTCCTCGCCGTTGTCTCGCATGAGATGCGCACGCCCTTGACGTCGATCATCTCCTTCAGCGAACTGCTGCGCGGTGAGTCGGCGGGCCTCTCGCAGGACGGCCAGCGGTTTCTCGGCATCATCGAGCGCAACGCCGACCGGCTGCTCCGGCTGATCGACGACCTGCTGATGCTTAACCGGCTCGAGGCGGGCGGGCTGCCGCTCGAACTGACCCAGGTCTCGCTTCCCGCGCTTGCCGCGGAGGCGGTGAAGAACGCCGCGCCGGTGGCGGAGAAGTCCGGTGTCACCGTGCATCTCGATGCCGGGGACGGGCCCGCGGTGCAGGCCGACCCCCGGCGGCTGATCCAGGTCCTCGACAACCTGATCGGCAACGCGGTCAAGTTCTCCCATGTCGACAGCCTTGTGCGGGTCAGGCTCCGGTATCACCGGGGCACCTGGCGTATCGACATTTCTGACACCGGGATCGGCATACCTTCCGACGAGGCGGCCCGGCTGTTCGGCGCGTTTGTCCGCGGCTCGAACGCGCGGATCGCCGGCCTCCCGGGCACCGGGCTCGGGCTCGCCATCGTCAAGTCGCTCGTGGAGATGCACGGCGGCCACGTCAAGGTGGACAGCGTGCTTGATCAGGGGACCACGTTCAGCGTGTTCCTGCCGGTGCACGCGACGGCGGCGGCCCAGTGAACGACCGGGTGCTGCTGATCGAGGACGACGCCGACATCGCGCTCGGCGTGGGCACGATGCTGAGCAGGAACGGGTTCGCGGTGACCACCGCTGGCGATGGCAGGGAGGGGCTGCGGGTATTTCACGGCGAGCGCCCGGACATCGTCATCCTGGACGTCGGGCTCCCGGAGATGGACGGGTGGACCGTCCTCGAGCGAATCCGCGAGCTGAGCGAGGTTCCGGTACTCATGCTCACCGCGCACGGCCAGGAGTCGGACAAGGTGCGCGGGCTGCGGACCGGCGCCGACGACTATGTCACTAAGCCGTTCGGCAACGCGGAGTTCGTCGCCCGGGTACGGGCGCTGCTGCGGCGTGCGGGCAACGGCGAGCAGCAGGGGGCGCCCGAGGTCTACGACGACGGGCACGTCCGGGTGAACTTCGCCGAGCATGAGGTGCTCGCAGACGGCGAGCCCGTCGAGCTGACCGCGACCGAATACCGCCTCCTCGTGACCCTGGTACGGCACCGCGGCCAGGTGCTGAGCGCGGTCCGGCTGCTGGATCTGGTCTGGAACGACCCGGTCGGCATCGGCCCGGAGCGGGTCAAGTACAGCGTGATGCGGCTGCGCCGCAAGCTCGGCGCCACGTCGGGCGCGGACTCCCCGATCGAGGCGGTTCGCGGCTTCGGCTACCGTTACCGGGCCGACCGCAACCGTGCCGCACCGTTACGGCAACCAAGCCCGCACGCCACGGGGGGCAGACTGTCCGGGTCATGAAACCCTCCGCTTTCCCAGAGACATCCGGCGATGCCGCCTCGCGAGGGCGGATCCTGGTGGTCGAGGACGACCCCGAGGCCGCCGAGTTTTTCCGCCATGTGCTTGTCACACGCGGCCGTTTCGAGGTCATGCACACCCCCGACCCGGTGACCGCGCTCGCCCTGGCGTCCGCGCAGTGCTGGGATCTGCTGCTCACCGACCTGGACCTGCCCGGCATGACCGGCCTCGAGCTCCTTGCCGCCCTGCGCCCGATGACGCCGCGGCTGCCCGGCATCGTTGTCACCGCCCACCCGCTCGAACTGAGCCCCGTCGTCGCAGGGCCCGGCCCAGGCATTCCCGGCACCGTCAAGCCCGACGCGGTCCTGGCAAAGCCGGTCAGGGCCGAACTGCTCCTCGACACGGTGAGCACGCTCGCGGCCCGGCTTGGCCGCTCCGGCTGACAGCCTGGCCGGCCACCGCCCGTCCGCTGCTGGTGAACGCCGATTCCCCTGACGGCCGCGGGTACCTACAGTGAGGTCATGAGCGAGGCCGCAGCAACCTCACCGCTTGACAACCGCGTGCTCGAACCGTTGTGGCGGGAGGTGCTCGGGCGCCGCCTGCGCGCGCTGCGCACCGAACGCTGGGAGACGCTCGCCCAGACGGCCGAGCGGGCCGGGATCTCACCTCAGTACCTGTCGGAGATCGAGCGGGGCCGCAAGGAGCCGTCGAGCGAGATGATCGCCGCGCTGGCTGGCGCGCTCGGCATTTCGGTCGCCGACCTGATGGCCGGCGCCGCGGCGGACCTCCGCCACGACGCCGGCATCGTCGCGCTTGCCACCATCGGTGCGGCGGGTACCGCCCGGATGACGCGCGCCGCGCGGGCGACATACCCGGCGGGCCCGGTCGCCCTCGCCATGGCGGCCTGAACCCGTCGCCCTAGTCGCGGCCGGTGAGAATCTGGTCCACCAGGCCGTACTCCAGTGCACCTTGCGCCGTGAAGATGCGGTCCCTGTCGGTGTCGGCGCGCAGCGTCTCCACGGTCTGGCCGGTGTGCTCGGAAAGCACCGACTCGAGCTGCGCCCGCAGCCGGACAAGCTCGTCCGCCTGGAGGATCAGGTCGGGGATGGTGCCCTGGCCGCTCACCGCCGGCTGGTGCAGGATGACCCTGGCATGCGGCAGCATGGCCCGGCGCCCGGCGGCGCCCGCCGCGAGCAGCACCGCGCCCGCGGCGACCGCCTGGCCGACGCAGGTCGTCACCACCGGCGCCTTGATGTAGCGCATGGTGTCGTAGATGGCCAGCATGGACGGGATGTCGCCGCCCTCGCAGTTGATGTACAGGTTGATCTCCTGGTCCGGGCTCTGTCCCTCGAGGAAGATCATCTGCGCGGTGAGCGTGTTCGCGACACCGGGGTCGATCACCGTGCCGAGGACGATGATCCGCTCGGTAAGCAGGTGCGAGTAGACGTCCATGATCCGGTCGCCGCGCGCGTGCTCGGCGACGACGTTGGGGATGGTGTAGCTGCTCATGCCGCACCGCCCGCGGTCCTCGCCGTGCCCGCTCCGTCGGTGGCAGGCCCGCCGGCGGCTGGGCCGCCGGAAGCGGGGCCGTCGGCGGCTGGGCCGTCGGCGCTAGGCCCGTCGGCGGCAGGCGCGGGCGCCCGGTACGGCCGCAGGCCGAACGGGCGCCGCCCGGCCGGAAGCAGCTGTGCGAACGCCGAAGCGATCTGGTCGATGAAGCCGTAGTCGCGCGCCTCGGCCGAGGTGTACCAGTGGTCGTGCCGCGAGTCCTCGAAGATCCGCTCCATCGGCTGGCCGGTGTCCTCGGCGATCAGCCCGAGCACCGTGTCCCTGGTCTGCCGCAGGTCCGCTGCCTGGAGTTCGACCTCGACCGCCGAGCCGCCAATGCCGGCCGAGCCCTGGTGCATGAGGATCCGCGAGTGCGGCAGCGCATACCGCTTGCCCCTGGTGCCCGCCGACAGCAGGAACTGGCCGGCGCTGCACGCGATGCCCAGGGCGAGCGTCGACACGTCGCACGGGATGAGCCGCATGACATCGCGGATGGCTAGCATCGACGGCACGGAGCCGCCGGGGGAGTTGATCCACAGCGCGATGTCGCTGTTCGGGTCCTCCTCGGCGAGCGTGATCAGGTGCGTGGCCAGGACGGTGCCGTTGTCGTCGTCGAGCACCCCGTCGAGTACGAGCACCCGGCGCGGCAGCAGGGAGAGCCTGAGCTGTTCGGTGAAGACCGGAGTCTTGGATTCTGAAGCCATGACTTCAGGCTGCGCGACGAACGCGGCAAAGAGGCGCCGCCGCTGCCGTCGGCAGATCCGCCGCAGGCAGCGGGCCAGCCGCAGGCAGCGGGCCAGCCGCAGGCAGCGGGCCAGCCGCAGGCAGCGAGCCCGCCGCAGGCAGCGAGCCCGCCGCAGGCAGCGAGCCCGACGGTCAGCAGCGGACCGCCTCCTCGAGCACCGCGCCGGCCGCGAGCAGCCGTGCTTCGCTGTTACGCGGGCCGATGAGCTGTACGTTCGCCGGGATCGGCCCCTCCTGGCCGGAGAACGGGATGGGCAGGGCAAGCGAGGGCACGCCCGCCGCGTTGACCGGCGAGGTGAGCGCGCGGAGCTTGAACAGCAGGTGCGAGTCCTCGAGCAGCGGTGGGTAGCCGAGCAGGGTGGGCGCGGCGAGCATGTCCACTCGCTGCCACAGGTCGGCGAGCGTGGCCCGCCAGCCGGCGATCACCGCCTCGGCGGCGGCCACCATACCCGGCGTGACGGCGCTCGCTCGTGCGAGCCGGTCCATCACATCGAAGCCGATCCTGTCGCCCGCGGTGGCGACAAGACCGGCGTTCGTGGCCCAGGCCTGTGCGTCCAGGATGGTGATTGCCGCGGTGATGACCGCGTCGATGCCGGGAACGACCACGGGCACCACGTCGAACTCCGCGGTGCGCAGCGCGTCGTCGATCGCGGTGGTGATCACCGGGTCGGCGTCGAGTTCGAGCACGCCGACAGTCCGCGGCGCGCTCTCGGCGACGGTGAATCCTGGCTCGAGCAGTGCCATGCCGGCGGCGACTCCGGCGACGTCGCGTGCCATCGGCCCCACGGTGTCCAGCCCGTGGGCCAGGGGGCGGACGCCGTCGAGCGGGATCCTGCCCCAGGTGGTCTTGAGCCCGGTGATACCGCAGCAGGCGGCGGGGATGCGGATTGACCCGCCGGTGTCGGTGCCGTACGCGATGTCGGCCTCGCCCGCGGCGACTGCCACCCCGGAGCCGCTCGATGACCCGCCGGGCATCCGCAGCGGGTCGAGCGGGTTGACCGGGGTGCCGAATGCCGCGTTGATCCCGGTGATTCCGTAGGCGAGCTCGTGCAGGTTGACCTTGCCGGCGAACCTCGCCCGGCCGGCCGCGATCGCGGCGCGCAGCCCGCCGAGGCATGCGGCGTCGCGCTCGGCGGGGAGCGCGTCGTCGGCGACGGCCCGCGAGCCCGCCGTGGTTGGCAGCCCGGCCACGTCGATGAGGTCCTTCACCGCGACCCGAGGTCCGGTTCCCGGCGCTGCGTCACGGACGATCCAGGTGCCCACTCAGTTAGCCTATGCCGCGCATTTCTACGCACAAGGCGCGATTCGGGGCTTTCCTTTCACGCGGGATTGTGCCATGCTTCGCCGGCTGGCAGCAGCGACGAGGAGTCAGGCCCCCAGGAGCCGCGCGCATAGGGGAGCAGCGGCCCCACCTCGCCGACGATCGGGTCGATGACCCGCCAGGCCGCCTCCACCGTGTCCTGCTGCGCGAACAGCCAGCGCTCGCCGTTCAGGGCCGCGCCGATCAGCCGGTCGTAGGCGCGCATGTCAGCGCCCGGGTGCTGGATGAAGGTGAGGTCCTGCACCTCGGGTTCCCAGCCCGCGCCCGGCTTCTTCCCGACCAGGGTCAGCACCGCCTGGCTCTCCGGGTAGATGCGGAACCGCAGCGCGTTCGAGGTGATCACGTCGCCGAGCCCGAACACGTCGTGCGGCGCCGGCTTGAAGTCCATGAACACCTCGGTCGCGGTAACCGGCAGGCACTTGCCCGCCCTGATCACGATCGGCACCCCGGACCAGCGCCAGGTGTCAGCGGCGAGCCGCACCGCCGCGTACGTCTCCGTCCGCGACCCCGGCGACACCCCGGGCACCTGCAGGTATCCCTCGTACTGTCCCTTGATCACGTCGGCGGGCGCAAGCGGCCGCAGCGCGCTGATCAGCTGTGACTTCGAGGCGATCCAGGAGTCGAGCCCGGAGCCGTCCGGCGGGTCGGCGAGCACGGTGGCGAGTACCTGGAGCATGTGGTTCTGCACCACGTCCTTGACGGCGCCTGTCCTGTCGTAGAAGCTGCCACGGTCGGCGACGTCGAACGCCTCGGCCATGGTGATCTGGATGGACTGCACGTAGTTCCTGTTGAGCAGCGGCTCGATGATCGAGTTCGCGAACCTGGCGAACATCAGCGACTCGACCGGGTCAAGCCCGAGCCAGTGGTCGACCCGGTAGATGGACTCCTCGGCGAAGTACCGGTGGATCGTCTCGTTGAGCGTCTCCGCTGAGGCGAGGTCGGCGCCGAAGGGCTTTTCCACCATGACCCGCGACTGCGCGGCGAGACCGACGCCGGAGATCCCCTCGGCGATCCGGCCGAACAGGAACGGCGGCACCTCGAGGTAGTGCAGGATCCGCTTCGCGTCACCGAGTTCTGACGCCATCGCCTGGTAGGTGGCGTGCTCGCCGAGGTCGCCGTCGACGTACCTGAGCAGGTCGAGCATCTTGGCCGCGGCGGGTGTGCCCGGGTCCATGTCGTTCAGCTTCAGCGCGGCGACGGCGTAGTCCCTGAACTGCGCGAGACCCCAGCCGCTCTTGGCGACGCCGACGACCGGCAGGTCGAGCACGCCGCGCTCGACAAGGCCCACAAGCGCGGGAAACGTCTCGAGCTTCGCGAGATCCCCTGTCGCACCGAAGATCACCAGCGCGTCGACTTGGTCGGCACTCATAGTGACTCATCCTGCCAGCCGCGTAGCGGTGGCCGACAGAAGCCGCCGGTTAACTCTTGGTGGCGCCTGCCGCCCGCGGTGCCGTCGCCGCGGGGGACCGCCGGCTCATGCGCGCGATCAGCGGGCTGGCAAGCGCGCCGGTGCACAGCACGGCGAGCAGGATGCCCGCAGTGACCGCGCCGCCGTCGCCGCCGAGTCCGGCCAGCGGCGACAGCAGGGCGCCGAGCAGGAACGGCAGCGCGCCCACCCAGGCCGACGCGGTGCCGGCGATCGCGCCCTGGTTGGCGAGGGCCGCCGCGGTCGCGTTCGGTCGCATGCTCCCGAAGCAGGCGATGAAGAAGAAGAGCGGTACGAGCAGCGCCGCAAGCGGCGGGTGCCCGGTGAGGGCCGCGGCCAGGAAGGCGTCGCAGCCCGCGGTCATGATGATCAGCGAGACGACGACGATCCTGGTGACTGGCACGCGCTTGACCAGCCGGGCGCCGAGCTGCGCCATCGTGGTCAGGCCGATCGCGTTGATCATGAAGAACAAGCTGAAGAGCTGCGGCGACTCGTGGTAGGCGTCCTCGACGATGAACGGCAGCGCCGAGATGTAGCAGATCAGCGCCGCGTTGCCGAGCGTGATCGCGAGGGTGTACCCGACGTACTGGCGGTCGCGGACCAGGCTGCGCGAGTCGGCGGCGAGCTGGTGCAGCCGCGACGGCGTGCGCCGTTCCGGCGGCAGCGTCTCCGGCAGGAACCAGGCGAGCAGGAACAGGATCAGGCCGATTGCCGCGAGCACGCCGAACACGCCGCGCCAGGTGGTGAACCGCAGGATCTGGCCGCCGATGACGGGAGCTAGCACCGGCGCGAGGCCGAAGACGAGCATCAGCGAGCCGAGCACCCGGGCCAGTTCTGTCCCCTCGTACAGGTCGCGGACGATGGTGAGCGAGAGCACCACGCCGCCGGCGCCGGCCACTCCCTGCAGGAAGCGGAAGACGACGAGCGCGCCGATGTCTGGCGCCGCGGCGCACGCCACGGACAGCACGGTGAACGCGACGAGCCCGGCGAGCAGCGGCCGCTTGCGCCCGAGGCCGTCGCTCACCGGCCCGGCGATGAGCTGCCCGATGGCGAGTCCCGCCAGGCAGCCAGACAACGTGAGCTGGACGAGCGACTGTGACGCGTGCAGGTTTGCGGCGATGGTCGGCGTGGACGGCAGGTACATGTCCATCGACAGCGGCCCGAACGAGGAGAGCGCGCCGAGCACGGCGAGCATCCCGAGGCGGCGCCGCGGACGAACCGCGGGCGACGCGACAAAAGTTTCCATTGCTAACGAATGGTATGTGCCCAGAACGTGCCAGGCGACGTGCGGGTCTCCTACGGTCCCGCAGGTTTTCAGGAGCTCAGAACAAAAAGGGATAATCCGGAACGGGTGCGGCTGACTCAGCCAGGCCCGGGTTCACCCCGGGGCGGAACAAGCGAAAACGCACCGCGCCTTTTCCGGGGCCCTCATTTGCGCGGGCTTACGCCCTGGCGAATGGCGGCGGCGCCGCATTTCCCGCTTGACGCCCGTCGCGTTTGTCGTGGCCGCCTACGTCATCCGTCCCGGTCATGTGCCTAAGGCGGGCCTCGCGGCTTATGATCGCGCTTGTGCGCAGCGACCCGCAGGACGGTCAGGGCGCGGAACCGGACGCCCCGATCAAGGTTTTCGTCGTGGACGACCACGGGGTGGTGCGTCGCGGCATCCGTTCCTACCTGTCCATCTTCCCGGACATCACGGTAGTGGGGGAGGCGGCCAACGGCAGGCAGGCGCTCGCCATGCTGCGCACGATGGCCGCCGCGGGTGACGCGCCAGACGTGGTACTGATGGACCTGGCGATGGAACCGGTGGACGGCGTGACCGCGACCCGTCAGCTCCGCACCGACCTGCCGAGCATCGAGGTGGTCGCGATCACCTCGCTCATCGACCAGTCCCGGGTGGAGTCTGCGCTCCGGGCGGGCGCCTCGGGGTATCTCATCAAGGACGCCGCGCCTGAGGAACTCGCCGTCGCGATCCGTGCCGCGCATCGCGGTGAGGTGCACCTGGACGCGGGCGTCGCGCGCCGGCTGATGGTCTCGCTGTCCTCGCCGGCCGGCTCGGCGAGCGACCCGTTCGCCGACCTGTCACCGCGGGAGACCGAGATACTCAGGCTGATCGCGGAGGGCAGGGCCAATAAGGAGATCGCCCGCCACCTGACGATCAGCGAGCGGACCGCCCGCACGCACGTCAGCAACATCCTGCGCAAGCTTGGCCTCACGTCCCGGACCCAGGCGGCACTGCTAGCTGTCCGCGAGGGCCTGGCAGGGCGGTCCCGGCCGGACCAGTAGCGGGCTGCCGGCCGGCCGGCACGGCGATCCGGACCGTCGTTCCGGCTCCCGGTGTGCTCGTCACCTCCAGGGTGGCGCCGGTCTCCGCGGCGCGGGCGCGCATCAGGCTCAGTCCGAAGTGGCCGGCGTAGGAGCTGTCAGGGTCGAAGCCGCCGCCCTGGTCGCAGACGGTGAGGGTGACCCAGGCGCGCCCGGCGGTCACCTGGGCGGCCACCGCCTCGCCGCCCGAGTGCTTGACCGCGTTGGTGACCGCCTCCTGGCCGATGCGGAACAGCAGTTCCTCGGTCCGCGCGGACAACGGCAGCCGGTCCTCCGGACCTGTCACCGTCACCTTCACGTCATGCCGGACGGTCAGCGCGGCACCGTGCGCGGCGAGCGCGGTCACCAGGCCCTGCTCGGCGACGGCGCCGCCGTGCAGGTCGAAGATCGAGGCGCGCATCTCAAGCAGCGCCGCCTGGGCGAGCGCGGCCATCTCGGCGATCGCCTCGGGCAGCGCGCTGCCCGCGGGCAGCTCCGCCCGGCCCGCCTCGTGCTTGGCGATGCCTGCGTGCAGCCCGAGCGAGAACAGTGTCTGGGACACCGAGTCGTGCAGGTCACGGGCAATGCGCTGGCGTTCCTGCTCGGCCCGCTCCGCGGCCCGCTGCTGTGTCTGCGCGAGTTCCACGGCGCCCCGCCTGCGGGCGCTGACCGCCGCGCCGATGCTGAGCATGGTGAGCGTCGCGGTGAAAATGTAGAGCTGGGTGGAGAGCACCTCACTGGTGATCGACTGCTGCGCGAACGGCACCGCCCGCAACGCGGTCATGCCGATGGCCACCGCGAGGGCGCAGGCCAGGGCCAGCGTCGCGCCGCGCAGGCCAAGGTAGGTGGCGGCGACGATCAGCGGCGGAAAGACGATGTAGGGCAGCGGGTAGCTCATGCTGAACGCCACGATGGACAGCGCGATGACCAGGGCGAGCACGCCGGCTGCCTGGCCGACAAGACGCCCGCTCAGCGGCGGTCCCGTCCCCGGCGGCAGGCGCTGGCCCCAGGCAAGCAGCAGCGGGGCCACCAGCAGTCCGCCGGACATGTCGCCGAGCCACCAGGTGTGCCAGATCGTCCACATGCCTGACGCCGTCACCTGGTTACTCATCCAGGTGGCGACGGCGCCGACCGTGGCCGAGACGGTTACGCCCGCCGACAGCGCCAGCGCCATCGCGGCCACCTCGTACGGCCGGTCAAGCCTGGCGCCCCGGCCGAGCAAGCGCCGCATCAGGAACGCGGCAAGAGTGAATTCGATGATGTTGCCTGACGTCTCGAACGTCATGACGGTGATGTGGTAGTTGAAGTGGTAGATCCCGGTGCCGAGCAGCAGGTCCGCGATGGCGCCGCCGGCGAACCAGCGCAGGTCCCCCAGGTAGAGCACGGCGGCCGCGTAGCCCAGGGGCAGCCAGGCGACCTGAACCGCCCCGGTCAGCTGGACGACGCTGCCGAGCTTCGCCAGGCCGTAGTAGCCGAGCCCGACCAGCAGGTTCCCGGCCAGGAGTCGCAGCAGGGATGACGGCAGGACTGGTGCCTCCCTGGCCGCAAGCCCGCTGCCGACTCGCCACTTCACGCGCCGATCTTAACGTCGGCTTCGGGATTGACGGGTGATTGCCGGTAATGTCCCGGCCGCCATCCGTTACGGCGCCCCCGAGCCCGGCGCGGCGACGGGCTTGCTGCCCGCGAGCAGGATGCGGTGCATGACCCGCCGCTGGCCCTGATAGTCGTTGACCGCGAAGTGCCAGGTCTGCCTGTTGTCCCACATCGCGATCGAGCCGGGCGCCCAGCGCAGCCGGGTGGTGAACTGTCACCGTCGCCATGACGCCATCATCGGCCGCCGCGCGGGACGCGGCATCGGCCCGCGGCACAGTGCCTCACCAGGAGAACGGTTAGTCCGGCACGAACCGGGTGCATGCCCCGCCGGCCGGCGGGGTACGTAGACTCGGCCCTGACCCGCTCAGGAGGAGATTAAACAATTTCACAGCTTCTGCAACGAACCCGAACTAGGTGGCTGCTGCGCCGCCCCCGAGCTTCGCGACTCCTTCACTGGTCTCGCACAGCGGCCTTCTACGCGGTGACCTTCGCCGTCGTCACCGCGGGCGCCATCTGGCTCGCGCTGCGCGTCGCCCCGCTGCAGACCGTATCGGCCGCCGGGCAGATCGCCCAGGTCGGCGCCACCCTGCCGAACGCGAGCCTGCGCGGTCCCGGTGAGCTTGACCTGTTCGGCGAGGTCATGGCCACCAAGCCGGACTTCCCCGGGCCCATCAGGCCGAGGCTGGCGCTTGAGCACATCACGATCGACCCGCAGGTGGTCCAGATGCTGCGCTCCGACGGCCCGGCCAAGGTCGAGCTGACGCTCAGCCAGCAGCTGGCGGCCGGCTGGGAGCACTACTTCCTGTGGGAGACGCTGATCGCCGTCGGCTTCGCGGCGGTGCCGCTCATCGCCGTGGCCGCCGTGCGCAGGAAGCCGGCCATCTGGCGGCTGCTCGCGGCAGGGATCGCGGTCGTCGTCGCGGTCAACGTGGGCGGGATCGCGCTGACCGCCTCTGGCACGCCCAAGGTGCTGCGCAGCGTCAAGACCATCGACGATCTCGTCGGCGTCGACCCGCTCGCCGAGACGTCGCCGGTCGGCGCGGCGCAGCCGGCCGTGCAGGCGGTGGTGATCGGCGACTCGACCGCGGCCGGCTGGGGACTGCCCTGGGGGCAGAACCCGACCGCCGAGGACCAGGCGTGCGGCCGTTCACCCGAGTCGTACGCGACGGACCTCGCGGCGGCCAACCAGTGGAACGTGCTGAACCTGGCGTGCGGCAGCGCGACGATCGAGAACGGCCTGCTCGGCCCCGAGGTGCTGTACAACGGCGAGGTTGCGCCGCCGCAGCTGCCGCAGGCCGCGGCGGCGACCAAGGCGAAGCTGATCGTGGTCAGCGTGGGCGCCGACGACCTGTCCTGGTCGGTGATGACCAAGCTGTGCGCGGCGTCGGCCGTCTGCGATGACAAGATCTCGTCCGCCTACTTCAACCAGCTGCTCGACACCTTCACCAGGAACTACTACCAGCTGCTGAGCGACCTGGAGGGGCTGCCGTCCCATCCGGCGGTGCTTGTCAACGAGTACTACTCGCCGTTCGGCGCGGACGTCGGCTGCCTCCAGCAGTACGGGATGACGCCTGCCAAGGTCAAGGTGCTGCTCGCCAGGCTCGGTCAGCTCAACAAGGTACTCGCGCAGGGCGCGGGCCTGTTCGGGTTCGGCGTAGCCGCGCCCAGGTTCACCGGGCACGAGCTGTGCACCGCGGTCCCGTGGGTACAGGGCCCGTCCGACCAGGCGCCGCTGCACCCCAACGCGGCGGGCGAGCTTGCCATCGCCCTCACTGACCAGCAGGCATTTCCGCTGCTTTCCCCGGCGCCGGTGACCCTGCCGTCGCCGTCGCCGTCCCCGACCGCGACACCCGCGCTCGGTTAAACGGGAAATCATCGGCACTCGCGGCCGTAAGCCCGTCAAAACCCCGCACGAATGCGGGGACGGCGCGGTTGCGCGGATGCCATTATGAGGTGGCATCTGGGCGTGCCGCGTGCTAAAGCGCAGTCAATCCCGCCTAGTGAACCGGATAGCGCGATTAGCCGTGACCCCAGACAAAGCTTCGATGAAAAGCGAAAGCATTGCGGAGGTAAGACGTCAATGAACTGCCCACAGTGTCAGACGCAGAACGGGCCAGACGCGTCCTTCTGCAGCAGGTGCGGAACGCAGCTCGCCGCGGCGAGCGCACCCGCAGACCCGGCCGCCCCCGGCGGACCCGGCACGCAGCCCGGTTACGGCGGACCCGGCACCCAGCCCGGTTACGGCGGCCCTGCCGGCTACCCCCCGGCGGGCGGCCAGCCGCCGTTCCCGCCCGGCCAGTACCAGCCGGGCACCTCGGGCGGCTTCACCCAGCGCTCCAGCCTGCCGCCGGTCAACTTCGACCTGAGCAGGCTCAGCACAGTCGACAAGATCGTCGCAGGCGCGACGCTTGTCACGATGATCTCTCTGTGGCTGCCCTGGTTCACCGTGTCTATCAAGGGCCTCGGGGCGGCGGGGTCCATCAGCGGCACCGGTGACCACGGCTGGCTCTGGCTCGAGTTCCTGCTCGCGCTCGCCCTGATCGCCTACCTCGTGGCGCGTGCCGCCTGGGACCAGCTGCCGTTCCGCCTGCCGTTCTCGCACGAGACGCTGCTGATCGGGGCGACCGGCCTGCAGTTCCTGCTGATCCTGATCGGGTTCCTCGCCATACCGTCCGGAGGTTTCGACGTCTCTGTCGGCTGGGGTTTCGGCGCCTTCCTCGCACTGATCGCGTCGATCGTGGCGGCGGGCCCGGTCATCTACCCCGCGGTCAAGTCCTACCTCGACAGCCGCAACGCGGCGCGCGCCTGAGCCGTGCCGGGTTGCGTGCCCGATGGCAAAGACCGCCATCGTATCGGGCACGCAACCCGGCGACATCTCCCGGGGGGACGACCCCCCGTACCCCCGTTTGCTGAGCGCCCGATGGCAAAAGGCGCCATCGTATCGGGCGCTCAGCGAACGCCCCTCCCGGGGGGACGACCCCCCGTACCCCCCGATGCCGTGCCGGCCGGCCGCCGCTCAGCGCTCTCGCTGACCAGTGGGCGCGAGGCGCGAAGCGCGCACCCGTTCCGTACGGCCTTAGGACAATGCTCCGGAACGGGTGCGCGGCATTTCCGCAGTCACCACCGCGGTGATCCGGCCCGCGGTGAGTTGCGCGACGAGACGCCGTGCCCGGCGCGCGCCGCGTCCGCGAGGGTTCTGCTGGCCGTAGATCCGGTTCGCCTCGCGGGCATGCTCGAGCGCCTTGTCCATGTCGCCGAGCGCGCGGCTCACTTGGCCGAGCAGGAGCCGTGTGTCGGCCGCCGCCTCCGCGCGGTCGGCGCCGCCAAGCGCTGCCTCGAGTGCCAGCGTGAGCTCGAGCGCCTGCCGCGCCCGTTCCCGCTCGCCGAGCAGCAGCAGCGCGAGCGCCTCGTGCCTGCGGCTGCGCGTGGTGTCCGGCGCGGTGCTGCCGTACAGCCGCATCCGGGCGGCGCGGATCGCGGTGAACTCGGCGAGCAGCGGGCCGGCGACGCGGCGCCGCTCCTCTTCCCTGCCTCCTTCCGCCAGCAGCAGCAGGCACAGGGCGGCCAGCGAACGGGCCGCCAGGGTCAGCGGGTGCTCGGGCCCGTATCTGGCCGCCCGGACCCGTGCCGCCTTCCCGGCAAGCGCCTCCGAGGCGGCCAGGTCGCCGTCGCCCCGGCGCTGCCGCAGGGCCAGCGCCAGGTTGGTCGTCGCGACGGACGTGAGATAGGCCTCCTCGCCGTGCGCGCGGCGGTGGAATTCGACCGCGCTGGTCAGCGCCGCGACGACGCCAGGGGAGGTATCGCCCGCGTCGACACGCGACATCACGGCACGTTCGCGCAGCCGGAACAGGTGCGGGTCGGACGGGGGCAGGCGCGCGTCGAAGAACCGCGCGAGGCGGTCCCAGTGCCACGGCCGCTCGCAGATCCGCAGCCCGGCCGTGTGCAGCACCATCGCGGCGCGGGCGAGGAGCAGGACGGCGGGGTGACCCGCGGGCAGGCGGGGGGCGGTCCCGCCCGCCTGGCCCTGCGGCACCGCCTGGCCCTGGTGCACGGCTGGGCTTTGGTGCACTGCCTGGCCCTGGTGCACCGCCTGGAGCGGACGGGGCAGACCCGTCTCCGACAGGTCGGCGTCCGCTACCGCGTCCTTCAGCAGGCCAACCGCGAACAGGCTGGCACGCTGCTGGTCGGCGGGAGAGCGGCGGCCAAGGACGTTCAGTGCCTCGGTGGCGCCGCGCAGCCGGGCGGCGGCGGCCCTGGCCTGCTCCTGCGCCGCGAGTGCGGACTCGAGTGTCACCCGCCCACCCCCTCAAGCAGTGCGGACAGGCCGCCGATCATCGAGCGCAGCCGCCTGGCCTGCTCGGGCGTGACGACGACATCGCCGTCCGCGGCGTGCAGCATCCGGTCGGACAGTTCGGCGGCCGAGCGGAGCACCTGCTCGGCGACCGGCTCGGCCGGCGGGCTGAGCAGCGACCTCACCTCATCGCGGACGGTGTCGAACGCACCGAGCGGCGTCATGCTCGCGTCGTTCAGCATGGACTGCACGACATCGCCCGCCAGGACGTAGAGCCGTTCGGCGTGCCCGGGGGCGGAAGACGAGCTGGCCCACCGGATCTGGGCGCCGGCGATCGCGGTCATGTCCTCCAGCACGCAGGCCGGCGGCCCCGCAGGGGGGTAGGCGGCAAGCGGCCGTTCCTCCGCCGCCCAGGCGGCAAGCGCCCGCAGGTAAGCGGCCGCCCATTCGGCCCGCGACATGTCGAAGGCGTCGGCGACCTCGATGACGCCCTCCCGGTAGGGCCAGAACGTCACCGCCCTGGCCTCGGCGAGAAAGGCGGCGGTCGGCCGCACGGCCGGGTCGGGCCCGGCTAGGCGGAGGATCTGCTGACCCTGCTGCCTGTCCCGGTACCGCCGGTACACCGGCTCGGCGCCGGCGTAGTGCCCGTGCTCCGCCACCAGCTTCAGCAGCCCGGGCAGCTGTACGGGCGGCTGCTCGCGCCGCCTCGCTGTGCGCTCTGCCGCGCCTGCCACGGTTCCGTCTGGCGCGCGGCCGTCCAGAATCGCGCGGAGCGCGGCATAGTCCCTGACCCGCTCGGCCCACGCGCCGGCGCGCCGGGCACCGCTCGCGTGCCGGTACCAGCGTGCCGTCCGTGTTGCCTCTAGTTCCTGCCTGATTGATGGCATGCCCACCCCTGGCTTGCCGTGCCTTGTCGTCAGTCAGTATCCGTGGTGCAGCCCTGTTAACCCCATCTTCCTGGCAATGTCCGGACATCCCCGGACAATCGCTTCGCGGCTGAGCCGGATTCTCGGCTTTGCCGTCCGCGGGTGGAATTCCGGCTGAACCCGTGCGGACGCGGCTTACGCTGCAATTGCACGGCAGGAAACTGCAGGTCGGCTGCCGGAAGGCAGGTGGGGCGATGGCACTGTGGCGTCGGCAGACACGGCGGCTGACCTCCTACGGCTACCAGCCGCCGCCCGAGGCCACCGTGCGCGGCTGGCGCTGCGCCAGCCGTGACTGTGCCGCACCGGTGAGGCGCTGGCCGCGGCGCTGCCGTCGCTGCGGCGGTCCCGCGGACCCGGTGTTCGACGAGCCATGGGCGCACGAGGCCCTGGGCGTGGAACTCAGCTGGCTGGCCACGGTCGGACCGGGGCACGAGGCGACCGTCGCCAGGGACCGGCTCGTCGCCTGGCGGGTCAGGGACGCCGTTGTCCGCCGCGATTACCCCGCCGCCACGGAGGCGCGGCGGGTAATGCGCAACTACGCGGACCGGCGCCGCGCGGAGGATTCCCGGTGGAGCCCGGGACCGATGCTAGGGTTTGCCGTGTCAGGCGCACTTGGGCGCGGCGATCTTGACGGCGCGGCTGGCGATCTGTGCTTCTGGCTCGAGATGTCCGGTGCGGACACCGCGGGCGGCTCGTGCGCTTTCGGCAACACTACCTCGGTCATGAATGCGGCGGTCGGCTTCCTCGCGGCGCCGGGCGGGGCGGCGCATCCGCTGGCGGAGGCGATCAGGAGGGGGTGCCTTCGCGTCGCCGGCGGCTGTCTGCGCGCGGGCAGATAACGCGTCAGGCTCGGTGAGCGTGGCGCGCGGGCGGGCGATGGTGCGCAGTGTCAGCATCGTGCCGAGGCAGCAGGCCGCGAGCAGTGCGTACGGCACGAGGTCCGACGTGGCCTGGGCAAGCGCTCCGCTGCCCGCCGCGGCGACCGACTGGCCGCCGGCCCAGGTGAGGTTGGAAACGGCGAAGGCGATGCCCTGGTTGAGGCCGATCCGCTGCGCGCCGCCCGCGACGAGCGCGGAGGCAGGGGCGTAGAGCGCGCCGTAGAACGGCAGCCCGGCGATGAGCAGGCCGATCAGCCACGGCGCCGCCGTCGGCAGCGGGAGCAGCAGGGCGACCGCGGCTCCCGTGGCGAGCGCCACCCCGAGCGGGCGTGCCACGCCGGTCCGGTCCGACAGCCGCCCGGCGAGCGGTGACACCCCGGCTTCCGCGAGCGCGGCGCACAGGAACGTGACGGCGATAACCGTCCCCGACGCGCCGAGCCTGGACAGCCGCAGCGGCGCGAGCACGTCGGCCATGCCGAAGGCGATCCCGGCGAGTGCCATCAGCCAGCAGCCCGTGGCGACCTCGGGATCCCGTAGCGCGGGCAGCGCGCTGCGCAGCGACTGCGGCGCCTGCGGTCGCGGCGACGGCACGGTGAACGCGACGGCGATCAGCGCCACGTCGAGGACGGAGGCGGCGGAGAATGCGGGGCCGGTCCCCACGGCGTTGGCGATGGCCCCGACCACGGGACCGAACAGCGCGCCGATCACGGCGGCGCCGATCGCGGTGCCGAGCAGTTCGCCCCGCCGCGACTCGGGAGCGGCCGTGGCCAGCCAGGACAGCGAGGCCGTCCAGGTGCAGGCGCCACCGATGCCCTGCACCAGGCGGGCCGCGTCGAGCAGCCAGGCTGAGGTAGCCCAGCCGAAGACGAGCGTCGACGCGCCCATCAGCGCGAGCCCGGCCACCGCCACGGTCCTGTCGCCGAACCTGGCGACGAACGCGCCGCTCGGCAGCGACCCGATGAGGGTGCCCGCCGGGTAGGCCGCGATCAGGATCCCCGCTTCCGCCTTGGACAGCCCGGCGGCCGCCGCGTAATGCGGGAGCAGCGGGGTGAGCGCCGAGAAGAATACGGTGTCCACCCCGACGATCGCGCAGGTCAGCGCCAGCAACCGGACGACGGGCGGCTCCAGCTTGACTCGTTCCTGCCGCACCGCTCACCCGTCCCGTCGAACACTGCGCACCATTGCGCAACGCCCAGCGAGCTTACCTCCCGCTGGTGCACCGGTGCCGCGGCGGTCGTGCCGCACGGGAACGGATGGCTCCGCACGCCGGTGAGTGTGCGGAGCCATCGGGTGACCGTGCCGGTTCAGTCGGCCTTGCCCTCCAGGGCGCGCTTGACCAGGACGCGGGCGAGGTGCTCGCGGTAGTCGACGTCGGCGTGGAAGTCGTAGCCGGGTGAGGTGCCCTCGGCCGCGAGCTGTGCCGCCTCGTCGATGGGCGCGCCGGACTTCAGCGCCTCCTCGGTGGCGAGCGCGCGCAGCGGCGTGCCGCCCATGGAGGCGAGCGCGACCCGGCCGCCGTAGGCGGCGGCGCCGACGATGGCCCAGTCGTTGGCCCGCCTGACGAACTTCTGGTAGCCCCACGGCACGGTGCCGCCTGGGCTGTCAGGGCCGCCGCGCGGCACCCGGACGGCGGTGAGCAGCTCATCGGGCCCGAGCACCGACTCGAACGGGCCGGTGAAGAAGTCGTCGGCGGCGACGGCGCGGGTTCCGGCGGGGCCGGTGATCTCGATCGTGCCGCCGAGTGCGAGCAGGGTCATCGGCAGGTCGGCGGACGGGTCGGCGTGCGCGAGCGACCCGCCGATCGTGCCGCGGTGCCGGATCTGCGGGTCGCCGACCTGTTCGGCCGCGTAGGCCAGGATCGGCGCCTCGGCCTTGAGTAGCACGGAACTGGCCACGTCGGCGTGCCTGGTGGTGGCCCCGATGACCACCTCGTCGCCGTCGATGGCGATGCCGGAAAGCTCGGTGATGCGGGCGATGTCGATGAGCACGGCGGGCTGCGCCAGGCGCACCTTCATCATCGGCAGCAGCGAGTGGCCGCCTGCCAGCAGCTTGGCGTCCTCGCCGTGCTCGGCGAGCAGCGCGAGCGCGTGCGCGGCGGAGTCTGCGACCTCGTAATCGAAGGACGCGGGAATCATGCTGTCACCCCTGAATCTGGCACCTCTGAAGCGGGCATCTCGGAAGAACCGGACAGCTTGCCGGCGGCGGCGAGCACCGAGCGGACGATGTTGTGGTAGCCGGTGCAGCGGCAGAAGTTGCCCTCAAGGCCCTCGCGCACCTGCTGCTCGGTGGGGTGCGGGTTCTCCGCCAGCAGGCTGGTCGCCGCCATCACCATGCCGGGTGTGCAGAAGCCGCACTGCAGGCCGTGGTTCTCACGGAATGCCTGCTGCACGGCGCTCATCGCGCCGTCCTCGGCGACAAGGCCCTCGGCGGTGGTCACCGAGCGGCCGTTCGCCTGCACGGCGAGGACCGTGCAGGACTTGACCGACTCACCGTCGAGCAGCACCGTGCAGGCGCCGCAGGAGGTGGTGTCGCAGCCGACGTTGGCGGCCCGCAGGCCGAGGGAGTCGCGGAGGTAGTGGATGAGCAGCAGCCGCGGCTCGACCTCGTCGCTGCGGGTCGCCCCGTTGACCGTGAGCTTGATCTCCGTCATTCCGGTCAGGCCTCCTTCGAGCCGCGAGCGGCGTTGATCGCCCGCCAGACCCGCTGCGGGGACGTGGGCATGTCGATGTGCGTGACGCCGAGGTGCGACACCGCGTCGATGACCGCGTTCTGCACCGCGGGGGTGGCGCCGATCGAGCCGGCCTCGCCGATGCCCTTGGCGCCGAGCGGGTTGTAGGACGTGGGAGTTTCCATGTCGACCAGCTCAAAGCTGGGCACCTCGGTCGCCGACAGGAACGGGTAGTCGGCGAACGTGGCGGTCAGCGGATTGCCGTCATCGTCGTACACGACCTCCTCGAGGAACGCCTGCGCGGCGCCCTGGGCGATGCCGCCATGCCGCTGTCCCTCGGCGAGCAGCGGGTTCATCACAGTCCCGGCGTCGTCGACGGTGACGACACGGCGCAGGTACACCTTGCCGGTCTCGGTGTCCACCTCGACGACCGCGACGTGAGTGCCGAACGGGAACGTCGGCCCGGGCGCGGTGAACACCGAGCGCACGAATAGCCGCTCGGACTCAGCCAGTGCGGACAGCGGCACCGACGCGTCGGGGTCGCCCTTCACGCTGAACGCGCTCTTCTCCGTGTCGAACTCGAGATCGGCCGCCGACACCTCGAGCGTCTCCGCGGCACGCTCCCTGGCCACGTCGAGCAGTTCGCGCGAGGCCTGCTGCACCGCGGCGCCGCCAAGCTGCAGCGAGCGGGAACCGCCGGTGCCGCCGCCCTTGGGTACCAGGTCGGTGTCGCCCCACTTGACGGTGATCTTCTCGATCGGGATGCCGAGCTCGTCGCTGACCAGCATCGCCCACACGGTCTGGTGACCCTGCCCGTGCGGTGAGGTGCCGGTGAGCACTGTTGCCGTGCCGTCGGGATGCACCTCGACGGTGCCGTTCTCGTTCGGGCCGCCGGCCTCGCCGCCGGGGCCGGTGATCTCCACGTACGAGGACAGGCCGATGCCGAGCTGCAGCGTGCCGCCGTTCGCACGGCGCTTCGCCTGCTCGGCGAGCAGGCCTTGGTAGTCCGCCGCCGCCAGCGCCTTCTCGAGCGCGGCCGCGTAGTCACCCGAGTCGTACTTCGCGCCGAAGGCCGTCGTGTGCGGCTCGGTGAACTTGGGCAGCAGGTTCTTCCGTCGCACGTCGGCGGGGTCGACCCCGGCGGCGTCGGCGAACAGGTCAACGGCCCGGTCGACCGCGGCGGCGGCCTCGGGACGTCCCGCGCCGCGGTAGGCGCCGACCGGCGTTGTGTTGGTCACCACCGACGTGGACCATGCCTCGGCGCGCGGGATGTGGTACGGACCCGGCGTCATCAGGATCGTCAGCGACGGGAGGAACGCGCCCGCCTTGGGGTAGGCGCCGCAGTCCTGGATGATCTCGATCCGGTAGGCCAGGATGGTGCCGTCCTTCGTCCCGCCGATGGTGATCTTCTGCTCCTGGGCCCGGCCGTGCGGCATCACCAGGAGGTTTTCGTTCCTGGTCTCTGACCAGCGTGCCGGGCGGCCAAGCTGCCTGGCGACCCAGCAGGTGACCGCGTGCTCGGCGTCGGCGCCGAACTTCGCGCCGAACGCGCCGCCGACATCGGGCGTGATGATCCGCACGTCCTCCGGCTTGAGGCCGAGCATCCCCATGATGGCGCCCTTCGTGCCCTGTGCGCCCTGATTGGGGATCCAGGCGGTCAGCCGTCCGTCCTCGCCCCAGGCGGCCGCACCCGACCGGCTCTCCATGGGGGCCGGCGCGACCCGCTGGTTCTGGATGACCTCGGAGACGACTACCTCGCAGCCCTCGAACAGGTCCGCGTTGCCCGCGCTCGCGTCACCGTAGGTGCAGACGACGTTGGTCTCCGCGTCGGGGAAGAGCAGGCCGCGCTCGCCGCTCAGCGCCTGGCGCATGGTGGCGACCGCGGGAAGTATGTCGTAGTCGACGTCCACCAGTTCGATGGCGTCCTCGCCCTGGTACATCTCCTCGGTCACCACGACGGCGACGGGCTCGCCGACGAACCGGACCAGGTCGCTGGCGAGCAGCGACTGCTTCATGGCCTGGTTCATGTTCGGCATCATCGGCGAGACCGGCTTCAGTCCCGCGTCGGCCAGGTCCTTGGCGGTGTACACGGCAAGCACGCCAGGCGCCTCGAGCGCCGCGCTGACGTCGATGCCGATGATCTTCGCATGCGCCACGGTCGAGCGGACGAAGTGCAGGTAGCAGGCGCCGGCTAGGCGCTCGTCCTGCACGTCGTCCGCATAGACGCCTCCCGTTGAAAGGAAGCCTGGATCTTCGGTCCGCAGGACCCGGGTGCCGAGAATGCTGCCCCTGATGCTCACGCCGTCTTAACTCCTCTTGCAGGCATCGCGACCTGGTACGGGTGACCGTCGCAAGACGATCCAACTCGTCCCCGGCCAGCATGGTCAAACCAGAGACTCAGGCTCAGGTTATCCCGAGCGGAGGCATGCTCCGCTTTTGTGGTCCGGCGATAAAGTCGTGGTCGCAAGGCGACTACCGGCGCGGTTCCACGACAGTGCGGAAGCTCGGGTGACAGCGGCTGCCGCGCGTCAGCCGGCCGGCTTGCGGTCCCGGAAGGCCTGGTACGCGGCGAGCTCATCGGCGATAAGCCGCTCGGCACGGTCCTGTGTCAAGCCGCGGGAGGTGAACGCCTCGGCCACCGGCCCGCCGCCGGAGAGCAGGCCGAGGAGGAAGTGCTCGGTGCCGATGTAGTTGTGCCCGAGGCGCAGTGCCGAATTCATGGCCGACTTGAGTGCGTCCTTCGCGCTCTCGTCGAGCGACAGGTCGAGCAGTTCCGCCGATCCGGTGTTCTCTGCCGGCTCGGCGGGCCCGGTGCCGAGGGCGGCGTAGAGCTGCTCGGGCTCCATGACGGCGACGGCGATGGCCTTAGCGGCGAAGCCCTCCGGCTCGGCCAGCAAAGCGGCCGCCAGGTGCGCGCTGCTCACCGGGCTTGGCGCCGCGAGCTTGCCCGCGGCGGCGAGGGTACGGGCCGCGCGGGCGGTGAACTGTGAGAACGGCTTGCCCGACGCGGGCATCAGGTCCGAAGCCTTGGTGGCCGGCGGCACGAAGCGCTTCTGCGCGGCCTGCTTGGTGACGCCCATGGCGCCGCCGATCTGGCTCCACGACAGGCCGGACCTGCGGGCCTGGTCGACGAAGTAGCCGATGAGAGCGTCAGCCTGCTCATCCAGCTGGGTGGAGACTGCGAACGCGTCCGACACGTTCGCCAGCGGCCCGCCCTCGGGGTGCAGCGCTTTGACGTAGGCGATGAGGTTGTCCAGCGGGACAGGATATTCGCTCATGGGTCAACCATAGGTTGACGCTCTCCGAATCGTCAACTCAAAGTTGACGATTGCGCGTCAGGCGAAGAGCGCGCGGATGTCGTCGGCGGACAGCGCGGACGAGAAGGCGCCGTCGGAGTCGATCACCGAGGAGAACAGCTCGGCCTTGCGCGCCTTGAGCGCCATCACCTTCTCCTCGATGGTGCCGGAAGCGATCAGCCGGTACACCATGACGTGCCGCGTCTGCCCGATCCGGTGCGTGCGGTCCACGGCCTGCGCCTCGGCGGCCGGGTTCCACCACGGGTCGAGCAGGAAGCAGTAGTCCGCCTCGGTCAGGTTGAGCCCGAACCCGCCGGCCTTGAGCGAGATCAGGAACACCGGCGCGGCGCCCTCCTTGAAGGCGGAGATCACCGCGCCCCGGTTGACGGTCGAGCCGTCCAGGTAGCAGCACTCCACGCCGGACGCCTCGAGCCGGGCGCGCGCCATCCGCAGGAACCGGGTGAACTGGCTGAACACCAGCGCCCTGTGCCCGCCGCCGACCACGTCCTCGATCTGCTCCGCGAGGGCATCGATCTTGGCGGACGGCACGTCGGAGTACTCCTCATCCACGAGCGCGGCGTGCAGCGACAGCTGCCGTAGCAGCGTCAGCGAGCGCAGAATGGTGAACCGGTTGTGGTTGACGTCGTCGAGCAGGCCGAGGATCTTCTGCCGCTCGCGCTGCAGGTGGGTCTGGTAGACCTCCCTGTGCCTTGGGTCTAGCTCGACCTCGAGGACCTGCTCCTGCTTCTCCGGCAGGTCCGCGGCCACCTGCTCCTTGGTGCGCCGCATGATCAGCGGCCTGATCCGGCGCCGCAGCTGCGCCAGCAGATCGCCGCTGCCGTTCTTCTCGATCGGCTTGGCGTAGTAGTCGCGGAACCGCTCCGGGTTCGGGAACAGCCCGGGCGCGGTGATCGACAGCAGCGACCACAGCTCCATGAGGTTGTTCTCCATCGGCGTGCCGGTGATCGCGATCTTGAACGGCGCGGCGACCCGCCGCGCGCACTGGTACGCCTTCGACTGGTGGTTCTTGACGTATTGCGCCTCGTCGAGTACGAGACCCGCCCACTCATGCGCGGCGAACGCCTCGAAGTCGAGCCGCAGCAGCGTGTACGAGGTCACCACCGCGTCGGCACCGCCGATCACGTCCGCGAGCGTGCCGCCGCGGCGGCCGATGGTGTCGGAGACGGTCACCACCTTCAGGTCCGGGGTGAACCGGTGCGCCTCGGCCGTCCAGTTCGCGAGCACCGAGGTCGGCGCCACGATAAGGAAAGGAGTGTGCCGAACGGGTTCATGCGCATCCGTTCGGCGGCTGTCTTTTACGTGTTGCAGCAGCGCAAGCGTCTGCAGGGTCTTGCCGAGTCCCATGTCGTCGGCCAGGATGCCGCCGAGCCCGTGCCGCCACAGGAACGCCAGCCAGTGGAAGCCGGACAGCTGGTAGGGCCGTAGCCGCGCGTTGAGCGTCGCGGGGAGCGGCGCCGGCTCGATCTCCTCGACGGCGAGCAGCCCGCGCACCTGCTCCTCCCACCGGGCGGCCTGGTGGCTGACCGAGCCGATCTCGGACAGCTCCTCCCACAGGCCCGCCTGGAACCTGCTGATCCGCAGCGCTCCGTCCGGCTGGTCCTGGAGCGCCTTGGCCTCCTCGATGAGCCTGGCGAGCGTGGCGAGCTCGGGCTTGTCGAGCGAGAAGTACGCGCCGTCGGCGAGCAGCATGTGTGACTGGCCGTGCGCGAGCGCGACGAACAGGTCGGCGAACGGCACCTCGCGGCCCTCGACGGTGACGCTGATGCCGAGGTCGAACCAGTCGCGGTCACCGTCGCGCTCGCCGGCGGTCAGGTCGATCTCCAGCGAGTCGCCCGCCTCGTGGTAGTCCGGAACTTGGCCCGTCAGCTCGACCCGCACGTCGTCGCGGGCGGAAAGCATCGGCAGCACCTCGGTGCTGAACGTCATGGCCTCGAACCCGTGCAGGGTGTGCCTGCCAGCGGGAATCGGGCCGCTCGGCGCGCCGAGGCCGTCCGCGGTCGCACGGAACGGCACGCCTGGGCCGGATGGCAGGCTCAGGCCGCGCAGCACCCGCGCCTCGGCTTCCGGGTCGCGGAACGGGTCGCGTGCGGCGCCGAGTGCCGCGCGCAGTTCGGTGCCGCCCACCCGGTAGGACCACTCCCAGCGCACCTCGAGGTGGTGGCCGCGCGCGTAGTCGGCGTGCACGACGAGCTCGGGCCCGGAGATCTCCGGCGCGGTGAACGAGCCGTCGGACGAGGTCACGGTGGCCTGGCGGCGCAGCCTCGGGTAGTACCTGGAGAGAAAGGCGGCCTGGCCGGCCTCGGGAACGACGAGCCGCTCGTCGGCCAGCGCCAGCTGCTGGAGCTGCGCGGGGACCGGGTGGGTGAGCCTGGCGAGCCGGAACATGGACAGCTCGCCGTGGCCATCCTCGGTGGCCTTGGCGTCGCTGGCTTCGCCGTCCGCGCGGTCGGCGTAGACCACACCGTGACCCTCGCCGCCGATGAACCGGAGCGGAACCGCGTCCACGCCGTCGTCGGTCTTGATCACCGGGGCGATCAGCAGGGTGGTGCCTTCCGTGGTCACGTCCAGGCACAGCTCAGCGGTGCCCGGCGGCGGCACGGTACCCTGCCTGCCCCGGTAGACGAAGGGCAGGCCCGCCGCGTAGGCCTGGTCGAGGATGGGCCACAGCTGCCGGGACTCGCACCCGGACAGGTCGAGGTACTTCACGTCGCCGAACCCGGCGAAGGAATAGCTGCCCGAGTACTGGTAGTGCTGGCCGGTGCTCGCCCGGTAGAGGGCGTGCAGTTCCTGCAGCAGCCTGATCTGCGCGGTGGGTATCTCTCCGCGCAGCAGCAGGTAGTCCAGCTTCGACCAGGTCAGGGTGCCGGCCACCCAGCCGCCGAGCCGGCCGGGCTGCACCAGCCGCGCCTGGAGCCTGAGCCTGCGGGCGGGGTCCTCCGGCGGCGGCTCGTAGCGGCCGTTGTCCGTGCTGTAGCTGGGGTAGCGGACGGGCTCGGCGGCGACCTGGACCAGGGACAGCTCGACCGCCAGCCGCGCGCCCGGGGTGACGTCGGCTGCCGGCGGCGTCGCGGCGGGCTGCGGCGCGGCGAGCAGCGAGTCGAGCGGCTGCTCCCAGGGCAGCGCCGAGCGGCGGGCCGCGGAGCCCGGCAGCGGTCCCGCCGCCGGCAGCAGCGTCTCGTCCGTGGCGGCGAGGACGAGGGCGGCGACGTGCACGCAGTTGGTGCCCGTGGCGCAGCTGCAGTAGCCCTCGCGGAACCGCAGCGGGAACCCCGGTGACGCGCGGAACGAGGCGGAAACCGTCCTGATCTCGCCGCCGGCGTCGCGGACGGTTCCGGTGAGCAGCTGCTGCGAGGCCTCCCAGGCCATCTGCACGATCGCGCCGCGTTTTACCGCGGCTGTACCGTCGGAGCACCCTTCCGGCCCGACAGCCGCACGGAAGGATGCGAGATCGACATCCCGAAGCGCGACCCGTTGCATCCCATCGAGCCTATCCGCTGATTGTTACCAGCGGGGGCACGGCAGACGGCGGGCAGGCGGCGGACCCGGCTCCTCGCGCGTGCGGAACCGGCCAGGCTACGGTGGAGTGATGAGCGCGGAGCTGACGTGAGCAAGGCGGGAAAGTCGGCGGCGGTGCGGCGGGACGGCGATGGACGCCGGCTCGTCCTGATGCGGCATGCCAAGTCGGACTGGCCGGACGTGCCCGACCATGAACGACCGCTCGCCAAGCGCGGCAGGCGGGATGCGCCGGAGGTCGGCCGCTGGCTCGGCGAGTCGGGCTACCTGCCCGACGCCGTGGTCTGCTCGACGGCGCAGCGGGCCAGGGAGACCTGGGCACTCGCGTCACCCGGCCTGGCGGCCGCGGCGCCAGGCGTGTCGCCTGAGGTCCGGTACGAACCGCGGATCTACGAGGCGACGGTCCTCGGCCTGCTGATGCTGGTCCGCGAGTTCGACCCGGCATGGCGGACCGTGCTGGTCGTCGGGCACAACCCGGGTCTCGCCGAGCTGACCGTGGGCCTTGCCGACCCGTCGGCGGATCAGCCGGCCGCCTTCCCCACCGCATTCGTCGCGGTCCTCGGGCTGCCGGGCACGTGGGCGGAGGCCACGACAGGCGAGGCCAGCCTGCTCGCGTTCATGATCCCTGCGCAACTGCGGGCATAACGGGCACCTGGGATCGGCCGCCGGCCGCGAAATCGTAGACTTCTCGCGTGGAGCACGGCGAATTCGAGCTTGGTACGGACGGCCCTTCGGCGATCCTGGTGGGCGTGGACGATACGGTCACCGGACTGCGCGCCGCCGCCTACACCGCGGGGCTCGCCCGCAGGCAGCGCGCCCGGGTGATCGCGGTCTACGTGGCGCCGTTCGGGGGCATGGCCCTCGCCAGCTCCGCAGGACCGGCCGTCCTGGCGGCGGAGAACGAGGCGCACGACGAGATCGCCAAGGACCTGGCCGCCAGGGCCGACGCCATGGCACGCGACCTCGGTATCCCGGTGACCTTCATCGCCGCGCACGGCGACCCGTACCACGAGATCACCCGCATCGCCGACGAGAGCCGCGCCGACGCGATCGTGGTCGGCGCCTCGCTCAAGGCGGGCCACCGCCTGATGGGCTCGCTTGCCGTCCGCCTGGTCCGGGCCGGCAAGTGGCCGGTCACCGTGGTCCCGTAAGCCAGGCGACCGCATTTCGGAGCCTGGCCCGGGCGCTAGCTCAGCACTGAGCGGACCTCGGCGGCGATCTGCACGTCCTCGCGGGCGGCGATGACGAAGCTGCGGACTCCCGCGCCGGGCGCGGTGATCTCCCAGTCGTCGCCGCGGTCGTCGTTGCCCAGGGTGTTGCTTGTCTCGTCGACCGCGACGCCGAGGAAGTGCAGGCCGGCCGCGGCACGGGAGCGGATCTCCGGTGAGTTCTCGCCGACGCCGCCGGTGAAGACGAGGATGTCGATGCCGTCCATCGCAGCGGCCATCGCGGCGATCGAGGCACGGAGCCGGTGCAGGTAGACGTTGCGCCCGAGCAGTGCGCGTTCGTCGCCGGCCGCGGCGCGGGCGAGCACCTGCCGCATGTCGCCGGTGCCGGCCAGGCCGGTGAGGCCGGAGCGGTGCTCGAGGGTGTCGGCGAGCTCGCGCGGCGGCATGTGCGCGTGCTCCTCGAGCCAGAGCACGAGCCCCGGGTCGACCGAGCCGGACCTGGTGGCCATCACCAGGCCGTCGAGCGGCGTGAAACCCATGGTGGTGTCGACGGAACGGCCGCCGTGCACCGCGGCGAGCGATGCGCCCGCCCCGAGGTGGCAGGTGACGACGCGCAGCCCGGCCGGCGCCGCCGGCGTCTGGTGCCCGGTGAGCTCGGCCGCCCGCCTGGACACGTACGCGTGGGACAGGCCGTGGAACCCGTACCTGCGCAGTGTCCAGCGGGCACGCCACTCCGCGGGCAGCGCGAACGTCGCCGCCGCCGCGGGGATCGTCGCGTGGAACGCGGTGTCGAAGCACGCCACCGCGGGCACCGAGGGCAGCACGGCGGTGACCGCGTCGAGCGCGGCGAGCGACTTCGGCTGGTGCAGCGGCGCGAGGTCGGTGAGCGACTCGAGCCGGCTGCGCACCTCGGTGGTGAGCACGACGGGCGCCGCGTACAGCGTGCCGCCGTGCACCACCCGGTGGCCCACCGCGTCGACCGGGCCGAACGACTCGATGGCCGCCTTGATCGTCGCCTGGCCGGTGCCGCCGTTGGCCGGGCCGCCCACGGCGGGCAGGTCGGCAGCGGCGGTCACCGCGTCGCCGTCAGCGTCCTGCCCGCCGAGCACCCGCAGTTTGAGGCTGCTTGACCCGGCATTGACCACAAGGACGCGGGTCAGCGCTGCCACCTCCAGTCCTGGATCTCCGGCGCGTCCTCGCCGTGCTCCCTGGTGTAGGCCCGGGCGGCGATCCGCTTGTCCTCCATCATCTGGCGCACGTGCCCGGCGGTGCTCGCCAGTCCGTCGGTCCGGTCGATCACGTCCATGACCAGGTGGTACCGGTCCAGGTCGTTGAGCATCACCATGTCGAACGGCGTGGTGGTGGTGCCCTCCTCCTTGTAGCCGCGCACGTGGAAGTTGGCGTGACCGTGCCGCCGGTAGGTCAGCCGGTGGATCAGCCACGGGTAGCCGTGGTAGGCGAAGATCACCGGCGCGGTCGTGGTGAACAGCGCGTCGAACTCGGCGTCCGACATGCCGTGCGGGTGCTCGGACTCCGGCTGGAGCCGCATCAGGTCCACGACGTTCACCACCCGCACCTTGAGCTGGGGCAGGTGCTCGCGCAGCAGCGACACCGCGGCCAGGGTCTCCAGGGTGGGCGTGTCGCCGCAGCAGGCCATCACGACGTCAGGGGGAGTGGTCGGGTCGGTGTCCGACGACGCCCACTCCCAGATCCCGGCGCCGCGCGTGCAGTGGATGATCGCCTCGTCCATCGACAGCCACTGCGCCTGCGGCTGCTTGCCCGCCACGATCACGTTCACGTAGTGCCTGGACCGCAGGCAGTGGTCCGCCACGGAGAGCAGCGTGTTCGCGTCCGGCGGCAGGTAGACCCGGATGATCTCCGCCTTCTTGTTGACCACGTGGTCGATGAAGCCGGGATCCTGGTGCGAGAACCCGTTGTGGTCCTGCCGCCAGACCAGCGAGGAGAGCAGGTAGTTGAGCGATGCCACCGGCCGCCGCCAGGGGATGTGGCGCGTGGTCTTCAGCCACTTGGCGTGCTGGTTGAACATTGAGTCGATGATGTGGATGAACGCCTCGTAGCAGTTGAACAGGCCGTGCCGCCCGGTCAGCAGGTAGCCCTCGAGCCAGCCCTGGCACAGGTGCTCGGACAGCACCTCCATGACCCGGCCGTCGGGGGCGAGCTGGTTGTCACCCGGCACGATGATCCCGTCGAACGCCCGCCCGGTCACGTCGAAGACCGGGCCGAGCCGGTTTGATGCCGTCTCATCGGGCCCGAACAGCCGGAAGTTCGAGAGGTTGCGCACGACGGTGTCGCGCAGCCAGGTGCCGAGCACCCTCGTGTTCTCCGCCTCGACGGCGCCGGGCAGCGGCACGTCGACCGCGTAGTCCTGGAAGCGCGGCAGGTCGAGGTCGCGCAGCAGCGACCCGCCGTTGGCATGCGGGTTGTCGCTCATCCGCCGGTAGTCCGCCGGCGCCAGCCGGGCGATCTCCGGCAGCAGCGCGCCCGTCGCGTCGAACAGTTCAAGCGGCCGGTAGGTCTGCAGCCACTCCTCGAGCTGCCGCAGGTGGTCCGCGTTGCCGCGCGCCTCCGCGATCGGCACCTGGTGCGCACGCCAGGTGCCCTCGACCTGGTTGCCGTCCACCACCTTCGGCCCGGTCCAGCCCTTCGGCGTGCGAAGCACCAGGGCCGGCCAGCGCGGCCGCTCGGTGCTGCCCTCGGCCCTGGCCCGCCGCTGGATGTCGTGGATCTCGGTGACGATCGTGTCGAGCGCGCCGGCGAGCTGCTCATGGACGGTCTTGGGGTCGTCGCCCTCGACCACGTAGACGTGATATCCGTAGCCGGCGAGCAGCGCCTCGAGTTCGTCGGGCGGTATCCGGGCGGGGATCGTGGGGTTGGCGATCTTGTACCCGTTGAGATGCAGGATCGGCAGCACCGCCCCGTCGGTCACCGGGTTGAGGAACTTGTTGGAATGCCAGCTTGCGGCCAGCGGCCCGGTCTCCGACTCGCCGTCGCCGATCACGCAGGCCACGATCAGGTCCGGGTTGTCGAACGCCGCGCCGTAGGCGTGCGCGAGCGAGTAACCGAGCTCGCCGCCCTCGTGGATGGATCCCGGGGTCTCCGGTGCCACGTGCGACGGGATGCCGCCGGGGAAGGAGAACTGCCGGAACAGCCGCCGCATGCCCTCCTCGTCCTGGGTGATCGAGGGATACCGCTCGCTGTAGGTGCCCTCCAGGTAGGTGTTCGCGACGAGCCCTGGGCCGCCGTGCCCGGGTCCCGCGATGTAGATGACGTCCAGGTCCCAGTTCTTGATCACCCGGTTGAGGTGCGCGTAGAGCAGGTTGAGTCCTGGCGTGGTGCCCCAGTGCCCGAGCAGCCGCGGCTTCACGTGCTCCGGCCGCAGCGGCTCCCGCAGCAACGGGTTGTCGAGCAGGTAGATCTGGCCGACCGACAGGTAGTTGGCGGCGCGCCACCAGGAGTCGATCAGCTCAAGCTCGGCCGCCGTCAGCGGTCCGCTTTCCGTCGCGGTCATGCCGGTCCTCTCGTATCCCGAACGAGTGCTGGTATCTCTTGCCGCCCGGCGCAGTCCCCGCTGACGGTTGGCGGCGTTCCTTCCATCCCTACCCCCATCGCTTACGTTAGGTAACGGGCGAAAAGGTAAACAGTGTCCTACGCGACCGGGTCACGGGACCTATGACCCTGCCGGGCACGCCGCCGCAGCCGGTAAAGCTAGCGCAGTCGGCGGAGGAACGGATCCTGCCCCGCCTGCGGCGCGACCCGGATCCGCGCGCCGGCCGCGACCGCGCCGTCCTGGCTGGCGATCACCGGGCTGAGGTCAAGTTCGGTGATTTCCGGCAGGTCGTCACTGAGCCGGGATACGCGCAGCAGCACGTCGCGCAGGGCCGCAAGGCCGGCTGCCTGGCTGCCAGGGTCATCGGGGGGCAGGATGGCGGAACGGATCGCGCCGATGAGCGCGTCGGCGTCCGCCTCGGTCAGCGGAGCGAGCCTGGCGGCCTGCCCGTCCGGCGCGCCGGCCGTCCCCCCGCCGGTGCCGAGCACTACCAGCGGACCGAACATCTGGTCGTCCTGCACGCCGACGCGCATCACGGGGTGCCCCGCCTGCACTGCCGCTGCCGTGGCGGCCTCCGCCTGGTACCCGTCGGCGCCGGCCGCCAGCGGGATCAGGTACGCCGCAAGGAGGCCGGCCACGTCCGGCGGCGGCAGCCACCCGCCGCCGGGGTGCTTCTTGAGGAAGGCGTTCACGATGCCCCTGGCCCGCTCCTGATCAACGTCGGGGAAGGCGGGCACGGTTTGCCGTGGCGTCGCCCGCCATTCCGCGTACGTGACTGCGCGGGACAGCGCCCTGGCGGCCACCTCCGGGTAGGCGTAGGAGGGCGCCTTGCCGCTGCTCGTGTCAACCAGCCGGACCGCCTCGGGCTGGTTGAGCACGACGACGGCGAGCGGAACGGCAAGCTTTGCCGCTGCGATGGCCTCGAGCAGGTCACCGGTGGCCCCGGTGCGCAGGATGAGCGCGATGACGGCGTGCACGTCCTCGTCGGCGCCGAGCGTCTCGAGCACCGCACGGAACGCGCCGGCGGAGACGGTCGCCGCGGTGTCCACCGGTCCGCTGACCGAGCCCGCGGCGGGGACGATCTCCCGCAGCCGCCGCCTGGTTTCCTCGCGCGGATGATGCACGGCAAGCCCGAGGTCGGTGCAGGCGTCGGCGGCGAGCACGCCCGCGCCGCCGACGTTGGAGACGATCGCCACCGTGCGGCCGGCGGGCGGCGGCTGGGTGGACAGCAGTGCGGTGGCGCCCATCAGCTCGCCGAAACTCGGCGTCGCGATGATCCCCGCCTGCTCGAACAGCGCCGCCCTGGTGACGAGCGGGGTGGCGGCCGCCGCGGTGTGCGACGCGGCGGCGCGCTGGCCCGCCTCGCTGCGCCCCGCGTGCACGGTGAGCACCGGCATCTTGAGGCCGGCCCGCCGCGCGGTCCGCCCGAACTTGCGCGGGTTGCCGAACGACTCGATGTAGAGCACGGCGAGCCTGGTCAGCTCGTCCTGTTCCCACCACATCAGCATGTCGTTGCTGGAGACGTCGAGCTTGTTGCCGACGGAGGCGAAAGACGAGATGCCGATGCCGAGCCGGGTGAGGTGGTCCACCATGGCGAAGCCGAGACCGCCGGATTGCATGACGAGGCCGACGGTGCCGGGCAGCGGGTTGGCCGCGGCGAACGTCGCGTCGAGCCCGATTGACGGGACGGCGATGCCGAAGCAGTTGGGGCCGATCAGCCGCATACCGTGCCTGCGGCAGACGCCGAGCAGTGCGGCGCCTGCCTGCGCGTCGACGTCCGCGGTGAACACCACGAGGCCGCGCACGCCGCGCCGGCCGCACGCCTCCGCCATCTCCGTCACCGCGGCGGGCGGCACCGCGAGCAGGGCCAGGTCGGGCGTCTCCGGCAGGCTCTGCACATCGGGGAAGCAGGGGATCCCGCCAAGCTCACCCGGTGGGTCACCCCCAGGGGAGACAACCGCGTTGGGGTTGACCGCGTAGAGGCGCCCGGCGAAACCGCCGGTCCTGATGTTGTCGAGGACCGACCGGCCCACGGTGCCTGGCTGGCGGCTCGCCCCGATCACCGCGACCGACTGCGGCGCGAACACCGGCCGCAGGCTCGCCACGCTGGCGGACCGCTCGCGGACCGCCACCCGGTCCAGGTAGCTGTCGAGCTGCGTGCCGGTGTCGTCGGGCGGCAGCGGGATGGTGATGGCGACGACGCCTTCCTCGCGCTTGCTGTGCACGGGCAGGCCCGCGTCGGAGAACACCCGGAGCATGCCGGTGTTCTCCGACAGCGTCTCGGCGACCAGCGCTTCGAGTTGGCTTGCGCGGGCCAGCGAGACGAGATGCTCGAGCAGCAGCGTCGCGATGCCGCGGTGGTGCATGGTGTCGGCGACGGCGAAGGCCACCTCCGCGGTCCGTGGACTCGGTTCGCCAGCCCTGGCGCGGGACACCTCGTAGCTGGCGAGCCCGACCACCTGGCCGTCGTAGACGGCGAGCAGGGCGGCGTGATCGGGTCCAGGCGCCCTGGTGACCCGCTTGGCCTCCTGCTGCGCCGCAAGCCGGCTGAGGCTGAAGAAGCGCAGGTAGGCGTTGTTCGGCGACATCGCCTCGTGCATGGCCTTGACTGCGTCGAAGTCCGCCGTCCTGGCGGGCCGGATCTCCACCGTCCGCCCGTCGGCGAGCAGCGCGTAGACGCTCCCCGGCTCGCTGTCCGGCTTGCTCATCTGCCTCTCCTCAGCTCCGTCCTGCACGGCTCCGTCCTGCACGGCTCTGTTCTGCACAGGTCCGTCGGGCCGGGCGGGAGCGCTCGTCAGGCAGCCGTTGCCCGCCGGCTTGCCTCCCCGCCGCCGTCGGCTCCGCTGTGCTCATCATCCGCCGTGCCGTGTTGCGGTGTCAGCACGGGGCGGGAGTTGCGGGCCAGCCGTGCCCGCGCCTGACTGCTGCGCTCGGCGAGGTACACCGAGCCGAGCCAGAAGAGGAGAACGCTCGCCATCACCACGGCGATGGCGAGCATCGCTCCGGTCGAGATATCGGAGTTCGGGTAGTCCGCCGATGCAAGGTACATGTGACCGGCCCCCTAGAACCGCGTGTCGTACAGCGCGGAGGCCCGCTGCTGCGGCGGATACTCGAGCCGGTCGCGCACTGCCACGACTCCCTCGACGTGCCGGATCTCCTCGATCATGTCCCGGCCCACGCTCGCGTTCTCCGGTTCCCCCGTCACCGTCACCACGCCGTCGCTGACATCGACGGTGAACCTGGCCGGGTCGGTGAGCACCGTGCCGACGATGACATTCTCGATGATGTCGGCGCGGATGTCCGCGTCCAGCCGGGAGAACACGCTGAGCACGTCGGCGCGGGAGACGATGCCGATCAGACGGCCCGCGTCGTCCACCACGGGCAGTCGCTTCACCTTCTGCGAGTACATCAGCCGCGCCGCGTGCGACACCGACTCATGCGGGCCGATGGTCACCGGCGGCCTGGTCATCAGGTCCGCGGCGGTGACGGCGGCCGCCTTGCTGTGCTCGCGGCCGTGCAGGATTCCGCCGACCAGACCCCGCGCCGGGTAGAACTCGAGCGCTTCCTTAGTCAGCAGGTCCGCCTCGGATACCACGCCGATGACCTTGTCCTCGTCATCGAGCACGGGGAACGCGCTCACCCGGAACTCCCGCAGCCGGGTGGCCATGTCCTTGTACGTCGCATTCAGCCGGACGGCGACCACGTGCGTGGTCATGACGTCCTTGACGGTGGTGTTCATCGCAATTGCCCTCCTTGGCGCATCGCTGACACACCAAGTCCACCGCCGGCCCCGCCACCGGCCTACCGTCGAACGCCCCATCCTCGCGGGACCAAAGGCCCGAATTGCCCGGCTTCAGCGGCTTTAACCGCAGATGCGCAGGCACACAAAGAAAGGATCTTGGATCGCCGGTCCTCCCCCAGCAGCCGGCGATCCAAGATCTTCGGGACGGGAGGGGCTCGTCTCCGCCTCTCGCGGATTCCGATTGCGCGGTGCGCGAGCCCGGTCCTTGCTGCCCTGCCCGCTGCTCCGCGTCTGTTCGGGTCCCTCCCGTCACTTCCCAGACAACCCCTGTGGCACAGCGGGCACAAGAGGCCAAAGGTCCTGTGTTATCCCGGACTCGGCCTTGAGTTCTCTCTGGCCGCCCGGGGTTATTCCTGGCGGGGGTGCCAGCGGAAGTAGCGGATGGCGAGGAGCACGCCGCCGGTCCCCATGCCGCGACGACGAGGACGTCGGCTCAGCTGAACGGGGTGCCGAGAAAGGCGGACTGCATGCCTAGCGCGAAGTGGCGAACCGGGAAGATGCGGGCGATCCACAAGATCCACGATGGTGTGTCGTTACCGAACGCGATGATCACCGTGAGCGCGACGAGCACCACCGAGATGGCCACCGCGTGCGCGATCCGCGCCCCGATGTAGGAGGCGGCGGGCAGCGGCGTGCCGTTGGCCCGCTTCAGCACGCCCTCCTCACGCTGGAACGTGATGGCCGTCGCGACATTGTTGAAGCAGGCGCTGATCGCGGCGAAGGTGCCCATGGACGCCACGTAGTAAGTGGACGTGTCGATGCTCCTGTCGCCGATCCTGACCGTGTAGTGGCCGAGCAGGGAGGTGAGGATCACCAGGAACATCAGCGGGAACACGAAGGTGAAGAACGCCGAGGCGGGGTTGCGCAAGACGGTGAGCCGGTGCAGGTCACGGACCGGGTCGGCGGACGCGACGACGAACCCCGCGGCGTCTGGCGCGCCGCCCAGTTCACCGGGCGGCAGTGCGCCGTCGGGCAACCGGAACCTGATCCGCGCCTGGGCATGGTTCCTGTCACCGGGCGTGCCAGGCGTCGGTACCGGTGCGGATTCTATGCCGCTTGAACTGCGGAATAGTCATCCGCGGCGCGTTGGGAGGAGTGTTGGCAGCGGGCCCGGGAACCGCCGTTCCGGGTGGCCAGGAGGTCTTCGCGGGAGCGCGGCTGCGCCGCTGCCGAATGTCGGCGGGGGCCGGTACGGTGCGGGCATGCCAGATGAGCCTGACCCTGGTGACAGCCCGCCGCCCCCGCCGGGCCGGAGGCGGGGCGGCGCGCCCACCCCGCACGACTCGGTGTTCCGCCGGGTCTTCGGCGTGCCCGCCAACGCCGCCTCCCAGTTGCGCGCGGTCCTGCCGCCGGACCTGGCCGGCCGCCTGGACCTGGCCCGGCTGGCCCCGGTGCCGGGCAGCTTCGTCGACGAGGCGCTGAAGTGGCGGCACTCCGACGTGCTGTTCACCGCGCCGCTCGACGGGCGGGACGCCTTCGTCTACGTCCTGGTCGAGCACCAAAGCTGCGACGACCCGCTCATGGCGTTCCGGGTGCTGCGGTACGTCACCCGGCTCTGGGACCAGTACGAGCGCGAGCATCCCAGGGCCCGGCGGCTGCCGGCGGTCATCCCGCTGGTCGTCTACCAGGGCCCCGGCCGGTGGACCAGCCCTGTGCAGCTGCTGGACGTCATCGACCTAGGCCCCGGCGGCAGGCAGGCGGTGCAGGCCTGGCTGCCCCGGTTCGAGTTCCTGCTTGACGACCTCACCCGCGCCGGGGAGGACCAGCTGCTGGCCCGGGAGCTGACCCCGGCCGCGCTGGTCACCCTGCTTCTTCTGAAGACCGCCCGCGGCAACTCGCGGATCACCGCGGACCTGCGGCGGTGGGCCGGGCACCTGCGGGCGGTCCTGGACCAGCCCGGCGGGAGCGAGGCGTTCATCGTGCTGCTGACGTACATTGAGCTTGTGAGCGATGTACCGGCCGGCGAGCTGCGCGACCTGGCCGCCTCGCTCGGACCGGACGCAGAGGAGGCGTACGTGACCACCGCAGAAATGCTCCGCGCCGAAGGCGAGGCCCGCGGCAAGGCCCGCGGCAAGGCCGAAGACCTCCTCGTGGTCTTCGAGCAGCGCGGCATCGACGTCGACGAGAGGTCGCGTGAGCTGATCGAGTCGTGCACGGACCTGGACACCCTGAACGGCTGGTTCCGCCGCGCGTTCAAGGTGGACAAGGCCAGCGACCTCTTCGCGGAGTAGCGCCGGACAGCCAGGTCACGGCCTGGTCGGCCCGCGCTGTGGCCGCCGGAGCGCTGCACCAGGTCTTCGGCTGGCCAGAGGCACGTCGGCCGCACCCAGGGTTTCCGTCCGGGCTACCCTGCACATGGCGGTCGCTTCCCAGCAGGAAATGAATGTCTCAATCCCGTAACGGGGTTGCCTGCGCCGTTGCGTATTCTGTGCCGCCTGACCAGTTGCCCTGTGCGGACCCTTGTTTGAGCGGGTGCCGATGCGGGGCGCCCCCGCCGGTTTGCGGCGGGGGCTCTCGGTTAGGGGGTTTCAGCGGTGTCCGGCAGCCCTGCGGATGGCGGCGGTTTCGATGAACGAGGCGAAATCGCGACCCGCTGCGCGACGAGGTCCTTGCGTGCCCGGACCGCGGCCCGCAGCGCGAGCGCCTCCGGGCTGTCGGGAACCAGCGGGCGCAGCCGGGCCCGGTCCGTGCGCAGCGCGTCCGCCAGCACGAACGCGTCGAAGTGATCGTCCTTCGCGCCCGACGACACGTGCCGCTCCCGCAGCCGCTGCACCTGCCCCGGCGGGATCACCACCAGCGTGAGCCTTGCTGCCCAATCAGTGGGGAGGCACCCTCTTGCTTATTCAGATGTCAGCAAGGCACGGGCATGCTGCGCCCGGCAGCAGACGACGGAAACCAGGACGCAGCCGCGCGCTCTCTGGACGGCGCTCGAAACGCAATGCCCTGTCGGCGGTCGCGCGTCCCGGGTAACCGCCGGCCCCGCAAACTGGTCAGGGGCCACAACGAAGGGCCAAGCGAAAACTGGCAGTGGCCGGCGGTACCGAGGTGCACCAGCGGTAACTGACCGCCGGCATCCTCACGATGCCCCACCAGTACCGCCAGCCGCAACAGAAACGACCGATACAACATGAAGTTAACGGCGATTACGGAACAAACCGGACGTAGCCCAGAGAGCGGAAACTGGAAACCCGTGCCGTCGGGCAGCACCGCCGTTGTTATCGCCGTCGGCAGGAAACCTGGCCACAGACAAGCCAGACATGCAGACCTGGGAAGCTATTATCCTCGTCGCCGATCGTGTGCAGTGCGGTTCACGCCGCTGGTACCCGACTCGGGTAGTCCTGCAACTCGATGTCGTTGGCCGCGTTGTTGGCGTATTTCAGCATCAGGTCGAAGGCCCGCGAGCCGAGGAACCAGTTGCGTGCGCGGATGCCGAGTGCCGTCCGCGGGGCCAGGAAACGGCCGGCGTTGGATTGTCCGGCAATCTTGGCGTAACGGCGCATGATCTCGTTGTACCGGGCGTAGGCGGCGGTGTGGTCACCGCCGGCGACAGCGAGTTCACCGGCGAGCACATAGGCGCCGACAACGGAGAGTCCCGTTCCGACGCCGCCCAGGGTATTGCCATAGGCGGAGTCGCCGACCAGCGCGGTACGGCCGGTTGTGTACTGCCCCTTCATCCGGACCTGACTCATCGAGTCCAGGTAGAAGTCGTCCAACCCGGGCAGTTCGCCCAGCATGCCGGGCACTTCGCCCCCGACGGCAGCGAACTGCTCCACGATATGGCGACGCTGCGCGGCGACATCGTGGCGGTCGTAGTCAAGTTTCGGCGCGGCAAATATGTACAGGTGCGAGGCCTTCGAGCCGCCCTTGACCGCCAACCGGCCGGGCGCGTTCCAGGCATCGGCGACACTGCGCTGCGGCCGGTCCGCTTGCATCCCCCACGCGGGCGCACCGGCGACGGCATAGTAGTAGCCCAGGTGGCGGACATAGTCCCGCTCGGGGCCGAATGCCAGCCGCCGCACCGCCGAGTGCACGCCGTCGCAGCCGACGACGAGGCCGAAGGTGCGGGCCGGGGCATTCTCGAACTCCACGTGTACACCGTCCGCGGTCTCGGTGAGCGCTGCGATCGAGTCAGCGAACAGGTATTCGCAGCGGCTGGCGGTGTGCTCGTAGAAGACGGCGGCCAGATCGCCACGCAGGATTTCCACGTCGCCGCCGAGGAACTCGCCGGTCATGACGGCCCGCTGCCGCCCGGACGCGTCGAGGAACCGTACGTCGGTCCGCCCGGTCTGGCGGCGGAAGATCTCCTCCCGCACGCCCATGCGGTCCAGCACGGTCAGCTGGGTCCGGCCCTTGAAGTCGATGGCCTGGCCGCCCGGGCGCAGTGCGGCGGCGCGCTCGATCACGGTGACCTGGAAGCCGTAGCGATCCATCCAGTAGGCCAGGGCCGGGCCGGCGACGCTCGCACCGGAGATCAGAACCGTCTTGGCGCTCACGGTGACTCCTCGATACCTTAGCTGCGTCTAGCGGACGCTATTTAGCGTACGGTGGACGCAGTTTTACGTCAAGCTCCTCGCCGAGATGCCGTGAACCCGACTATTGCGGTTCGGGTCCCGCAGGCACCCGGCCGTTCCGCTGCGGCGCGCCCGGGTGAAATGCGGCACGGGTGGGCGCGGAGCTCAGCATCGGCAAGGATGGACACATGTCGGCACCGACCGCCCTCGACCTGCTCTGGGGCACCGCTCAGCGGCCCAAGCGCGGCCCCAAGCCCTCGCTCACGCTGGAGCGGATCGTCGCCGAGGCGATCGAGCACGCCGACGCCGAGGGCCTGGCGAGCGTGTCGATGCAGCGGCTGGCCGAGCGCCTGGGCTGCGCGAAGATGGCGCTCTACCGGTACGTGCCCGGCAAGGCGGAACTGGAGGCACTGATGCTGGACACCGCGCTCGGCGCGGTGCCCGACCCGGCCGCTGCCGCGCCCGGCGCCGAGGCACCGTGGCGCGCGCAACTGCGCGCCTGGGCGATGACGATGTTCGAGCGGATGCTGGCGCATCCCTGGGCGCACGAGGTCGCCCAGGGCGCACGACCGGTCGGCCCGAACGAGGTCGGCTGGATGGAGTCCGCGCTGACCGCACTGGCCGACAGCGGGCTCACCGGCGCGGAGGGTCTCGACACGATCGCACTGCTGGCCGGCCACGTTCGCAGCCTGGCACTGCAGGCGGCCGCCGCCGGCGACGACAGCACGGAGGCCGCACTCGGCCGCCAGGTCTCCCAGGCACTCGCCGCCCAGGCCGACCGCTACCCCCGCACGGCCGCCGCCTTCACCGAATCGGGCCCGCCCGGCGACCGCGACAACGCCCTCGACTTCGGCATCGACCGCATCCTGGACGGCCTCGGCGCGCTGATCGCCGCCCGCGCCCGCCGACCCGAACCATAGCCCGCCACCCACAGCACACGGCACCGGCGAATCCGACGGAACCGCCCTCACCATGCTGCGCGTCCAGGTCGCACAACCTGGGTGCCTTACAGGATCGAACGGCGGCTGCGGACCTGCCAGGGTCCGGGGCTGGCCGCCAAGCCTGTCACCGACCTCGACGTCGTCATCGAGGCCGCGCACCAGTCGCGCTCTAGCGGGAATGAGTGTCTCAATTCCGTAACGGGGTTGCCCGCCCCGTTGGGCCCGAGCAGCGCGAAGATCTCGCCGGCCCGGATCTCCAGGTCAAGGCCGCGCGCCTCAAGCCCGCCGTAGGACTTGACAAGTCCCCGCACCCGCACGGCGGGTGAGTTGTCCGTCATGGTGCATAGCCCACCGCATGCGGCGGCGCCGCGCAATGGGTATCCAGCGGGAAAAGGCCTGATAAAGGCCAACGGCGCGCCATTCCTGGCGGAAGACGATGGAAATGCAGGGCTAGCGGTGCCCTGCTGCGGCTTCGCGGTTTTCGCGGAGTCGGCTCGCCCGGAGCGTCCGTCCGCTAACCTATGAGCAAATGTGCATATGCACGTGCTTTTGCACAATCCCAGTGCGTGCGAGAGCCTGGTTAGCTAGCGGAGGGCTTCAAATGGATCAGCACGTCAACGGTGTGCCGGCATCGCTCTCGTACAACGCCGCCTGGCGCAAGAGCAGTTACAGCAACCCGAGCGGTAACTGCGTTGAGGTGGCGGGGCTAGCCGACGGCGTCGCACTGCGCGACTCACGGTTTCCTGACGGTCCGAAGCTGGTCTTCGCCAGTGCCGCGTGGGACGCGTTCCTCCGCAGTGTGAACGACTGAGGGACTTCGGCTGAACAACAGGCGAGCATCCTGGCCAAGCCATCACCGTGTCCGTCAAAGCGGGGCAACTTCAATCACTTCCGGCTAAGCTATGGTGCAGCCGTCGGTGACATGGGAGACTGCTTAAGTTATCGATTGTCCGCTGGCAGGCTCAGGGGGATGGAATGATCACTGCGACCGTGCCCAATGAGGGCCCGGTCCTGAACATGACCTCGCTGACCGGCGCCAGCAACCCCGCGGTGTTGCGCATTCTCCTTGGAGCGCAACTACGGCGGCTGCGCGAGGCAAAGCGGATCACACTCGAGGATGCGGGTAACGTCATCCGCGCGTCTCACTCGAAGATGAGCCGGCTTGAAAGCGGCCGGGTGGCCTTCAAGGATCGCGACATCGTCGACCTGTTCATCTACTACGGCGTGACCGACCAGACGCAGATACAGACGCTGCGCGGGGTCGCCAGCCGCGCCAACTCTCGCGGCTGGTGGCATGACTATTCCGATATCCTGCCCAGCTGGTTCGAGGAATACATCAGCCTCGAGGAGGCCGCCACCCGGATCAGCGGCTTCGAGGTGCAGTTCGTACCCGGGCTGCTGCAGACGGAAGAATATGCCCGCGCCGTCACGCTGCTGTCTTATTCGAATCCCAAGGAGATCAGCCGCCGGGTCAGCCTGAGGATGGCTCGCCAGGCCAGGCTCTCCGCAGCGGAGCCGGTCCGCTTGGAGATTGTGCTCGACGAAGCCGCGCTGAGCCGCCCGATCGGCGGTCCATCCGTGATGAGGGCCCAGTTGATGCACCTTATCCAGATGTCTCAGCGACCCAATGTGAAGATCCAGATCCTTCCGTTCAAGGTAGGCGGCCACGCCGCGGCGGGCGGCCCGTTCAGTGTGCTGCACTTCGCGGAGAACGACTTGACCGACATCGTCTTCCTTGAGCAACTGGCGACCGCTCAGTACCTGGAAAAGCCGGACATGGTCGGCAAGTACCTGGCGGTCATGGAGCGCCTGCGGCTCGAAGCCGCGACACCGGAGGACAGCGTCAAGAGACTCCGGGCGATACTCAACGGCGCTTGAGCCGGCCTGAAAGTGAGCCGGCCTGACCTGGACTTGATGGCGGAGCTAGCCAGCCAGCGATGGCAGGCGATCGATCCGCTGCTGCCCGCCGTCACGGGCTGGACGCCAGACTGCGGCGCCGACCTGGCTGTGGACGGGCAGGGCGGGGGCCTGGTAGCAGCGGCGTCCTGCCTCCACTGGACCGTGGAACCCGGTTCGCTTGACCTGATCGAGAGCCCACCGCAGCGGTTCCTGCTCATGCCGTATTTCACCGGCTCTGATGTCCTCACCGCGTTGGACACGCTGCTGTCGCGGTGGCGTGATCACCTGGCCGCGGTGCCGGAAGCCGCCGCCGACGACACCACCGCGGTGATCAGGTGGCCCAGCCGCGATGTGACCGGGGTGCCGGCTCTGCTGGCCCACGGGCTGACGCCGTTCGGCGTGGTCGCCGCCCGGTCCGTGAGACGAGCGCCCGCGGTAGTCGCTGACTGCCCGCTGGGTGTGCGGATCAGGCGTGCCACCCCCGCTGACGTCGATGTGGTCCTGGCGATGACCATGGAGGTCCTCCGGTTCGACGCGTATTTCGGCGTGATGGAGCCGCCAGGTGTCGAGCAAGCACTCCGGGCACAGGTCGCCGGGCTGCTGGAGGGCGATCCCTGGACGTGGCTGGCCGAGCGCGAGGGCAATCCGGTCGGGATGCTGATCGCGGAGCGGCCGGAGTCCGCGACGTGGATCGCGCCGCGGACATCCGGGTCACCGGTGGCCTACCTGCTCGCGCTGCACGTCGCACCCGCCGAGCGCGGGGCTGGCGTCGGCGCTGCCCTCACCTGGCAGCTGCACCGCAGCGCGGAGGCGGCCGGGGTTTCAGTCATCTTGCTTGAGTATGAGCAGGTCAATCCGCTGTCCGTCCCGTTCTGGGGACGCCAGGGATACCGGCCCCTGTGGTCCACCTGGGAGGTCAGGCCCGCCCGGCTACTGCGTTAGACGGACGCCGTCGGCGCCAGGTCTTGCTCCGGGGACTCGCTTTCCCTCGGCAGCCGGAAGAAGGTGGACCGGAGCCCGAATCGCGCGATGAGCATCATCACCAGACCGGCGGCGACAACCCCGAGTAGTGTCCAGACCTGCGCCTGCGCCCCGTCCCAGGCGCTTGAGATCGACCGGTACAGGATGTAGCCGAGGAAGCCGGCGGCGCCGAGCGGAAGGATGCCCGCGATAATCGCGTCGCGCCACGAGGCTGTGATCCGGCGCCGGAAATAGATCAGCGCTGCGAGGGTGGTGAGGATATAGAGCATCGCGAGGAGCTGTCCGACAATTGCGATGACGTCATCGAACGCGCTCTGCAATGAGGTGGCGAGGAGGTAGACCGCGGTGAGCGCCGCGAGCAGCACGCCGATGAGGACGCTCGAGGCAACCGGGGTGGAATACTTTCGCGAGACGCCTGCGAAAAATCCCGGCAGGGCCCGGTAGGTGGCCATGCCGTAGACGATGCGGGCGCCGAGGATGATGCCGGTTCCGGTCCCCGCGATCACTGACAGCGCGATCGCCACGGCCACCGCCCTGGCCAGGGCGGTGCCGCCCATGGTCTGGGCGATGTAGACCAGTGCGGAGCCGCCATTCTGCTGGAGTTTCGCCGGGGAGACGACACCTTGCAGGCCTACCTGGACCAAGGTGTAGATCACGGCAAGGATCGCCACCGCGATCACGGCCGCACGGCCCGGGTAGACCTTCCGGTGCTCGACCTCCTCGTTGACGTACAAGGTGCCGTCCCAGCCGCCGTAGACGAATATCACGAGCAGGAAGGCGCCCATGACGTCGCTGTGGCCGCCGACGCCGGACAGCGTGAACCAGCCTGACGTGATCGGGTAACTCCCCGCATGGTGGCTCAGCACCCACACCAGGCCGGCGATGGCTATCCCGATGATGATGACGTACTCGACCACGGCCATGCCGATCTGGGCACGGGCGGAGATCCGGATGCCGAGCACCGCGAGTACGAGCATGACCAGGATGACGGCGAAGGCGATGCCGACCGATGCCCCGGTGCTCGCCGACGCGGCACCGGTAACCGCCAGGACCGACGGGCCGATGACAATCGTCCCGGCGACGGTGCCCACGACGTACGTGACGATCATCAGCCACCCGGTGAGAAAACCGAGGTAGGGGTTGATCGCCCGGCCGACCCACTCGAACGACGCGCCGCAATTCGCGCTCCACAGATTCAGCCGGCGGTACGCGTTCGCGATGATCAGCATGGGGATCGCCGCGATCAGCAGAATGGGGCCGGACGCGTAGGCCGTGGTCGCCGCGAACAAGGCGAGCGAAATCGCGACCGTGGCAGCCGGGGCGGACGTGGCCATGCCGATCACCGTGGCCTGGGCGATCCCGATCGCATCGGGCTTCAGCAGATCCTGCCTGTCCCTGACCGGCTCCGCAGCCGCCTGGACGCCCGAACGCTTACCAGCCATCAATTTTTCCTTCCAGCCTCGGCTTTGGTGAATATTTCCTGCGTTCTAACACCAGAAGCAGCGGTAAGCAAGCAAGACTCATCCGAGTGCCCGGACGGCACATTATCACCAAATAGCGGTGACTTACCGGCCTGTTGCTGCAGGTGTTAAGTGAAATCCGAGAGCAGGGTGGTGATGACCACGGCCGCCCGGCCGCGGCCAGTCATTCCAGCGGCCTCTTATGTCTCTTTGGCAATCTGCTCGATGAAGCGCGTGGTTTCGTCGGGCGTCAGCGCCTCGCTGCTGAGCTGATCCATGACCGCCAGGTAGTGCTCCACGTCGGAACGCTGCTCCAGGTAGACGGAGCCGGTGAGCTGCTCCATGTACACCACGTCGGGCAGGTACTGCTCCTCGAAGCGCAGGATGGCGAACGAGCCGCTCGCGCCGGCGTGACCGCCACGGGCGAACGGCACGACCTGGAGGGTGACCCGCGGCAGTGCGGCAACCTCGAGGAGGTGGCCGAGTTGCGCGCGCATCGCGGTCAGGCCGCCGACCGGCCGGCGCAGCACCGCCTCGTCCATGACTGACCAGATCCTGGGCGCGCCTTCCCTGGTGAGCAGGTCCTGGCGCTTGACCCGCAGCCCGACCCGGCGTTCGATCTCATCCGGCGGCGCGGCCTGATGGCCGAGGAGCGTGACGGCCCTGGCGTAGTCCTCGGTCTGGAACAGGCCGTGCACGAACTGGATCTCGAAGGTCCTGATGGTTGAGGACGCGGACTCGAGCCCCAGGTAGTTCTCGAACCAGTCGGGCAGCACGTCGCTGTAGCTGGTCCACCAGTCCTGTCTTCTTGACTGGCTGGCCAGGTAGAGGAACTTGGACCGCCTCTGCTCGTCGGTCACGCCGTACAGGGTGAGCAGGTCGGTGACGTCGCGCGCCTTGAATCCGACCCGCCCGGTCTCCAGCCGGCTGATCTTCGACCGGGACGCCCGGATTTCGTAGCCGGCCTGCTCGGGCGTGACGCTGGCGGCCTCGCGGAGCCGGCGGAGCTGGGAGCCGAGCAGCATGCGCAGGACAAAACCGTCGACTTGCGTGTCATCCATGCCAGGGTCTGGCTGCATGCCGCCCGGGCCCCCAGTATTCATTACTGCTCCGACGCCGCTAGAACCGCACTTCGCGAGCTTGCCAGCCATGCGAGCAGCCGCGGCATCGCCCCGCGGTCTCTTCCCGCATTTTACGCGACTGGCAACGGCGTGCGCATTCATACGGGACTGGCCGGCATCATTTTGCCAATTGTGACTTACGCTAGATCGTCGAACTCTCCGGCCCTCGCTCCCGCGAGGAACGCGGCGATCTCGGCGCGCGTGTAAATCAGCGCAGGTCCGGACGGGTAACGCGAGTTGCGGACAGCAACTCCTCCGTCAGGCAGCGGTGCCACCTCGACGCATGAGCCACTTGGGTTGCTGCGCTTGCTCTTTCGCCAGGTCACTTTGAGCAGGTCAGCAGGTGCTCCGTTTTCCGGTTGCATCCACTTTCTCCCTCGATGACGTAACACCTAACGGATATGGATATCGATCAGCCTACCTGCTGTTCTGCACGGTGCAGTTGCACACTGTAAACGGGAAGTGCAGCAAAGATTTGCAGGGTAACGTGCAGATGACCATTTTCTGACAGAAAACCGAGTGGCGGGCCATCGTGAGACGATGTCCCGCCACCGCAGGCGATTTAACGCCCTTACCTTATTCGGAGCCGAAGGAACTGATCTCGTGGAGCTCGGTCTCGGACAGCTCGCGCGGGACTTCGCCCTTGGCGACCTTGACGGACTGGACCTGGTGACGGATCTTCTCCACGACCTCGGGGTTGGCGAGCGTGGTGATGTCGCCGGTGTCGGTGAAGTTCGAAGTCGCGGCGATCACCCGGCGCATGATCTTGCCCGACCTGGTCTTCGGCATGTCGGGGACGATCCAGATGTTCTTCGGCCGGGCGATCTTGCCGATGTCGGTCTCGATCGCGGTCTTGACCTTCGCCTCGATCTCCGGGGTCGCGTCGAAGCCTGGCTTAAGCGAGACGTACATCTCGACCACGCGGCCGCGGACGTCATCGACGACAGGGACCGCGGCAGCCTCCGCGACCTCGTTCACGGTGAGCGCGGCGGACTCGAGTTCCTTGGTGCCGAGCCGGTGGCCGGCCACGTTGATCACATCGTCGACCCGGCCGAGGATGCGGAAGTAGCCGTCGGCCGCCTGGGTGGCGCCGTCGCCGGCGAAGTAAGGCCAGTCGCGCCAGTCGGTGGACTTAGGGTCCTTGTTGTACTTGGCGTAGTAGGTCGAGACGAACCGCTCGGGCTGGCCCCAGATGGTCTGGAAGACGCCAGGCCAGGGGTTGCGGATGCAGATGTTGCCGGCCTTGCCGCTGCCTGCCGGGACCTCGTTGCTGTCCTCGTCGAGGATGACCGGGTAGACGCCGAGCGCCGCCGGGCCGCACGAGCCCGGCTTCGCCGGGTCGATGCCGGGCAGCGTGGAGCCTAGGAAGCCGCCGGTCTCGGTCTGCCACCAGGTGTCGACGATGACCGCCTCGTCCTTGCCTACGTTGTCGTAGTACCAGCGCCAGACCTCGGGCTCGATCGGCTCGCCGACCGTGGTCATGTGCTTGAAGTGGAAGTCGTACTTCGCGGGCTCCTCCGGGCCGACCTTGCGCAGCATCCGGATCGCGGTGGGCGAGGTGTGGAAGATGTTCACGCCGAGCTGCCTGGCGATGCGCCACGGGCGGCCGGCGTCCGGGTAGTTCGGCGTGCCCTCGTAGATCACGCTCGTGGTGCCGAGGGCGAGCGGGCCGTACACGATGTAGGAGTGGCCGGTGATCCAGCCGATGTCCGCCATGCACCAGTACGTGTCGTCCGGGTGGATGTCCTGGTAGTACTTCGACGTCCCCGCCACGTAGGACAGGTACCCGCCGATGGAGTGCTGGCAGCCCTTCGGGCGGCCCGTCGTGCCCGAGGTGTACATCAGGAACAGCGGGTCTGTGGCCTTCAGCGCCGTCGGCTCGACGATCTCGCCCTTGTGCGCGGCGAGCAGGTCGTCGACGAAGACGTCCCGCCCCTCGACCATCGGGGTCTTGGCGGAGTACTGGCCCGGGTAGCGGCGGAACACCAGGACCTTGTCGACCTGCTGCCCCTCCTTGGCCGCCGCCTCGACCGCCTCGTCGGCCTTGACCTTGTGGTCGAGCAGTTCGCCGCTGCGGTAGTAGCCGTCCATCGTGACGAGCACGGTGGAGCCGGAGTCGGCGATCCGGTGCCCGGCCGCCGTGCCGGAGAACCCGGCGAACACCTGCGAGTGGATGACGCCGAGCCGGGCCGCGGCGAGCATGGCCACCGGCAGCTCAGGCACCATCGGCATGTGGAACGTGATCCGGTCGCCCGCCTTCAGGCCCAGTTCCTTGAGCACGGCCGCGAACTCGTTGACCCGGACGTACAGCTCGCGGTAGGTGATCGCCTGGTGCGCTTCGCTCTCCGGCTCCGGGACGAAGATCAGCGCGGCCTTGTTCGGGTGGGTCGCCAGGTGCCGGTCGACGCAGTTGTATGAGGCGTTCAGCTCGCCGCCGACCCACCACTTCCAGAACGGCGCGTTCGACGTGTCGAGGACCGTGTCCCACTTCTTGTACCAGGTGAGAAGGTCTGCGTAGGCGGTGAAGCAGTCCGGGTACTTGTCCTCGGTGAACTGCTCGCGAATGGCCGGGTCGGATGCGTTGGCCTGCGCCACGAAGCTCGGCGGCGGCGGGTAGTAGCCTTCCTCGCGCCAGTGCACTGCGATGAGGGCTTCAGACGATTCAGAACTCTCGTCGGTCACATCGTCCAGGTCGTCAGCCATGAAAGTATCTCCTCCGCGTCCCTGCGTAGGCGCGCCTCTCGGCGCTCTTACTGATCGCTTTGTCCCACCGCTTGCGCTGTCGCCCCGGTGATCGCCAGAGCCGCAATCCAAATTTAACGCGCATATCTGGCGCCGGCCATGGGGGCTGCCGGCTTATGGTGCGGCCGGCGGACAGTTGTGTCAAGTGCGTTTGCAGGGAGCCGGGGTGCACCCGGACGGGAGCTGGTCTCAGCCGAGGCTGGTAATGGCCGCCTGGCGCGGCAGGGAGATGATGGAAAGCGAGGGGTTGCGGATCTCGGGGAACGTCTCGTCCATGCCGGTGATCGCCATGATCTTGAGCAGCGCGGGACGCACCCCGGTCAGTTCGAGAGAGCGGCCGGAACGGCGTGCGTGGCCGGCGACCCTGGCTAGCACGCCAAGGCCCGCCGCGTCGCAGAAGGCGAGCTCGGACAGGTTCATCGTGACCGGCCCTTCCTGGCTGTCGACAACGTCGCGCAGGTACGCGTACGCCTGGTCCGCGGTGGCGATGTCAAGCTCGCCGCGCACACGGACGGTCGCCTTGCCTTCGGTCGTCACGAGGTACGCCAGCTCTAGCTGGAGTGCCTGGCCGGCAAGATCGATAACTGCCCCCATGTCGCTCTCGGTCCCCCTGTCGGGCGGAGCCTGGTCCCCTGCGACGCGGCTCACGCGTTTCATCAAGATTTCCCCTCCTTGATCGTAGTGAACGAAAAGCTCCCTCTGCACCAACCTCGCCCAATTTCGTGCTATCCGCCCCGGATGGCGAGCATGCTCTAGTGACAGTGAAGGTCGTGAACCTTACGGTCGCGCCGCCCAGTCACTGAATAAAACGTAAGAGCGGGCCGGATGGTTCTCGCGATCTTCCTGTGGTTGCTCTCTCACGCAACGTCGCCGAGCGACAATCAGTTACCACACGGACACGGAAAGTGAGATCTATCACGGCGTGGGGGGGGGCCCCCCACCCCCCCCCCCCACCCCCAACAAAAGGGGGTGGCAAAGCCGGGGCGCGGGGGGGAGAAAAACCCCGACGCCG
>Ga0335083_10000635_pt1 | contig 51772 bp, 44 predicted proteins | sample Lox_Sample_42_FD_206716 | JGI IMG/M metagenome (GOLD analysis project Ga0335083, IMG submission 206716) | Soil microbial communities from Loxahatchee National Wildlife Refuge, Florida, United States - Lox_Sample_4.2 | ecosystem: Environmental > Terrestrial > Soil > Wetlands | place: USA...
GAGCTTGCCCGCGGCGACGCCGTCGGCCACGTCGGAGAGCAGCTTCTGGCGCGGGTCCTTCGCGGCGTCGTGCACCTTCGCGAGGTCGGCTTCGACGCCGTCGATCGCGGCCTTTTGCTCGGGCCGGAGCTCGAACGAGTCGAGCGTCGCGAGGAACATGTCGACCATCGTGTGGCCGTGATGCTTCGGCGGGGGCGGCGGCTCGGGCGCCGGCGCGGGGGGCGGCGGCGCCGGCGCGGCGGCGACCGGAGTGGGAGCAGGCGCGGGTGGGGGCGGCGCCGCCGGGGGCGGGGGCGGCGGAGCGGCGGGAGGCTGCTCGCTCCCGCCACAGGCGGGCAGCGCCGACAATGCGAGCACGACGAGCAGGGCCTGACGCGAACCGATCGCTTTTCTCATGGTTTTCTCCGTGGGTTGTTTCACGTACCGGGCATCTGCATGAGCTCGGTGATCTCGATGAAGCCGTCCGGCATCATGAAATGGGGGTGGCCTTTGAGGGAGTCGGCGAGCGCCTCCTTCGATTCGGCCTGGAGGATCGAGTAGCCCCCGAGCTCGTTCTTCGTCGGCGAGGAGCCGCCGTTGGTCACGCGCATGCTCTTGCCGAGCGGCGCTCCCATATCGACGATCGACCCGGCGCTCTTCTTGCTCCAGGCCATCCACGCGTCCATGCCGGCCTTCTGCTGCTCGGGCGTCGCCTTCATCATCTGCTCGAACGCCGAGATGGGCGCCTTGTACAGAACGAGAAACTTCTTCATGGGCTTCCCTTTCGCTCGTCTCCAACGAAGAGACGGGCGAAACCCTAGCTCCGACCGCTCGCAAAACGCCAGCGCACTTTTCGTTGCGAAACGCTACACGACGGACCGGCGCGTTACGAGCGCGTGGCGGCACGGCAGCCGGAAACCTATGGCCACACGCAGAAACAGCGCCGGCCCCGCATGCTGCTCGACGCGGGTCAATCCGCGCCGGTGCCTTCGTCCCTGAGCACGGCCTCTTGCAGCAGGTCGGCCTCTTTGTGCTCGTGTTCCCGAAACGCTTCGACGAGCCGCGCCGTCGGCTCCGCGAGCTCGGGACTCGCGCCGAGCGCGGACGCCATCGCGCGCAGCCCGTCGAGTTTCTCGAGAAGGGCGGTGTGTTCCTCGCGAAGCTCGGCGACGCCGTGGGCGAGCTCGGGTCGCTCGCGCACGAACGCGCCGAAGTACGCGTCGCCTTCTTCGAGCGCAAAGTGAAGCTCGAGGTCCACGCGCAGCGCGGCGAGCACGCCGCGCGGGTCGACGTCGGCGCGCCCGGCGGCAAGGCCGGTGTAAAGGTCCGCGACCTTCACGAGAGTCGCATCGAGTCTTCCGCGCACGCTCGGGCCGGCGCCGGAAGGTCTGAAGAGCGTGGCGATCGTGGCTAGTGGCTCCATCGCGTTACCTCCTGCTCACGGCAGATCGCAGGAGAAGACTCCCGTTTGCTCCGGATCGTCGCTTTCACGACCGACTCCCGAACGCACGTACACGACCTGGTCGAGCTCCGCGTCGAGTTGGAAATTCTTGGGGTCCATGACGGCCGCCTCGATCAGCGTCGGCGTGCTGCTCGCCGCCGGATCGACGTATTCGAGGTCGCCGACGTTCGGGTACACGCTCGGATCGCTCGCGTTGTCCGTGAAGACGATGCCGCTGCCGCGCGCCGCGACGGCGTCGAGCACGCCCGGCAGCGAAAGCACCTCGGTGCCGTCCATGCCGACGACGTGGAGCGTGCCGCCCGTGTCGGTCACGTCCGTGAGGTAGAGCACGAATTTGCCGTCGTCGGTCATGCTCGAGCGCGGCATCGCCGCGACCGGATCGGAGACGAGATCGATCGGCTCGGGGTTGAAGCCGTCCGTCGCCACGAGGTGGAGGTCGCGCTCGGTTCCGTTCTCGTAGGTGACTTGCGTCGAATAGAGCGCCATGCCGTAGTCGCTCGTGAACGCGACCGGCTCGGCGAAACCGGTCGTGACGATGGGCACCGGGTTCGCCTCCGGCACGGTCGAGCGGCGTAGTTGATCGCCGACGGTGTAGAGCGCCGCCGAGCCGTCCGGCACGAGAAAACCGCGGCTCACGCTGGCGTCGATGCGGTACTGCTGCCCGCCGCTCGCGTAGTAACCCTGATAGTCGCTCGTCTGGTAAAAGACGCCGTCCCCCTTCGAATCGGCGGACCAGGCGGGCAGCACCTGGTCGGCGATGGTCGTCGGGTTCCAGTTCGAGCCGTCGAAATCGAAGCGCTCGATCGTCGCGTCACGACTGCCCGGCGCGCAGTAGCCCACGAAGAGCGCCTCGCCCACGAAGCCGAGCACCGCGCTGCACGTCGTGTCGGAGCCGAGCCCCATCCCGGGGATCAGCGCGTCGTTCAGCGCGAAGTCGTTCGAAGCGATCATGAGATCGGTCTTGTCTTTTTTGGTGTTGGTGTTCGCGGTGTAAACGAGGAAGTCGCCCGCATCGCTCGCTGCAATCAGCGACTCCGAATACGTCGTCGGGCCGATTTCCTGAACGCCGCCTGCCGCGGTCCAGACGGACAGATCGCCGACGTTCGCGGTCCAATCGACGTTCGCGAACGTGTACACGACGCGCCCGTGGATCAGCGTGTTTCCCGGTTGATCCGTGAGCATCGCCGTCTCGTCCGTGCCGAGCTTCGAGCCGATCAGGTTGTCGCCGTTCCGATAGAGCGCCCAATCGTCGCTCGTGACCCCGATCATCGAGGCCGAACCCGACGCGACTTCAGCCGGCGCTCCGACGTCGGCGCTCGTCCCCGGCGCGCGGCCGGTGTCTCCTCCTGCCGCAGCCGAGGCATCCTGACCCGCGCCGGCTTCGTTCTGGCTTCCGGCGTTGCCGCCGGCCCCTCGACTCTTCGCGCCGCCCGTGGCGGGACCGGATGCATCGGTCCCGCCACAGCCGGCAAGCGCGACGAAAAGGCCCACGACGAGGGCCGCGTTCGCTCCGATCCGCTCGGCGTTCGACTTCGACATGGCGATGGGATCATCGCCAAAGCAAAATCGGGGCCGAGGCGCGTGCGCGCCGGTCGCTCAGCTCGTCGGCAGCTTCTTCAGATCGGCGAGCAACGACGTGCCGATCGGAACGCCCCAACCGCTCACCGCGTCGAACGCGCCCTTCTTCGCGCTGTAGCCGCCCGCGGCGCTCGTCGAGTTGTTGCCGCTCGAGATGTCGTGACACGTCGCGGAGCCGACCGTCTTGCCCGCGCTCGTCGGCGAATTGCGATAGAGGAGCGGGCTCAGCCAGCCGACGCGCCGGCCGAGGCCGGAGCTCAAGAGCGCGACGAGCGACGCCCAGAGCGGCGCCGCAGCGCTCGTCCCGCCGGAAACCTGCGCCTGGCCGTCGACCACGACGAAGTAGCCGGTGTTCGCGCTCGCGTTCGCGGCCACGTCCGGCACGATGCGCCCGTTGATGGCGCCGAAATTCACCGAGGGGATTTGCACTTCTTGCCAGCTCGGTCGCGGGAAGACGGTACTCACGCCGCCGCCGGTGCTCCCGCCGCCGTCCTTGCGCAAGCCGTCGCCGTCCTTCCAAACGACCTCCGAGCTGCGCTTGGCGCCGCTCCGCCGCAAGCGCGTGCCGCCGACCGCGAGCACGCTCGGATCGGACGACGGGTAATCGACGTGCGCGCGCCCGTCGCCGACCTGGTCGTCACTGCCGTCGTCGCCGGCCGCGACGCACACCGTGATGCCGATGAGCGCGGCCTCGTGCAACGCTTCACTCACCTGTTGAATCGCCGCCGACGTCCAACCGGCGCCGTCCTCCGAATCACCCCAGCTGATCGAGAGCACGCCCGGGTTGTTCTGCGCGTCGTGCACGACGGTGTCGATCGCGTCGACCCAGCCTTGCGTCGTGAATTTGCTGAAGTAGACGACGATCTTCGCCTTCGGGCACACGCCCGCGACGACCTCGACGTCGAGCATGACTTCGCCCTCCGCGCCGTCCTTCTTCGAGGTCGCAGCGTGGTCGACGCTCACGACCTTCACGTCGGGAACCGGTGAAATCGCCGCGGATTGGCAAAACGTGCTCAAATCGCTCGCGAAGTAACCGCCGCCGAACTCGAGGATGCCCACCGTTTGGCCCGCGCCGTCCCCGGGCGGAAATTCGTAAATCTTCGCGAGCTCGGCCGGGAAAAACCAGGGATGCGCCGCCGACTTCGCGAGCGAAACCGCGTGGACGGCCTGCCCGGCGCGGCGCGGCTTCACGACCGGTCGGTTGTCGAGCCCGAAGACGCCGACCACGACGCCGGCGAGCTCGCTCGGCACGTGGAGCGGTCCGGTGCGGCCGCGGTACTCGCCGCGCTCGTGCGAAAACCTCACGAGCTTCGTGCCGAAGGCTTGCTCCATCGCCGACACGGGGCCGCCGATCTTCACCGCGCGCGTCGCGCGATCGGCTTCGAGCACCTCGATCCCGAAGCGGGCGAGCGTCGTTTTCACGAGCGCTTCGTCCGCGGCAGAAGCACCGTATTGCGCGAGCGCGTCGCGCGAAATCGGCGCGCGCCCCGGTTCGAGCTTCGGGAGCGGCGCCTGGCGGCGAAGCTTCACCGTCGCCTCCACCCACTCGTCTTCGGGCGCGGCGCCGAGCGCCTTGGCGCCGTGCAGTGGAACCCGATCCGACCCCGCCAACACAACGTGACTGTCAGCCATCCCTACCTCCGAGTATGTGAGCCGCGCCCAGAACGATGCGATCGCTCGCGGCGATCCTTCTCTGCGATCCTAGCCTGCGTGTAAAGCCGCGGACGAGGTAGTTTGTTCGGTCTCGTGTTTTTCTCGTCGCCGAGCCGAGAGTCGGTCTGCTAAAAACTTTCGAGTCGCGAGCACACGGCGCCGCGCACACCGCCAGGGATGGGATACGCACCGAAGACGACCGCGACGCGCCAGTTCGCGGGGCTCGTGCTCGCGCGGGTCGAACCCGAAAAATGCGACGCGCTCCGCGCGCTGCTCGCCGACATTCACGCCGAAACGTCCGCAACGATGCGAGGCGCCCCGCCGGCCGGCGCCATCGTGCCGTTTCACGAGCTCGAGACGCTGCACTACGCGCGCTTCGTGCTCCTCGAAGGCGACGGCGTGACGGAACCGCTACTCGCCTTCTCGACGAACTACGACGGCCCCGAAGGCGACGCTTCGGTGAGCGCGAGCCGCGCGTGGTCGTTTCACCTGAGCGAGCTCGTGCACAAGGCGGGGCCCGGTCTCGAGCGCGTGTTCGCGCACTGCCGCGGCTATCGTGCGGGGCGGCTCGAGCGCTTCGTCCGCGCGCACCAAAGACGAGCGAGCACGTTTTACGTCGGTTCCTCGGGCCGGAGCCGCAACCAAATCCTCTGGGAACGGGAGCTCAGGCGCGCGGTCGATCGCGTGCTCGATCAGGGCGGCTTCGAACGCAGCCGGCCCGAAGTCGTGCGCTCCGCGGTCCTCGCCGCGCTCGAGCCGAGCTACGGAAAAATCCCGACCTTCCCGGCGCAGCCGGACCTCGAGTGGCGGATCAGGCTCGCCGTCCTGCTGCTCGTCGCGGGCGTCGTCGTCCTCGCCGGCATGGGCGTGACGGCTGGGCTTTCGCTCGAATGGTCGGCGTTAGAATGGCTCTTCGTCGTGGCCGGCAGCGCGGCGTTCGTGACCGCGCTCGTCGCGCGCTTCCGCTGGCTCGAGCTCACCGACCCGCAGTTTCAGCCCGCGCAAGACGCGGCCACGGTCGCACGCTTCGAAACCGCGTCGGCCGCCGAGAACGACTTTTTACAAAACCAGCTCACGCACCTCGTGCCGATCAAGCCCGGGCCCTTGCGCTGGCTCTTGATTCGCATCGTCTTTCTGGCGCTGAACTTCCTGGCACGGAATCGCTACAACAAGGGCAAGCTCGGGGGCATCCCCTCGATCCATTTCGCGCGCTGGGTCTTGATCGAGAACCGCGGCGTCCTCTTCTTCAGCAACTTCGACAGCTCTTGGCCGAGCTACCTCGGCGACTTCATCGACCAGGCGAGCAACGGCCTCACGGGCGTGTGGAGCAACACGGTCGGTTATCCGCGCACCACCTGGCTGCTCCAGGCCGGCTCGCGCGACGCCGCGCGCTTCCTCGCCTGGACGCGCGCCCACCAGCACCCCACGAACGTCTGGTATGCGGCGTATCCCGGCGTCTCGATCGTCAACGTCAACGCGAACACCGAGATCCGCCGCGGCCTGGCCGATCCGGGTTGTCTCGATGCCGCGACGTGGCTCTTTCACCTGCGCGGCGTCGATCGCGTCGCCGCCGACCAACTCTACGGGGACGAGCGCCGCGCCTTCCCGCTGCCGGTCGACGACATCCAGGGCATGATCCTTTGGGGCTACGGCCACATGCCGGAAGCGCGGTACCTTCTCCTCAGGGTGCCCGCGGCCGCCGCGACCGACGCGATGCGCGGCTGGCTCGCGGACCTTCCGCTCACGTCCGCCGCCGGCTCGCGCACCGAAGAGCCCGCCGAGCCGCTCGTCAACGTCGCTTTCACGCACCGCGGCCTCGTCGCGCTCGGCGTCGATCCCGCGCTCACGGCCGGCTTCTCGACGCCGTTCGTGCAGGGCTCCGAGCACCCGTACCGCGCCCGCGTGAACGGCGACTTCGGTGAAAGCGCGCCCGAACGCTGGACGTGGGGTTCCACGGAAAATCCGGTGCACCTCGTGCTCTGCGTGTTCGCGGCGACGCGCGACGGCGTCGAGCGCTACGCCGCGGAGTTCGGCGCGCGAGCGCGCGCGGCCGGCTTCGAGCTCGTCACGGTGCTCGAGGGCACGACGCTGCCGGGCCGCAAGGAACACTTCGGTTTCCGCGACGGCATCGCGCAACCGGAGCTCAAGGGCAGCGGCCGCGGCGGCATCGAGGGCAACTTGGTCGACGCCGGGGAATTTTTGCTGGGCCACCGCGACGGCTACGGCAACGTGTCGACGAGCCCGGAGAGCACGTCGGGGTTCGCCTGGGGCGCGAACGGGAGCTACCTCGTGTTCCGACAGCTCGAGCAGGACGTCGAGGCCTTCTGGCGTTACGCCGCGAGCATCGACGGCCCGAACCCGGTGAAGGCGGCAAGCAAGATGGTCGGTCGCTGGCCGAGCGGCGCGCCTCTCGTGCGGCACCCGGACGCCGACCCCGACTCGCCGCGCTTCGCGGACGACGACACGTTCACGTACCTGAGCAGCGACGACGACAACGATCGCTACGGCGCGCGTTGTCCGTTCGGCGCGCACATCCGCCGCACGAATCCACGCGACTGGCAGCTCGGCGAGACACCGGACGAGTCGCTCGAGCTCGCGAACCTGCATCGCATCCTCAGGCGCGGGCGCCCTTACGGCGAGCCGCTCGACGCCGCGATGGCTCCGGGCGAGCTCGTGCGGCGCTCGCTCGCCGCGGATCCGAGCGCGCCGCGCGCCGCGCGGGGCCTCCAGTTCCTGTGCTTCAACGCCAACATCGATCGCGGCTTCGAGTTCGTGCAACAGCAATGGTCGAGTAACCCGAAGTTTGCGGGGCAGGACGTCGATCCGGATCCGCTCTTCGGGCTCCATCGCGAGCCGGGCGACGTCGGGCTCGACGCGCCCGCGTTCACGCGACAAAGCGACGTGAAACAGGGCACCTTGCCGCGCACGCCGGGGCTCTCGCGCTTCGTCCGCGTGCGGGGCAGCGCCTACTTCTTCATGCCGTCGATTCCGGCCGTGCGCCTGCTCGCGGGCGCCGTTTGCGGGGAGTCGCCCGCCGTCGCGCTCGAACGGGTGCCGGACGACGAACAACTCTACATCGACAGCCTCATCGACACGCTGCGCGACAAGATGCGGCGCGACTACGCCGGCAAGCTCACGCTGCGCGACGCGCACCCGAAGATGCACGGCTGCGTGCGGGCGACGTTGCGGGTCGAGCCCGATCTGCCGCCGGAGCTCAGGGTGGGCGTCTTCGCGCAACCGAAGAGGTACCCGGCGTGGGTGCGCTTCTCGAACGCGTCCGGCACGGTCGCGAGCGACGACAAGAAGGACGTTCGCGGGATCGCGATCAAGCTCGTGGGCGTGCCGGGCGCGAAGCTCCTCGAAGGCGCCGAAGGGTCGAGCACGCACGACTTCATCCTGATCAGCACGGACGTGTTCGTCACCCGTGACGTGGAAGAATTTTCCGAGCTCGTGAGCGCCGCGACGAGCGGCTCCGGCTGGAAGGCGCTGCCGTTTCTGCTGCTGCACCCGCGCATGGCGCTCGCCGTGCTCCGCGTGCGCGCGCGGCACGCGAGCCCCGCGGCGATTCGCTATTTCAGCGTGGTGCCCTATCTCTACGGCGCCGCCGCGGCGAAGTACTCGCTCACGCCGTTGGACGGTCCTGCGTCGCTGCCGCCGGCGCCGCGCAGCCCTAATTACCTGCGCGAAGCGCTGAAAACGCGCCTCGCCGAACGGCCGCTCGTCTTCGATTTCTCGGTCCAGATCCGGAGCGACCCCTCGCGCATGCCGGTGGAGGATCCGAGCGTGCGTTGGCGGGAGCGCGACGCGCCGTTCCGCAAAGTGGCGACCCTCGAAATTCCGCCGCAGGACTTCGATACGCCCGAGCGCCAGCACTTCGCCGAAAACCTCTCCTATAACCCCTGGCGCTGTCTGCCCGAGCATCGTCCGCTCGGCGGCATCAGCCGCGCGCGACGGCAGGTGTACCGCGCGCTCTCCGCCTACCGGCACGATCGGAACGCGGAACCGAGCGAGGAGCCCGGCACTGAAACGTGAGTCTCCGGCGAACTCGACATGAAGTTTTCGCGGCTCTCGGACTCACCACTTCGAAAAATGCACCATTGACCGCTCGTGCGGAGAAACCTAGCGTGCGTGTCCACTGGCGCTTCACGATGACGCGGAAATGGTCTTTTCTCGGGGTGCTGATGGGCTGTTTTCTCGTGGCGCCGGCGCCGGCGGCGGCCGCGCCGGGCAGCTCCGACGTTTCCTCGTACGTGAGTGACCAATTCGAGCGCGCGACTTCGCGGCTCGTGGCGCAACTGGCCGTGAGCGGACTCGAGACGGCGTGTCCCGACGGCGACGCGCTCTGCAAACGCGTCGTCGAGAGACTCGGAACCGCGGTGACCGCGGCGGTCACGAAGGATCGCGCCGCGCTCACGGGTGCGCTCGACGACTTTTTCGTCGAAAGCTCGGTGGCGGCCGGGCTCGAGGTCGCGTTGCGCCCGCTCGTCAGGGCGAAGGACGGCGACCCCAGCGCGCGCCGCAGCGAAGCCGAGACGAAGGCACGCGACGTTTGGTTACGCGGGCTCGCCCCCGTCGTGGATTGCGTCGCGGGAAGACTCGCGGGCACGACGCGCAGCGAGACGTGCAGTCTCGGCGAAAAAGCCGCCGACACCATCTACTTGCTGAAGTACGCGAAGGATCACGAGGGTCTCGGGGAGCAGGACATCGACGCGCTGAAGCTCGCCTGGCAAGATCTCTACGGCGATCACCGACTCCCGCCCGAAATCGCGCTGCGTGTGCTCGCGGCGCTCGCGACGGCGGATTCCGTGCAGCGTCCGGAGCTTCGCGTCTACTTTCTCGCCCTCTCCGAGTGGGCGCGGGAAGGTCTCTCCGACGGCCTCTTCACGCCGACGTACGCTTACCTCGCGAATCTGAGCGGCCAGGTCACCGAGTTTACCGGCATGACCGACATCGTCGCCGGAACGCTGCGGCAAAACGGCTTTTGGAATCCGGACAAGGACGCGACCACTCGAAGCGAGCTCGCGAAGTGTCCGACCACGGTCGCCGCGTTCGACGCTTGGACCCGCTCGCGCGACGCCGGCCTCGGCGAGACTTGGCGTGCGGCGGTGTTGCGTGGGTCGGCGGTGGAGAGCTCGGCCTTCGACCCCATGCTGCGAGCGCAGGACTGTTCGGATCCGACCGCGCAGAAGACGCTCGCGAAGCTCAAGCGCGCGATGCGCTACCAGCGTGGTGCGCTCGACGTTTACGCCGTCGTGACCCAATACGGACCGGCGTTGCTCGCCGGCGCCGCGGTGCTCGACTACGTGCGCACGCGGGACGACGCCGAGCTCTCGCGCGAGCTCCGAGCCATGCTTCTTTACGCCGGCGCCCGGGGGACGCTCTTCGCGCTCAATCGCGTGCCGCCGCCAACGCCGAAGTTTACCTCCGTTCACGCCGTCCTTCTGAGCTGTGAGTTCCAGGATTTGGCGAAGAAGCTCGGCGTGCCCCAGGCGCGCGACCCGAATGCGGCAAGCTCGTGCGTTCATTTGCAGGACGAGGCTCCCGCCGGCGGACACGGCGCGGACCCGCACGGCGCGCACGCCGCGACCGATGCGCACGGCGGCGGACACCACGCCGCCACGGCGTCGAGCGAGGCCGACGACGTCGCCGCGGCGCTCGCGGTCCTCGACGACGCCATCGCGACTCCGGCATCGTCGCCGCCGTCGAGCGAGGAGCCGCTCGGCCCCGAAACGGCGAGTTTTCGCAGCGCGCTCCGCCACTTGCGTCAAGGCGACACCGCCGCCGCGAATCGCGCGGTGCTGCGGCTCGGGGTGGATCTCTTGGTCGAGCAGGTCGATCGCCTCTCGACGAGCACGTTCGGCGTCAGCGACGAATCCTGCACGCGCGACGCGCGCTCGCGGTCGATATTCAAGGGGCTCGACGCCGCCTGCGCGGCGCACGTCTTGATCCAATCCGCGTACCACCCCATCGCCGACTACTTCTGGGATCAGGGCGCGAAACAGGACGACCCGTCGAAGGTCGCGCAAGGCGTCTACCGCAACCTGCTCGCCACGCCGCACCTCGACACGACTCCGATCATTCTCAACGTCGGCGCGGGCGCGAACCTGATTTGGGGCGCGAAGTCGGAATGGGGCGACGGCACCACCCAACTCACGCTGGTCGACAAGATCGGAGTCGCCTTCTACAAGCACACGGGGGAGTCACTCCGCTGGGAAACGGGGCCGTTCGTCGGCGGCTTTCTCGACGCGCTCGTGCGCACGGCGACGGGCGACGGCAAGGCGCGCAGGTATTGGCTCGCCGGCTACACCGTCGGCACGACGCGCACCTTCAGCACCGACTTCGGGCTCGAGCTGCACGCCGCGGCGGCGCTCCCCTTCACGTCGAACAACCACGCTCGCATCGGATTCGCGGGTGGGCTCGCGCTCGTGGTCCCGTTCAATTTCATCTTCGAGGAGGACTAGGGATGGCCCAAGACAAGACTGCCGAGGACACGACCAAGAAGGACGACGATACTTGCTGCGAATGCGATCGGGAGCTCGACCAGAACGGCAAGTGCACGAACAACGCGTGCAAGTTCTTCAACCAAAAGCCCGAGTGCAAGTGACCGAACGGCATGGCCGCGCGTGCCCTTGCGCGCGATCGGGCTCGAACACGCTCTACGCGATCGAACGCACGACACCGCCGTCCACGCGCAAGGCGGCGCCGGTGGTCGCCGACGCTCGGGCGCTGCAGACGTAGACGATCATCGCCGCGACCTCGGCGGGCGCCGCGAAGCGACGGATCACGGACGACGGCCGGGCGTGCTCGAAGAATTCGCGCTCGACGGTCGCCGCGTCCTTGTTTTGCGCGGCCGCGAGGTTCGCGACGAAGCCGCTCACCCCCTCGGACGCGGTCGGCCCCGGCAGCACGCTGTTCACCGTGACGTTCGTCCCGGCCAGGGACTCGGCGAGCCCACGCGCGACGGCGAGCTCTGCCGTCTTCGTCATGCCGTAGTGAATCATCTCGGTCGGAATCTGCAGGCCGGACTCGCTCGACACGAAGACGATGCGCCCGAAGTTGCGCGCGCGCATGCCTGTCACGTAGTGACGCGCGAGGCGCACGCCGCTCAAGACGTTGACCTCGAAGAAGCGGAGCCAGTCGGCGTCCGTGATCGCTTCGAACGGCTTCGGTTCGAAGATACCCGCGTTGTTGACGAGCACGTCGAGCTCGGGGACGCGTTCCGCGAGGCGCGCGCACCCGTCGGCCGTGCCCACGTCCGCGTCCACGCCGCTCACGGTCGCGCCGGGGACGAGCTCGCGCAGCCGCCCGACCGCCGCGTCGACACGCTCGCGCGTGCGGCCGTTGACGACGACCGTCGCACCCTCGCGCGCGAGGGCCTCCGCGGTGGCGAAACCGATGCCCGCGGTCGAACCGGTGACGAGCGCGCGCTTGTTTTCGAGTCCGAGCTCCATGGTGCGCTTGAGGTAGGGACGCGGCGACGGTTCGTCAACACCGTCGCCGCTGCGGACCCGGGGTGTCCTTAGGGACAGCTCCTAGCGCGCGTTTCGGCGCTCGAGCAGCACGAGGACTCCGCCGTTGCCGCCGAGAGCGGGCGGCGCGGTTCGAAACGCGAGCACGTGAGCCGCGGCCGGCCCCGTGGTGAGCCACTCGGTGATGGCGCCGCGGAGGACGCCGGCGCCCCCCGGCGAGTGGCGGCCTTTGCCGACGATGACGAGCACGAGCTCCGCACCCGCGGCGCGCTGCATCGCGATGAACGCGAGCAAGCGCCGCTCGGCGACCGCAACCCTGAGGCCGTGTAAATCGAGCGTGGCGCGCGGGGTGCCCCGCAACGCGGCGCGGACATGGGCCGCAAGCCCACGCCGCGCGCCGTCGACAAAGCCGTCGTCGGCCGACACCTCGAATTCGCGGCGCCGCGTGGTGCGCGGAGCGGCGATGCGCGACGGAAGCGGCACGCGCAGCGAGCCCCCTGCGAGCGGCACCACTCCGGTCGCCGCGGCGACGTGCGCGAAGCTCGTCGGGGCTTTCGTGCGCTCCGGTCCCGCTTCGCCGGGCGCGCGACTCGACGCGCGGGAGCGCCCGTCCCCGTGCAGTTTCGCCCCGAGCGCGCGCAGCGGGCGATGACGCGGAAACTTGGAGCGCGCGGACATCCGTCGTTCATGCCCCGCCGAACGACGAATGCCAAGCGGACGCGGCGAATCGCCGCCTGCGCGTGGCAATTAGACACTTCGCCGCCTGACGAGCCCTGCGATAGCGTCGACGCATGTCGAACGCGGGGCATGCCGAAACGGGCGAGGACGTCGCGCGACCCCTCGTCTCGGTGATCATTCCGACGCACGACCGTCGACACTTGCTCGGGACGGCGATCGAGAGCGTGCTCGCGCAGGAGCCGATCGGCGGAAGGATCGAGCTCATCGTCGTCGACGACGCCTCGAGCGACGGGAGCGCCGAGGTCGTCGCTCGGTATCCCGCGGCGAAGTATCTCCGCTCCGAAGCGCGCAACGTGAGCGCCGCGCGGAACGCCGGCATCGCCGCCGCGCGGGGCGATTGGCTCGCGTTCCTCGACGACGACGACGCCTGGCTGCCGCACAAGTTGCGACGGACGCTCGCGGCCGCAGCGGACGACCCCGGCGCTCGCGTCGTGATGTCGGCCGCTTACTCTTGCAACGCAACGCTCGAGCCGAGCTACGTGTGGAGGCCGCCCGCGGAGAAGCGCCGCGGAGGCATGTATCAGGGTTTCCTCGAAAACGTGATGACGCCGTCGGCGATCGTCGTGCATAAGAGCGTGTTCGAGACGATCGGGCTCTTCGACGAAAGCGCCTATCGCTCGGAGGATCGCGAGCTCTGCTTGCGCGCCGCGCGTGCGGGTCTTCGGTTCCTCGTCTTGGACGAACCGCTCGTATTCTACCGGCGCCCCACCCGTATCGACGGTGACCAGCTGGTGGCGACCTTCCGCGCCACGCTCGCGCTCCTCCGCCGCGAGTTCGCTGAGCGCCACCCCGACCAGCCTTCCCTCTGGCAGTGCAAAGCGTACGAGTTCAATCTGCGCCGCTGGTACGCGAAGGCCCTGCTCGAGGGCTCGCGCGAGCAGAAGCTCGACGGCAATGCGGCCGAGGCGAGCCGCTTCGACCGGTTGGCGCTCGCCGTCTCGCCGCTACATTGGACCTACCACCGACTGCTCCGGCGCAGGCGCGCCGCGCGTCAGGCCGCGACCGAGCCCAGCGCCGCGGTGAACGTCTTCAAATAACCGTCGGTCATGGCGGCCACCGAAAACGCGTCGCGGGCGCGACGCCGAGCCGCCTCACCGAGCCTGATGCCGAGGGCCGCGTCGTCCTCCAGTCGCGCAATGCTCGCGGCGAGCTCGTCGATCGCCCCCGGCCGCACGAGGAGCCCCGTGACGTCGTGCACGATGGCGTCCGCCGTGCCGTCGGTGGACACGCCGATGCTCGGAACGCCGTGATGCGCGGCCTCGATGTATACCAAGCCGAACGCCTCCTGCCGCGCCGGAAGCACGAAGACGTCGCTCGCGGCGTAGAGGTCCGACGGGTCGGCGAGCTCACCCAGAAAATGCGCTTTCGACCCCGTGCTTCGGGACACGGCTTCGAGCGTCGTCCGCTCGGGTCCGTCGCCGCCGACGAGGAGACGCGCGCCGTCGCCGCGTGCTCGCAGGCGCCCGAACGCGGCGAGCAAATCGGCGACGCCTTTGCGCAGCACGAGCCGAGCCAAGGTGGAGACGACGAACGCGTCGGGGGGAACGCCGAGTCGCTCGCGCGCGGCCGCGCGGGACGGACGCACGCGCGGCTCCGGCACGCCGCACGGCACGAAATCGATGCGGTGCGGCTCGATGCCGGCTGCGGCGAGCGAACGCTTGACCATGCTGCCGTGGACCACGAGCCGGCGCGCGAGCAGCGCGGCGCGACGCGTGCGCCGTCGCTGGAGCTCCGATTCGAAGCGCTCGCCGCCGTGCACGGTGACCACGCAGGGGCTGCCCCCGAGCGCGGCCGCCGCCACGTCCTTGATGCGCAGCCACTGACAGCCCGTGTGCAGACTCACCACGTCCGGCCGCCATTCACGCACGAGTCGGGCCAGACGCCACACGTCGATGAAGCGGCGTCGCACGTCGACCGGCAAGAGCGACCGCGCCGTTCGCGCCTCGAAACCGGCTGAGCCGAGCTCCGCGAGCGTCTCCGCCGTGTGCGCGGTCGCGGGCAAAATCGTGGCCGTTTCGCCGCCGCGGCGCGTGAGCTCGCGACCGAGCTCGAGCACGACGCGCTCGGCGCCGCCACGCGCGCCCCGGCTGAGGACGTCGCAGAGGAGCATCACGCGCATCGGGGCTCCGCGCGGTTCGGGCGGACGGCGCCGCGACCTCGCACGATTCGCAGCCGGCGGAGCGCGGCTTGGAGCTCGTGGGGTCGGCTCGACGCGACGAAGCGCCAGAGGATCAGCTTCTCGGCGACGGACGCCGGCGCGAGCGCGGAGGCCAGGAGCCAGCCGAAGAGGGCCGCGCGGCTCCGCGCCGAAAACCCCTGCGGCTCGAGCGCGGCCAAGACGGCGTCGACGAGCACCTTGCGCTTGGAGTCGCCCGCGAGCGGGTGCGTGGCGGGCGCGAGCCGCAGCGACGCCAAGCGATACGGCAGAAAGCGGAGCCCGCGCGCGAGGGCGTGGTCGGGCAGCTTCACGCCGGCTCGGAGCGCCACGGCTTGTGCGTAACGAAAACGCGCCAAAGCACGGCGAACCTCTTGATTGAAGCGCCGCTTTTCTAGGCGCGACATCGCGCCCGCGTTGCGCCCGTGAACCCGATAGCTCACGAGCGGCTCCGGGATCGTGACGACGTCGCCGAGAAACGGCGCCGCCGCCACGCAATACGAGTCACCGGCCTCGTCCTCGCCCGCGAGCGGGAAAATTTGCTCGAGAAAGGCGCGCGCGTAGGCGTTGGCGGAGCCGGGCGGCGTCGGATAATCGGCCGCCGCCGTCATCCAGCGTTTCACGAGCGGCGCGGTCGGCACGAGGTCGTACTGCGGCAAGACGCTCCCGCGATCGGCGCCCTGCGCGTCGACGACGCGCATTTGCACCTGCACCTTGCTGAGACCCGCGCGCCAGACGTCCGCGATCTTCCGAATCAGGGTCGGATGCAGCAAGTCGTCCGCGTCGAGAAAGATCACGAGCTCGCCGCGGCTCTTCGCGAAACCGGCGTTGTAGGCGGCGCGCTGCCCGAGGTTCGCCTGGTAGATCGACACGACGCGCTCACCGAAACCCTCGATCACGGCGCGCGAGCCGTCCGTCGAGCCGTCGTCCACCACGATCACTTCGATTTCCGGCCAATCGAGGGCGAGCGCGCTCTCGACGGCCGCGGCGAGGTACTCCGCGTAGTTGTAATTCGGAATCACGATCGAGACCAATCCGAGCACGCGAGTCTCCTGGTTCGTCGAGCCGCTTTCAGCCGCCCGCGCGCGCGAGCGCGGTCCCCAAAAATCCCCACGCTCGTGCGACGAGGGCGCGCCCGAAGAGGCGCATGCCGAGCGCGAAGGAAAGCACGCCGGTCGAGACGAGCAACGAGAACCGCGCGAATGGACCGAGCTCGTGCGGCAAGAGGCCGCGCAGCACGAGGACCACGGCGGCCATGAGCGCCGTGGCCGCGAGCGGGACGAACGCACCGCCGACCAGACTCGTGAGCGGCAGTTTCAACGCGCGCTTCACGAGCCACGCCATCATGCCGGCGGCCACGAGCTCGCGCGCCACCCAGACGCCGACCGCGGCGGTCAGCGAGCGCGCACCGAACACGGCGATCAGCGCGAGCATGACGGCGAATTCGACGCTGACGCTCAGCAAGGAATCGCGCGGGCGGCCGAGCGCGGTCAAGAGCGGGCCGAACAGGAGCCCGGCGGCGCGCACGAGCACGAGCGTGGCGAGCACCGCGACGTAGGCGGTGCTCGGGAGCCATTTATGGCCGAACAAGAGCTCGACGAGCTCAGGAGCGACGAGCGCCATGCCGATGAAGCAGGGATAGAGCGCGAGACAGGTGAACTCGGTGGCTCGACGGAAAGCCGCGAGGGCCCGTTCGGGCTCGGCCTGCAGCCGCGAGAAGAGCGGCAGCGCCACCTGGGTGATCGCCGCCGCGGCGATACCCCAGAGCATATCGACGGCACGAAAACTCAGGTTGAGATAGCCGGCGAGCTCGGCGCCGAGCATGACGCCCGCGACCACGACGAACACGCGCTTGACCGCGAAGCTCAAGAACATGCCGCCGATGGCGTAGATGCCGAACGCGAGCAGCTCGCGGAGCTCGCGCACCCCGAGCCGCAAGCGCGGCCGCGACGAAGCGGTCGTCCACAGGACGAGCGAGCTCGAGAGCGCGATGAGCACCTGCTGCGCGACGAGTCCCCAGAGCCCCGCGCCACAAGCGACGGCCGCGACGCCGACGGCGGCCCCCGACAGGCGACCGACCAACGTGCGCAGGGCGAGCTTGCGAAAACCGAACTCGCGCCGCTGCTCGGCGACGAGCGTCGCGGACAGCGCCGTCGCGGGAAAACACAGTGAAAGCCAGGCCAAGACGGGAGCCGCGCTCGGATTGCCCATCAGCCGAGCGAGCGTGGGGGCGAACAGCACCGAACCGGTCAGCAAGACCGCGCTGAGCAGCAACGTCGCCGTGAAGGCGGTGTCGTAGTGGAGCGCCGTCACCCGCTCCTTCTGCACGATCGCGTCGTGGAACAACATGCCCACCAGGAGACCGAAGAGCTCGACCAGCGCGAGCGCCACCGAGAACAGGCCGAAGTCGGCGGCGCTCAGAAAGCGCGAATAGACGATGAGCGTGCCGAACGAGACGAGCGCGAAGCCGCCGTTCTCGACGCTGCTCCAGAGCATCGACTTTGCCGCCTTGCGCGTGTTCGCCGCGCCGCGCTCGGCGGACTGTGGCGCGCTCGGCGCGGAGCGACTCGCTTCGTCCTGAGCCGACACCACGGGCGGCGCGAGAAAGAACGCGTGCGAGCTCTTCACGAGACCTCCGGCAACAGCGGCGCGACCATGTCCGGCGCGGCCGCGAACGAGGCGCGGGCCCCTGCGAGGCCGAGCGGAACGAACGTGACGAGCGCGAGAGCGAGGTAGTTGTGCTCGGGCGACAAGAGGTAGCCGCCCATGAGGAGCCACGAGAGGAACAAGGCCGCCCGCGTTTCGGCGGGCACGTCGCTTCGCCGGAGGGCGAGCCAAGCCAGCGTGACGAAGCCGACGAAGCCCGCCGCGCCGTACTCGTACGCGAGCTTCGCCCACGTCGGATCGTGGAATTCGTAGCCGGGTTTCGCGAAAGCGATGGTGCCCGGACCGTGGCCGAACCAGGCCGTCAGGCTCGCCGCGTCGAAGGTATCGTGGATGAGTCGCAGCGGAGCCACGTAGCGGATGTAGGCGCTGCTTCGTTCCGATCCGAACTCACCGAAGCGGGCGAGCGTGAACGACAGATCGAGCGCGTCGCCGAGAAGCAAAAAGACGCACGCGCCGACGAGCGCGAACAGAAGCGCACGCAGCATCGTTCTCGGCCGGAGGGGAAACAGGAGCCCGACGGCGAGGGTGAAGAGTCCGGTGCCGGAATAAGTGAGGAGGAGCGCGAGCGCGTACGTCGCGAGACGCCAGAAGCGGCGCGCGCTCGTCCACTCGACGAGCCAAGCGATCGCCATGAGAAATGAGAAATCGGAGGGCTCGTGAAAAAAGAAGCCGTTCGACTTGTGGAACGAGCCGACGGCGATGACCGTGTTGAATCCGCTCGGTCCACGCAGCCACACCGGGAGCTCCGGCGTGAAGTCGAAGAGCCAGGCCGGCGAAGCCATGAATTGCGCGTAAAACTGCAGAATGCCCGCGGCCGCGCAGAAGAGGCACACGCTCGAGAAGGCGTGCGACACGAAGTCGCGCTGCTCCGCGCCGAACGCGCCGCCCGTGAACGCGAACACGAACGGCAGGTACATCACGATCATGAGCAGCAACGACGGAACCGACGCCTGGGCGCCGTTCAGCGCGGTCGCGAGCAATCCCAAACCGACGCACGCGCCGTAAGCGAGCAAGCGCCGTCCCGAAATCACGAGGGCGCCGGCGAGGACGCCGACGGCGAGCAGGCCGTACATCGCCGGCAAGGCCGCGTTCAACGAATAGCTGCCGAAGTTCAGGCCGAAGCGTTGTCCGACGGTGGTCGCGAGCAAGAGCGCGACGAACGCCGCGCGGAGCCCGAACCCGTCACGCGGGCGCGCGCTCATCGTTGCCACACCCGCATGAAGGCCACCTCGAGCGCCGCCGGGAAGATCGCCGGATCACTCGGCACTCCCGCCCAGTGTCCGCCGACGGCGAGGTTCACGAGCACGTGCGCGGGACCGGCGTCGCTGCCGTCATCGTGAATCCAGCGAAATTCCCGGTCCGCCACGCGAACGCCGTCGACCAGGTGGCGCACGCGCGACGGCGACCACTCGACGGAGAAAAGATGAAACGCTCGCGAGTAGTCCGGGTTCGCGGGGTACGCGCCTTCGGCGTCGAGGCGCGAGCCGGGTGCCGCCGCTCCGACGCCCTTGCCATGCAGAAAGTGGAAGCTCCGGTCCGCGACAGGTCCGCGATCGTTGACGATCTCGACGACGTCGATCTCGGGCGGCCAGCGCCCGTCCTCCGGATTCAGCCAGAACGCCGGCCAGAGTCCCTTGCCTTCCGGCGCGCGCATGCAGATCTCGAAGACACCGTAGCGACCGGTCCAACGCGACCGCAGCATGCCGCTCTCGATCTTCCCGGGCGCGGGCTCGCCGTCGACTCGAGCGACGAGCGCGAGACCGTTCGGCGTGAACACGTGATTGTCGTGCTCGCGATAGCGACTCCATTCGTCCCCGAGGTGATCGAGCCGGCCGCCGTCGTACACGTAGCGGGTCTCGAATTCGGCCCGGAGCGTCGCTTCGTCGCGGATGCCGCGGCGAAAATCCCAATTTTTCACGAGGTGGTAGCGCTCGGCGGGACTCGTCCCGAACGGGGCGGTGGCTTGCCCGCTCGCTTCGCAGCGCTCGACGGCGGCGCTCGTTCGGGACACCGGGGGCCTCGCGGTCGCGGCGGGTACACGGCCGGCGGCGCCCGCCGCGACCAGCCCCGAGACCGCGAGCGCCAGCCCGATCACGACGCGTTTCATTCGCCGGCGCCCTCCGACAGTCCGACGACGGCTCCGGTCGGCCGCGCCGCGCGCGCCGCCGTGACCTCGGCGTACACGGCTCGCGTGCTCTCACCGATGCTCTCCCACGTGGTTTGACTCGTCGGGCCGCAAGGACGATACCGGAGCGTGAGCGCGAGCGTCATCGCGCTCGCGAGCGCGTGCGGATCCTCGGGCGGCACGAGCGTCCCGCGAACGCCGTCCTGCACGTCTTCCGCGAAGATGCCGACGTTGCTCGCGATGAGCCACTTCGAGAGATCCTTCACGAGGTAATAGACGCCGCTCGCGTCGATCTGCCGGTACGGAAAGACGAAGCAATCGGCGTCGTCGAAGAGCTCGGCCATCTCCGCTTCGGACTGCCGCCAGGCTCGAATTTCGACCGTCGAGGCGAGCCCGAGCTCGGCGATCCGCGCGCGCAGGGGCTCGAGATCCATCATCGGGCGGCCCGCCACCACGGCGCGCGTCCGCGACCGGAGCTCCGGCGGCAGCGAACCGAGCGCCTCGATCAGGATGTCGAGCCCCTTGTATGGCTTGAGCTCGCCGAACGCGACGAACGTGAAGCGGGTATCCCGCGGACGGCTGCGTGCGGCCTGTCCCCCTCCGAGCGCCATGGGGCCGTGTGGGATCACGACCACGCGTTCGGGCGCGAAGCCACGGCGGCAGAGCGCGGCGTGGCCTGCACGCGTGTGAACGATGAGTTTGTCCGCGAACCCGAGCGGCAAGTCCGCGCCCCAGGTCTGCAGCCGGCCGAGGCTGTCGCCGTTCCAGGCTTTGGTGTCGTGCACGGTGACGACGACCGGCGCCATGCGCCGCACGACGGAGATGGCGAGCGCGTCGAGCCACGGCACGACGAGCCATTGAAAATGAACGACGGCGGGCTTGGTCGCCGCGACGAGCCGCACGAGCTCGCAGAGACCGACGACGTGCTCGATGCCCTTCGCCAAAGCGCGGAGCCGTCGCGGCAAGCGCACGAGTCGATCGGTCTTGCGATAGAAGATCTCCTCGACGAACGGCTCGGCGAGCTCGGGGCGATCACCGGGACGCACGGGCCGCACCGCCCAGAGCGGCCGCACCCCGGCGGCGACCAAACCGCGAGTCAACGCGGCGTCGTAAGGCGCCGTGAAGAGCGACGGATCGACCGCGAGGACGTGCATGGGCTCGCCCTCGCCGACACGGTACGCGCCCGGCTCGGACCCAGTCGCGGGGCGAACGCCGTCCGTCCAGCGGCGCTCTCGCTTCCGCAAAAGACCCGTGAAGAACCCGGCGGCCCAACCGAGGTGCATCGCCGCGGCGACGGGCCCGGTCCAGAGCCCCGCGAGGGACCGCTCGCGCGCCGTGAAATGGACGGAGACGAGTACGAGCAGCGTCGCGTAAGCGATCGGCCATGCGAGAAATGTCGCCCGCGCCGCCCCGCACAGGAGACCGCCCGCGAGGAGCAGCGCATTCAGCGGCACGACGAGCTGCCGGGCGCGCACGGAGCTCGGATGACGGCGCAAGGTGCGCGACCGGCCGGCGCCGTAGTTGAAGTATTGACGCGCGAGCGCCCAGAGCGTCGCGCGCGGGTGATACGTCACGGGGTTTTCGGCATCGAGGAAGAGGCGCGAACCGACGGCGCGCTGGCGACAATCGAGCTCGGCGTCCTCGTTGTGACTGAACGTCTCGTCGTAGCCGCCGGCGCGCCGGAACGCGTCCATGCGAAAGGCCGCGTGGTGTCCGTGGTCCACGAAGCCGCTCCGCCGCGCGCCACGGTGCGCGGAGCCGCCGGTTCCGACGGGGCTGTTCGAGACCCAGGCGACGGCCCGCTGCAACGCGGATTCACCCCGCGACACGAGCGGCACGACCACCGCGTCGGCCCGGTGCGCCGCGAGCGCGGAAAGCAGGCGCTCGACGAAGCGCGGAGGATACGTCGCGTGCGCGTCGCAGCGCACGAGGACGTCGGCGAAAAGCCCGAGTTCACGCGCCGCGAGGTTCACCGCGGCGCTCTGCAGGCGCGCGGGATTGTGGAGCACGCTGAGCCCCGGCCGGCGGGCGGCCATGGCTTCGACGATGGTCACGGTCGCGTCGCTGCTGCCGCCGTCCACGACGACGACCCGGAGCTCCGCCGCGTTCGCCGGTTGCTCCAGGAGCGCGTCCACCACGTCGGCGACACGCCGGGCTTCGTTCAGGGTCGGCACGACCACGAGCACGTTCGGCAAGAATTCCGCCGCTTGCGCGGCGAATCGGGGAGACAGGAGTCGTGACATGGTGCTGCGTCCCGGGTTGCTTCTTCAGCGCGCGGGCTCGTGCGCGAGGCGCTCGGCGAGTCCGTCGCCGTTGACGGCCCCGAGCGCATGGAACGCCGCGAGCGACGCCACGGCGAGCCCGAGCGCGGCGAGGGCGAGACGGGTGCCCCGGCCGACACGGCGCAGCGGAATCGTCATCGGCACCGACGCGCTCACGGGCAGTTGCGACAACGTCGCGCGGGGCCGCACGGTTCTTTCCGGGTGCGCGCCGTTCGCGACGACCGCCAGACGCCGAGCCTGCACCGCGAGCGAGCGCACGTGCTCGACCGCGAGCCCGCGCCGCGTGCGACCGAGCGAGACCACGGACAGAACGCAGTCGGCCGAGCGCGCCAGGACGGCCGCGTCCGAGAACGCGGGGAAGCTCGCGGCGTCGAGCACGATCGCGTCGTAGGCGCTGCGGGCCTCGGCGAGCAGGTTCGCGAACGCCGTACTCCCGAGGCGCTCGGGCGCCGTCGGCCCCGCGGCGCCGAGCGCGTCGAAGTCACCGTGCGAGGTCGCGATGCGATGCACGGCGTCACGCCACGAGCACTCGCCGAGCAGGTAGCCTTCGAGGCTCGGTTCGTCGTGACCGACGCAGTAGCTCGGTCGCCGGAGGTCGACGTCGATCACGAGCGTGCGGCGCCCGCCGGCGACGAGCAGTGCGGCCAGGGACAACGCCACGGTCGTCTTGCCGTCCGCGGCTTCGGGCGACGTGACGAGGACGACGCCGGCCGCCTCGTCCGGCTGTGCGTAGAGCAGGTTCGTGCGGAGAGCACGAAATGCCTCGTCGAAGTCGGGCTCGGGCGGCTCGAACGGCAACTCGAAGCTGCACGCCGGCGCGAGCGCGCCCCGACGGTGCCGGCGCTTGCGCGGCACCCGTCCCCAAATCGGCACGGACCCGAGCGCCCGCTCGAGCTCCGCCTCGTCTTGGAACGTGTCCGACAGCATCGCGCGGCCCACGAGCACGAGCAGACCGATGAGGAGACCGACGGGACCGCTCGCGAGGCGCAACGCGAGCTTCGGCGCATCCTCGCGGAGCGGCGGCTCGGGCGCGTCGAGCACCCGGTTCTTGGAGACGGTCGAAGCTTTGACGATCGCCGTCTGCTGCTGGCGCTCGAGCAAATAGGAGTACAACCGGCTGTACACCTCGGATTCGCGCGTGAGCTGCGCGAGGCCGATCTCGGCGCTCGGCACGCCTTTGAGCCGAGACTCGAATTGATCGATGATGCCGCCGATTTCGCCCTGCATCTGCTCGGCGCGTTTGAGCCTGCTGCCGACGTAGTTGCGAATCGCGTCGAGCTGCGCGTCGACCTGCGCGCGCTGCGCTCGCACCTCGGGCGCCGCGGCGTTGTAGCGCGCGTCGAGGTCCGTGAGCTTTTGCCGAGCCTGCGAGAGCGAATCGGCGAGGCCGGCGAGCACCGTGTCGTCGCTCTCGCCGAGCAGGAACGCGCCGGGCGGCGGCGTCGAGCCCTTGAGCGCGTTCTTGACGTGCGTCAGGGCGGCCACCTCGAGCCGCGAATTCACGCGCTGCTCCTCGTACTTGCCCATCTGCTCGATCAGGGCCTTGGCCTCGTTGTCGAGCACGACGGCGCGGTGGTTGCTGCGATACGCGGCGAGCTTCGCTTGAATCTCGTCGAGCTCGGCGCGCACGCTCTCGAGCTGGTGCGTGACGAAGTCTTCCGAAGCCGTCGCCTCCTCCGTTTTCCACGCGTGGCGCTCGGCCAGGTAACTGTGCATCAGCGTGGTCAGAAACTCGGCGGTCGCCCGCGGCGAGTTCCCGCTCACCGCGAGCGTGACGACCTTCACCGGCTCGGCGGTACTGCCCGCCTTGGGCACGGTCACGGTCAGCGACTTCTGCACGGCCGCGTACACGTCCTCGAGCGGCGACACGCGCACCTCGTAGTCGCGTCCCGCCACCGGGCCCCGCTCCGTGCCGGCGACGAGCGTGAGCTTCGTGCCGTCGATGTCGAGCGCTTCACCGAGCCGGCCGCGTCCGCGCCTCGAGCCCCCGGCGAACACCTCGTACTCGCTCGGATTCACGAAGTGCACGCGAAAGGTCGCACCCCGACGGGCTGCTTCGCCGAGCTCACTGTCACGCGCGCGGAGTTCGCGCAGGCCCGCGTCGAGCAGGCGCGGATCGCGCCGCGCGAGCCGCCAGGCGAGGTAGCGCGGCGCCGGCCGGCCGCTCACCTCGACCTCCACGTTGGCCCCCGACGTCAGAATGGCGCGCTTCACGAGCTCGCTGCTCGTCATGATCTCGACTTCGGACCAGACGTCGCCTTGCGTCTCGCCCGAAAAGTCGAGCCGCTCCGACTCGCTCGGTCCGGCCCGTTTCGGGCCCTCGAGCTCCCCGAGATAGAGCCGGCCGCTCGCGCGAAACTCCATGCGCGAAAACAGGGTGAACGCGAGCACGACGCCGAGCGTCACCACTCCGACCGCCAGCACCATGCCGTAGTGCCGCCGCACGAGCCGCCAGAGCTCGGCGCCGCTCAAGGCGTCGCGCGGCGCCGGCTCGGGCGCGGGTCCGCTCCACACTTCGCGGAGGAGTGGCGCGGAAGACGCATGCTTCGCTCGCTCGTTGCCCGGCGCGGTGATGGTCATGTGAAACTCAGGGTTGAGACAGGTATTTGATTTGCACGAAGGGCGTGAGGAGCCCCGATATCGTCTGCAGCGTCGGCAGGATCTCCTCGAGTGCCTCGTTCCAGCTCGCGAGCCCCGTGAGCGGCACGTAGACCACGTCGCCCGGCTCGAGCTCGAACGGCGCCGCCTCGCCCGCGAGGATCTTGGCGGCGTCCACCACGATGAATTCGGCGCGATCGCCCGCGCTTCGGATCACGAAGGTCTCCGACAAATGCCCTTGCGTGTGCTCGCGGGAGCCGAAGCCGACCTGCGCCAACGCCTGCAGCAGCGTCAGGCGACCGTTCATGAATTGCACCGTCCCGCCGCTCGGATTGCTGCCCGGGGCGCCGCCGAACACGAACGCTTGCTCGCTGCTCTTGTCGGGCACCACCACGATGTCCCCGGCGCGCAGCTTGATGTTCTCGCGCATGTCGCCGTCGAGCAAGAGTCGCCGAAAGTCGACCGGCAACCGCTTGGCGCCGCGCGCGACGTAAGCGGTCCGCAGACTCGCCTTGTCGAGGAGCACGCTGCCGCCGAGCGACAACCCCTCCATCAACCGGAGCGGTCGATCGCTGTACTTGAGCCCAGGATCGCTGAATTGACCCAAGAGGTAGTAACGAATGCTGCCCGTGAAGGCGACCTGCACCGTGACCTTCGGATCCTTCAAATAGACGGCGAGCTCCTGCTCGAGGTATTGCCTGAGCTCGTCGACCGTCTTGCCGGCGACCTTCACCGAACCGACGAGCGGAAACTGAATCGAGCCGTCGTTGTCGATGGCCAAGCCGGCGAGCCGCGCGCCCTGGCTCGTGAGCGTGGTACCGGCATATTGCGCCATCGAAAGCTCCGGGTGCCCGTAGACGGCGACCAGCAAGGTATCGCCCGGCCCCACGCGATACGGCTCGCCTTCCCGGCCGCCGATCGCGTCGTCCAAGAGCTTCGGATCGAGCCGCTCGCGCCGCTCGGAAATCACGGGATTGCCGAGCTGTTTCACCGTCACCGGCGGCCGTGAGCCGCAGGAGCACGAAAGGAGCGCGAGCGCGAATAGCCATCGAAAAGTCATCTCAATAAGCGTTCTTGTGTACGAAACCCTTCCAGAGCGTCATCGTCAGAATCTTCAAGTCGAGCGCGTAGGACCAATTGCGGATGTAGAAGAGGTCGCACTCGATGCGACGGTCGAGCGAGGTATTTCCCCGCCAACCGTTCACCTGCGCCCAGCCCGTGATGCCCGCGCGCACTTTGTGCCTCAACATGTAATGCGGGATCTGCTTGCGGAAACGGTCGACGAACACCGGCCGTTCGGGCCGCGGCCCCACGAGCGACATGTCCCCACAGAGCACGTTCCAGAGTTGCGGCAGCTCGTCGAGGCTCGTCTTGCGCAAGAACGTGCCGAAGCCCGTGCGCCGCCCGTCGCAGGACGCGGTCCAGACGGCTCCCGTCGCGGCCTCCGCGTCCGCGCGCATCGACCGGAATTTCAACATCGGAAAGCTGCGTCCGTCGAGCCCCATGCGCTCTTGCACGTAGAGCACCGGCCCGCGCGACGAGAGCTTCACCGCGAGTGCGATGAGCGCGAGGAGCGGCGCCAGCACGACGAGCGCGACGGTCGAAACGACGATGTCCGTCACCCGTTTGGCGAGCGCGCCCCAACCGACGTGAGGTGAGTCGTTGATGCGCACCACCGGCAGCCCTTCGAACTCTTCGATCTCGCAGCCCAGCGTGACGTAGCGATGGACGTCGAGAACGACCCGGACGTCGATTGTCTCGTCCTTCAAGCAATCGAGAATGCGATCGAGGTGCTGGTTTTCGGCCGGCGGCAGCGCGACGAGGACTTCCTCGACGTGCGCTCGCTCGATCACCTCGCACAAGTTCGAGAAGTGCCCCAAGACGGGCCGGCTGTAGCCCGGCGCGAGCGTCGATTCGTCCGGCGTCACGACCCCGACGACGCTCAGTCCGAGCTCCGGGTACCGCTGGATTTTCGCGATCAAGTGCTCGAGCGTCGGCCCCTCACCGACGATCAGGAGGGCGCGGCTGCTCACGCCGTTGGCGCGCAGCAGCGAAAGCACGTGGCGCACGGCGAGGTGAAAGAACACGACGCCGGCGCCGCCGAGCGTCGCGAAATAGGCCATGACCAGCCGAGAGAACTTGTATTGCTCCACGAGGTACGTGAGCACGACGAATGCGAGCAGGGCGGTGCCGTGCGCGCCGAGCAGCTGCCGGGCTTCCTCCGCGCGGCCGCGCAGCCGGCGCCCGTCGTAGACGTGACTGAGCGTGAATATCGCCATCCAGAGCACGGCGACGAGCGGCGCGAGGGCCGCGTAGGTATGGAATTCGGGCAACCCCCTCAACGCCGGGAGCGGCCAGACGGAGAATCGAAACCAATACGACGCGAGCCATGCACCCACGACGATCAGCGTGTCGGCGACCAAGAACAGCTGCGCCAGCGTGTGCTGATATTGTTTCAACATGAATGCCTCGGAACGCTGCGTTTCCGGCCCGAAATCTTCGTTTTCGAACTCTGCGACCCGCCGAGAACGGCGTTCGGCCACTTGCACGCACCGCGCCAAGACGTTCGACCAGAGTGTCAATTTCGAAGCATTCTTTCTCGATGCATCGAATCACGCGCACAATAGGCTACATCGACTCCCATTCAGGCTCGCGCCGGTCCGGCTCGCATGACGCGATTGGGGCGCGATCAATTGTCGCGACGAGGCGCGACTCCACACCGATCTTCAGCAGCCGCGGAACTTCGAACTTAGTTTAGCCGTGGAGTTCTGATTTCGAATATGAGTCGGCCGCGTAACGCCCGAGAGTCGGACTCGAGGGCACGACACGCGAGCACGGCGTGAGTCTTATTGCCGCGAGTCACGCTGGCGCATCGTCGGCGCGCGGCGCGGGCGTGAGCGCTTCACTTCGACAGGACTTCGAGCGGCCGGCCGAAGCGCTCCAGAAACGTGGGCCCGAAGTCCGGCGTTCGACCGAAAGGCAGGCCGCGCAGGCGCACGCGATCGCACCACTCGCGCGCGAGCCGATCACGCGCTCGCCCGAGCCAGAGCGCCGCTTGGTCGGCGGCGCGCGCGCTCTTCGTTTCGGGACGGTGGCCGATGTGCGAGACGGTCTCGCGTTCGATCACCGGAAAAGGAAACAAGCAATAATTCGGAAAGCCGAACTCCCAATAACGGCCGAGATACCAGTCGACCGGCATGGTAATCGCGCGTGCTCCGGCGACGAACGCCTGCGCCGCACGTCGAGTGAAGAGGTAGCCCTGACTCCCGAGGAACATGCCGCGCGCTCGCACCAGGTGGCGATGAGGACTCGAAAATCGCGTGATGACCGGCGAGTAGCGAAACGGGTGTGTCGAATAAAAGCGAATGAAATCGAGTCCCAATGCGGAGAAGTCGGCGCGCGCGAGGCCGTCGAGGGCCGGCCAATCGACCATCACGTCGTCTTCGAGCACGATGCGCTGCTCGTCGCCGCCGTCCAAAAGTCGCTGCCAGGCGGCGTGATGGCTCGCGAAGCACCCGACCTCGGCGGGCGTGAGCGGGCGACCGAAGCGACGCGTCGCCGCCCGCGGATCGTGCGGCACCCCGAGCGGCGCGCTCGTTGCCGCGTCGACGAAGGTGAAGCGCGAGCCCGTCGCGGCCGCCGCCGCCGCGAACTCCGCACGACGCTCGAGGGCGCTCGCCATACTGATGACTTCGACGAGCGTCCGGCTCACACACTCCACCTATCATGACTTGCGGCGCGAACGCGTGAAATCAAAGGTGAGCAAGTCTGCCCCACGCTCGCGCGCAAAACGCCCTGCGGCGAATCGTCTCGCTCAATCGGTGTAGCCGCGCAAAATCGTGCGGCTCTTGGCGTCGAGTCGTGCGACGTCACGCACTCGATACAAATCGCCGAAGACGTCCTCGATCACCCAGGCGCCGCCCGCGATCTCGCGCGGCCACGCGTCGAGCGGCGTTTGAAACCGGCGCGGACCGCGGTCGGTCTCGACGCTCCACGAGCGGAGCTCGAAGTCCTCGTCCACGGCGGAGACGCGGACCACGTCGAAGACGAACGCCGCTCGCGAGAGCGCGTCTTCGAGCGCGGCGCGCGACGCCGCGTCGAGCAGCCGAACGTCGCTCACGAACGCGCGTTCCGTGCCGTCGGCCGAGCGCAGGCTGAGGTAGCGGCCGGGCGCCGCCCACGGAAAGCAGCGCACGAGATCGACGGGAGTTTCGCCCCGCGCGTCGATCACCCACAGCCGGCCGTCCAGGCGCCGCTCGACGAAAAAGGCGACGTGGCGCGCGCCCGAACGCTCGCTCCAGACGGAGACATCGGCCGGGGCGGCGGTGAACGCGAGGGATCGGGCCTGATTGTCACGCGGCATGATGGAGCTCCTGCTGGAGGGTGAAAAGCTTGCGGTAAGTGCCGTTCGGCAGCGCGAGGAGCTCGGCGTGAGTGCCTTGCTCGACGAGCTTGCCGTTTTCGATGACGAAGAGGCGTGAGGCCTTGTGCAGCGTCGAGAGCCGGTGCGCGATGGCGAACACCGTGCGGCCCGCGACCAAACGATCCATCGCCTGCTGGATCTTCTGTTCGGTCTCCGTGTCGACCGCGCTCGTCGCCTCGTCGAGGATCAAGATGCGCGGGTCGCGCAAAATGGCTCGCGCGATGCTCACGCGCTGGCGCTCGCCGCCGGAGAGGGTGTGCCCGCGCTCGCCGACCACCGTGTCGTAGCCGAGCGGGAGCTTGCACACGAAGTCGTGCACGTTCGCGGCGCGCGCCGCCTCGATCACCTGGTCGAACGTCGCTTCGGGCATGCCGTAGCGGATGTTCTCGAGCACGCTGCCGTGAAAGAGGTACGGATCCTGGAGCACGATGCCGATTTGCCGCCGGTACGCGCCCTGCTCGAGGTCGCGCACGTCGGCGCCGTCGACGCACACGGCGCCGCCGGTCACGTCGTAAAAGCGCGTGAGCAGGTTCGCGAGCGTGCTCTTGCCGCCGCCCGACGGTCCGACGAGACCGATGAGCTCACCCGGCCGCACGTGAAACGAAAGGCCGCGGATGACCTGGCGCACGCCGTCGTAGCTGAAGCTCACGTCGCGAAATTCGACCTCGCCGCGCAGCGTGGGGGGAGCGAGGGCGCCCGGGCGGTCGACCACCTCGGGCTTGGTGTCGAGCACCTCGAACACGCGGTGCGCCGACGTCGTCGCACGGTGGAGGATGCGCGCGACCTGACCCACGGTCTCGATCGGTTGCACGAACATCGCGCTGTAGAGCAAGAACGAGACGAACGTGCCGAGGCTCAGCGGCGCGCCGAGCCACGAGTGCGCGCCGAGCAAACGCGGGAGCGCGCCCACCCACACGGCGAGCGCCGTGAGCTGGATGCCGAACGTGAGGCGCGGCCAGAAGCTCGTCCAGACCGCGTGGATGCGATTGAACTCTCCGACCACGTCGTGATTGCGCCCTGCAAAACGGCGATTTTCGCGGCTTTCTTGGTTGAACGCCTTGACCACGCGCATGCCGGGAATGGTGTCGGACAAGAGGTCCGTCACCTGCGACCACTTGCGCCACGCCCGCACGAAGAGCCGCTCCATGCTCTGACCGTTGCGATAGATCGCGTAGCAGAGGATCGGCACGGGCAGGCTCATCACGAGCCCGAGCGCCGGATCGAGCGAGATCAAGACGGCGCCGAGGCACACGAGCATCACGAGCGAGAGCGACACCTCGACCACGCCGAACGCCAAGAACTCCCAGAGTCGATCGGTGTCGGAGCTCACGCGCGTGATGAGGCTTCCGGTCTTTTTTCGCGAGAAGAAGCTCATGCTCAGGCGCTGCAAGTGCGCGTACACCTCGTCGCGCAGATCGCCCGCGACGAGCTCTCCGAGCTCGGCCATGAGCCTCAGGCGCGCCCACAAGCAGAGCTGGCGCACGACGTAGACGGCGCCCATCGCCAGCACGCCGAGCCACGCGCCGCGCATGACCGCGGACGCCGGCAGCTCGCCGCGCTGAACGGGCCCGATCGCGCGGTCGACGAGCCGCCCCGTGATGAGCGGAGGCAGCATCGAAAGAGCCGCAATCGCGATCGCGGCCGTCGTCCCGAGCGCGACGCGCGCGCGGTAGCGGCGGAGGTAGGAGAGGAGCCGCCACACGACGGCGAGCTTGTTCGCCGCGACGAGCGCTTGGGCGTCGCGCACCGGCCCGAGCACGCGCTCCTGATAGGCGCGGTCGGCCTCGGGCGTCGGGACCGCGCGTCCTTCGAGCGCCTGCTCGAGCACGAACGCGATGGCGTCGACCGCGCGGCGCTGGCGTTGGGTATGGCGCACCTCGGCGAGCGGGGCGCGCCCGGACTCACCGTGAAGGCGCAGCACTCTGCACGAAAGGCCCGCTTCGTTGCTCACGGCCGTGACGAGCGACCGCGGGAAGCTCGAGACGAAACCCGCCTCCACCACGGCTACCGCGTGCTCGCCGAGCACGAGCCAGCGCTCACACAGACGAAGCTCCTCATCGAGGTCGACGAGCGCGTAGAGAACCACCTTGCCGCCGAGCGCCCCTTCGGCGAGGCGCCGCGCTGGCGGGGGCAAGAGCGCGGGCTGCCCGACGTAACGGGCGAACTCGGTCGTGTCTAAGATTTCGGATTCAACGGACATTTGGCTCGATTCCTGCTGCATCAGCCCCACCGGGTCGTTCGGACCCGGGGCTGGCGGCGGGAACCAGAGCCCTAGGTCGAGAGCGGCATCGCGACCGCGCTCGGCGAGAGCGCGACGACCTGCCGCTGGACGAAATCGCACGGCAGGCAACGACGCTTGGCGACGTTGTTTCGATAGCTGCCGTTCATCGTTTCATCCTCATCCACCAAAAAAATAGAATGCCTCGACCCGTGCGGATGTGTAGCTCCCTGCCCCGCGAGTGTCAAGGCGCGCGATGAAGTGACTATGAGGAGACGCGGGAGGCGCCGGGCCGAAATTCTTGACCCCTCGAGCCGGGCTCGCGGTTCTTCCTTCATGGGTCATGCGCACACGTGCCCACTCGAGGAAATTTCTCGCGCCCTCCTTATTGTCCGTCGTGGCGCTCCTCGCGGGGGCGTGCACGGGCACCATCAAAGAGAACGTGGGGGCGGACGCCGACTCGGGCGGCAACGCGAGTTCCACCGGGGGCTCCGGCGGGAGCGGAGCCACGGCGTCGGGACAATCCGGGACGACGTCGGCGAGCGGCGCCAACGGCGGGACGAGCGCGGGGAGCGGCGGCACCGCGTCCGGCTCGAGCGGCAGCGGAGGTTCGGGCACTTCCGGCTCGTCCGGTACCTCGGCGACGAGCGACCCGAGCGCCTTCGGCACCTGTCCGACGGGCAATCCGGACCCGGGCGTGACGCCGCTCAGCAAGCTCTCGACCGTCCAGTACCGGAACACCGTGCTCGATCTGCTCGAGGCGACGGGCCTCGACGACCTCACCGACTCGGTGACGCCGCTCCTCGAAGCCGTGCCCGACGACAGCACGCAGGCGTCGTTCCGCGGCCTCGACAAGCGCATCTCTTCCGATCACGTCACGGGCTACTTCAACGTCGCGACGACCATCGGCGATCTCGCGACCGCGGACACGAAACACCTGACGACTCTCGCCGGCAGCTGCGCGACCGCGAGCTCGCTCGCGACAAGCTGTCTCGACGCGTTCTTGAAGAGCTTCGGGCGACTCGCGCTCCGGCATCCGCTCACCTCCGACGAGCTCAAGGAGTACGAAGACGTGGCGCAGGGCTCGTCGCCGACGGCGGCGAACCCCGCGGAGGCGCTGCGGAACGTCGTCGTCATGCTGCTGATGTCGCCGCGGTTCGTGAATCAGCTCGAGCTCGAAGGCACGCCCGTTGCGGGCCGCGACGACTACCTCGCGCTGAGCCCTTACGAAATCGCGGCGCGACTCTCGTACACGTTTTGGCAGACCATGCCCGACGCCGAGCTCTTGTCCACCGCCGACGACGGCTCGCTCGCCACGGACGACGGCTTCGACAAGGAGCTTTCGCGCGTCTTCGCGGACGCACGCACGCAGCAAACGATCTGGCAATTCTGGAACGAATGGATGCGCTTCGAGGCCTTCACCGGGTTTTCCTACGAGCGCCCCGCGTTTCAGGCGCTCGCCGCGGGGGAGCACCTCGGTGAGCCCGGGCACGACCACTGGGGCGACATGGTGCAGGAGATCCGCGACCTCACCGAGCTTTACACCTGGAAGCAGACGGGAACCTTGCTCGATCTCTTGACCTCGAACGTCTCGGTCACGCCATCCGCCGATCTCGCGCACCTCTACGGCGTGCCGGCGTGGAGCGGCAGCGGCGCGTACCCCACGCTCCCGGACGGCACGCGCACGGGCTTGCTCACGCGTTCGGCGCTGCTCGCGTCGAGTCTCGAGACCACGAATCCCTTCCACCGCGGCGCGACCATCCGCCGCGCGATCCTGTGCGAGGATCTCGAGCCGCCCGATCCGAACAGTTTGCCCGCCGGGTCGCTCGATCCGCCGCCCGTCGATCAGACCGAGACGACGCGCGAGCGGTACCAGGCAAAAATCGCGGGCAATAACCTGTGCCTCGGCTGTCACACCGCGTTCAGCAACATCGGCTACACGCTCGAGGCGTACGACTCGCTCGGGCGCTTTCGCACCGAAGAGAAGGTGTTCGACGAGCAAACGGGCGATTTGCTCGCCACGTTGCCGATCGACACGACGGCCTCGGTGCAAATCGGGGACGAGCCGGCGTCGAACGTGAACGGGCCGCTCGAGCTCAATCAGCGCCTGGTGGACAGCGGCAAGGTGGAGGCGTGTTTCTCCGCGAACTACTTCAGGTACACGCTCCGGCGCGACCCCGAAGCGAACAGCGCGGACGCCTGCGCCTTCGAGGACATGCGCGCGGCCGTGACCACCGAGGGCATGGGGCTCAGCCAGGCGTTCCGGCAGATCGCGACGGAACCCGCGTTCCGCACGCGAAAAGTGGGTGCACCGTGAGCGCTGATTTTCGAAGCAAGAGGCCGTCGCGCCGCACGGTCTTGCGCGGCGCCGCGGGCGCGATGCTCGCCATGCCGTTTCTCGAGTCGCTCTGGCCGGCGCCGGCCCGCGGACAGAGCGTGACGCCGCCGAAGCGCTTCATCGTGGTGAAGACGTTCAGCACTCAGCTCATTCAAGAGTGGTATCCGACCTTCACCGGCAACGGGTATCAACTCCACGACAGCAAATACACGGACAGCCGCGCCGACGGCACCACGCTCCTCACGCAGAAGCTCGTTTCCGGAAAGAACTACACCTGGGCGCCGCTCACGGATTTTCAGACCGAGACGGGCATCTCCGGCATCATCGGGCCGTCGCTCAATCCGTTCTTGCCGAAGCTCACGCTGATTCGGGGGTTGGATTTCCTACCCACGGTGAACCACAACTACGGCGGTCTGCTCGGCAACTTCTCCTCGTGCACGGCCGCCACGCCGTGTGACGCCGACAGTCTGCCCGACGTGCCCACCATCGATCAGGTGATGGCGTATTCGTCGAAGTTTTACGCGAGCACGCCCACGCAACGGTATCTCCACGTCTCGCAGGGCGTCGAGGACGCGATGTCTTATTCGAATCTCGGCATGGCGGGCGGACAGGTGCAGCAGTTGAAGACGCGCACGAACCCGCTCGACGCGTTCAACGACGTCTTCGGCACGAGCCTGCCGAGCGGCATGACCGGCCCCGACCCGAATCGCGACAAACTGCTGATCGATCGGGTGCACGACGACTACGTGAACCTGAAGTCGAACTCGCGCCTCTCCGCCGACGACAAGGCGCTCATCGACCAGTACGTCACGCTCGTGTCCGAGCTAGAGGCAAAGCTCAGCGTGACGCCGATGATGGCGTGCACGCCGCCCGCCACGCCCGCGTCGCTCTCGAACAACAGCGGCCTCGACGTGACCGACATCACGACGAAGTGGGACCTTTTCCTCGACGTCGTGACGGCGGCGCTCATGTGCGATCGGACGCGCATCGTGACGATCGGCGTGCACAAGGCACTCGGCCCCGGCCCCGACTCGACCGACCCCACGCTCGTCGGCTTTTACCATTCCGAAGACGCGAGCGGCGGCACCTGGCACGGCCTCGCGCACGATTTCGACAACCCGAACTCGCGCCGGATGCTCCAGGGCATCAACGCGTGGGTCGCCGAGAACGTCTTCGCGAAGCTGCTCCAGAAGCTCGACGTGCCCGAAATGGGCGACAGCACGTACCTCGACAACTCGCTCGTCTATTGGGGGAACGAGCTCGGCTTCAATCACATCGCCTACAGCGTGCCGTGCCTGCTCGCGGGCAGCGCCGGCGGCTTCATCAAACCGGGCCGCTACCTCGACTACATCGACTGGGACGGACGCGCCTACTTCTCCCAGGAGAACGGCAACGTCATCTTGGGCATCCCGCACAACCAATTCCTCGTGACCGCGCTCCAGGCGATGGGCCTCGCACCGTCCGACTACGAAACGGGCGGTCAGGCCGGCTACGGGTCGACGAGCGTCAACAGCCGGACGAGCGACACCTGGGCCGTCAACTACGACCTGAGCAGCGTCGGCGACATCCTGCCGGGAATTCAGGGTTAGAGCGCCTTCCCGGCCACGAGCGCCACACCTCACGGCGCCGATTGAGCTCTTTCGCCCCTTCCGCTGGCCCGCCCGAGGCCCCATGTTCCCGGCCGACGACGGAGGACACCATGGTGAAGGTCGGTCTCGTGGTTCGATTGGTCGCGAAGGCGGGCAAAGAGGAAGAGCTCGGGAAGTTTTTGGGTGGCGCGGAGCCGCTCGCCCGGGCGGAAACGTTCACGCCGGCGTGGTTCGCGCTGCGGGCGGGGCCGAACGTCTTTTACATCGTGGACGCGTTCGCGAACGACGCGGATCGCGGCAAGCACCTCGGTGGAGAAATCGCGAAGGCGCTGATGGCCAAGGCCGACACGCTGCTCGCGGAGCCGCCGAGCATCGAAAAAGTGGACGTGCTCGGCGCGAAGCTCGGCTGACCGTCGCGGCTCAACGCCGAGCCACGACTTTGTCGCGCGTCTCGGCGCGGCTCAACGCGTCGAGCGAGAGCGCGAGGCGAGCGGTGGCTGCCTGGGCGGCGGCGTCGAGCGTCTCGCGCTTCGTCGCCGTTTGCGAGTTGGCGCTCGCGCGCGTTCGCGCGACGACGACACCCGAGCCGTTCACGACGGTGAGCTCGACGACGCAGACGAGCGTCGGCTTGTCGTGGCCTTCGACGAAGCGGCGAAGCTCGACGAGCTTCGGCAGCAGCGTGAATCCGTCGAGCGCCGCGGCGGCCTGGTTGTTCGCGAGGTCGCTCGCGACGGCGTCGTGAAGCGCGACGCGCTCGTGGGGCTCGACCTCGGGCGGGCTGCTCGCCGGCGCGACCGTGATGCCCGGGTCGGCACTCGCGACCGAAGCGCCGAGGAGCACTGCCAAGGACCAACCAGCTACCAACGTTCGACGGGCCATGACCACCGGCATCGCAAGCTCCAGGCCAGCGCGCTCGCGCTCGCCAAGGCGTCCTAGCCCGCCCTGAAACGGGAATAGCGAGGCGGCCTGCCCCGACACGGCTAAGCTCTACGACGCACGGTGCCCGCGAATTCGAGGTACGTCGAACACCCTCGCTTCAGGACGCCGCGTCGAGCTCGCTCGCCCGTTCGACGAGGCGCGAAACGAGCCCGTACTCTCGTGCTTCGAGCGCCGTGAGCCAGTAATTGCGATCCGTGTCTTTGACGAGCTTTTCGTAGGGTTGCCCGGTCGCGCGCGCGAAAATTCGATTCAACCGCTCGCGCAGGACCAGAATTTGGCGGGCTTCGATTTCGATGTCGGACGCCGGACCGCCGACACCGCCGAGCGGTTGATGCAGCATGAAGCGCGTGTTCGGCAGCGCGTAGCGGTTCCGCGCCTCGGCGGCGCAATAGATGAGGGCTCCGGCGCTCGCGACCCAGCCGCTCGCGAGCACCTTCACCTCCGGCTCGATGAACCGGATCATGTCGTAGATGGTGTCCCCGGCCTCCACGTGGCCGCCCGGGGAATGCAGAATGACGCGAATGGGCTCACGGCCGAGCGCCGAGAGCGCCAGGAGCTGCGCCGTCGTCGCGGCGGCAAGCTCGGTCGTCACCTCGCCGAAGATGAGCACGGTGCGGGCGGCGAAGAGCCCGCGGGCACTCAAACCGAGCGCGGAGTCGTGGGGCGAAGGGGCCTTTTCGGGTTCGCGGGAGGGTTCGGACACGCTTTTATCGTCGAGATTCGGAGGCGCCGCGGCCATACCCGGGTCGCGCGAAGACATACCCGTTCGCCCGCGGCGACCGGAGCGCCGTGGACGAACGCTGGCGCGCGAGGCACGCTTCGGAGATGGAGCGACGAAGCGACGAAAAAACGAGTCGCACGCTGGCTTGTGAAGAGGGCATGGAGCTCGTCATTCGGGCACACCGTGGCCGCGTGGTCGTCATGATCGAAGGCGACGGCGAGATTTCGCTGCGGGCGAGCGCCCCGACGCAGAACGCGACGGCGCGCGATCGCGTGCGTGACGTCCGCGTCGAACGCGCCCTCGCCGCCGTACGCGCCGATCCGAATCGGCGCTTCACGGTGCGTTCGCTCGCGAAGCTCGCCGGAGCGTCGCCGAGCACGTTCGCCCGGCTGTTCGTGAAGTCCCTCGGCATGACGCCGAAGGCGTGGCTCGTCGCCGAACGCCTCGCGCGCGCCGAACGACTGCTCGTCGAAACCGGCGCCGGCCTCGCCGAGATCGCGGAGCGCACCGGCTACGCGTCGGAGTTCGCGTTCAGCCGCGCGTTCAAGCGCCGTTTCGGCGTCGCGCCGGGGCGCTTCCGCCGCACCGCCTCGCTCGCCGGCGCGGCGATCCGCTGCGCGGCCTGATCGGCGCGTCGATCCGCTCCACTCGCGGACGCGGCGCGCGGGCCCGTGCCGTGTGGCAAAAATGCGGATTTTCAGGCGCCCGCGCGCGACTCAGGATGGAAGTCGAATGGCGTGCGCGAAGACGTGCGGCTCGCGCAACACCCCGGGCCGGTCGAGCCGTCTGCTGCGTGCGTTCGCTCCGCTCGCGGCCGTGAGCGCACTCGCGTGGGCGCTGCCGGCCGCCGCGGAAGACGGCGGGAACGACGTGTGCCCCGCGAAGAGCGCCGACGCCGACGACGTGCGCGAAAGTTACGACGCCGAGGGCCGCTTCGTCCACCAGCTGCGCATCCGCCAGCGGCAAGTCGTGGAAGAGATCGCCGTTCACTACTCGGGCGAGCACGCGACCGCGCGCACGGAGCTGTCGCCGGGACACGTGCGCATCGCGCGCGCGTACTTTCAGGGCGATCACGTGGCGGTCGCCGAATGCTACGAGGACGGCGCGCGCACCGCGTACGCCGCGTACCACTACGACGGGGACGGACACTTGCGCGAGCTCGACAAGTGGATCGCCACGAACCCCGGCGTGTTTCGGCGTGAAACGACGCGCTTCGCCTACGACGCCGACGGCGCGCTCGTCTCGACGGAGGTTTTCGGGGACGAGGGCGCGCGCCTGAGCGTGACGCGAGCCGAGCGCGTGGCGCCGCGGGTTCCGGTCGAGCTCGCGTTCACCGCGGGCGGGTCGTACCAGAGCGACACGGAGCTTTACGATTTCACGGCCGGTCTCGGGATTCACCGGCGGCCGAAGGCTCAGCGCTACGGCTCCGATCCGCTCGAAGTGGCGCTCGACGGCACGTACAAGTTTCACCGCGCCGAGCACCTCACGAGCACCGATCAAACGACGGTGCGCTTCGGCGCCGACTATCACGACATCTTGCCGCGCATCACGCTCTTCACGTTCACCTCGACCGATCGCAATCTGCCGGCGAACCTGCGCCTGAACCTCGAAGAGGGCGTGCTCGGCATCAAACTCGATCTGGTGCCGCCCGGCGCGTACCAGCTCGACGTGAGCTTCGCGCCGGTCTGGAACTTTCGCTCGATCACTGCGCCGAACCCGGACGGCAGCTCGACGGACGAAACGACTTCGAAGCTCCGCGCTTCGTTCCGCGCGCGGGCCGGCGTGCATCGTCCCGAGTGGTCGTTGCTCGACACCCTGGAGTTCATGCCGACGATTTTCGGCACCGACGTTGCGCCCGAAGACGGCTTTTGGCATCGCACGGTGCTGCGGAACACGGTGAGCTTCGACGTGGCGCTCGCGAAGAAGCTCACCTTCCACGAGGAATTCAAATACACGTGGGACTCGGCCATGCGCGCCCAAGCCGACTGTCCGAACTCGTCGAATCCGCTCTGCCTCGGCTATGCCTTCGCCAGCACGACGGCGGTCACGCTCGCACTCGAGCTCTGAATCGGTTCAAAATCTCTGCGCACGGTCGCGCGACAACTTGCCCCGCTGCCCGGCGCTCATCGACAAAGCTGCCTCGGGGTTCGGGCTCACAGGGTCCCCGGCAAGAGCTTTTCGACCGCCGCCCGCAGCTCTTTCTGATCGAACGGCTTTCGGAGCAGCACCGTCTTGTCGAGCAGGTCGACGCGCTCGTTCAGGCTCGCGTCGTGCGTCCCCGTCATGAGGATGACGGGCACGTCGAGGCCCGCTTCGCGCACGGAGCTAGTGACCTGAAGTCCCGTCATCCACGGCATGAGCACGTCCGCGATGACGAGATCGAAGGACGCGTCCTCGCCGAGCCGTTTCAAGAGCTCGGCGCCGGATTTCGCGCTCGCGACCTTGGCCCCGGCGTCCGTCAGCGACTCGACCACCACCTCGAGCAGATCGGCGTCATCGTCGGCGACCAGTATGCGCAAGGACATCCAAGCTCGAGTCGAATGCAGCCGGCGTGCCAGGCGCGCGAGAGCGTTCGGCGCGTTTCCAGCTCGTGGTGACGGAATCAACCGAGGGTCCCACCGGCGCGCCAGATGAGGACGCGATCGGAGCCCTCCGTCCGGAGCGCGCAGCTGAGCGGCCCGTCGTGCGACGCGACGAAAACGACGCTGCCGGCGCACGCTTCCGCGTAGGTGACGGCCGCCCGGTGGCGCGTCCCGCGCGTGGAGAGCTCGAACGGCTCGAGACGTTCACCCTCGAGATCGAGCGCTTCGAGCACCTCGACTTCGCGCGCGACGGGGAGCACCACGCCGAAGCCGCGCAAGCCGAGCGCGCAGTCGAGCACGGTCGCGCCGTCCATCGCCGTGAAGCCGCCGAGCTGCGAGACGATGCGATCGGCTTCGTTGCTGAAGGCGCTCCGCAAGAAGCGTCTGAGCTGCGCGGCCCCGCCGCGGGGTCCACGCGGGACGGGACCGCTCGGTCGCTGGCCGCTCGCGCTGCCGTCGAGGAACTGCAGGAGCTGGCCCATCGTGCCGTCGTCTTGCGTGTCGTAGGCGGCGCCGACGGGAAGCGGCGGCCGCGAGTCGGGGCTCACGACGAGGATGCCGCCGCGACCGTGCGCGGCCATTTCACGCACGACGGAGCGCACCGTGCTGAGGTAGTCGAGGAGCGAGTCGTCGCCGAGCTCGGCGTTGCGCGCGCAGGCTTCGAGCGCCCGCCGCACGCGGCCCGGCGCGACGATGACGTCTTCGGCGGCGGCGGCGATGCGCCCGTGCGTGTATTCGAGCACCCGTTCGTCGCCGCGTTCGACCGTCAAAAACCCGGGGTTATGCGCGAGGATCTTGAGATACGGATCGCCGCCGTCGTTCGACCCCTCGCGCGCGAGTCCGGCGAGCGCGAGGCCGCGCGGCGTGAGCTCGACCTTCGCGTACATGCGCTCGCTGCGCGTGACGACGCCGAGCCGCACGAGCTCCGGCACCGAGAAGCTGCGCTCGTGCACGAAGCGCACGGTGCTCCAGCGGTAGAGCAGCATCGGCGTCGCGTCCTGGGCGTCACCCTCCGGCAAGAGGACGTCGGCGGTGAGCGGGCCCGAAAACGCGACGCGCACCGGGTAATACGTGCCTTCGTGCGTCTCGAGGCTCGCGAAGAACACGGCGGTCAAGAGTTCGCCGAGCACCTCGTCCGAGACGTTGGCGAGGCACGGCACCGAATCCCCGACGCGCTCGCGCAAGATCGGGATCAGCGCGGGCGGGAAGACGTGAGCATGTCCGGGCGCCGAGCTCGGCGGCGGAGGGTCGAGGTTCAGGTTTCGCATGCCGCTCCGCGTGGTCGAAAGCTACGAAAGCAAGAACGGAGCCGTCGCGGAACGCGGCGCTCCGACGCGCGTGTCCAGCAAAATCGCCGCAGCGGGCGGGCGTTTTGCCCCGAGAGCGTTCATGATGCGCGCCCTCGATGGCGGAAGGCGGCACGAGCTCTCCTTCGTTTCGGCGTTTCTGGTTCGGCCAGGCGGCGTCGCAGCTCGGAGACGCATTCGGCCTGGTGGCGATGCCGCAGCTCGTGCTCGAGACGACGCACTCGGTGACCGGGATGGGCACGGTGACGGCGGTCGCTGCCGTCGGGCAGGTGATCGCGACGCCGTTCGCGGGCGTCATCGTGGACCGCGTCCATCGCCGGCGGCTCATGATCGGTTGCGACCTCGCGCGGCTCGCCCTCTATGCCTCACTGCCGCTCTGCGCGTGGAGCGGCACGCTGAAGCTCGGCCTGATCTACGTGGTCGCGCTCCTCACTTCCGTCGCGAGTAACCTCTTCATGGTCGGTTACGTCGCCGCAATCGCGAACCTGGTCGAGTCGAGTGAGGTTGCGCGCGCCAACGGCCGCCTGCAAGCGACCCAGGCCCTCACCTACGTCGTCGGTTCGGCGCTCGGCGGCGCCGCCTGCGCGCGCTTCGGCAACGCCGGCGCGATGGGCATCGACGCGCTCTCCTTCGCGGCTTCGGCGACGACGCTTTCCCTCGTGAGGTTTCGGCGCGATCGGGCCGAACGCGCGACGGACGTCGCCCTGAATCCGCTACGCGAGCTCTTGCAGGGGTTCTCGTTTCTAACCCACGAGCGCTCGCTGCGCGCGCAGACGCTGTTCCAGACGGGCGTCGCCTTGCTCGGCAGCGTGGGCGTGAGCGCCGCGGTGATCGACGTCCTCATCTATCGTCTCAAGGTGGATTTTCACCAGTCGAGCTCGATCGTGGGGACGAGCCTCGCGCTGTCGTCGGTCGGTGCGGTCGTCGGCGCCGTGGCGGGCGGCAAGCTCAGCAAGCGCGTCCGCTTCGGCGTGCTCTGCATCGCCGGCACCACGCTCCAGGGCGTCGGCATGCTGCTCGGCGGCTTCGGCGCAAACGCGGTGTTCACCATCGTCGGCGGCCTGTTTTGGTCGTGCGGGCTCACGACGCGCGCCGTCGCCGGCGTGTCGCTGCGACAAACCCTGACGCCGGACGCGTTGCTCGGCCGCGTGGTCGCCGTCGGCTGGTTGGTCATTTTTTCGGCGAGCGCCGCGGGCGCCGTCCTCGTCACGCGCCTCGCCGCGGCGGCCGGCAGCGCGCGCGCCATGGCGTGCCTCGGCGCCGCGCTCTTCGCGTTTTCGCTCGCGGGCGCGGCGGTGCCGGCGCTGCGCCAAGCCGGCCGCGCACCGTAGTCACGCCACTCTGACGGCGAGCACCGACGTGTGAACGCTGCGGACCACGCGTTCGGCGACGCTGCCGAGCGCCAGGCGGCGCAGGCCCGTGCGCCCGTGCGTGCCGACGACGACGAGCTCCGCGTCGAGCTCGTCCGCCGCGTCGACGATCTGCGCCGCGGGCGACCCCTCGAGCGGCCGCACCTCGCCCTCGACCCCGAGGCGAACGAGCGCTTGTTCGAGCGTGCTCTTGAGTGCGTCCGCGACCTCACGCTTGAGCTCGACCGTGGGTGCGGGCGACGCCACGCCGATGAGGTTGCCGGTCGAAATCGAAATCGGCTCCGCCCACTCGACGGACGACACGACGACGAGCCGCGCGCCGAGCCGTTTCGCGGCCGCCGCGCCTTCGACGACCGCGGGCAGCGACGCGTCGGACAGGTCGGTCGCGGCGAGGACGACCCCGGGCTTTCGCACCGGACGCGCGACGAGCACCGAGCAGTGCGCGTGGCGCACGACCCGTTCGGCGACACTGCCGAGCACGGCTCGCGCGATGCCCCTGCGGCCGTGACTGCCGACCACGATGGTGCCGGCTCCCCACGTCTCGGCGCGCCGCACGATTTCCGCGTACGCGGGGCCGCGCTCGACGAACACTTCGGTGAGCTCGAGACCGAGTTTGGTCCGAGCGTGATCGACGAGCGCACGCCGCGCGGCTTCCTCGTCGGCGGTGAGCTCGGCCGTATTTTCGGCCGGGCGCTCCGGGAACAAAAACGAGGCATCGGGCACGGCGGGGAGCACGTGGCACACCGCGAGCCGGCCGCCTGCGGCGTGTGCGAGCGCGCGCCCCTGACGCAGCGCCTCCAAGGAAGAATCTCCGAAATCGACGGCGGCTAGAACGTTCACGCGGGCGAGCATGGCCACCCCATCGGGTGCGGTCAACCCGAGCTCGGATCAGCCGAAAAAGGCTCCGCGCGCGCGTGTTTGAACGCTTGCGGCCCCGGTTGCAACGAAGCACCGCCGAAACCGGCCTGAATCCCCGCGCGTCCCCCGGGCGCGCTAGGGTGGGCGCGTCCGTCGGGTGGGAGGAGGTCAGCCGATGTTTGCGAGTTCCCCGAATAGTAGAGGCATGGTTCAGGTCTTGGGCACCACGTACCGGATCGTCGAGACGCGAAGCGCGCACGAGGTCGTCCGCTTGCTCGACGATCGCTCGGTCGGTTCGTTTCGTTGTGATCCGACGCTCACGATCGTCGAGAGTCGCATCGCGCCCGAGCTCCTGCGTCAGGTCGCGCGCGAGGCGATCCGCGAGGCGCGCGTCGAACGCCGCTTCTTGCGCGCGTCCTGACGCTCAGCGCTTGCCGCGCGTTTTCACCGCCTGCGCGCGCGCGATGGTGGCGCGCGTCTTCGGTGCGCGCTGCTTGAGCTGAGCCGTGCGCTCAAGCTGGCTCGCCGCCCGTTGATGATGCGCGCTCGCCCGGGTGGATTTGCGCGACGGCCGCGCGCTCGCGCTCGACTCCTCGTAAATGACGCGCGCCGAGCGGGCGGCGTGCTCGCTCAGGTTGTGCGGCTTGTCGGGCTTTGCGGCCCGCGGGCGCGCCGGACGGGTCTTGGCGTTGCGCGACCGATTCTCGACCTGGGCTTCCGCGCGAAATCTCTCGGCTTTCGTGGCCATGCTCCGTCCTCACGGTTGGGGGTTCGTCGACGACACGATAATCGGGATGCTGCCGCTCGATCCACTTCCGAGAGGATGGCAACCTTGGAGGCATGAGCCGCCCCGCCGATCCCGCGCCGTGGCCCTCGGAGTGGCGGCCCCCGGCGAGCCAGGAGCCGGACGTGACCGAGCCCATCCCGGTCTGGGTGCGACAGCTCGTGATCCTGATGGACGGCGCCTTCAAGATCCCGGGCACCGAGTTCCGCATCGGGCTCGATCCTATCCTCGGCTTGTTGCTGCCGGGTGCGGGCGATCTGCTCGGCGCCCTGCCATCGCTCCTCATCGTGAACGTGGCGGTGCGCCGCGGGGTCCCGAGCGTGGTCGTGCACCGCATGCTGCTCAACGTCGCGATCGACGCCTTCGTCGGCGTGATCCCGCTCTTCGGCGACGTTTTCGACGCGGCGTATCGCTCGAACGAGAAGAACCTGGCCCTCCTCGAGCAGCACCTCGGCGAGCGCCGCCGGCCTCGCCTGGCCGACTACGTGGTGGTCGGCCTGGCGATGGCGGTGGGCGTGAGCCTCGTGTTGCTCCCGCTCTTGCTCGTCGTCTTGCTCGTGAAGTTGATCGTCACCCGCTGACGACCGCGAGCGAGTGAGCGAGTTCCGGCGAACCCACGTCCGCCGGAACCGGTTTCAGCGACCGAAGTACGTCGTCGCGCGCTTCTGGCCCTTCGTCGAGATCTTCTTCGCGGCGAGGAGCTTCTTCACGGGAAGCGCGAGATCCTTGGTCGGCGTTCCGAGCGATTTCCCGATCTGCTCGATGCGCTGGCCGGGGTTCTTCTTGATGTAGTCGCCGAGCCTGTCGGTCAACGCGGCGAGCATCTTCGGATCACGCTTGGCGCCCTTCGCGCGCCGAGCGACCGGGGCAGCCGCCGCTGCGCGACGACCACCGCTCTTCCTTCCGGGTCGACTCCCCCCTTCCCCCAGCGCCTCGTTGACGAGATCGAGCGCCGAGGCGCGGATCATCGCGGTCAGATCTTCCACGAAAGCTTCGACGCGGGAACGGATATCGGATTCGACGGATGAAGGCATTCTTACTCCTTTAGTGATCATTGGGATTGAGTGCGCTCGGACCATAGCAACTCGCGTCCGAGTTGTCGGCCCTATTACAGCACCGGGAAGCTTCGTTCCAGGAAGATCGGTAGTCGAGGCGCCGCGCGTCGGAGCGGCGCGTCACGCAAGATGAAAAGCGCTCTCGGCAGTCTCAAGTCGGGGCACGAAACCGAATGTAGGAAAATCGCGCTCGCGGGCGCCCCGAAATACCCGCTCGCTCCGAGCACGCCTGATTCTCACGGGCTCCGGGTACCGTGTGGGTACCCGGCAAAGCGCACCGTGATCCGCCCGCTCAGGCGGGATCGAGCGAGAAATTCGCCGCCGCGCGCAATTGACGTTGGACGCCGGCGACCGGAGTAAAGCGTAAAAGAGCGTTTCGGAGCCAGATTAAACTCGGATTTTCGAGCTGTGCGATCTGGCCGAAACGGAATGAGACCCTGACGATCCGTGAAGTCCGCTCGAGCCGCTTCCGCTCGTAGTCGGCGAGCGCGTCGTCCAGAGTGTTCGCGTGTTCGAGGGCGTGGGCGAGCACGACCGCGTCTTCGATGGCCATGCAGCCGCCCTGTCCGAGGTTCGGAGTGGTGGGGTGGGCCGCGTCGCCGAGCAGCGTGACACGGCCCTTCGACCAGGCGCGCACCGGCTCGCGATCGTGAATGTCGGTACGAAACACACGCTCGGGTCGCGTGGCCGCGAGCAGCGCCGGAACGGGCGCGGCCCACGACGCGAAACGCTCGCGAACGACCGCGAGGGAGTCGGCGTCGCGCCCGCCGGCCGGCGCGTTCACGACCGCGAACCAATACGCCGCGCCGTCGCCGATACCCGCGAACCCGAAGCGCGAGCCCGGTCCCCACATTTCCCGCACCTCGTGAGGCGTGAGCGCGGCGCCGGCGTCCGAGATGCCGCGCCAACTCGTGTATCCGGCGTAGCGCAGCGGCGAGTCGCCGAGGAGCTCGCGCCGCACGGCCGAGCGCAAGCCGTCCGCCCCGACGAGGAGCGCGCCGCGAGCGCTCCTGCCGTCGGCGAAGTGCGCCGTCACGCCGCCTGCGTCGGCTGCGTAGCGCGTGAGCTCGGCCGCGCGCGTGAGGTGGACGCCTTCGGCGCCGCGCAGCAGCACCTCTTGCAGAGACCCGCGATGGATCGCGACCGTCGGCGCGCCGAGCTCCTCGCGCAGAAAGTCCATGGGAGTGGTTTGGAGAGTGACGCCCCGATCCGTCGTGAGGAAGCCGACGCGCGCTTCCTGTCCGGCGCGGGCGACGGGCCCGTCGAGCCCGAGCGTGCGGAGCGCGAGCATCGCGCCCGTCTGAACCAGGATGCCGGCGCCGACCGGCTTGAGTTCCGCTTCACGCTCGAAAATTTCGCAAGGGATCCCGCGGCGCACGAGCGCGCGGGCGAGCGTGAGGCCGCCGATCCCGGCTCCGATGATGAGCACGTTGCCGTCGAGTGGAGGCATCCGCGGGGGGAGCCATGCTATTCTAAGCGGATGCGTTCAGGCTCGAATTCGAGGGTCATCGGCGGTGGTGTCGCGTTCGCCGCGGCCCTGTCAGCGTTCACGGCGGCGTGCGGCGGGTCCGGACACGACCACGCGTCGCAAGGCGGCAGTGCCGGAGACTCCGCGACGACGGGGGGCACGAGCGGCGGCAGCTCGGCCCAAGGCGCCACGGGCGGCTCGAGCGGCGACGGGAACGGCACCGGCGGCACGACGACCGGCAGCGGGGGCGCGAGCGCGGGCGGCACCGGCGGCGGCACGGGCGCGAGCGGCGGCACGGGCGCGAGCGGCGGCGCGGCAGCGCAAGGCGGGACCGCGGGCACGGGCGCGGCGAGCGGCGGAGCCGGAACGTCGGGCTCGGGCGGCGCGATCTCGAGCTCGGCGCCGCCGACGACTCCCTTCATCGTCGTCGATCAATTCGGCTACTTGCCGGACTCCGAAAAGGTCGCCGTGATTCGCGATCCTCAAATGGGGTTCGACTCGGACCAGTCCTTCACGCCGGGCCAGACGTACGCGCTCGTCGACGCGGTGAGCGGCAGCACCGTGCTCAGCGCGGCGCCGACGGTGTGGAACGGCGGCGCGACGGACATGTCCTCGGGAGACAAGGCGTGGTGGTTCGACTTTTCGAGCGTGACGACCGCGGGCGACTACTACGTCGTCGACGTCGAGCAAAACGTGCGCTCCTACGCATTCTCGATCAAGAGCGACGTTTACGCCGACGTGCTCAAGCAAGCGCTCCGCATGTTCTTTTATCAGCGCGTCGGGCAGGACAAGGACGCGGCGCACGCGGGTGTCGGCTGGGCGGACGGACCGAGTCACGTCGGTCCGCTGCAGGATCACAACGCGCGGCTCTACAGCTCGCCGACGGACGCGACGACCGAGCGCGACGTGTGGGGCGGCTGGTACGACGCCGGCGACTTCAACAAATACACGGCCTGGACGGCGTCTTACGTCGAGAATCTCCTGCGCGCGTACGTCGAAAAGCCGGCGGCGTTCGGCGACGACGACAACGTCCCCGAATCGGGCAACGGCGTGCCCGACGTGCTCGACGAAGCCAAATGGGGCATGGATTACCTGATTCGACTGCAGAACGACGACGGCTCGCTCCTCAGCATCGTCGGTGAAGCGGGCGGCAGTCCGCCTTCGAGCGCGACGGGACAGACGCTCTACGGCAGTCCCAACACGACCGCGGCGCTCGCGGGGGCGGCCGCGTTCGCGTACGGCGCGCAGGTCTTCGCGGGCGTAAAAGGCATGGATCTGTCCGCGTACGCGAGCGACCTCGGCGATCGCGCGGCCAAAGCGTACGCGTGGGCCGACGCGAATCCCGCCGTCATCTTCAAGAACAACGACTCCGCGAGCGGCACCTCGGGCCTCGGCTCGGGCCAACAGGAGACGGACGATTACGGCCGCCTCGCGCTCAAGCTCGATGCCGCCGTGCAGCTCTATCGTCTGACGAACGGCGCGGATTATCAGAGCTTCGTCGATTCGAATTACACGAAAGCGCACCTTTTCACGAACGGCAACTACGTGTCTCCGTGGGACGTGGCGTCCCAGGACGCGTTGCTCGAGTACGTCGAGGCGGGGGGCGCCACGGCGGCGGTCGTGAGCGCGATTCACGACGCGTACGTGACCGGGATGAAGGGCGACGACAACCTGAAGACGGTGCTCGCCGAGGCCGACCCCTACCTCGCCTACATGCATGACTACGTGTGGGGCAGCAATCAGACCAAATCCAACATGGGCAATCTCTTCACCGCGTCCGTCGTGCACAAGCTCGACAGCGCGAGCGACGCGGACGCGATGCGCGCCGCGGCCCGTTACGTTCACTACATCCACGGACTGAATCCGCTCTCGCTCGAGTTTCTTTCGAATATGAACGACCACGGCGCCGAAAACTCGGTGAACGAGTTTTTCCACACGTGGTTCGCCGACAAGAGCCCCAATTGGGATCGGGTCGGTGTCTCGAAGTACGGGCCTCCGCCCGGGTTTTTGCCGGGTGGCCCGAACCCGAGTTACGACTGGGACGGCTGCTGCCCGAGCGGCTGCGGCAGCAGCGACAACAACGCCGTCTGCACGTCGGAGTCGATCACGCCGCCCAAGGGTCAACCGGCGCAAAAATCGTACAAGGACTTCAACACGTCGTGGCCGCTCGATTCGTGGAGCGTGACCGAACCGGACGACGGCTATCAAATCGCTTACATCCGCCTGCTCTCGAAATTCGTGAACTGAGCGCCACGCGGCGCTCCGCCGACGAGCGGAGGCGGCGTTCGGCGAGGGCCTCAGATGGCGCGTAGCGCGTCGCGCTCTTCGAGCAAACAGCGAGCGAGCTCGTCGGCGACGGCGCGCACGCGCGGCAGGCGCCTGAGGTCGCGGTGCACCACGAGCCAAATCTCCGATTCGTCGATCGCGTGGTCGATCACCCGCTCGAGCCGGCCGTGACCGCGCGCCATCGCGCCCGGCAGCGCGGCGAGTCCGAGCCCGGCGGCGCAGGCCTCGACCATGACGTGCAGGTGCGGGGTCACGAGCGTCGCGCGCGTGCGACTCGCGTGCTCGTCGAGCCACGCCACGATGCGGGGGCGGAGCGGCGGACCGCCCCAGCGCACGAGCTCGTGGCCGGCGAGGCCGCTCTCGAGGTCGATGCGCGGCGCGCGGGCGAGGTAGCTCGCGCTCGCGTAAAGCGACCAGCGGATCGCGCCGACGCGACGAATGCGTAAATCCTCGGCGGCGGGCCGCACGAAGCGCAGGGCCACGTCCGCCTCGCGCTTGCGCAGATCGGCGAGCGCATGCGAAGCGACGATCTCGATCTCGGTTTCAGGCACGCGCGCGCGGAGCGCATCCATCCGGCGCAGCAAGAAGTACATCGCGAACGACTCCGACGTGGCGAGCCGCACGCGCGCGCGGCCGGCCGCCGACTCCGCCGCGAGCTTGCGCTCGACCGACCACGCGAGCGCCTCCATCGCCTGGAGATCCGAGAGCAGACCGCGGGCGACCGCCGTCGGCACGAGCGCCCCGTCGACGCGTTCGAAGAGCGGCCGTTCGAGACGCTCGTTCAGCTGCGCAATCCGGCGCCCGACGTTCGTCGCGTCGATGCCGAGCGCCGCCGCGGCGCGCCCGAGCCCGCCGCCTCGCATGACTTCGAGCACCAGCCTGAGCTCGTTCCAGGCGAGGGCCGGAGGAGCAGATCGAGCGGCGGAAACGTCGGCCCGCGGCACGGTCGCAGCATCGCACCTCGTCTGCGACTTTGCACGCCATAATGTAATTTCGCAGCTGGGCCGGCGGCGCGGCTTTCCCGTACCCTCTCGGCAAGCAACACGGAGGAGAGACCATGGCGAGCACGCACGACGGAAAACCGAATCCAGGACAGCGCATTTTGGAGCTCATGATGGGCAGTTGGGCGAGCCAAGCGGTGGGCACGTTGGCCCGCCTGCGCGTCTTCGACGCCGTCGCGCGGGGCGCCGCTTCCGCCGACGCGGTGGCGGCCGAGCTCGACCTCGCGCCCGACGCGCTCTTTCGCGTGATGCGCGCGGGCGCGATGCTCGGCGTGCTCGAGCCGCGCGGCGAGCGATCCTTCGCCCTCACCGCCGCGGGGGAGCTCCTGCGTTCGGACGTCCCGGGCTCGATGCGGGCGCTGCTCGACGCCGAGACGGCGCCGGGTCACTGGCTGCCGTGGGCGAAACTCGACGGCTGCGTGCGAGCGGGCCGCTCGCTCGCGACCGAGACGCTCGGCAAGGACATCTGGAGCCACTACGCGGAGCACGCCGAGGAAGGGCGCGCGTTCTCCGAGGGCATGTCGGGTCTATCGGCCATGGCGCTCGGCGCGATCGGCGCGGCGTGGCAACCGCCGCGCGCGAGCCGTGTCGTGGACATAGGCGGCGCGCACGGCGCGTTCCTGCGCTGGGTGCTCGAACGCCTCCCCGAAGCGCGCGGCGTGCTCTTCGATTTGCCGCACGTGATCGGTTCGGCTCGAGGCGCCGACGGAGCGGCCGCGCTCGGCGAGCGCGTCGAGTGCGTCGCGGGCGACTTCGCGCGCGGCGTCCCCGAGGGCGGCGACCTCTACCTCCTCAAGCACATTTTGCACGATTGGGACGACGCGACCGCGCGAACCGTGCTCCGTCACGTGCGAAGCGCCATGAAGCCGGACGCGACGGTCGTCGTCGTCGAAATGCTCGTGCCCGAAGACGGCTCGCCGTCGCCCGCCCTGCTCCTCGACCTCAACATGCTCGTCATGTTGCCGGGTCGCGAGCGCACCGCGGGCGAGATGCGCGCGCTCTTCGCGGACGCCGGCCTCGAGCTCACGCGCGTGACGGCGACGCCGTCGCCGTTCGCGGTGCTCGAAGCGAAAGCCCGCTGAGCGGCCGGTCGTTTTCCGGTTCCGACCCGCCCGAGCGAGCTTGGGTGTAACCTCACGGGGATGAGCGCGGAGCGTCGTCCGCTAGCGTGGTTTCTCACGGCGGCGACGCTCGGCCTCGGGGTCGTGCTCGGCATGTACGGCCCTGCTTGGCTCAAGGGCCCCAAAAAGCCGGAGCCCCTGCCGGACGTGATCACGGAGGTGCGCGAGCTCTCGCGGCTCGAGGGCGTGAGTTACCACGTGGAACGCGTGGTCGATCTCAAGGACAAACAGCAGGCGCTCTTCGGGCTCGTGACGGCCGAGGACGCGATTTTGTTGGTCGCGAGCGGCGACGTGACGGCGGGCGTCGACCTCGCGGAGCTCCGGCCGGAGGACGTGACGGTGAGCGCGGATCACCGCTCGGTCACACTCCGCTTGCCGCCGGCCCAGGTGTTTTCGGCGCGGCTCGACAACGATCGCACCTACGTGCACACGCGCCGGACGGACGTGCTCGCGACCCGCAAGGAGTCGCTCGAAACGGACGCGCGGCGCGCGGCCGAGCAGACGCTCAAATCCGCGGCCGAGGACGCCGGGATCATCAAGCGCGCCGAAGAGTCCGTCGGGCGCACGGTGCAGGTGCTCGTGCGCTCGCTCGGGTTCCAGACCGTGCGCGTGGATTTTCGGGACAGCGCTTGACGCCGCGGCGCGAGACGTCGCTCAGCAGTCGCCCTTCGGCGTGAGACCGAACAGATCGCGCAGATCACGGCAGTCGATCTTCACTTCCCCGTAGAGCAGGTGCGCGGCGGCCTCGAGCTCGGCCAGGCGCCGGTCCGGCGGTGAACGATCCGCGGCTTCTATCACGGCGCGCACTTCCGGCGACACCGCTTCACTGTGGATGAGGAGGGGCATCAGGGAGAGAGCCATGTTCGATGCAGGGTACATCGAGCCCGCCGCCCGCTACGTCAAGGCGTCGCGCGGCGCACGGGCACCGACGCGAGCAGGGCGCGCAGCGCGTTCCCGTCGGCCGGCTTCACGAGGTGATGATCGAAGCCGGCTTCGCGCGCGCGCT
>Ga0335083_10000636_pt1 | contig 51655 bp, 42 predicted proteins | sample Lox_Sample_42_FD_206716 | JGI IMG/M metagenome (GOLD analysis project Ga0335083, IMG submission 206716) | Soil microbial communities from Loxahatchee National Wildlife Refuge, Florida, United States - Lox_Sample_4.2 | ecosystem: Environmental > Terrestrial > Soil > Wetlands | place: USA...
CGCCACGCGAGCTACAGGCAGGAGTCCGACTTCGGCCATCGTCCCTCCTGCCTCACTAGAAAACACCTCGGGCCCCGACTTGTCGACTCCTCGAAACATACTCTGTGCCTAGGATGTCAACAGAGCCGCCAACTATCGAAAGCACCGGAACGCGACGGCTATCACGGTACTTAACGTCTTCCTCGGCTGGACTGTCCTCGGCTGGATTATCGCTCTGGTATGGGCGTGCACGTCCGACGTGAAGGCTTAGAGTAGGCGGAAAACCAAGGATAAACGAGACATCCTTTAATATTCTGCAATTTTATATCACCTCGAATGGCATCAGTCCTTTTGCCGCTAACCTAGAACTTCCTATCCGCCCCCGTTTCCCAGAATCATTCCGAACTTAGGCGAGGTCGCGCAAGTTGGTTCTACCAATAGAATCGAGCAACGCTCCCACTGTGTCCAATTTCCCGCATCAGGAGTGCATGCGCAAGTTTTGCACTGATTTCCGAAAATGCTTACACACAGTCCGTTGACACATTTTTTTGCGGCGAGTATAAGATTAAAAATGAAGCGGCCGCCCACGCCCGAACATCCTTGGGTAGGCAAGGTCCGCCGTTTCTCCGCCGCGTCTTCGGAGATAATTTCCATCCTAAAACCGCTCGTTGCCCGCCTCCTCAATTTTGTCTGCAAGGTGTACACTGCCTACCGCATCCTGATCCATCATTGAACACTCCATCCGACGCTTACTGCTTCTTGCGGTTCTTGCTCAGCTTCTTCAGCATGCCCTCGATCTTCGCTTCCGAAAGCAATATCTTGAATTTCAAGCGGCCTTTCTTTATCCCATAGCTCACTTCAGCATCCTTGATATTGAACCATCTTGTCGCCATCTCTCCCTCCAGACGCTATCCCAGCCTTGGCTGATCAGACGGGGGCGTCGGCTCCCAGCTCCGAGTAAACTTGGTTGCGCAAACGACTAGGGCTCGGAAGAAAGGAGCTGAGCGATGCTCATTATAGAATGGAAAATCGGAAAATCAGAAAATCGGGGAAAATCGGGGAAAATCGGAAAATCGGGGACAAACGGATGCTTTCTGGTTTCGGGCGGGCGGCTGCCCCTTAGCATCCCAAAGTGCTTTTGCCTTTGTTTTTTCCGCGGGCGGGAGAGCGTGCAAATAGGCTTAGGCTGTCGCCCGATGTTCAGCCGCCTCAGCCCGTCTGACGCGCACCTTTACCTCCACGCGCGACCCAAGGCGGTTCAAAATCGACATCAGCCGATCGACGGTGAAACGCCCGAGATTCGCGTTGCGAATCCTCGAAAAATCCGCCGCCGCAATCCCTGTCCGCCCATGCGCGGCACGCACCGTCAGTCTCTCTTGATCGAGCGTCTTGATGATCTCTGCCGCCAGGATGGCCTTGAACTGTTCCGCATCGGCATTCTCGCGCCGCAAATCGCGGAACACGTTTCCGCTTCCTCGCACCACTTGCAGTTTCTCTTTTTTCATCGCACAAACTCCTTCAATCTCTTCAATCGATCTTTGATCAGTTCAATCTCGCGTTGCGGCGTCTTGATCCCCTGCGTCGACTTCTTCTGAAACGCATGCACCACCCAGAGGTCTTCGCCGCACTGCACTGCGTACACCACTCGAAACGCATCACCTTTCAACGCCAGCGCGATCTCGAACACGCCGGAGCTCAGCCCGTGCAAAGGTTTCGCAATGTCCGCCTTCCCACCCTCCGCGGCGATCGTCAGGGCCGTTAGACAGATCGATCTTGCCTCTTCCGGAAAGTCCTCAAAATCTTTCCGCGCCGCCCGGAACCACGAAATCGGCCGCGTCTTCCGGATCATCGCCGCTCCGCCATCTCTGGCTCCACCACGACCTCTATGTTGTCATATATGACTACAATGGTCAAGCCAGCGTAAAGCGCGGCATCTCTCCCGAAACGGCCGTCCGCCTTTGTTTTCCACCTCCGTCGTAAGGGGTGGGTGGGACACCCTAAACTCGCCCAAACGATTTTAAGTTTGTCTTTTCTCGCAGGGGGTGCCCCGCCCTTTCGATCCTGGTTCTTGAAAGGGTGGGCTCTTCTTCTCTCTTGAGTCCACTTTTCCACGCAGTCGCGTCTCACTAAACTCCCAATTCCCCTCCAACTCCTTCCATCCATTCCACTTCCCGCGTCTCAATTCGAATGATACGCATCAAGTACTGTACCTTGACAGTAATTCAATCCCATGTTACCCTTCTCCATGCTTGCTCCGAGCCTCGAAGGGACCCGCCCGCAAATCGCCTGCCCAGTCTCATCCAACGCTTTCTCCGCCCCGCTACCCGGCCCGCGCCGTCCTGCCTTCCCACTCGCAGCTCGCCAATCCACATATCCTCTTTCCTTTGAAGCTGATCCGCACACTTTGCAACTTGCAGCGAAAGCGAGCCGCGGACTCGCCCTTATCTTCTCCTGTTTCAGTCACTTGCGAACCATTCCCTCCGCTCCAGACTATCTCCTTTGTTTTGATACTCTTCCGCACTCTTTTGTCTTTCCCAAAACGCTATCTCCCGCATTTTCAATCGTTTCCGCACTCTTTCCGCAAAACACCCCGGGTGGCGTACCCCCCTCTCTCTTCGCAGTCGACTCTCCTCGCCTCTCATAATCTCTCGCAACCCCTCTCCTCTCACTCACTCCGTCACACTTTCCGTCGCAGCGGTGCCGGGGGCAACACGCTATGTCTCTCAATGAGTCGCTTCGAGAGTCAATTTCTGTACGCGCCAATTCAACAATTCAGCCACGTACAATTCATTCTCCGACGGGCATGCGATTTCGTGAATCCAGCCAAACTGCCCTGGCTGCTTTCCGGATTTGCCGAACATGCCCAACACTGTTCCACCCAGGCTCAACTTGTAGATCCGGCCGGGGAACGCATCCGACGTGAACAGCACCTGCTTCGGTCCCGGCGTGATGCACACCGTCCACGGCGCGCCTGGCGCCATTGTCCCCCTTGTCCCAGCCGGCTTGTTTCCGATCGCTGGCTGCGCATCCGGCGGCGCGGGCACCTCGATCTGAATTTGCCGCAAATAATTTCCGTCACCATCGAATACTTGGATCCGGCTGTTCCCGCGATCCGCCACGTACACATTTCCCGCCGCATCCACCGCGATGTTGTGCGGCGTCCGAAATTGTCCTGCCCCGCTGCCCGGCTCGCCCCACGATTTCACCCAGTTCCCGTCCTTATCGAACTTCGCGACGCGCGAGTTGATGTACCCATCGCTGATGAAGGTGTCCCCCGCCGCGTCCCACGCCATGTCCGTCACTTGCCGGAACATTCCGTCCACCGGCGGGAGCGGCGGATTCGGATGCTTCAACGGTCCCGTGCCTTCGTCGGATGCTTCCTGCTTCCTCCCAAACACCATCGCGACCCGGCCTTCTGGATTGAACTTGATCACCATGTCCGAGCCCTTGTCCGCCACCCAGATATTGTCCTGGTGATCTACGCGCACCGCGTGCGCGAACGACCACGCATACAAATTGTGCCCAATCTCGCGCACAAACTTTCCGTCCGCATCAAACTCCAAAAGTTGCGCTGCGCTCGCCCCGTATGCTGCCCCCGTGCTGTTTCCCCGCGAAAACACGAACACGTGCCCCTTGGAATTCACCGCCACGCCCGCCACTTCCCCCAGATAAATGTCCGCTGGCAATTTCAGAAAGTTGGCCTCGGCACGATAGTGAATCTCCGGAGGCTGCTGCGCCGTAAGCGGGCATGCGCCAAACACAAACAGACCAAAGGTCAAAACAAAAGCCTGGCGTTTCATGGGTTTCACCTCGAAACTTCGCGCCACGCATCATACCCGCACCGAACACCGCGCGCCACGCAGTCTTCGTTTGGTCGGTTCGCGTTGTACTGGGGCAGCCGTGCGGCTACTGGTAATCCGGTAGTTCGATTTTGTCGGCCAAATCCCGGCCGACGGCAAGATCCGCAATCCAACGCACCGACATCAGTTGAAAAACTTTGTTTCGCACATACAACGAAAACTTCGATTTGGGCGCGAACGATCCCGCGAACCGCAGCGCCGCTTTTTGCTTCTTCCTCACGAACGGCCCGAACAATTCCTGGTATTTCTGAAATGCTTCCGCGTAGTTCCCGTTCGCGCGCTTCAATTCCCCAGCCAAAATATACGCCGCTACCATCGCGAGGGCCGAACCTTGTCCCGCCAGCAGCGACACCGCGAACGCAGCGTCTCCCAGCAGCGCCACTCTTCCGCGCGACCAGGATTCCCCTGCCGCCTCCATGCGAATCTGGCTCACACGGTCAAAATAAAATTGCTTGCTCGAATCCAACCCTTCCAGAATCTTCTGGCACTCCCAGCCGCTCTTTGCAAATCTCCTTCGCACCAGCGATTTCTGTCCAGCCACGTCTTCGGCCCACCCGTTTCCATCATCCGCGAACGTCAGAAAAAACATCGTGCGGTCCTCCCGCATCGAAACCCGTACGATCTGCTGCCCCACCTCCGTGTACATCACGTAAAACTGTTCGTTTCTCGGCCGGTATCCGTCGATTTCAAACGCCGCCGCTCGATATCCCAAATCCTTCTCGAACCGGCTCTCGGGCCCAAACACCAGTTCCCGAACTCGCGAATGCAATCCATCCGCTCCAATCACCAAATCGAATTCCCGCGTGCTCCCGTTTTCAAACGTCACGCGCGCGGTTTTTTCATCCACCTCGATGCGCTCCACGCTGTCCCCGAAAATCGTCTCAACCTTGCCCTCTAGCTTCCCGAAAATCGCCGCCGCCAACTCTCCCCGTGGCAGGCTCACGTATTTTCCCCGCGTCATCCGCTCAAACACGCTCGCCGGAAATCCCGCCAAGCGCTTCCCTTCTCCGTCCACCACCCGCACTTCCTCCACGCGATACCCAATCCGCTTCAATTCCTCCGCGAGTCCCATGCGCTCTGCGATTTCAAATCCCGCTCCCCAAAAATCGATGATGTATCCGCCAGTCCTCAGCTTCGGCGCGCTCTCCACGATCGTCGTCGCAGATCCGTACTTCGCCAGCCAATACGCCAGCGTCGGCCCCGCAATTCCCGCACCCGAGATCAAAACTCTCATAGTCGCCTCCGCTCACTTGCCCACGAGCGCAGCAAATTGGGCCGCCGTCAGCGGCACCACCGACAGCCTGCCAATGCGCACCAAAGGCGAATCCGCGAAAAGCTTCTGCGCCTTGATCTCATCGAGCGACACCGGCTTCGCAAGCGCTTTCCCAACTTTGATTTTCACCACCGGCTTTTTTGGATCAGAAGCGTCCACCAAAACAACCGAAGCTGTTCCCACCGCGCTCCTGCGGTCGCCCGTCTCATAAATCACCAGCCTCGCTCCCGGCTTCATCTCGCGCAGATTTTTTACCGCCGTCGCATTAGTAACTCCATCCCACGTCGTCACGCCATCCTTCCGCAAATCGGCAAACGAATATTCCGATGGTTCTGTTTTCAATAAATAGTCCGAAGGCATAGGAACTCTCCACCAGTGCGATCTAATTCTCGACCATTCTACCCGCAGTTATGATTCTCCGTTCTCATGCTTACGCACGCAACGAACTTCCACGCCGTACTTGCTCGCCCCGCGCAGTTCTGGCAGGATGCATTCAAAAGTAATCGCCTTTTAGACCAGCTAGACTTCTCGGAGGCAACGATGGCAGGTTTTTGCAGAAACTGTGGTTCCCCACTCGATGATGTGCAAGCCTTTTGTGCAAAATGCGGAACGGCCACTTCTGGCCCACCCGTCCGTTCCGCTGCGCCGCCACCCGTTGCTCCACCGAGCACCCCACCATCGCCGCGTCCGCAAGCCCCCGCTCAGGCTGCGCCACAGGCTTACGCCGCAGCACCCGCAGCGGCTGCGCCGTCCAAATCAGGCAGCACTCTGCTCAAGGTTCTTCTGGCTTTTGTAATTGTAATTTTCGTTCTCGGCGCGGTCGGTATCGCGGGTATTTGGTATGTTGGGCATCGTATCAAACAAAAAGTCCATGACATGGGCCTCGACGAAGTTTCGAATACCTCTCAGGGTCCCATCCTTCCCGGAGTGGACGCCTGCAACTTGCTCTCGAAAGAAGACGTAGGTCAGGTCGTCAAGTTGACTGTGGTACGTGCCGAGCACGTCGAAGGCGGCGATCCGGGCTGCCAGTACAGCGTGATGGGAAATTATCCAGACATGATCGCCAGCCATCTCAGCAAGATGCAGCAGGATCTGGCGGCGAAGGACAACCAAAATCTCACGGACGCTCAAAAGGAGCAGATGGACACGCTCACCAAATCCTTTTTCCACTCGATGAATAATCCACAGGAAAACCCCTCGCAACATCCCGGCGAATCGCCCGTCTTCATATTCAGCGTCAGCAATACGGGCGCGAAAGCGCAAATGAGCATGACCCGCATGGCCTTCGGCCGCATGGTTCCCGCGTTCACCGAATTGCCGGGGATCGGCGACGAAGCCTTCGATATCGGCGACGCCATGATTCTCGCGCGCAAAGGCGACAAAGTCGTCCGCGTGATGTACATGATGTGTCCTTGCACGCGCGCCGACGCCGTTCCAATTGTAAAAAGAATTGTCGACAACATGTAGAGGTGCCGTAAGGACGCCGGAAGGGCCCGCTCCAGAGCATCCCTTTTTCCCTCGCCGCTGCGGCTGGCTTAGCTGCCAAAAAACTCCCGCCTTTTCTTACTTAGGAATAAGCTCTACGGCACTTTCGCGGCTACCACTCCAATATCCGCGATATTTACTCCTTTGCTCAACGAAGGCACAGCGTTCACGTGCAGAATCACGCCGCTCGCAGGAGCAGCCGGCTCTAGAATCACTTTGCCGAAATAATCCGTCACTGTCCCCAGCTTCATCCCTTCCTGAACATAGGTTCCTCGCTGCACTTTCGGATACCAGATCCCCGGCCCTTCGGAAACCACTTCGACCGTCTTCTCCAACCACACTGGATGTTCAATAAGCTGCGGCTCGCCCGGAATCATTTTCAAATAACGCATCGTGCTCAGCGTCCCGTTCACCAGCAGCGCCACATCATCCGTCTCCACCGTTCCCGCATGCCCCGCTTCCACAACAATCGACGGTTTCCCTTTCAACGACGAGGTGTTGTCCAGATAACGTGAATCCGCAGGATTGCTCGGCCGGTCGTTCCAGATGATGATGTGATCCAGCCCAAACGCCAGCACCATATCCTTCGAAACGCGATCTTGCTCCTCTTTGCCCACCGCGCCCCAATACGCGTACGGCCGCAAATTTTCGTCCAGATCCCCGCCGTGATAGTCGATCAAATAATCGCAGTGGTCGACCACGTCCTTCGTAATCCAGTAGAGCACCCGGTCCGTCTGCGTTCCGTCAATCTTCCCCGGGTAATAACGGTTCATGCTTTTGTGGTCCACGGGATTCACGTGCGGCACTTTCTGCTCAAACGAAGCAATGTTCACCAGCGGCAGCAGAATCACGGTTCCGGAAACCTGCGCGGGATCAAGCTCGCGAATCAATTTTTCGACGGCAATGATCGAAACGTATTCCGTCCCGTGTGCTCCCGTCACCAGCGCCAGAACCGGTCCCGGCTTGGTTCCATTCACCACCACCACCGGAATATTCGTTCCCGCGTCCACCCCCGCCGGCACTTCAATGTACCCATCCACTTTTTGTCCCGGCGTCGCCGTAGCCGTTCCAACTGTAAAAGTGGAACGCTGAGCAAATGCGCAGAAGGGCACCAACAGAATTGCAATCGCAAAAAAGCAGGTACGAAAACGCATCATTCACCTCCTGATTTTGCTGCCGAGGCGGGCGGCGTAGCTGGCGTGGATTCGCCCTTCACGTAATGCGCGTACCAGGCAAGATACCTCTCCAGCCGGTCCTTGATGTGCGAGGGCACCGTGAATCCGTGATACTCGCCCGGATAGACCACTAACTCTGTCGTCCGCCCGAGCGCCTTCATAGCTTCGTACATCTGCTCGCCACCAAGCACGGGCACATTCGAATCAAGGTCCCCGCCCATAAAGAGCGTCGGCGTGGTGATGTTCTTCACTCGCCAGAAGGGTGAAATTTTGTCCCACAAAGCCTGGTGACCCCATGGGTAGCCGAGTTCGATTTCGTATTCGCGCTGGTAGTGGTCATGTCCATAGAAGCTGGTGAGCAACGCGACGCCCGCACCGGAGATGGCCGCCTTAAATCGCGTCGTCTGGGCAATTATGAAATCCGTCGAAATCCCACCGTAAGACCACCCGCCAACACCGAGCTTATCCGGATCGGCGATTCCCTGCTCCACAGCGTAGTCGGCCATGGCCACATCGTCCTGGTAGTCCTTATTGCCCCAGTCAGCATAAATCGCCGCGCAGAATTTCTGCCCATATCCGGAAGACCCACGCGGATTCGGCAGCAGCACGGCATAGCCATTGGCTGCCAAGAGTTGTGCAAGATGATCGAAAGAAGCGGAATATTGGCCTACCGGTCCGCCGTGAGGACGGAGAAGTGCCGGGACTCTTTTAGCGGCGTCGTAGCCCACCGGCTCATAGAGGTATCCTGCAATGGAGGTTCCGTCTTTGCTCTTGAAGTGAACGTATTCTACCTTCGCCAGCCGCAACTGGGAGATCAGCGCGTCGTTCGTCATCGTCAGTCGCGTGAGTTCGTTCCCCTTATGCAGGAAGATTTCGTCGGGACGATCCAACGTGCCGATTTGCGCGGCAATCTCATCATCTTTGCCGATGGAAAAGTTGGATACGTTCAATCGGCCGCCGATGGGGCGCGTTATTTCGCCACCCGTCGCCGCGATGCGGCAAAGATTCTGTGTGCCATCATCCTCCGCGATAAAATAAATCGAATTACCATCCGCGGAGAATCGCGGGCGTCGTATGCTGCGATCAAAAGAAAGCGTAAGAACCTTCGCTTCGCCGCCAGCTGCAGGAATAATCGCGAGATGTTGCGTCGAATAATAAAAAAGGTGCGGGTCGAGCTCCGTGACGTAAGCGATCCATTTGCCGTCGGGAGACCATACGGGCTGATCGTCAGGCGCAGGATTGGTCGTGATTTGGGTCAGGTGCGCGCCCTTATCGGTATTGTCTGCCGCGACAACCCAGATATTCGCGTCGCGAGTGGCATCGGGATCGGGCACACTGCGGTTGCTGGTAAAGGCTAACAGCTTCCCATCGGGAGACCAGGCCGGTTGCGAGTCGTCAAAGTCGCCGGACGTGATTTGCGTGGAAGTCTTTTTTGCAACATCGAAAACGTAAAGATGCGTGCGTCGCCGATCCAGGTAGCCAATCGTATCCCGCTTGAACTGCAGACGATCGATGACGAAAGGCGCCTGAACTTTGGGTTTGGCAGCGGGCTTCTCTTTGTCCTTGTCGCCTTCCAAATCCTCCGGTTTCGGATCCTGGATGGCCAGCACAAGCCGGGTGCTATCGGGAGACCATTCAAAATCTCCGACGCCCTGCTTAATATCCGTCAACACGACAGCCTCTCCGCCGAGCCGGTTGAGAACCCAGACCTGACTTTTGCCGCCATCGCGAGACGAAGTGAAAGCCAGATACTTGTTATCGGGGCTCCAGCGCGGGTGGCCGGAAGAGACTGCCTCCGCAGTCATGGGAAGAGGATCGCCGCCGTGTGTCGAGACCATCCATATCCGGGTCTCGTTCTTATTCTCCTTGAGCATTTTTGTGCGGACGCTGTACGCGATCCACTGGCCGTCCGGACTTAGTTCGGGCTGGCCAACGTCGTGGATCCGAAAGTAATCGTCAATCGTAATTTTGCGAAGCGCAGTGGACGGATGTGACTGCTGCCCAGCGGATCCTTCCGGCCACGCACAGAGCAAAAGAACTCCAATGGCAACAGCAACGACAGGTCTGTGGACATTTTTCATGCCTAAAACTCCTCTGCATTCCAATTCGAAATCTACCCGGCGAAGTTTACCAGACCGGCCACCTGAGTACGGACGAAACTTCTCGGACGAGCATCCCTTGATTGAAATTGCGCTGTTACGCAAACTGCTTGCGGATTGGCGTGGTCAATGCGGCGTGGCTCAGACAGCTTTTTCGGCTTCCAGGACGCAAACGGGCGACTTCGTGCGCAGGACTTGAGTCAATCGAAAACCCGCTTTGTGGAAGAGTTCGGCGAATTCTTCTTCGGTGCGTTCGCGGCCCCCGGGAAGGAGCAGCATTTCGAGGTCGAGCCACTTGGCAAAGTGCGGCTCATTGCCGGGAGTGATCACGCATTCCACCAGGATGACTCTGGTTTTGCCCTTGCCGGCTCGATGACAGTTTTTGAGAATGGTGAGCGCCCGCTCATCGCTCCAGTCGTGGATGATGTTCTTCATGATATAAGCGTCTCCTGCGGGGACGGCGGCGAAAAAATCTCCGCTGCAGGTAGCGCACCGTCCTGCGAGTCCCGCCTCCTGAATTCGAGGCACTGCACCCGCAACTACGTGATCGACATCGAAAACCATGCCGGACAGGCCAGGATACTTTTTCAGAATGATGGTGAGTAGTTTGCCGTGCCCTCCGCCAATATCCACGAGAGTCTTTCCGTTCAACCAGGAGAAGTCATAAGCCTCGACGACTGGAGGCGTGAGCGTCTTGGTGAAACCCGTCATTGCGTTGTTGAAGACTTCCGATAGCTCTTTGTCCCTTGCAAGATAGTCAAAACACGAGAGACCGAAGACTTTCTCCGAAACCGTCTCTCCGGTTTTCAGCGAATGCATCATCTCGGGAAACGTTTGGAAATGAAACTTGTCTCCAAACCAGAGCGCCATGTCGCGGAATGAGTCTTCACAGTCTGTTCGAAGAAGATCCCCTGCGGGAGTCAGCGCGAACGCTCGCGGAGAAACCTCAGTGAAGACCCCCGCACTTGCGAGTGCACGCAGCACCCGGTAGAGCGCGCTTTCATTGGTCGCGGTAGCGTTGGCCAGATCGCGCGTTGATTTCGGACCTTCTTTCAACAGATCCGCGATTCCGAGTTTCGTGGCCGCGTAAAGCGCCGAGGTGGCCATATACCCCGTCGCGAGCTGTATGAGTTGTTCCACGGGCTGCGGCCCTTGGGCTTGCACTGGCGATGGCATGTGTTCCCTCCGTTTGGCTGTTACTCTAACCTAGACTGCGGCGTTGCTGTCAACCAACAGCCCGCCGCTCCATCGAGCCTGGAATGTTTCACACAATCTGGAAGGTGCCATGTACATCCATATGTTTGCGTTTCGATTCAAGCCGGAAGTCACAGAGCAGCAGAAAGAGCACATCGTCGCGGAAATCAAAAAGTTGCGGGAGGAAATTCCCCTTGTGCTGGATTGTTGGGTGGGACGCAACGAATCGCCGCGCGGCGCCGGATATGAGCTTGGCGGCGTTATGAGATTCGCGAGTGCTGAGGCTTGCGAACGCTACAACGCGCACCCGGTCCACCAAAAAATATTGAGCTGGCTGCTGCCCTTGATTGAGCCGATCGAAGTCGATTTCGCGGAGCGCGCCTAGGTGCCACTATTCATAACGCAGTGCAATGAGCGGATCGAGTCTGGAAGCGCGATACGCCGGCCAAAAACTTGCAAATGCAGCCACAGCCGACAGAACCACAACGGCAGCGACGAGAGTAAGTGGATCACGAGGCTTCAGCCCGTAGAGAAGCGATTTCGCCGTTTGCGCGGCGCCTAACGCAAGGCCCGCTCCGACGACCAGGCCTGTCACCGTCAGAAGTCCCGCTTCACGCAAGATTAGCTGCAGGACATCCACCCGCTCCGCGCCAATGGCCATGCGAATGCCGATTTCCTTTGTCCGCTGCACCACCATATAGGAGATGACGCCGTAAAGACCGATGGCGGCGAGCAACGCGGCCAGGAAACCGAAGAAACCGGAAAGAGTCGCCATCAGTTCATCCTGGAGAAGCGACTCGTGGACGCGCGTCTTGAAAATTTTAAAGTCGAGATCGATTCCCGGATTCACATCGGCGATGGTTTCCTTCAGGGAGCCGATCAGGCTGGTGAGCGGAAGCGCGGATCGAATCAGGATGCGGTCTTCGGGATTTGGCTTTTCCTGCTGGGTAGCGGGGAAATAGGCGAACGGCAAATAATCTTCATGCATATCCTGGAATTTGTTGTCCGCGGCCACTCCCACAATCTCGTAAAGAGGGCGCGGCTTCCCGGGCGGCTCATGAATGCGGAACCGTTTGCCAATAGGATCGGCCACTTTGAGAATCTTTTTCACGAACGCCTCATTGACAATAGCGACTTTCACGGAAGTGGCAGTATCCTGGTCGTTGAAATCGCGCCCGGCGAGCAGGGGCGTTCCAATCGTTTGGAAATATCCCGGTCCAAGATAATTCAGCCACGCGACTCCCGCGTCCTTATCAGAGCCTTCGTTAATTATGTTGTCGTTCCAAGCGCTGCCGCCAAACGGGATGAGCATGGCGTGCGCGGCGGATTGCACGCCGGGAATGGCTTGCACATGCTTGACGAGGTCGCGCTTGAATTCGGTGTAACGTTCGACCGGGAGTTGCAGATGCTCGAAATCAATCGTGGTGATGAGAATTCCATTTTGCTGAAAACCGATATTTAGAGTCGTCAAGTTGCGAAGGCTGCGTACGAAAAGGAGCGCACCCATCAAAAGCACCACGGAAAGAGCGACCTGTGAAACGACCAGAATCCGCCGGAGGCTGAATCGTTCGCGGCCTCCCGAAGAACCGCGGCTCCCGGCTTGAAGCAAAGTCGCAGGTTCCGCGCGTGTAGCGCGCAAGGCGGGCGCGAGTCCGAAAAATACTGTCGTGAGAACCGCAAGCGCCGTGGTGAAGGCCAGCACTCGCCAATCCATCCCGAGGTCGAGAAGGATTTGGTTGCGGGGCGTGCTGATGAAGGCCACGAGTCCGCGGCTCACGGCAAACGCCAGGAAGAGCCCGCAAAGCGATCCGGCAATCGCCAGCAAAAGGCTCTCCGACAGAAGCTCTCGAATCATGCGCCATCGTGTTGCGCCCAGAGCGCGGCGGATGGTGATTTGGCGTTCGCGCGCTCCGGCGCGAGCAAGCATCAAGTTCGCAAGATTTGCGCAAGCGATCAGCAGAACTAGGCCGGAAATTCCAAGTAGAAGCCAAAGTGATGTTTCGGAATCTTGACGCAGTTCAGAAAATCCGGTGCTGGCGGAAAAGGCGCCGAGTTTGTATGCGAGAAATTTCTTGACGCCTTCGGCATCATAAAAAGGCGGAATCGTTTCTTGCAAAATTTCGGGGGTGACGGCGGCGATTTGCGCGTTCGCCCGCTTAATCGTCCATCCCGGTTTCAAGCGGCCAATGGTAGCCAGCCACCACGCATGACGAATCGTCAGACGGTTATTGCGCGGGCTGAGGATCGGTTCGACGCAAAGCGGAACGGCCACGTCGAACGAATCTCCTACGGAAATCCCGTTGAAACCAGGCGGAGTTACGCCGATGATCTCGAAAGAATTGCCTTCCAGCGTGAGGCGCTTGCCGACAATTGCAGGATCGCCGCCATAATTCCGTTGCCAGAAAGCAAAGCTGAGGTTTGCGCCGCCAAGAGCGCAGCCGGGCTGGTCATCTTCTGGACCTAACAGACGGCCGAGTACGGGCTGAATACCGAGTACGTGAAAGAAATCGCCGCTGACGCGAATTCCATTCGCGAAGTGCACTTCGCCGCCAGTGGCGAGATTGAAGCGTTGATCCGACCATGCGGCGATTTCAGAGAAACCCTCCTGGCGCTTCTTAATCTGCTCCCACATGGGAAAAGTGAGCTGGGAGTATTCGCTGGAGAACTGGCCGGAACCCCAGTGGCGATCGGCGATGCGGATGGTGCCTAAATCCTGGGGATCTTTGACGGGAATCGTGCGCAAGCGGATGGAGTCGATGAGTTGAAAGATGGCAGTGTTGGCGCCGATGCCGAGGGCGAGGGTGAGAACAGCGACGATGGTGAAGCCGGGACTTAGGCGAAGCAGACGAAAGGCGTGGCGAAGGTCGCGAAGGAGATTGGCCATAGTTCACCCTATGGCTAGATAAGACGAGCGAAACCTGTAAAGGTCCCAAGCGGCGCGAAACTTTTTTGCAGGCTGGAGGCGGAAGAGAAAAGGGGGGCACGATATATCGTGCCCCTACAACGAGTTGGAAAAATGCCGCCGGCGTGGCGGCGTGTCTCATCGTCAGAAATTGACTGCGGGCCGGGGCTTCGGCAGCGGTTTGCGCGGGATCATCTCGTCGCGATTCGCGGTTAGATAGACGAAGCTCGCGACGATGACGGCCATTTGTTTCATGTCCGGTTCCTGGATGCGCTCGTAGACATCCTGGTTAGAGTGGTGCGTCCGGGTCTCGTAGTCGAGCGGATCCTGGATGAATTGAAAGCCGGGAAGGCCCACGGCGTCAAACGAAAGATGGTCGGTGCCGCCGGTGTTGCGGATGGTGAGCGTAGTCATGCCGAGGTCGTGGAACGGTTCCATCCATGCGGAGAAAATTGGCGCGACCATTTCGTTGCCCTGGAGATAGACGCCGCGGATTTTGCCGGTGCCGTTGTCGATGTTGTAGTAGGCGTCGAGCTTGGCTTGTTCTGGAAGAATTTTGATGAGATGAGTGGAGGGATCTTCCGCATTGGGATCGCCGAAATGTTGCTTGATGTACGCGCGAGAACCGAGAAGGCCCTGTTCTTCGCCAGTCCAGAGAGCGATGCGTACGGTGCGGCGCATTTTTAGGCCGCTGGCCTTGAGAATGCGAATCGCTTCGAGCATCACGGCGGAGCCAGCGCCGTTGTCGGTGGCGCCCGTGCCGGATTGCCAGGAATCGAAGTGGCCGCCAAGCATGACGATTTGATCGGCTTTGGCTTTATCCGAACCGGGAATTTCGCCAATGATGTTGAAGGAGTTCAAATCGTCGTCGTAAAACTTGTTCTGGATGTCGGCGTACATCGTTACGGGCAATTTCTTCTCAAGCACGCGGACGATGCGTCCGTAGTTTTCGTTGGCGACGGCAATGCGGCAGGGTGCCGCGGGCTTGTCCTTGTCGCGGTCGCCGCCCTGCTGCACGAAGACGGTGCCGTCATCACCTCGGGAAGGTTCGACCCAGACCGCGACCCCTTCATCGACGAGAAACTTCTGGACTTTGAGCTGGAAATCGCGACGCGCGCGGAATTGGGCGATGCGGGTTTCAAAGTCGTTGCGCGCTCCGGGAACGGGAGCGGTCGCAAGTTCGGCTAGCTCGGCGTCCGTGTAACGTTTCGCTTGCGGCTCGAAACGCTCCGGAGATTCGGGGATCGGCTCGGTCAGGACAAATTTGCCTTTGAGCTGGCCTTTGTATTTGTCGAAATCCGCTTCGGCGGTTATGGGAGCGAAGACTGCTTCGGCGGTGACGGGGCCGTTCGTGCCGGGAGTCCACGCCTTGGCGTACGCGATCAGCGGAAACGGATGTGGCGCGATGACCTGGACGTTGGTGCGCTCGTTGGACCAGCCCCGGCCAAAGGGGCCCCAGGGCTCGAGATGGACATTCGAGAGCTGCCACTTCTTCATTTGCTCCGTGGTCCAGGCGGCAGCTTCCTTGATGTCCGGCGAATTCGTGAGGCGCGGGCCGTAGACATCGGAAAGATAGCTGATGGTGTCCATGATTTCGGAATGATTGAAGCCGATGTCTTTGATTTCGTGAATCGCGGATAGTTCGGCCTGGTTGGGCGCCTGGGCGGCCAGTGGCAGAACCGCCAGAAAAACAACTGCAATCGCTAACACACTCGCATGCTTTCGCACTATCGTCCTCCGCAGATTTTCTACGCGCGCTTCTTGGTTCGGGAAATGAGCACAGGGTACCGCGTGCATGGGGTGTGACGGCGGAGGGGTGGAATGGGTTACAGGCGGGGTGTAAGGAGATAGGGGAGGTGAATGAAGTAAAGGGGGTAATGGAATGGAGGGGGATCGTCGCACCCACATTTTTTGTAAATGTTGCATTTAAAGGAGTTGCGGCTGCATTTCCTGTAAATGTTGCAGATGAAGGGTTTAAAGTGGCTGGATTTTCAGTGAGTTGCGCAGCGTCCGTAACTGGTGCGGATAAAAGGGTTGCGGGAGAGGTGTTTGTAAGTGTTGCAGCGAAAGGAGTTATTTGGACCGAGTAGTCTGATTCATGACTGGTGGCTCGCGAAGGGGAAGAAGCTGGCGCATGGCACGGGTCGGTCTTGGAGAGCTGAGAAGCAGTGGAACCGGACGAAGTGAGCGCGTGAAGCATGGAGAAGGGTAGCATGGAACTGAATTACTGTCAAGGTATAGTACTGTGTGCGTATCATTCGAATTGAGACGCGGGAAGTGGAATGGATGGAAGGGGTTGGCGGGAAATTGGGAGTTTGGTGAGACGGTGTGGTGGCAAAGACTTGAGGAAACCTGCGGTCCGTCGCCGTCGGCGCCCAGATTGGAAAAACTGGGAAACGTTCCTCTATGACGTTGTCGGCTCTGTCAAGGAAAACCTCGACTGCACGAGCTGCGAGGGCCCGTTTTTCTCGTCACTTGATGGGATCTTTTTTCTTTCCTTTTTCTTGACCAAGGCTTGCTCTATGAATCTAGCGGTGGAATCTGGTTCGACCAACCAGTCTGTCCCCGGGTTTTCCGTTCCTAACCCCGGATTTTCCAACAGCCAGATCGTCCTCGTCACAGACTGAATTTTATTGTCTCGTGCTTGCCTGTCAGCCTCTCCTCTATTCTCTTGACAACAACCAGCAAAACGAATGCCTCGATGAGCATGACCGGGAGCCACAACCAAATGCTCAGGGATTCGATACCGATTAAAGCGTATCGGAAGAGAATCCAAACTGCCGCAATATGAACGATGAGACATACGGCCAGTGATACCCAAAATGTCCATCGGAACAACCATTGACGAAAGGCATAAATCACTAGGGAGAATGGAGCGAGAGTTCCCATGATTGCGGTGACCCACCTTCTTGGGATCCCTTTCCTGTGTGCAACAACGAGCAGCACATAGGTCACCACTGCAGCCAAGAGGGTGATAGCCCAACCCTTGAGTGACTCGCGGCTGCGAATTTTTTTTCCTTTCAGTCTGCCATGCACGCGTTGTAGGCCTCACTCCCGTCGTATGCTGCGAAGCCAACGTGCACGCCAAGCGCTATGCGGGCGGGTGGCGCCTTCGATTCTCCTGATTTTTCAGCTTGAAGAGGAGGCACGAGGAGAGGATACCACTTTCGTAATTCACCGTGGGGTGATAAGACGAGGGTGCCCCACCCTTTTTGGAAAAAAGGTGGGCTGTACTTCTCTTCTGATGCCGAGAAATCTGAAACGACATTACGGAAAAGGCGATCTGCATTTCATTACTTTCAGTTGTTACGAAAGAAGGGCGCTCCTGGGGACCGCTCGGGCGCGGAATCTTTTTGTGAGAGTAATGGGAGAAGTGAGGGAACGATACGGGTTCTTGCTAGTGGGTTATGTGTTGATGCCGGAGCATGTGCATTTGTTGGTGAGCGAACCGAGGAAAGGAACGCCTTCCAAGATAGTGCAGGTGTTGAAGCAGAGAGTGTCGCGGGCGATGCGCGGGAAGAAAAGGCGCGGTTCACCGGGACAGTTGGCGCTAAAGTTTCCGAACGAACTTGGCGCGTTGAGGCGATTCTGGCAAAAGAGATTTTACGACTTCAACGTTTGGAGCGAGAAGAAGCTGAAAGAGAAATTAGAGTACATGCACGCGAATCCGGTGAAGCGGAAACTGGTGGAGCATCCGAAGGACTGGCCATGGAGCAGTTGGTCGTTTTATGCGCAGGGAAAATCTGGATTGGTGAAGATTGATCCGATGGATTGAGATGGCGGAGCAGAGAAAAGAGGAAAAGAAAGACCCACCCTTGCGAAAGTCAAACCCGCAAGGGATGGGGCACCCGCACCCCCGGAAAAGAAAGAGAGTCAAAACCCTCTCGGGCGTTAAGGGGCGGCCACCCGCCCGGAACTGTTTCCGCTGAAGGACTCGTAGACCACTTGCGCGTAGCCGGTGGGGTTCAGCGTGTCCACCAGGTAGGTGGTGGTCACGCCCGCAACGGTTTTGCTGACGCGGTTGCCATCGCCGTCGTAGACGATCGTCACTCCGGCTTTTTGGATGAGGTGGTTCTCGAAGTCGTAGGTGTTGGCGATACCGCCAGAGCTGACGGTATTGCCGTCCGCGTCGTACGTGTCGCCTGAGGTGAAGCGGTCGTTGGCGTCGTAGTTCCAGAGACCCGCACGCACTGGATGCTGCACCCTGTCCGTGCCAAGCGATTAAGGGCCTGGACGCTTCACGGCACGAGCCGGAGAAATCATCAGGCGAATCTTGAAAAATGGCCTTGCACTTGGCACCCACGTTTCACGGGCTCAGCTCACTTCTGTGGCGATGCTCTCTCGATTAGTTCCTGGGCAAACTTTCGCCTCGCGGGAATCGCGATCGAATCGGCGGCTGACTGAGCTAATTCCACCTGGCCTAATTCCGCGAGCGTTCGGACAATGTTAACTAGCACAGCAGAACAGTCGGAACTGTTCGGATCGGCGGCTTGACCTGTTCTCGCGATGCTAATTGCTCCGTCCCACGCGCTTCGTGCTTCCCCATCCAGGTTAAAATCATCAAGCAGTTTCGCATTCATGGAAAGAACTTCGGCTCGCTGCCAAAAGCAATCTGGCCCAAGGGAATCGGCAGCTTGCTCGGCGTCGCGCAAAAAGCTAAGGGCTCTTCGTCTATCGTCCTTTTTGAATTGCTGCTCAGCCAATTTCCGCCAGTAATTTGCCTTCTCATGGGGATTCTCCATGCCACCGATCAGCTTCACGGCAACATCGAGACTCCCTGCGCGCGCCAAGCTCACCCCGAGTTCGCCTCGGTACATATCCCGGTCTGCGTTCTCAGTGAACGATGAGGCGAACTTCTCCAGAGCCTCAACTGTCGCCGTTCGCTGAAGAGTTCCTTCTTCGGCCAAGGCATCTAGAAGCTCTTGAAATCTCCTCCAAGGATTTGGGTTCATCATGGTGTCGGCGAATTCGAATTTACCTTCACTTTTTTGCCATAGGCGGCTAGGCTCTGCTTATAAGACATTTGCTCAGCCGGGTCCGCGGGAGCTTGCAAGCTCCAATGCCCGCCGGGCCCTTCACTTGGACTATAAACGATAGGAACAGGTTTCCCTATACAGGATACAAACACGGGGTCAGATACAACCCCTATAGCCCCCTCACTGAATGGTTGGTCCCCATCGTAGATAACTAGAAAGGGAACGATGAAGCGCTGATTCCTCAGAGGCTGTTGCCTCGTCGAGACGCCAAACCCGGTGGTGCTGAATCGGGTTGCGTCTATTCTGAAGTCGGAGGGGCTCGGTCCACTTGCATCTCGATATACGGTAAGAGGTTGTGCCCCACCGCTTCGCGGTTGTGTTGGAGGCAACGGGTTGTCGGAAACCAAGCTGGACGCAAGAGCGAGTGCGGTCAGAGTGACGACCACCGTGCCGATAAGACTGCCAAATGAGACTGGTGCTGGAGCGTTGGGAATTGTCGCTGGCGGGCCAGTTGGGGGGGGAGCGGGGGCTGGTGGTGGTTCTTCAAGGATCGTCTGTCCCAACTCCTCTTCAGTCGCCATATTCTCGAGCGTTAAATCGCCGAGTTCCTCCACGGCGACGTCGTCGATCTGGTTCCCGCTGCGATCTAAATGGCCCACCGGGCTGCCCTGTGTATAGAGGTATTTGTGGAGGGAGAGTGGATCCTGAGGGGTCCCTTCGAGGGTGTCTATCGTCCAGAAGCGCCCCGTGCTCACGTTTAGATATCTGGCGCGGTTGTAGTAGAGGTTTAGGTCGGGGTCGAACTGTTCGCCGGCGAAGAGGTAGTTGTTGGGCGTAGTTCCGGTGCCGTGGATTAAGTTGCCGAAGGCGTCGTAGTCGTAGGTGTCCGTGATCGCGCCGGTGGAATCGGTCAGTGCGCGGACGCTGCCGTGGCCGTCGTAGACGTAGTAGATGCGCTGGGTGATGCTGTTGAAGTTGACGAGGTAGCTGCGCACCTGGGCGATCAGGTCCAGCCCGTAGACGTAGCTGTGGGTCTGCTCGCGGTTGCCGGAACTGTTTCCGCTGAAGGACTCGTAGACCACTTGCGCGTAGCCCGTGGGGTTCAGCGTGTCCACCAGGTAGGTGGTGGTTATGCCCGCCACCGTTTTGCTGACGCGGTTGCCGTCGCCGTCGTAGACGATGCTCACTCCGGCTTTTTGGATGAGATGGTTCTCGAAGTCGTAGACGGCAGCGATTCCGCCGGAGCTGACGGTGTTCCCGTTATTGTCGTAGGTATCGCCAGCGGTGAAGCGGTCGTTGGCGTCATAGTTCCACAGCCCCGCTGGCACTGGAGCAAGCGTCGAGGCAAGCTGCTGGCGATTGCCTACCGCGTCGTAAGTGTAATTCACCGCGCCGTTGATGCCGTGCGGATCGCTGGCGACCCCGGGGTACCGGTTAGAATCGTTGTCCGCAATAATTCTCTCGGCTCCAGCCACAAAATGATCACACAACTCGGGACGGCATTTTGCCGTGGCCGCCGCTTTCATGTTTCACACCTCTTGCGCACGATGATTCACGATGCGTCTCAGGGCATTGCTTTGGCAAGAAGCAGAGCGGCGCCGCTGTAGGCCAGAGTGCTTACGAGAAAATTGAGGCCGTCGTTTATGTCCGAGGGATGGGCAGCCAAAATAGGGAGATAGACAAATAAAACCAAAAGCAGGGCGACGGTACCGAGGCAGGTTGCAGCAAACCGAGGTTTCCGATTCAAAAAAAGGCTCGCTCCGGCAAGGAGGAAAACGGTTCCCGCCAGATAGGACCAGAAGAAGTGTCCTGGAATCCGGATGGGGACGCTTCGATCAAAGTCAACGCCGGGCATAAATTCGGGATGAAGGAAATGTTGCACACCATAAAAGATGGCAGACACCGAAAGAAAGACTCGCGCAAGGGTTGCGGGGATATTCGTGGTTGCGGGTTTGCTTTGCCCGGATTGAGCGGCGGCAATAGCCAATGCGCCGCCGCTGAAAGAAAGATCTCTGAGCGCAATGGCCCACGCGATGACGCTCTTTGGGTGAGCCAAGATCCTGGGGATGTGCAACAACACCACGAACAGTATCAGCAGGACGGCCAACAGAATGGCCGCCAATCGTGCTTGTTTATTCAGGACGATGCTTAGGGATGCGGCGATGACGGCGGCGCCAATAAAATAAGTCCAGAAAAGATGCCCGGGAAGCCAGCGAGGCACGATAGTGGCGACTAGCTTAGTCTCCGTGAAGTGCTGCGAAGCGAAAACGGCCATGGGAAGAGCAAAGAATAACGGGCCAAAAGCCAGAAGCTTGTCTATCCCGTGTGCGCGCGAGGCTTCCCTGGCGCCGGTGAAAGCGCCGATCGCCAAAATCGCGATACCCGCGAAATACGGCCAGAAGACAGTCCCCGGAATCGAAGCGAAGCTCAATACGCCGAAGAGGGTACAAAAAGCGGGGATGTTCACTTTCGACCTCCGGTTTTCCGCTTGAATACTACCTCGAATCCCTCCCGCCCGTTAGCAGGAGATAAAAACGCGAACGGCGGGGCCCCACAGATGTGAACACAGACGATGAGCCGGACGCATCCGCAAACTGATTTCAGGGAATGAAGCCGCCGCCTAGTTAGCGGGGGATTTGGATGGGGTGTCGGGCGGCGTGGGGGGAGCCGGATCGCCTTTGACATAGTGGGCGTACCAGGCGAGGTCGCGCTGGAGGCGGTCTTTGAGGTGTGAAGGCAGAGTGAATTCGTGGTACTCGCCGGGGTAGACGACAAGTTCGGTAGGGACGCCGAGGCGCTTGAGGGACTGATACATTTGTTCGCCGCCGAGGACGGGAACGTTCCAGTCAATGTTGCCGCCGAGGAAAAGAGTGGGTGTGGTGACTTTGGTGATGTTGCGGTAGGAAGAGACATGCTGCCAGACAGCTGGAGTTTGCCAGGGGAGGCCTAGCTCGGTTTCGTAGTCGCGCTGGTATTGGTCATGGCCGTACATGCTGATGAATTCTGCGGCTCCCGCACCGGAGATGGCGGCTTTGAAGCGGGTGGTTTGCGTGATGATGAAGTCGGTGGAGATGCCGCCGTAGGACCAGCCGCCAACGCCGAGCTTATCGGGATCGGAGATGCCCTGCGCAATGGCGTAATCGACCATGGCCATGTCGTCCTGGAAATCCTTGTTGCCCCAATCGGCGTAGATGGCTTTGCAAAAGTCCTGACCGTAGCCGGTGGAACCGCGGGGATTGGGGAAAAGGACGGCGTAACCGTTGGCGGCGTACAGCTGGGCGAGATGGGAGAATTCGGCGTAATAGGCCCATTGAGGTCCGCCGTGGGGGATGAGGAGGGTCGGATATTTTTGGCCGACGGCGTAGTGGAGAGGCTTATAGAGGTAGCCGGCGATGGTGGTGCCGTCTTTAGATTTGAAATGGACGTATTCGCCATGAATGATTTGAAGCTGAGAGAAAAGGGCATCGTTGACGTGGGTGATTTGGGTGAGTTTGCCGGCAGGGATGGTGAAGAGCTCGTCGGGACGATCGATGGTGGCGATTTGGGCGACGATCTCGCCTGTAGGAGCGAGGGCATAGTCGTCGAGCATGAGCCGGCCGGAGACGGGGCGAGTGAGATTCTCGCCGGTTGGAGAGATTTGGAGGAGGTTTTGCGTGCCGTCGTCATCGGCGATGAAGTAGATGGACAGGCCGTCGGGCGCGAAAAGGGGTTTGGAGACGTTGCGGTCGAGTTTGAGAGTGAGGACCTTGGCGGGGCCACCGGAAGCGGGAGAGATGGCGAGATGTTTGGTGGCGTAATCGAAAAGTTTGGCGTCGAGATTGGTGACGTAGGCGATGGATTTGCCGTCGGGGGACCAGGTGGGCTGATTGTCGGCTCCGGGGTTGGTAGTGACTTGGGTGAGATGTGCGCCTTTGTCGGTGTTCGAGGCGTCGACTGTCCAGACGTCAGTGTTATAGCTGAGGTCGGGATCGGGAGTGGAGCGGTTACTGGTGAAGGCGAGGAGTTTGGAGTCGTGAGACCAGGCGGGCTCGGAGTCGTCATAATCGCCAGAGGTGATTTGGGTTAGGGACTTTTTTTCGAGATCGAAGACATAGAGGTGGGTGCGGCGGCGATCGAGATAGCCGACGGTGTCCACCTTGAATTGTAAGCGGTCGATGACCCAGGGCTTTTTGGATTTCGTGGGTTGGCCCTGGCCATTGCCGGTGAGGTCGTCGTCCTCGTCGTCTGAGGCGGGGGATTGACTGGCTGGGGATTTTTCTTTGGCGGCGCGGATTTCTTCGGGAGTGGGATCCTTTAGAACCAGGACCATGCGGCGGGAGTCGGGAGACCAGGCGAAGTCATCGACGTCCTGAACGGTGTGGGTGAGTTGCTGGGCGTCACCACCGAGGCGATTGAGGAGCCAGACTTGCGTTTTGCCTACATTGCGTGCGGATAGGAAAGCAAGGTATTTGCCGTCGGGACTCCAGCGAGGGTGGGTAGACGTGGCGGATTCGGCGGTGAGGGGGATGGCGTCGCCGCCGGAGCTGGGGACCATCCAGATACGGGTTTCGTTCTTGTCGGTCTTGAGGGTGGCGGTGTCGACGGCGTAAGCGACCCACTTGCCATCGGGGCTGAGCTGAGGATCGTGGACGGCCAGGATGCGGAAGTAGTCGTCGATGGTGATGGGGCGGGGCGTGGAAGATTGCGCCGTGGCAGAAAAGGAGAAGCTGAAGGCAGAGACGCTGAGCAGGCAGAGACGGAAGAAAGGGTTAGATGAGAGAAGCTTCATGCGGCGAACCCCCAAGACACAAATTAGGTGCGAGACAAACAGCGGATTTTAACACAGAGGGAAGAGCGGTCATCCTCAGAGGGCTGACGCGAGTCGCAGGAGAGCATGGGTGGCGTAGGCTCAACAGCGGGGCACGATGTATCGTGCCCCTACAAGTCCGAGCGGACGAGGGGAAAATATTCGAAAGAATGCATTTTTTTGTTGCATGAGGGGATGAACCTTGTATCCTGCGAACGCGAACTCACTTCACCCAGTGCGAGAGTGAGAATCGCTTAGGAGGACGAGAGTAAAAATTGAGTTCTATATCGGTTCCCGCCCAGATTCCTTCCTCTGCAATTTCAACAGCGAAAAAAAGAGTCGCAAAGCTGACGCTCTGGCCGCTTGTGGCGGCGACATTTTTCATGGTGTCGGGCGGGACGTATGGAACGGAAGAGATCATCAGCGGGGCGGGTTACGGACACGGAATTTTGATTTTGCTGTTTCTGCCGGTGCTGTGGTGCCTGCCGACGGCGTTCATGATCGGGGAGCTTTCGAGCGCGTTGCCTGCCGAGGGCGGATATTACGAATGGGTGCGGCGCGGGATGGGAAATTTCTGGGGATTTCAAGAGGCCTGGCTATCGTTGGCGGCGAGCATTTTTGACATGGCGATCTACCCAACATTGTTCGTCTTCTATCTTGCGCAGATGTCGCCATGGTTCGGGTCGGGTAGTCATGCGGTGATGGCGGGACTTTTTGTGGTGGTGACTTGCGCGATTCTGAATGTTCTGGGAATACGCGTTGTGGGGATCACTTCGCTTTGGCTGTTCTTCCTGCTTTCGGCGCCGTTTGCGGTGATCGTGGTCATGGCGCCGTTCAAGGTTGGAGCGTTCGCAAGCGGACACGCGACATCTGAGGCCACAGGGCTGGGCTTGATGGGCGGCGTGCTCGTGGCGTTGTGGAATTACATGGGATGGGATAACGCATCGACGATCGCGCAGGAAGTGGAGCGGCCGCAACGGACGTATCCGAGAGCGATGATCGCAGCAGTAGTGCTGGTTTCGCTGACGTATGTGCTGCCCTTCGTGGCAGTGTACTTGACCGGGGTTCCCTCTTCCGCGTTTGGGGCGGATGGATCGTGGGCAGCGGTTGCGGGACTGCTGGGCGGGAAGATCGCGGGATTCGAATGGCTGCGCTTCCTTATCGTGATTGGTGGAATGATGAGCGCGTTTGGAATGTTCAACGCGCTGGTGATGAGCTATTCGAGGCTGCCGCTGGCGATGGCGCGAGACGGGATGCTGCCGAAAGTCTTTGCGAAGACGAATGCGAGGACGCGCGCGCCGTGGGTCGCGATTCTCGTTTGCGCCGGATGTTGGGCGCTATGCCTTGGCCTGGGATTCCGGAGGCTCGTAACGCTGGACATTATGCTTTACGGGGCGAGCCTGATGCTGGAGTTCGTGACATTGGTGGTTTTGCGCATTCGCGAACCGGAATTGAAGCGCGAATTCAAAGTGCCGGGAGGATTGGCCGGAGCGATTACTTGCGGAATATTTCCGCTGCTGCTGATGAGCCTGGCCATGGTCGAGAGTACAAAGGAAACGATCCTCGGAATCAGCGGGCTGGCGTTTGGCGGGATTATTATTGTCGGCGGATTCGCACTTTATTGGGCGACGAGACCTTTGCGGCGATCGGTGATTGCGCCCGCCGCAACGCCGAACGCGGCATTGGGCGACTAAGCTACGGCGCAGCGGACCTGCTGCTGATATACTCCACAGTTCTTTCCAAACCTTTTTCACCGGGAGACCAGACGTGAATAATCTGCAGCGTTCCCTGCTATTCCTGCTGGCAGCTGTTGCAGTTGTGAGTTTGCACGCGAAAGGCGCCGCGCTGCCGCGACAAGCGACAGCTGCGGCAGCGCGATTCGATCAAAAGCTGTTTGGCGACTTACACTGGCGGATGATCGGGCCGTTTCGCGCGGGACGAGCGCTGGCGGTAACGGGAGTGCGCGGGGAGGCGGACGTCTATTACTTCGGGTCGGTGAATGGAGGCGTCTGGAAAACGAATGACGCGGGGCGGACGTGGAATCCGATTTTCGATGCAGAGCCAGTGGGATCGATTGGGGCGATTGCCGTGGCGCCATCGAATGCCAATGTGATTTACGTGGGAACAGGCGAAGCAGATATGCGCTCGAGCATTTCTTCCGGGAACGGAATGTACAAGTCGATGGATGCGGGGAAAACGTGGGAACACATCGGATTGGAAGATTCGCGTCACATTGCGCGGATCGTGATCGATCCCGCGGACCCGGACAAGGTTTTTGTGGCGGCGCTAGGGCATGCATACGGGGCGAACAAGGAGCGCGGCGTTTATCGCTCGAACGATGGCGGGAAGACCTGGCAGCAAGTGCTTTATAAGGATGAGAACACCGGGGCGATCGATTTGGCAATGGAGCCGGGAAATCCAAAGGTGATGTACGCAGCTTTGCTGCAAACGCGCCGGCCGCCGTGGAGCATTTATCCGCCTTCGAAAGGGCCTGGGACGGGGCTGTATCGTTCGACGGATGGAGGAGATCACTGGGAGCAGGTGACGGGACACGGATTACCTTCGGAGGAGTTGGGACGGATGGGGATTGCGTTTGCGCCGAGCAATCCGAAACGGATTTATTTGATCGCGGATGCGAAGGAAGGCGGGCTCTACCGCTCGGACGACGGCGGCGAGAATTGGGAGCGCGTCTCGAAGGACGCGCGGATCTGGGGACGCGGATGGTATTTCTGCGAAGTGAGCGTGGATTCGAAGGATGAGGACACGGTATATGTGCCGAATACTTCGTTATACAGATCGCGCGATGGCGGAAAAACGATGACGGCGATCAAGGGAGCGCCGGGAGGGGACGATTATCACCAGTTGTGGATCGATCCGGACAATCCGCAGCGAATGATATTGGGAGTCGATCAAGGCGTGATCGTAACGCGGAACGGCGGAGAGACGTGGAGTTCCTGGTACAACCAGCCGACAGGGCAATTTTATCAGGTGTCGACCGACAATCGGTTTCCCTATTGGGTGTATGGGGCAGAGCAGGACAGCGGATCCGCGGCGACGCCGAGCCGGAGCTGGTACAGGGCGCTGAATTTTCATGATTGGCGGCCGATGGAAGCGGGCGGCGAGAGCGATTACGTGGCGACTGATCCGGCGCATCCGGAGATCGTTTATGGCGGAACCGTGGCGCGGCAGGATTTTCACAACGAGCAGGTGCAGATCATGCCGCCGACGCTAATGTATCCGGACGAGTACCGGAAAACATGGACAGTGCCGCTGGTGTTTTCTGAGATCGAGCCGCATGCGCTGTACTTCAGTTCGCAAGTGCTGTTTCGAACGGCGGACGGCGGAAATTCGTGGCAGAAAATCAGTCCGGACCTAACGCGGGTGAATCCGGGCGTGCCGGCGAACCTTGATGCAGCGACTGCGGCGGATGCTCCGGAGTCGAAGCGGCGCGGCGTAATTTATACGATTGCGCCATCGCCGAAAATTGCGGGCGAAATTTGGGTGGGAACGGATGACGGGCTTGTGCAGCTAACGCGGGACGAGGGAAAAACGTGGAAAGACGTAACGCCGCCGGATGTGACGCCGTGGAGCAAGGTGACGCGCGTTACTGCTTCGCATTTTGAAGCAGGCAAGGCGTACGCGGCAGTGGACCGGCACAGGCTGGATGATGTGCAGCCGTACCTCTATCGCACAAAGAATTTCGGGAAGACCTGGCAGCGAGTGACAAATGGAATTCCCGACGGAAGTTTCCTAAATTGCGTTAAGGACGATCCGAAAGTGGCGGGTCTGCTTTATGCGTGCACGGAAAAGGGCGTGTACATTTCTTACGATGATGGAGACCACTGGGAATCGCTGAAGCTCAATATGCCGACCACTTCCGTGAGGGATTTGGTAGTGCATGACGATGATCTGGTGATCGCAACGTTTGGACGGGCGTTTTGGGTGCTGGACGATATTACGCCGGTGCGGCAGTGGAGCGCAAAGATGGCGAGCGCGGACGCATGGCTGTTTCAACCGGAGACAGCGTATCGAGTGCGGCCAGGATCGGATGAAGGGACGCCAATTCCGCTCGATGAGCCGCAGGCGGATAATCCGCCGACCGGAGCGGTGCTGGACTACTACCTGAAAGAGAAACAGACGGAACCCGTGAAGCTGGAGATTTTTGATGCGACGGGAAAACTGGTGCGGCGGTATGCGAGCACGGACGAGATACAGAAGATGAATCCGGATACGATTGACATACCGATGTACTGGTTTCATGACGTGATGCCACCTTCCGCGGAGCCTGGAATGCACCGCTTCGAGTGGGATTTGCGATATGCATTTGAGGGGGGCGGGCGGCGGCGGGGCCGGCGCGGTGGAGGCGGCCCGCTGGCGGTTCCGGGACGCTACACAGTGAAATTGACGGCGGCGGGGAAAACAATATCCGAGCCTCTGGTGCTAAAGATGGATCCGAATGTGAAGACGAGCACGGCGGATCTGGAGCGGCAGTTCCAGTTGGCATCGAAGCTGGCCGCGGGGATTGGAGAGTTTTCGGCGGCTGCGCAGAGTGCCGACGATTTGCAGAAGCAGATTGCGGCACGCAGCAAAGAGGCGGAGGGCAACACGGAGGTTGTGGCGGCATTGACGGACTTACAGAAGAAAATTGGCGCGGCGGCGGGCTCTGCATCAGGCGGCGGATATGGATTTTTTGGATTTTCCGTGCCGGGTAAGGAACCGACGACGCTAAGGCAGGTGTCGACTGCCTATGGAGCGTTGCTAGGCATAATCGAGATCGCAGATGCGGCGCCTACTACCGATGCCACAGCAGCCAGCTTGAAATGGGAAGAGGCGGGAAAAGCCGCGATGGCGCGTTGGGAGACACTTCAGGCGAAAGACGTAGGGCGAGTGAATGCGATGCTGGAAAAAGCGCATCTATTGCCCTTAAGGACAGGTACGGCGGCTAAGCATTAAGTCCAACGGCCGGGATTTGGAGGAGCGCGACATTTTGGAGCGAGGCGGGTTTGATGAGGGTAAGAGAAAAGAACACCAGCCCCAGAAGAGGACCCTCCATGAACAGAAACAGCGTTACGAAGCAAATCGCAATCGCCGCCGGATTACTGGCGCTGACTTTTGCGCCGGGAATCAGCCGCGCGCAGGACGCGGCGCAGCCTCCGGCGCAGGAGCAAAGCCAGGCGGCACCTGCCGCGCCAACGAAGCACGAAGGCAGAATGCATGGCGCGATGCAAGGACTGAATCTGACCGACGATCAGAAAGCTGGAATGAAGAAAATTCACGAGTCCACGAAATCGCAACTGGAAGCCGTGAAAGCAGATGAATCGCTGACCGCGGATCAGAGAGCGGCGAAGATCCACCAATTGCATCGCGAAGCTCGCGTGCAAATGGCGAAACTGTTGACGCCGGAACAGCGGCAGCAGATGCGGGCAAACATCCGCTCGATCCGCGCGGCGCGACGGGAGCAGCAGCAACAGCCACCGCAAACACAGCCGCAGGGCTGATCGGGCGACAAAGCCTGGAGAGGTCCGATTCAAGAAAAAACAACGGCAATCGGGCATGTCGAGGCCGTAGTTGCGAGCCGAGAAGGGGCGGTCCATGGGGCCGTCCCTTTTTCGTAGGAGGAGAGATTTGCGCGGCTCGGAATGGCGAATAGATTTGGTATGCTGCTCGACGTGGGAATTAACGATCGGATGAAGGGGCGCGCGTGGCTCGGGAGTGGATTGCGAGCCGGCGCGCTTTTTTCATTTTCGATTGTCGGAGCCGTGGCCCTGAGCTTCACATCGCTGGCGCCTTCGCAGCAGGCGCCGGCGGCCGGCCCCGCTCCACAAGCCACACCACAAACAGCTACTTCCGCGATATCGCAGGCAGCCTCAGCAATACCGCAAACACTTTCGCAGGCGGCTCCGCGCCCGGGCCTGAACATCGTTGTGCTTGATCCGGCGCATGGCGGAACTGACCCTGGTGCGCGCGGAACGGGCGGGATGCGCGAAAGCGAAATCGTGCTGGACTTTGCGGCGCAGGTGAAAAAGGGGCTAGAGGCGCAGGGTTTTCAAGTGCTGCAAACACGGCAGGGCGATGAAAATCCTTCTTTTGACGACCGCTCAGCACTGGCGAACGCGCAAACGGGCGCGGTGTTCGTGACCTTGCACATCGGTTCAACGGGACTGCCGGGAACAGTGCGGGTCTATGTCTACTCGGATCTGCCTGCAACGTCCGACGCAGGAGGATTGATTCCATGGAGCCGGGCGCAATCACCTTTCGAAGGATTGAGCAGAAAACTGGGGGACTTGGTGCAGGGGCTTCTGGCGCAAAAGTTCAAGGGATCGCCGAGCACGTCAGAAAGCGCCGCAGTTCGGCAATTGCGAACGACGGCGGCGCCGGCGATCGCGGTGGAAGTCTCGAGCGTGGTGGTGGATGACCGATCAGCGCTGGATCAAATGGCACCGGGGGTTGCGGACGCGATTGCGACAGGAGTGGCGGAGTTCCGGCCTTCCTACGTGGTGCCGACTCCGACAGGTGGGACACCGTGACGACGCGCTGGATTCGATGGCTGGTGGGCGTTTTGTGTGTAGCGGTGCTGGTGGGAGTAATCTATTTTCCGATTCTGCGGCGACACTTGGAACGGACTGCGCGATTGCAACAGCTAAGTACCGAGCAGGCGCGCAGAGAATTGGTACAGCCGATCTCTGTTGCGCCTGGCGAGCCGCGGGTGAAGGCGAAGTTGTTTTGGGCTTCGGGGAATGGCGATGGAACGCTGAAGGGTGCGACGGTGGAATTGCCGCTTTCGAGCGATCCGGTGTTGCGCGCCAAGCAAGTCCTGAACACGCTGCTGGCTGGGCCGGTGGATGCGGATCTGCGCACGCTGCCGCCGGATGCGGTGCTGCTGGCGTTTTATCTGCTGCCGGACGGAACAGCGATTGCGGATTTTTCCGAAGCGCTGGCGACGGAGACGCCGTCGGGGATTCAAAGCGAGCAGATGGCCGTGGATTCGATCACTCGAACACTTGGGGCCGATGTATCACAGGTGAAGCGGCTGAAGATTTTGATTCATGGCCAGGAAGTGGAGACGCTTGCAGGGCATTTGGATCTCACCGGAACATTCTTGGTTGGGACGATGGCGGTGCAGGGAGCGCCGACGGCAGCGCCGGCTAATCCACCGAGCGCGGTGAAACCGGTTGTGCCTTCGACGGACAAGCCTACACAGGCACCGGCGCCAATATCGAGACCTGGGGCGGCGCATTGACACCTGATTACGGTCCCGGCAAACTGGCGCAACGCATGCAAGAAGTATGGCAGATCCAAATTTGAATTTCGCAAGGTGCTGGAGGAAGAGTGCGAGTTGATGGACGCGGTCCGGACCAGATGCGTCAGCTGAAGATGACGCCGGACTTTATTTCCACGGCGGAAGGGAGCGTGCTCATTGAGATTGGTGGCACGCGAGTGATTTGCACGGCGACCATCGATGACGGAGTGCCTGGATTTCTGAAGGGGAGCGGCAAGGGATGGGTCACGAGTGAGTATGGGATGCTGCCGCGGGCGACGGAGGAAAGAACTCCACGCGAGGCGGCGAGGGGCAAACAATCGGGACGGACGCTGGAGATTCAGCGATTGATTGGGCGGTCTCTGCGAGCCGTGACCGATCAGGAAGCGCTGGGCGAGCGGACGGTATGGATCGATTGCGACGTGATTCAAGCGGATGGCGGGACGAGGACGGCTTCGATCACGGGAGCTTTTGTGGCGCTGGCGCTAGCGTTCGAACGGCTGGTGGCGGCGGGGATTTTGAAAAGTTCGCCGCTGATCGATTCGGTGGCGGCGACGAGCGTGGGAATTGTGGATGATCGCGCGCTGCTGGATCTGGCGTACGAAGAGGATTCGCGCGCGGAAGTGGACATGAACGTCGTGATGACGGGCAGCGGACACTTCGTGGAGATTCAGGCTACGGCAGAGGGGCGGCCATTCAGCGGAAGTGAGATGCAGGACTTATTGGCGCTTGCGGCGGCCGGGATTCGACGATTGACCGACGAACAACGCGCGGTGCTGCCGGTTAAGTTCAGTGCGCGCGCCCGTTAAATTGTTTCTGGCGTCTTCCAATCCAGGAAAACTTGGAGAGTTTCGCGCGATGGCGGCGACGGATGGTGCTGGCGCGCGCGTTGAGATCGAGCTGCTGCCAGGCTTTGATTCCCTGCCCACCTTTGAGGAAGATGCGCCGACATTCGCGGAGAACGCGGCGGGAAAGGCGCTGCATTATTCGCGGCTCGAGGAGGGACTTGTATTCGCGGACGATTCGGGGCTAGTGGTGCCTGCGCTAGGTGGAGCGCCGGGAGTGCACTCGGCGCGCTATGCAGGGATTAGCGCGTCAAACGAGGCCCGCATTGCCAAATTGCTCGGTGAACTTCGAGGGATGAACGGGAAAGCGCGAGCGGGATATTTCGTGTGCGCGATTGCTTTGGCGGAGCGAGGAAGAGCGATTGCGATTGTGACGGCACGCGTGGATGGAGAGATTTTGGAGTCGCCGCGAGGAAAAGGTGGATTTGGATACGACCCTGTGTTTTACTTCCCGGCCTTGAAAAAAACGTTCGCGGAGCTCTCTTCTGAAGAAAAGAATCTGTACAGCCATCGCGGGAAGGCGTTCCAGAAACTGCTGGCGGCCACGTTTACAAAGTAAGGGCGCGGCGTCCTGCGCTCCTGCAGCCCGTGGGCTGAATCGCTTTGGGTCAGAGAAGAACGTCTATTCCAGCGCGTGTGATATCCTTCGCGTCATGCCAACGAGGAAAATAATTAAGAAGAAAAAGGCTCCAGCGAAGACAGCCAGAGCGGCGAAGCCTGTGCGGGCACCGAAGAGCGCGGCCAATTCGAAAACGCCGGCGGCGGGGACCGCCCCAAAACGCGTCGCCGCGATTTTGGCCAAGCTGGATGAGGCGTATCCGAACGCGACATGCGAACTGAAGCATGAGAATGCGTTTCAACTCCTCATTTCAACCATTCTATCGGCGCAGTGCACGGATGTGCGCGTAAACCAGGTGGCAGAAACGCTTTACAAGAGATATCCGACTCCGGAGGCGTTCGCGCACGCGAATCCCACCGAGTTGGAGCAAGACATCCGGCCGACGGGGTTTTTCCGGAACAAGACGAAATCCATTATGGGAGCGAGCAAGACAATTCTTGAGAAATTCGGCGGACAAGTGCCGCGAACGATGGAAGAGATGCTTACGCTGCCAGGAGCGGCGAGAAAGACGGCGAACGTCGTGCTGGGCACTGCGTATGGAATCGCTAGCGGAATCGTCGTGGACACGCACGTGATTCGTATTTCGAACCGGCTGGACTTAACCCGGAATGAGGATCCAAAGAAGATCGAGCAGGACCTTATGCAGGTGATTCCAAGAGATAAGTGGATCAAGTTTTCGCACCAGATCATCTGGCACGGGCGCCGCGTTTGCCATGCGCGGAAACCGAAGTGTGCGGAATGCAATCTCGAAAAGAACTGCTATTCGAAAGACAAAACGATTTAGCGCTGTTCGTGAACTGTTTGAGCCCCAAGAAGTGATTCAATCTAGAACAAAGGCCAGACTGAATTTTCCGCGAGAGGTTGGGGCTGCCACCGGTGTGAGCTTTCACGTATCATGCAGCCATGCGGATTCTGCTGGTGGAAGACGATCCGGGAGTGCGCCGATTCGTTGTAAAAGGTTTGCGTGAACAAGCCTACGCGGTGGACACCGCCGAGACGGGCGAAGAGGCGCTATATCAAGCAGATATCAACGAGTACGACCTGATCATTCTGGACGTCATGATTCCGGAGCCGGACGGGTTCGAAGTGTGCCGCAGGCTGCGCAAGTCAGGCCGGAGAATGCCCATCCTAATGCTCACGGCTCGAGATGCGGTCGAGGACCGCGTCAGCGGACTCGATCGGGGCGCGGACGATTACCTGACCAAACCATTTGAGTTTCGCGAGTTGCTGGCGCGGCTGCGTGCTCTGCTGCGGCGTTCGACAGAATTACATCCGCCGAGGCTTAGCGTTGGAGAGCTGGTTCTCGATACGGCGGCACAGAATGCGACCCGAGATGGGCACGCAATCTCTCTGACACACAAGGAATATGCGCTGCTGGAATTTCTAGTACGAAATTCGGGACGCGTGGTGAGCCGTTCGGAAATCGCTGAACACGTTTGGGACGAGACGTTCGATCCGTTTTCCAATTTGATCGAGGTTTACATCAACCGGCTGCGCCGCAAAATTGATCCCGATGGGACGGGTTCGCTGCTACAAACTCGGCGCGGCGCCGGATACATCTTGATGTCTGACGACGATGCGGATGCGGGAGGGCGTGCGTCGTCCACTGGGACAGCTGGCAAAGCGAATTCTGCGGACCGCAAGAAACATGCTTGATTCGGTGCGAGTGCGGTTGACGGTGTGGTATTCGGCGGTTCTCGCTGTGGTTTTGGTGCTGGTTTCGGCAACCACTTATCTGATCGTTCGCAATACTTCGATGCAACGGACCGACGCGGATCTGGCGGTGCTTGCGGATTCGTTCCTGGCCACATTTCACGCGGAACTGGCAGATGAGCAAAGTTCGCAGCCGCCAGCAATGGTTGCGGCCGCCCATCAATCCATGATTGAGCATCGCACGAATACTGACGAGTTCATGGTGTTGGGCCCTGGCGGAAAGATCATCGCTAGTTCAATCGATGCAGGAATTTCCGGAACCAGTCCCGAAGACTGGATGGCTCATGCCATATCGTCGGGCGCGGTCCAACAGTTCACAAAAAAGAGCGAGGGGCAGGCAGTCCGTTTCGAAACAATTCGGGCGGAGTGGCCGTGGTTGCGCGCCTATTCTCGGCAATTCAACGCGAACGGTCAAACGTGCACGCTGATCGTTCTTCATTCATTGCATGCACAGCACGAAACGTTGGAAACAATCAGACTGACGTTTACCTGGATGATCCTGCTGGGCTTGCTACTGGCGGGGACAGGCGGCTATTTTTTGGCGCGAAAGAGTTTGGCGCCGGTCGTAGCCATGGGAGCCCACGCCCGCCGCATCGGAGCCACGAACCTACACGAACGGCTTCCCGTGCAGAACGCCAACGATGAGCTCGGACAGTTAGCCAGCATCTTTAACGATCTGCTGGATCGGCTTGACCAATCCTTTGAGCGGCAAAGGCGGTTCGTCGCGGATGCCTCGCACGAACTTCGGACTCCCCTGGCCATTTTGCGCGGCGAGGCGGAGGTGGCCATGTCGCAGCCGGGGCGCAAGGCAGAGGAATATCTCGAGTCGCTAGGAATTCTGCGCGAAGAAACTTCGCGATTAATCAAAATCGTGGAGGACCTCTTCACGCTAACGCGGGCGGATTCGGGGCAGTACCAATTGTCGCCCGAAGACGTGTATCTCGAGGAAGTGGTGGCCGATTGCGCGCATTCGGCGCGAACGCTGGCAAGCGAAAAGCATATCGAATTGAGAGTGGATGCCTCGTCGGAATGTTTGGTGCGCGGGGACTCGGCGCTTCTGCGGCGGATGATCCTGAATCTGCTCGATAACGCGATCAAATATACGGCCGAGGGCGGGCGCGTCGAGATCGGCTGCCGCGCCGCAAGAGCGGGCTTCGAAGTGCACGTCACGGACACGGGCCCGGGGATACCGCTCGAGCTGCAGTCTCGCATTTTTGAACGTTTCTTTCGTGCCGATCCGGCGCGCTCGCGCTCTGGACGCGAAGGCGGAGCCGGATTGGGACTGTCCATTGCTCTCTGGATAGCCCAAGCACACCAAGGCCGCTTGGAATTGGTCCGCTCCGACGCAGCGGGAAGCCACTTCGCTGTTTATTTGCCTGCGCCAGCCGGTGCAGGCGCCGGAACGGATTAATCGTCTGTTTATCTCAAGGCCTATACATTCAATTTAGCGGAACATGCACTGTTTTGGCCGCTCGAGAGAACTTCCGTGAAACAATTTTTCAGTTCAAATCGACCTGGGTATTTTGCGCTCGCCGCTCTTGTCTTCCTTCCTTTTCTCGCGTCTGGCCAAGAACCGGATAACCCAGTCCCGAAGGTTACCGCGCCCGCTTTGTTGGCGGCGAAGACTTCTGCAAATCCGCAATCGAGCGATTCTTCGGCCAAGAGCCCGCTGAGGCTGACCCTAGAAGATGCACTGCGCCGCGCACGAATTAATAGCACTACGTTCCAGGCTGCGCAGACCGATGCCGCCCTCGCGCGTCAGGATCGGTATCAAGCTGGCACAGCTCTGCTTCCGAGTGTGACGTACAATAATCAGGCTCTCTATACCCAAGCGGCGCCGGCGCCCGTTGCCGCAGAGACAAAAGTTCCCGTTCTATTTATTGCGAACAACGCAGTTCACGAATACGTCAGCCAGGCGAATGTGCATGAGACCCTCGACCTCGCGGAGATTTCCGCTTTTCGCCGCTCATCCGCCAACGCGGCTCTTGCCCGTGCGCGTGCGGAGATTGCATCTCGTGGTCTGGTCGTCACCGTCGTTCAGAGCTACTACGCAATGGCCGCGGCCCAGCAGAAAATGGAGACGGCGCGCAAAGCCGCAGCGGAAGGCGAAGATTTTCTGAAGCTGACGCAAGACCTGGAGAAAGGCGGCGAGGTCGCCCACTCCGACGTGATTAAAGCGGATTTGCAGTCGCGAGAACGTGCTAGACAATTGCAGGAGGCGCAACTCGCCCTTTTAAACGCCAAGCTGGACCTCGCGGTTCTTATCTTTCCTAATTTTAATGACAATTTCGAACTTGCCGACGATCTGCATGCGAGTATTCCTCTGCCGACGCTGGAGGAAGTCAAGCAGCGCGCTGCTCAAGAAAATCCAGATGTCCGCGCCGCCCTGGAAGCGACCCGGGCTGCTGGCGACGATGTCACGGTCGCGCGCGCCGGTTATCTCCCGGCTCTCGGCCTTGATTACTGGTATGGAATCGATGCAGAAAACTTCGGAGTGAACTTCCCAACAAGGTTCAATGGACAAACATACTCAAACCTGGGCTCTTCCATCAGCGCTACCCTCAACATCCCTATCTGGAATTGGGGGGCGACGCAAAGCCGAGTCAAACAGGCCGAACTTCGGCGCGCGCAAGCGAAGCGCGAACTCTCGTTCACTCAACGGAAGTTGCTCGCTGAAATCCAATCCCTCTACGCAGAGTCGGAAACAGCCGAAAACGAACTCGCCGGTCTGAGCCGTTCGGCGGAACTCGCGGCCGAAAGCCTGCGGCTCACCACTCTGCGTTATAAGGGAGGCGAAGCGACAGTGCTTGAGGTCGTCGATGCGCAAACGACGGCAGCGCTGGCGAACAACGCATATCAGGATGGGGCTGTACGCTACCGCGTCGCGCTAGCCAATTTGCAAACTCTCACGGGCGCGTTGACAACTCCATGAAACTTACAAGCATGAATTCTCCACGACACTCGATTACTGCGAAGACGCTTACTGGCATCGTTTCCGGTGCGCTTCTACTGGCCGGCTGCTATTCCTCCGAAAAGGAACCAGAGCCTTTGGTCTCCGTGCAGGTCACGCCTGCGCAACGCGGCCCCATTTCGGAAGTGATTTCTTCGGAAGCCGTCGTGTTCCCGCTCGAGCAGACGACCGTCTCGCCGAAGATCACGGCGCCCATTACGGAATTCAAGGTACAACGAGGCAGCCACGTCAAGAAGGGCCAGTTGCTGGCTGTCCTTGAGAATAAGGACCTCGCCGGCCAAGCGGAAGCGAGCAAAGGAAATTTCGAGCAAGCCGACGCCGGCTACGTCACCTCCGTGGATTCCACAATTCCGCAGCAAGTTCAAAAAGCGGAACTTGACGCCGCAGCGGCGAAGGCTGCGTTCGAAGCGCAACAGCGCATGTACGACAGCCGCAAAGAACTATTTCAGCAGGGGGCTCTGCCACGCCGCGACCTGGATGCGGCCTCTGTGGCCCTGGCGCAGGCGCGCAGCGTGAACGACGTGGCACAGAAACAGCTCGCGGACCTCCAGCGAATCGGAAAAGAGCAAGCGCTGAAATCCGCGCATGGATCGCGGCTTTCCGCCGAGGGCCAGATGCGCAGCGCGGAAGCGCTCTTCAGCTACTCCGAGATTCGAAGCCCGATCGACGGCGTGATTACGGATCGTCCGCTGTATGCTGGCGATCTCGCAACTGCCAATCAGCCCATCCTCACTGTGATGAATCTGAGCAGGCTGATCGCAAAGGCTCACATTCCACAATCGGAAGCAGCCGCGCTCAAAGTCGGAGACGCTGCGGAATTGAAAGTGGCTGGCGTTGACGAGCCCGTCAAAGGCCACGTGACGCTTGTGAGCCCTGCGTTGGATCCAGGCAGCACCACGGTTGAAGTTTGGGTCGAAGCCACCAAATCAAATGCAGTTTTAAAGCCAGGCATGACGGTCGAAGTCTCGATGACAGCCAAAACAGTCAAAGATGCCATCGTTGTTCCGACGGCTGCAGTATTTAAGAACCCCGATGGTGGAGCTGACTACGTTGTGCTCGCGGGTTCGGACAAGAAAGCTCACTGGCAGCCAGTGCAGGTCGGCATTCGCAATGGCGATCAAATACAAATCGTGAGTGGCCTCAAAGCGAGCGATCCCGTTATCACCTCCGGTGGTTATGCCCTTCCGGACACTACCAAAATCAAGATCGTGGCGCCGGCACCAGCGGAAAAAGAGGGCAAGGCCGGAGATTCCGACAAACCAGACCAGAAGGATAAGGACTAGCTGCGCATGGAGCCCCGGTCCGAACTGCAAAAATCTGCGCAGTCCGAGCAGAAAAAGTTGCCCTGGTTCCAGCGCTTCTCTCGCCCCATTCTGTTTATTATCGTCAGCTTGACTTTAGTCGGCGGCTATCTCGCATTCTCGATTCCCGTATCTGTTTTTCCAAGCACAGATTTTCCGCGCGTCGTAATCGGTGTAGACAACGGCGTCATGCCCATCGACCAGATGCTCGTCACGATCACGCGCCCGATTGAAGAATCCGTGAACAGCGTTCCAGGCCTCCAAAAAGTCCAATCCATCACCAGTCGCGGTTCCGCGGAGGTCGATCTGTTCTTCGATTGGAAGAGCGACATGATTCTCACCCTCCAACGCGTTGATGCCGTTGTGGCTCGTTTGCAAGCCGAATTACCGCCGACCGCAAAGGTCGATACTCATCGCCTTACCTTCGCCGTCTTCCCCATCATTGGCTACAGCCTGACGTCAGACACGGTGCCGCAAAGCAAGCTTTGGGAAATCGCAACGTACGACTTGAAGCCACGCATGAACCGGCTGGACGGAGTCGCCACGGTGATCATTCAAGGCGGGCGTGTTCCGGAATACCAAGTCACGCCCGATCCCGCCCGTCTGCTGGCTGCCGGAGTTACGGTCACGGAGATCCTCGATGCCATTCGCCGTACGAATTTGATCGATTCCCCGGGACTCATCGAAAACGAGCATCAGCTCGCCCTCGGCCTCGTCAGCGGGCGTGTGAACAGCGCCGAAGAGATCGGTGAGATCGTCGCCAAAACTTCTGCAGCGGGCGTGCCGATTCGTATTGGTGATATTGCAAAAGTCGCGCCATCCGAAGCGCCTGTCTACACCATGGTGATGGCGAATGGCAAACCTGCGGTTCTCCTGAACATTAACCGGCAGCCGGACAGCAACACCCTTGAAGTGGCCAACGAAGTCCACGCGCTTGTCGATCAGCTTGTTCCCACACTTCCTCCCGGCGTGCACATGGAAGCTTTCTACGACCAGTCCACCATCGTGCACGATTCGATTGCCAGCGTGCGCGACGCCGTTCTTCTTGGACTCGTTCTTTCCTCCATAATTCTCGTGCTCTTCTTGCGCGATTGGGGAACTTCGCTTGTCGCTGGACTGGTGATTCCCTCCACGCTTCTGATTACCTTCATCGTTCTGAAGATTACCGGCCAGAGCTTCAACTTGATGACGCTCGGAGGGCTTGCTGCCGCCGTCGGTCTCGTGATCGACGACGCCATCGTCGTCTTGGAGAACATCGTCCTGCACCGCGACGCAGGCCAGAGCCGCTTCAAGGCCATTCAGAGTGCCCTTCGCGAATTAACGGTCCCCTTGATCGGCTCGACGATCACGCCAATCGTCGTCTTTCTCCCGCTCATCTCCATCACCGGAGTTACCGGAACATTCTTCCGCGCACTGGCCATCACGATGACCGTATCTCTCCTCACCTCCCTTCTCCTAGCCCTTTCCTGGACTCCGACTCTCAGCCAGTATCTCGTCCGCCGAAAGGACATAGCTGAGCCCGCTGCGGAATCTTCCGAGACTGGCCCCGACATGGCCTCGCTTCTGGCGGCTGAGGAGTCCCACGTCTCCGGCTTCTTTGGCCGCATCATTCAATTCTATTTGCGGACTATGCGGGCAGTTTTGAAACGCCCTTGGGCGCTTGCCGCCAGCTCTGTGATCATCATCATCTTGTCAGTCGTCGGCTATCAGCTGCTTGGCAGCGACCTGCTGCCGGAGATGGATGAAGGCGGGTTCATTCTGGACTATTACACGCCTCCCGGCAGCTCTCTCGCAGAATCCGATCGCATTCTTCAGCACATTGAGAAGATTCTGCGTTCCACTCCGGAAGTCGAAAACACATCGCGCCGCACTGGGTTGCAACTCGGCCTCGCAGCCGTCACGGAAGCAAATAACGGCGATTTCACCGTAAGGTTAAAGCGCGACCGCAGCCGCGGAATTGAAGAAGTTATCTCTGATGTCCGCTCAAAAATTAAGCAGAGTGAGCCGGCCGCCGACGTCGAGTTTGTCCAACTACTACAGGACATGATTGGCGACTTGACGAGCGCTCCCGAACCCGTCGTCATAAAACTGTTCTCCCAGGACGGAGCTCTTCTGAACGCCACCGCTCCGCGCGTCGCGGACGACATCGGCAAGTTGAAGGGTGTTGTGGACGTGCTCGACGGCATTGAAAACACCGTCAGCGGGCCAGCAGTCACCTTCCAAGTAAATCCCGCCGTCGCCGCGCGCGCCGGTTTTACTCCTGAAGAAGTGGCGCTCGATGCCTCTGCTATTCTGGAGGGCGAACCCTCGGCGACTACTCTTGTTAAGGGCGACCGCGCGTACACCATTCGCGTTCGTTTCCCCCAACAAAATCGCGCTTCTCTCGCCGGCATGACCAACACCCTGCTGGCTAGCCCCACCGGACGCACGGCCACGCTTGGTTCCCTCGCTGCAGTTGCAATGGATCCTGGCGAAACAGAAATCCGGCGCGAAAATCTACAGCGGCTGGTTCAGGTCACCGCCCGGTTTGAAGGAGTGGACCTTGGCACAGGCATTGCGGCTGTCCAAAAAGCAGTGAACGATTTGCATCTTCCTCCTTCTATCCGCGTCGAGTATGGCGGATTATATGAGGAGCAGCAAAAATCCTTTCATGATCTCTTGGTCGTGCTCATCCTCGCTCTCGTGCTTTTGTTCGCCGTACTGCTTTTCGAGTTTCGCACCTTCTCCGCGCCAGCTGCGATCCTGGCCTCGGCACTGCTCTCCACTTTCGGCGGTTTCCTCGCCTTGCTGGTGACGGGAACCACCTTTAACGTCGCTTCGTTCATGGGCATGATTATGGTCATCGGCATCGTCGCCAAAAACGGAATTTTGTTGCTCGATGCCGAGCACCGCTTCCGCGAAATAGGGTTTTCTCCCGTAGAGGCCATGATGCGGGCAGGCGAACGCCGTCTCCGTCCCATCGCCATGACGGCTCTGGCCACTGTTTTTGGCATGGCTCCGCTGGCTTTTGGTATCGGCTCGGGATCCGCAATGCTCAAACCACTGGCGATCGCGGTGATCGGTGGCCTGCTTAGTTCCATGGTCTTGTCACTGGTGTTTACTCCCGCGATTCATTATTTTCTGGGTCGTGATGTAGCTCCCGCGACCACGCCAGAAGCAGCGATATAGAAGCGGTCTCCCGGGAAGGAGCCAAGGCCGCCTGAGCCAGTTCACTTTGTCCTTCACTCCTAGTAAAGTTAATACTGGAGATTAATTATTTCCATGCTAGGAACAGCGACGAAAGACACAGCAAGCCTGAAAGGCCGAAATCCGGCGGTGCCGCTCAGCAAAAACGAACACCTCTTGCGGTGGGTCGAAAAAATGGCGGAACTCGCGAAACCTGCGGCGATCCATTGGGTCGATGGTTCGCAGGAAGAGAACGACTTCCTGCTCGCGCAGATGGTGGCTTCGGGAACGCTCACCAAGCTGAATGAAGAACTATGGCCTGGCTGCTACTACGCGAGGTCGGATGCAAATGATGTTGCGCGCGTCGAAGATCGCACTTTCATCTGTTCTCTCTCGAAAGACAGCGCCGGTCCCACCAACAATTGGGAAAACCCATATGAAATGCGCAAGAAGCTAAAGAGCCTCTTCAACGGCTCGATGCGCGGGCGAACGATGTACGTGCTTCCCTACAGCATGGGACCCATCGGCTCGCCGATGTCGCAGATCGGTGTCCAACTGACGGATTCACCTTACGTGCTGGTCAATATGCGCATCATGGCGCGTATCGGGTTGCCCGTTTTCCAGAAAATCGATACCGGCATACCCCGTGTGGTCCCTTGCATGCATTCCGTAGGTGTGCCGCTCGCGACCGGTCAGACGGATGTTCCGTGGCCCTGCAATAAGGAAAAATACATCGTCCATTTTCCGGAAACACGCGAAATCTGGTCCTACGGCTCCGGGTATGGCGGAAACGCGCTTCTCGGCAAGAAATGTTTCGGATTGCGGATTGCTTCCAATATCGCGCGGGACGAAGGTTGGATGGCGGAACACATGTTGATACTCGGCGTGGAAAATCCAGCCGGCGAAAAGACGTATGTGGCGGCAGCGTTTCCGAGCGCTTGCGGCAAAACGAATTTCGCCATGCTTATCCCGCCCAAAGGCTTCGAAGGCTGGAAAGTCTGGACCGTCGGCGATGACATTGCATGGATCAAGCCTGACGAGAATGGGCTTCTGCGCGCGATCAACCCGGAAGCCGGGTTTTTCGGCGTGGCACCAGGCACTTCCACAAAAACCAACCGCAACGCCATGGCCATGCTCGCGACAAATTCTATCTTCACGAACGTCGCGCTCACTCCGGAAGGCGGTGTCTGGTGGGAAGGCATGACGGACGAGGCGCCCGCGGAATGTCTTGATTGGAAAGGCCAGAAGTGGACTCCGGAAATTGCAAAGGCAACCGGCGCTAAAGCCGCGCATCCCAATGCCCGCTTTACGGCCCCCGCTTCCCAGTGCCCAACCATTGACCGAGCCTGGGAAGATCCCAGCGGCGTGCCCCTCAGTGCCATTATTTTTGGTGGCCGTCGCGCGAACACCATGCCCCTGGTCTTCCAAGCGTTCAATTGGAGCTCCGGCGTTTATATTGGGGCAACGATGGGCTCGGAAACCACCGCCGCTGCTGTTGGGGCGGTTGGGAAAGTCCGCCGCGACCCCATGGCCATGCTTCCCTTCTGCGGTTATCACATGGGCGACTACTTCCGCCATTGGATCAAGATGCAGCGGTCGCTTACGCTAACGCCGCGAATTTTTCATGTGAACTGGTTCCGCAAGGACGCTGAAGGAAAATTCATGTGGCCCGGATTTTCGGAAAACATGCGCGTCCTCAAATGGATAGTGGATCGCACCAAAGGCCGCGCGCTCGCAAGAGAGACGCCCATCGGTTGGATGCCTCGCCATGAAGATATGGAGTGGAAAGGCATGGACCTCTCGAAAGAGAGATTTGACGAATTACAGAAGTTTGACCGCGAAGCGTGGCGCAAGGAAGTCATCGAACATGAAGAATTGTTCATCGGGCTGCATGATCATTTGCCGAAGGAAATGGTGTACGAAAGAGAATTGCTGATCTGCAGGCTCTAACCAGAATTGCGGCTTGAGACGCACCTAGGGTTGCACTTAGAAGTGCAGCTCGATGTAGACAAGGTAGGCTCCAAGCGCCAAACCGAACAGCGCGGTCAAGATCGCCACTAGGTCGATAACAAACCCAGCCGGCTCGAATCTTCCGGAATTGAGTTGGTCGCGCGTACGCCGGTAGCGCGCCAGTCCCGTTAGGCAAACCGTAACACCGGCGAAAATCGCCACCGTGCCGAACCAAACGGATGCTCCCGAAGTTGGTATGGCACGTCCTTGACCTTCTAATTGAATCCATTGCCGGATAGCGATGGCAAATCGCCCGAGGGCGAATCCAAACACCACCACGGCGACGCCTGTGCGTATCCACGCTAGAAACGTGCGCTCATTGGCAAGGTGATCGCGCGCAAGGTTGGGATTCTGGATGGTTGTCGGCTGCGAATTCGTCGCTGGAATTTCAGGCGTGGGCACCGAAAAACTCTTTCCCGGCTCATTGTGCAGCCGCTGTCAGCTTCCTCTTTCTTCTTAATGCCCTTGGCGATTTCCCCACGGGCTATTTGACGGCCAGTTGAAGCAGCGTCCCGGCAGCGCCGATGTTCTTGACCAGGTCAGCGGGGACGTTGTGCCTCTGCTGGAGATACTCAGGGCTATTGTAGGACAACCAGACTTTGCCTCCCGCGTCCTGCCAAACCAGAGCCTTCAGGGGCAGGTCGATCGCGGCCGTGGGCGAAGACACCATTACGGGCGTGCCTGCCTTGGGACTGCCGAAAAGGACCAGTTGAGTAGGATGCATCTTCAATCCCACCTTTTCGGCTTCGCCGCTGTGATCGACGCGGCAAAAAATCGTGAGGCCCTTTTCCCGCAGCAAGGCTTCGACTCGCTGAATCGTCTCCGGAACGGAGTAGGGACTGCTGAGATGCACCAGGCCGTCGTCAGGCACTGGCGCTGCTGTTGAAGACATGGACTCCTCCGAAGGAACAAAGAAGTTGTGCGCCGCGCATTCTCCCGCGCGTTAGGTCGTGTGACAGCAGGAAACGGCTCGGACCACGTCCTGCCTCACACACCAAGCTCGTCACATTTGGCCTGTGTAAATGTCCCCATCCCTAAGGAATGTTTTTACCCAGCTATGCCTTTGCGCTGCTTGCCGCGCCTTTCAGGAACGCCAGCAGGTCCGCGTTTATCGTTTCGGCTTCTGTCGTGGGCATGCCGTGCGGAAAGCCCTTATAAGATTTGAACGTGCTGTTCCTCAGCAACTTGGCTGATAGCGGTCCCGCGGCAACATACGGCACGATCTGGTCGTCCTCGCTGTGCATGACCAGGACCGGCACGGTGATCTTCTTCAAGTCTTCCGTGAAGTCTGTCTGCGAGAAAGCGACGATGCCGTCATAGTGCGCTTTGGCGCCTCCCATCATGCCTTGGCGCCACCAATTCAAGATCACCGCCTGAGAAGGTTTAGCGCCAGGCCTGTTGTAGCCATAGAACGGTCCTGATGCCACATCGTAGTAGAACTGGGACCGGCTGGCGGCCAATTGCGCCTGGAATGTGTCAAAGACCTCTTTGGGCTGCCCTGTTGGATTGGCTGCTGTCTTCAGCATCAGCGGCGGAACTGCGCTGATGATCGCCGCTTTGGCCACCCGAGTTTCTCCGTGTCGCCCCAAGTAGCGCACCACTTCTCCGCCGCCGGTTGAGTGGCCGACGTGGATTGCTTCCTTGAGGTCAAGATGTTCGGTGAGCGCCGCCAGGTCGTCGGCATAATGATCCATGTCGTGGCCGTTACCTGTCTGCGAGGAACGGCCATGCCCGCGTCGATCGTGAGCGATGACGCGGTAACCCCGGTCCATAAAGAACAACATCTGTGCATCCCAATCATCGGCCGAGAGCGGCCAGCCGTGGCTAAAAACAATGGGCTGACCCTTGCCCCAATCCTTGTAGTAAATCTGCGTCCCGTCTTTCGTTGTAATTGCAGGCATGTGCTGTTCTCCTTTTTCCTGATCTTTCGATTCTGAGATCCGTGACCGATCTTCTTGGAACGGGCCTCTTATGAACAGTTAAAAAGCACTGATGGATTCCTACAAAAAACCAAGTCCGGCGCTCACTCTAATCGATCCAGTTTTCGACCAAACTGGATGTGGCCGGCCCATAGGCAATTCTTTGCCATCCTTATCCTTCTCACCTCATCCTGGCCACCCTTTGTTGGATGTCCAGCATGGGCAAATGGATGAACAGAAAGCAGGTTCAAGACACTCCAGCCCTTAGTGGCCCCGATTAGCACAAACTCCGCCGCAAGGTGGCTAACATGAAATCGCTAATTCACCCCGCCCGCGGCCGATCTGGTTGCACACCTTAAAGTCGACTGGTTGGCCCGGCTTGCCCTTATTCTCCGGAGCCTTGGCGCTTTGCGAAGCGCAGCTTTGCCGTGAAACAAACGTGCTTTGGCCGCGGAAACCGAGATGCCGATCACACCAGCGGTTTCCTTCATCGAGCGCTCCTCCAGTTGCTGCAGTTCGATAACTTTGCGGATGGCTGGCCGAAGCATGCTGATGGCGCCGCGAAGGATGTTTGCCAGCTCGTGCTGAGCGTATCGTTTCTCAGGGTTCGGGGCGTGATCGGGCACTTCCCAATTTGCCCATTTCTCGTCGGAATCGGTGCTACCATCCATCGAAATTTCGATACAAGCACGCTTCTTCCGTAAAATCATGAATGCGGAATTGATTGCGATTCGTGTCAACCAAGTCGAAAAGGTCGATCTGCCGTCGAATTCCGCGATGTGAACGAAAGCTCTTAGAAAGGAGTCCTGGAGTGCATCCTCCGCGTCCTCGCGATTCCTGGTTATGCGATAGAGAGAACGCAGAATCTTCGGGGCCAAACGTTCGCAGAGCACATCGAACGCGATGTTGTTGCCGCTCTTCGCGGCTTGCACCAAAGTGTTCTCGCTATCTCCGTGACAAATATCCCTTGCCAACAGGCTCCCTATTGCTAAGTTCCCCTCCATCGAGGGAACAACGCATTGACATGCCATTCCTCACCCCCAAGTGTTTCGCTTAGCTTTGCCGTTCTCTTGCGATCCATTCGCGAATGAAAGGTGAACAGTTAACCAACTCCATCCCTTGCATCTCGCAGTCGCCTAGAAAGCGCACCCCGTCGACGTCTATCAGGGTTACATGCTCCAAATCCAAGACGGTGCCGGCTCCCAAGCCCGTGATCTCTGCTTGAAATTCCTCAAGGCCCTCGGATGAAATACGACCGCTGACTCGGAAGATAGTCTTGCTTCCGCTCACTGCCTTTTCGATTCTGAGAGTCATTTCCGACATCCGGGGGGTGGAAATGCAGATTTGTGGCCGCAACTATACGATTGATATGAAAAGGCTTAGTGATGATTCGGAGTGCCTAAATCAAGCAAATGCCGATTTTCGGCAAATGCTGTGGCAGCTCCGCGCGTCAATCGCAAGAAATGGCCCCGAAGCTACACGACAGTATTGGAAGGGTTGACCCGAGCGGGACCCCTAGCGCCGCTTAATTGGACCGTGAGAGAGTGTAGTTCGGGGGCGAGCCCTCTGGACCAGCTAGACAGACTTGAAACGATGTTTGTTTATGCCGAGGCTGAGTATTTTGGATTCGAGGGTTTGCCGTGGAATGCCGAGTAGCGTCGCGGCACCCGAGGGGCCGGAGACTCGGCCACCAGTTTCCGCCAAAGCGGCTTCGATCATCTCTTTCTCCTGGGCTCCGTCGAGACGACCCAGTCCCTTCAAAACGGGGCAGGTCCGCGAGATTTCCTGGTGAAGATCTCGCTTAAGCCAGGTTTGATCGACGGTAAATCTATCGCCATCGCAGAGGATCACAGCCCGCTCAACCACATTTTGAAGTTCACGAATGTTTCCAGGCCAAGAGTAACCTTGGAACAGCGCCATTGTTTTTTTGTCGATGTTCCGGATCTTCTTGCCGGCTTTCTTGGCGTAGCGTTCGATGAGGTACTCGAGGAGAACAGGGATATCATCGGCGCGCTCTCGGAGCGATGGTACCTGAATGGGAAAAACATTCAGCCGATAAAAAAGGTCCTGCCGGAATGTGCCGGCCTCAACGGCGGCGTGCAAATCCCGGTTGGTCGCCGAGAGTACTCTGGTATCGACTGAAACCGATTGGCTCCCGCCGACCCTCTCAAATTCTCGTTCCTGGAGAACGCGGAGAAGAGCGCTCTGCGTTTCGGCTGGAAGCTCGCCAATTTCATCGAGAAAGATTGTTCCGCCGTCCGCCAGCTCGAAGCGGCCGAGACGCCGTTGATTGGCTCCAGTGAAAGCGCCTTTCTCATGTCCAAACAGCTCGGAAGCGATCAATGTCGGTGGAATCGCCGCGCAGTTCACTCGAATAAACGCGCGACTTGAACGCTTGGATCGCCGGTGGATGGCGCGGGCAATCATTTCTTTTCCTGTGCCGGTCTCGCCTAGGATCAAGACAGTGGAATCCGTCGCAGCCACTTTTGCGACCTGCACGAGAACGCGTCGCAGGGGTTCTGAGGAGCCGACAATTTCCTCAAACATCGAAACTTTGTCCACTTCTTCACGCAGCGCGATATTTTCTTTATAGAGCTGGTCCTTCAATTGCTTAATTTGTTCAAAGGCAGTCTCAAGGGCCGCTTTGGCTTCGTATTGTTGGGTAACATCCATCGTGGTGCCAACGACTTCGATAATTTCGCCGAACTCATTGACCACCGGATGGGCGATAGAGTGCAGATGCTTTATTTTTCCGCTCGGAAGAGTGATTCGATAGCCGCCTTCGGAATCGCCCCCTTTTATTTGCGTGGACTCCCTTTCTGCTCGGCGCTCGACTTCCGCGCGATCTTCTGGGTGGACCCTTTCGAGGATGTGCGCCCAGGAGGGAGTGATTTTCTCGGGATCATAGCCATAGATGCGATAGTTCTCTTGCGACCAGAAGATAGCGCCGGTGCGAACATCCCACGCCCAACTCCCTGTCTGCGTAAGCTTCTGTGCTTCCGCCAAGTAGCTCTCACTCTTTCGCAAGGCCTCTTGCGCGCGTTTGCTTTCCGTGATGTCCGTCACGGCACCGAAATAAAGGATGGCGCCAGGTTCGTCACCCGGCGAGGGGTGAGCCACGACTCGAACATATTTAAGGGAACCGTCAGGCATGATCAGGCGATGTTCAAATTCACAACCGCGCTTCTCCCTCGCAGCCCATTCAAAGGTGTTCTGGACAAGATCCCGATCGGCGGGGTGAGTTCGCTCGAGGGTGAACCCAACCGTGGGCTTGACCGCCGGATCGCACTCAAATATCCGGAAAGTTTCCTCGGACCAGAAGACTTCGCCGCTTGAGGCGTGCCAGCCGAAACTGCCGGTGTGGCTCAGTTTCTGAGCCTCGGCTAGGTAAGCCTCGCGGTGCTGGAGCTCCCGGTATAGGTCCTGGAGCTTGACAACCATGTCGTTGAAAACGTTGCCGAGAAGAGCGATCTCGTCCTTTCCACTCCCGGGCACCCGATGACTGAAATCGCCTCCCGCGAGAGCTTTCGAACCTTCCATCAACCGATGGAGCGGAGCAGTCACGCTGCGCGTAATGACCAGGCCCAGAAAGGCGGCGAAGAGGAGAGTCAAGAGGGCTGTTATCGCGACGATCAAGAGGATTCGCCGTTGAGCTTGGCGGATCGTTAGGAGGGCTTGCGTGCGGCCTTCGCTGACTTCATGGTCGATATTTTCAACCAGTTTCGATGTGCTTAATTCGAGCGGCCGGATTTGGTTCTCCAAGCGCAAGCGAATCGCTTGCCACTCCTTCAATTTGGCCAAATCTGTAATGGCATCAAGCTCTGCCGGGAGAGCGTCTTGAATGGCTTGAAGGGCGGGCTCCAGGGTGGGGTCAAGCTGCACCTCGGGCGGCAATCGGTCGAGGGCATTCCTGGTGCGCAAACTGTCATCAAGGAGCGCCTTCCGAAGGGGAGCTGCTTCGGCCAAGAGTTCGGCGGAGTCTTCGGAGTGCGCGAGCTCATCCACGCGGTCATAAAACGACATTAAGTTGGTCCGAACTTGCAGCAGGAGAATCAACTCCTGGTCGACACCGCGGAGACGCTCCACTTGATTCTGAGCCCGATGGAATTGCCAGAGTAAGACTGAGTTTTCCAGCGCCATTGCGGCGATGATAAAGACAAAGCAGAGGGTCAAACGACGACCTATATTTAGGCGATGCAGGAAAGAGGATTTCTCGCCAGCTTCTTTCGCCCATCCGGCAACTTTCCCGAACACTGGTGACTCCTTATCGTTCGCCCTGGTTACCTGGAGCTATTCCCGTTAACAAGTGGAGAGTCAACCAAAGCGTATCGAAAAACCTCCAGATATTTCAAAGAGCTTATTCGCCCGACGGAACAACGAACCTGGAGGGCGGTCCCGGCCCGAAACCGGTTATTTGAATTAGTTCGTTCTCTAAGTCCGCGACCGCCGCTGGAGAAGTCTTCTCCTTTGTAAGAACAGAATGCAACGCGCGGATGTACGCTCTGCTGACCTCTTCGTATTTGTCGCCAGAAACTATGGATGGACGCGCCAGTAGACGCCCTCCGTTTTGCGTGGATTGGGCAAGCTTCGGATACGGGTCCAAGTTTTGGGGGAGTTCGTAGAGCTCCAGCCCCGGAGGTGGCAAGGAATGGGCCTTCGCGCGCATGAGCTGGTCGTCTGTGCGCAGGAGAAATCGGATCAGCTCGAGCGACTCGCGAGGGTGCGCTGAGGTTCGGGAAATGGCCAAACCATTTCCTCCCAAGATGTCCGCTCGCCCCGCAGGGCCACCCGGAACACTGGTCACGCCGATCTGGGTAACCTCATCCAGAGAAGTTGACGAAGGCGACGTCGAAAAGGGCCAGCCGCCGGTCAGAACACTGTAATCGGATTGCCAGCCCCGAAGGAAGGCTGCCTTACCGGCGCCCCAAAGGTTCTGGGCGTCCCACAATCCGTAAGCTGTCACGCCGGGCGGCGAAATGGTTCCCACCCAGCGCGCGGCCCGCTGCCATGTCCGGATCACCTGAGGATTGTTCACGCTGATGGTTTTGTCGTCCTCAAGGATTCGTCCGCCGCCATCGCTGAACTGCCATTCCAAGCCGCTACAGGTCAAATCTTCGTTAATGCCACCTTGCCAGACATAGCCCCAGAAATCGTTGTTGCCTTTGGCGCGTTCCCCAGCTTGAATGCGGGCGGCCATTTTCTCTAGATCATCCCAGCTTTTGGGAGGTTCGCGATAGCCGTACTTTCGAAGTAGGTAAGGGCGGTAATAGAGAAGACTAATGTAGGCGTGATGAGGAATAGCCACCAACTTATCACCAACCATGTAACTTGCGAGCACCATCGGATTTTGCGAGGCCAGGTCGTTGGCAAAGTACGGCCTCAAATCCATCAGATACTGATTCAATATGCCAGACCAAACCACGTCAATGCTGAGAACGTCGGGAGTGGGCTCGCCTTTCTTGAGCAGCTCCCGCCAGAGAGCAAGTTGATTGAGAGAACCGTCGGGACGAGGAAGACGTTTGACCTGGATGCCTGTCTGCTTCGTGAATTGCTGCAAGTCTTTTGCCAATGAGGGGTTCAGTGTAGAGGTATCCCACTCGACATCTAGGAAGGTAACCGTCACTGGTTGATGGGAAGGTGGCCGGCAGGAACACAAGAGGTAAGTAAGGAGAAGAATACTTACTGCCTCGGTCTTGCGGAAGCGTAGGCGCATCCAGGAAACGGCAAGGGGCATACGGTTTGGCGGGCCGCTCGTGTTTAATCTGATTGGCATTTTCGACGGCTCGCCCTGGGACGTGAGCGTAGAGTGTATCGCAAAGCGAACCATTCCTGATTACAACCCCAAGACAAGCAGGATGGAGATCGTGAGAGTCGTGTCCCTAACGACCGCCGGCCTTTTCCCCCCTCAGGACCATACAAGTCGAAGCTGCTTTGGCAACCAGCTTCCCGTCGTCGTCTGTGATTTCGCACTCGACGTAGCCAACACTGTTCCCTCGGCGCACGACTTTGCCTTCGGCTTTGAGTACTGCTTCCCAGACAGGACGGAAAAAGTTGATTTTGAGTTCGATTGTGGTGAAGGATTCGCCTGGAGCAAGAGTGCTGGCAAAGGCGATTCCCATGGCGGC
>Ga0335083_10000637_pt1 | contig 51620 bp, 45 predicted proteins | sample Lox_Sample_42_FD_206716 | JGI IMG/M metagenome (GOLD analysis project Ga0335083, IMG submission 206716) | Soil microbial communities from Loxahatchee National Wildlife Refuge, Florida, United States - Lox_Sample_4.2 | ecosystem: Environmental > Terrestrial > Soil > Wetlands | place: USA...
CGGCCGGCCGCACGCCGTCTGGCAAGACGACGCGACGCGAGCGCAGAACCCGCGGCGACATCATTCGACGGTCGCCGGCGCCTCCGGCACCTGCTGCAGCGACGCGCGGGCCTCGGCCACCGCGCTCGCGACGATCATGTCCCCATCGCCCCACCCGCTCGCCCTCAGCGTCTCGCCGAGCTCGTCGGCCATGTAGCGCGCGGACACGAAGCGCTTCGCCGGATCGGCCGCGAGCGCGGTGTGGATCGCAGCCGCGAGCTTCGCCGGGATGTCGGGGCGCTTCTCGGCGAGCGACGGCACCTCGCAGCGCCGGACCTTGTCGACGACCTCGGCGTCTTTCTTCGCGTGGAACAGCCGCTCGCGCGTGAGCGCCTCCCACAGCGTGATGCCGAGCGAGAACAGATCGCTGGCGGGACCCGCCGGTTTTCCGACGAAGATTTCGGGCGCCATGTACGAGAGCGTGCCCTTGACGAAGCCGGGCGCGGTCAGCTCGGCGACGCGATCTCTCGCGCGCGCCATGCCGAAATCGGACAGCTTCACGTCGCCGTTGAGCCCGAGCAAGATGTTCTGCGGCGCGACGTCGCGATGGATCACGGGCGCCGGTTTGCCGTCGGCGCCGCGATGCTCGTGCGCCGCCGCCAGCCCACGCAGCACGCGCAGGCCGACGGTCGCGACGAACGCCCACGACGTCGGGCGCTCCATGTCCTTCTCGACGCGCATCATCGTCTTCAAGTTCACGCCGTCGATCCACTCGAGCACGAGGCAGTACACCGGCCCCGCCGGCGTGGCCTCGACGATGAAGTCGAGCACCTGGATCAAGTTGGCGTGCTGGAGGTGCGCGCCGATGCGGGCTTCCTCGATGAACATCGACAGGTACGGGCCGCCGACCTGCGAGAACGCGCGCTTCATCACCTTGACCGCGACCGGCCGCGCGAACACCTCGCTCGACCGCGCCACGCCCTGCCACACGGTCGACAACCCGCCTTCGTCGACGAGATCGACGAGCTGGTAGCGCCCACCGATGATCGAGCCCGCTTCCATGACCGGCTAAGACTAGCCGATCCGGTCGCGGACGCGCTCGTCGAGGTGGAACCTTTCCCACCCGAGCGCGACCGCGGCGACCAGCCCCGCGAGCACGAGCTGCGCCGTCGGGCCGAGCAGCACCGCGTGCGCGATCGCCGCACAACCGACGGTCGCGAGCTCGAGCAAGCCGAGCGCGACCGAGCCGGCGAGCAGCGCGCGCGCCGCCGGCCGCGTGTGACTCTGAACCGCGGGGGAGCTGTTCCAGCGCGGGCGCAGCGCGCGCACGTGGAACGCGGCGATCGCGGCGGCCGCGCCGAGCGCGATGAGCGTGATGAGCACGCTCTCGCCGCCGCTCGACACGCCGAGCGCCGACGCGAGCAAGCCGGCGAGCCACGCGCCGGTGCCGAGGCTCGACAGCACGGCGACGAGGATCGCGGTCGGCCGCGCGAGCCGCGCGCGGCGCGCGATCGTCTGCGCGTCGGCGGAGACGATCTGCGGCGTCGACGCGCGTGCGATGCGCGCCGCCGGCGCCGGTCTGTCGAGTGCGGCGAGCTGACTCTCGAGCTCGCCCGCGCTCGCGATGCGCGACCCGACCTCGCGCGCCATCGCGTGCTGGATCACGGCCTCGACGTTGTCGGGGATCGATGGCTCGATCGTGCGCGGCCGCGCCGGCTCCTCGTGGAGGACCAGCGCGAACCGGCTGAGCGCGGGCACGTTGCCGTACGGCGGCTCGCCGGCGAGCGCGTGATAGAGGATCGCGCCGATCGAGTAGACGTCGGCGAGCGGGCCGGCGTCGGCCGCGCGCCGCGCCTGCTCCGGCGCCATGTACGCGGCCGTGCCCATCACGGCGTCGGTGCGCGTCAGGTTCTCGTCGTCGTCGAGCTTCGCGACGCCGAAGTCGAACACCTTGACGAGCGGCTCGCCCGCGCGCTTGCACAGGAACACGTTCGACGGCTTGAGATCGCGGTGCACGACGCCCGCCGCGTGCGCGTCGGCGACGGCCTGGCAGATCTGGCGCGCGATCGGGATCATCTCGCCGCACGACAGCTTCTTCACGCGATTGAGCATCGCCTGCAGGTCCTCGCCGTGCAGCAGCTCCTCGACGAGGCACGGCCGGCCGTCGGCGGTGCGCAGCACGTCGACGACGCGGACGACGTGCTCGCTGTCGATGCGCGCCGCGGCGCGCGCCTCGCGTTCGAACCGCACGAGCTGATCGGCGTTGCGCGCGAGATCGTCGTGGATGACCTTGATCGCGAAGTGCGTCCCGATGCGCAGGTGCTCGGCCTCGTACAGCCGCGCCATGCCGCCCTCGCCGAGCACGCCGATGATGCGGTACGTGCGACCGAGAACTTCGCCGATCAGCGGATCGCCGGTCTTCGCGACCGCTTCGGCGCGCGGCGTCGCATCGCGCGGGCACACCGCGAAGTCGGCGGGGTACTGCGCGCCGCACGTCGCGCAGGTCCAGTCACCGCCGATGGCGGGAGCGCTCGCTGGCTGCTCGCCCACGCGGCTATTGTAGATCAAACGCCGCGCTGCGCGAGGAACGCGAGAGACACGTAGGGCACGACGAACGCGCCGCCACGGCGATCGATCGCGGCGGCGATCGCGGCGAACAGCGATGCGCGTGCGTCGGCCGCGAGCAGTGCGTGATCCGAATACGTCGCAAGCAGATCGAGATATTCGCGGGTCGTGTACCGCTGGTGCCACGCGACCTCTTCGACGACGACCGGGCCGAACAGGTTGCTCGCGGCGAGCTGCGCGGCGTACTCGCGGCGCGCGTCGGCGGCGGAATCGCCGGGCTGGTTGTCGCGCGGCGGCGGCCACCGGGCGTACGCCGCATCGAGCTCGGCGCGCAGCTCGGGATCCCAGCCGGCCTTCTCGTTGCGCACGATGCACGCCCAGCCGCCGGCCGCGAGCGCGCGCGCGATCTTCGCGTAGCGCACCGCGGGATCGATCCAGTGGATCGACTGCGCGGCGAGCACGAGATCGTAGGCGCCGGCGTCGCCGTCCCAGTCCTCGAACGTGGTCTCGACGACGCGCACGCTCGGATACGGCGCGACGCGCTCGCGCAGGATCGCCGCCATGCTCGGCCCGGGCTCGAGCGCGTCGATCGCGACGCCGTGCGCCACGCCGCGGCGCGCGAACGGCACCGTCGCCTTGCCGGTGCCGGCGCCGATCTCGACGATGCGACGCGCCCGCGTGCGCGCGAAGATCGCGTCGACGAGCGCGTCGGGATACGACGGCCGCGCGGCGTCGTAGAGCGCGGCGTTGCGATCGAACGAACGGCGGCGAACGTCGTCGATCTCTGCGGTCATGCGGCACCGTCGAGCCAGAACGTGACGAGCATGCCGCGGCCCTTGACCTCGATCGGTCCGCGCTCGCGCGTGACGAACGCGGCACCGAGCGCGTCGCGCGCCGCGGCCGTGAGCTGGATCTCGTTCGGCGCGCCGTGCGACTCCATGCGGCTCGCCGTGTTCACGGTGTCGCCCCACAAGTCGTAGGCGAATCGCTGCGCGCCGATCACGCCGGCGACGACCTCGCCGGTGTGGACGCCGATCCGCATCGCCAGCTGCATCCGGCGCTCGGCCGCGAGCTTCTGCACGTAGGCGCGCATCGCGAGCGCGAGCCGCGCGGCCCGTGCGGCATGATCGTCGCACCGCTCGGGTGCACCTGCGACGGCCATGTACGCGTCCCCGATCGTCTTGATCTTCTCGACGCCGTGCTCGGCGGCGAGGGCGTCGAAGTTGCGAAAGATGTCGTCGAGAAGCTCGACGACCTCCGACGGCGACAGCCGCGCCGCGAGCGGCGTGAACCCGACGATGTCCGCGAACACGACAGTCACGCTCTCGAGGTGATCCGCGATCTGCGTCTGGCCGCGCTTGAGCCGGCGCACGATCGGCCCGGGCAACACGCGCGCGAGCAAACCCTCCGCGCGCGCCTTCTCTTGATCGATGCGCGAGACGAAGTAGCGCAGGCTCGCGAACAGAAACCCGGTAAACGCGATCGTGTTGAACGCGAAGAAAAAGTCGAGCTCGCGCGGCGACAGCTCCGCGCGCTCCGGCCGCGACAGCAACGCGACCGCGAGCAGCGAGCCGGCGGCGCCGACGTAGAATAGCGGCGCGCGGCGCACGCCGAACATCGTCGCCGCGACCGGCACGAGCAGCGCCCAGATGAACACGCCGCCGCCCGAGGCGAACCCGCCAAGCGCGAGCGTGAGCGCGATCGGCGCGGCACCGACGACGAGCAGGTGCGGCACGCGCAGCACGCCGAACCGGCCGGTCGCGACCAGCGCGAGCACGAGCAACGCGGTCGCGCCGCAGTACGCGAAGCACCACAGCGCCGGCCTGCCGTGCCCGCCGATCGCGAACATCCCGCCGAGCGCGCCGATCAGCGGGATCGAGCCAATCGCCATCGCGAGCTGGAGGCGGCGCACGAGCTGCACCTCGGCGCGATCGCCGGTCACGTCGTGTGCGTCGAGCGCGCGGTACAGCGGCCGCAGCACACGCGCGCGCTGCGCCACGCTCGACGCCGAGTCGCGGTTCGCGCGCGTCACTTGATCGGCGCGCCGGCGTCGACCCACGCCGCGAGCTCGGCGCGTTCGCCGTCGCTGATCTGGGTCTTGTTGTTGAACGGCATGTTCGCGAGCTCGTACGCGCGGTACTTGATGCGCGGCGCCATCAGCTGGATCTGGTCGGGCGTGTCGAACATCACGCCCACCGGAGCCGCGGTGAAGACCTCGTCGGCCGGATGCAGGCTGTGGCAGCGCACGCAGCGGTTGCCGATGATCTCCTGCACGCGCGCGAACGTGACCGGATGGTCGAGGCCGTACTTCGGCGTCGCTGCGACGCGCGACACGATCATGAGGCCGCCCGCCGCGACCGCCGCCATCGCGACCGCCGGCGCGAGCCACGCCGACGTCTTCAGCTCGCGACCAGCGCCGAGATACCGGATGTTCATGAAGTGCCGCACGCCCGCGCCGCCGATGATCACCGCGATCAGGATCAGCCAGTTCAGGTGATGGGTGGTCGCCGCCGGGAAGTGGTTCGAGACCATGATGAACAGCAGCGGAAACGTCAGGTAGTTGTTGTGGATGCTGCGCTGCTTCGCGGCGATCGACAGCGCCGGATCCTGCGGCTGGCCCGACTTCGTCGCCGCGACCAGCGCGTGCTGCGACGGCACGATGACAAACCACACGTTGCCGGTCATCAGCGTGCCGATCAGGACGCCGGTCTCGATGTACGCGGCGCGCCCGCTGAACACGCGCGAGAAGCCGTAGATCGCGCCGAACAGCATCGCGATCGAGAGCGCGGTCGCGAGGCGCGGCCGGCTCTTGCCGAGGGAGTCCCACACGCCGTCGTAGACGATCCACGCGACGAACAACGCGGACAGCGAGATCGAGATCGCGACGAGCGGGCTGACGTCGTGCAGCGACGGATCGACGAGGAACGCCGCGCCGTTCAGGTAATAGACGACGACGAGCAGGCAGATGCCGGTCGCCCACGTCGTGAAGTTCTGCCACTTGAACCAGTGCAGCGTGGCCGGCATCTCGCCCGGCTCGAGCAGCTTCTTCTCGACGTCGTAGAACGCGCCGGAGTGGACCATGTACAGCTTGCCCTGCGACAGCCGGGCGAGGTCCGCCGACTTCTCGAGGTTGCGATCGAGCCAGTTGAACAGCATCGAGTTGCCGATCCACATGATCCCGGCGATCACGTGGGCCCAGCGGAAGATCACGTCGAACAGCTCGTGCAGGCTCACCGAGCGCGAGCCTACCCGAACGCGCGCCGGATCGCCTCGGCGATCCCGCCGCCTGCGCCGGTCTCGCACGCGAGCACGTCGCTCGCCGCCGCGCGCACGGCCTCGGGCGCGCTGCCCATGACGAACGAGCGGCCCGCGACCTCGAACATCGGCACGTCGTTGACCCAGTCGCCGACGACGACGGCCTCGGCGAGCGTGCAGCCGCGCACCGCGCACAGCTCGGCGAGCGCGGTTCCTTTCGTCGGTCCGGCGGTGCGCACGAGCACCGCGTGCGTGCCGGGGATCGTCCACACCGGAAAGCTCACGCTGAACACCTGCGCGGCGTGCGGGCGCAACGCGGCGTGCACGGCCGCGACCGCATCGGCCTCGCCGACCGCGACCGCGGCGAGCGGATCGCTCGCCCACACGCGCGCGTCGAGCGCCTCTTCGACGAGCTGCAGCTTCGGCGACCACGTGCGCACGTAGCCCGCGTATGGCTCGCCGCTCGCGTCGTGGTGGATGCCGTCGGCTTCGAACACGAACGCGGCCAGCCCGTGCGCGCCGAACTGCTCGCGAAGCAGCGCCGTCACCGCCGGCGACATCGGGTGACGCGCGAGCGTGCGCGCGGTGTCGACCTCGACGAGGTGGCTGCCTTCGACGCACGCGATCGCGCCTTCGATCGCACACGCGCGCGCCGCACCCAGCGCCCCCGAATGCAGCCGGCCGGTCACGATCGTCACCGCGACGCCGGCACGCTGCAGCTCCGCGATCGCCGCGCGGTCGCGCTCGTCGACCGAATGATCGCGGCGCAACAGCGTGCCGTCGAGATCGAGCGCGAGCAGCCGGTACATCCGGCGAACGTAGCACTACGGCGCGCAGGCGCCGACGAGCACGCTCGCCACGCTGTTGCCGGTGCTGGCGGCGACGAGATCCCGGCCGGTGCTGGCCGTGAAGTCGCCGATCGCGACGCCTTGCGGACCCTGACCGGCCGCGAAGTCGAGCTTCGGGTGAAACGTGCCGTCGCCCTTGTTGTAGAGCACGCTGATCGTGTTGCCGCCTTCGTCGGCGATCGCGAGGTCCGCGAAGCCGTCGCCGTCGAGGTCGCCGATCGCGATCGCCATCGGCGACGCGCCGGTCGGGTACGACGTCGCGATGCCGAACGTGCCGTCGCCGTTGCCGTGCACGACGTACACGAGGTTCGAGCTCTGATGCACGACCGCGAAGTCGGCGTGGCCGTCGTTGTCGAGATCACCGACCGCGACCGCACGCGCGTAGTAGCTCGTCGACACCAGGGTCGGAGTCTGGAACGTGCCGTCGCCGTTGCCCGCCAGCACGTATGGACCGTAGCTGCCGTACGCCGCGACGACGAGGCCGAGCTTGCCGTTGCCGCTGAGGTCGCCGACCGCGAGCCCGTACGGCTCGGAACCGGCGCTGAACGTCTTCTGGGTCTGGAACGTGCCGTCGCCGTTGCCGAGCAGCACGCTCACGGTGCCCGACGACAGGTTCGCGACTGCGAGATCGGGCTTGCCGTCGAGGTTGAAGTCGGCCGCGACGATCCCGTACGGCGCGCTGCCGACCGCGTAGTCGACCTTCGGCTGGAACGTCCCGTCGCCCTTGCCGAGCAGCACGCTCGCGGTGTTCGCGCCTTCGTTCGCGGTCGCGATGTCGAGCTTGCCGTCGCCGTTGAAGTCGGCGACCGCGATCGCGAACGGCGACGTGCCGGTGCCCCAGTCGCGCTTGGCCGCGAACGAGCCGTCGCCCTTGCCGAGCAGCACGCTCGCGGTGTTCGCGCTCGCGTCCGCGGTCACGACGTCGAGCTTGCCGTCGCCGTCGAAGTCACCGACGGCGACCGCGGTCGGCCCGGGCGCGGTCGCGGGCTGTGCCGGCGTGCGCAGGCCGCTGCCGCCGCCGAGCATCACGGCGAGGGTCGCGCTGCTGCTGTTCGCGACGATGACGTCGGCGCGGCCGTCGCCGCTGACGTCGGCGACCGCGACGGCCGCGGGCGCGGAGCCCGCGCCATACGGCTGCGCGGTGCCGAACGTGCCGTCGCCGTTGCCCGGCAGCACCGCCATCGCGGGGCTGCTATCGCCGACGACCACGATGTCGGGCTTGCCGTCGCCGGTGAGCTCGCCGACTCCGACGCCCTGCGCGCCGGCGAACGCGTACGTGACCTGCGTCGCGAACGTGCCGTTGCCGGCACCGAGCAAGACGCTCGCGCCGCTGTACGTCGCCGCGACGATGTCGACCTTGCCGTCGCCGTTCAGGTCGGCCGCGACGAGGCTGCTCGCGTACGAGCCGACGGCGAAGTCCGCCTTCGCCCCGAACGTGCCGTCGCCCTTGCCGAGCAAGACGCTCACCGCATTGCCGTAGTAGTCGGACGTCGCGAGGTCGACCTTGCCGTCGCCGTTCAAGTCGGCGGCGATGACCCCCATCGGGTTCGCGCCGGCGATGTACGTGACCGCGGTCGCGAACGTGCCGTCGCCGTTGCCGAGCAACACGCCGACCGTGCTGTTGCTGTACAGCGCGAACGCGGCGTCGAGCTTGCCGTCGCCGTTGAAGTCGCCGAGCGCCACGCCGGTCGGCTGCGCCGGCAGCGCGATCGTGCGCGCGGTCTGGAATGTGCCGTCGTCGTTACCGAGCAGCACGCTCGCGGAGTAGCTGCCCTCGTTGGCGACCACGAGATCGAGGTGACCGTCGCCGTCGACATAGCCGGCGGCGATGCCGTGCGGCTCCGAGCCCACGCCGTACTCGACGTGCTCGAGGAAGCGCCCGCCGCCGACCGCGAGCATCACGCTCACGTTGCTGGTGTTGTAATCGACCGCCGCGAGATCGAGCTGACCGTCGCCGTTGAAGTCGCCGACGGTGACCGCCGTCGGCCCGGTCCCGGTCGTCGGCCACGGCACGAGCCCGGAGGCGCAGCCGTCGGTGCCGCTGCCGCTGCCGCTGCCGTCGCTGCCGAGGGCGGCGTCGGTCTCGCCGCCGCCGCCACCACCGCCGCCGTTACCATTTTGTGAGCCCCCGCGGCCGCAGGCCGCCACGAGCGCGAGGACCAACCAGATTCGTTGCATGGCACCCGGACGAGCCCCCAGGTGGGTGCCGGTCGCACGAAATCGGCGTGGCAACGGGCGGGCGGCGGGATAGGATCCGTACGTGCCGGATGATCTGGCCACGCGAGTCCAGGCAGCTGCCGCGCGCATCGGCGCGGCGGGCCGTGCCGCGTGGCCCGACGTCGCGGTCGCCGACGATGTCATCGCGGCGCGGGTGACCGAGCGCGTACGCGACGACGCCGAGACCCGGCTCGAGGATCTCCACGATGCCGACCTCTACCTCGCGATCGCGCTCGCCGATGGCGACAAGGCCGCGCTGCGCGTGTTCGAGGACAAGCTCGTGCCGCAGATCGACGTCGCGCTCCGCCGCATGCGGCTGGCCGGCGGTACCGCCGACGAGGTCAAGCAGGCGCTGCGCTTCGAGCTGCTCGTGGCCAAGGACGGCTCGCCCGCGAAGATCGGAGACTACGCCGGTCGCGGCGAGCTCGCCGCGTGGGTTCGGATCAGCGCGACGCGCAAGGCGTTGAAGCTGATCCGCCGTGGCGACCGCGAGGAGACGCTCGACGAGATCCTGCTCGACCACTGGCCGGCCAGCACGCCGGATCCGCGCCAGAAACATCTGCGCTCGCAGTACACCGACCAGCTCAAGCGCGCGATCCGCGAGTCGTTCGCGGCCCTCGAAGTGCGCCAGCGCAACCTGCTCCGGCAGCACATCCTCGACGAGCTCACGATCGACGATCTCGCGCGCATCTACCGCGTCCACCGCGCGACGTGCGCGCGCTGGCTGGCCGACGCGCGCGCCGATCTATCCCGCGGCACGCGCAAGCGGCTCGTCAGCGGCCTCGGCATGGGCAGCGACGAGCTCGAGAGCCTGCTGCGGTTTCTCGACAGCGACATCGAGCTCTCGATCTCGCGGATCTTGCTGTCGCGATGAGGGGCTGCCCACCCGCCGAGGCCTTGCTCGGCTTCTTGTCGGGCGAGCTCAGCGACGATCACGCGGCGACGCTCGAGTCGCACCTCGACGATTGCGCCGAGTGCCGGGCCGCGCTGTCGAATCACGCGCGCGGCGAGACGCCGCCGAGCTTCGGGCGCTACCGCATCGACACCGTGCTCGGCTCGGGCGGCATGGGCATCGTGTATCGCGCGTGGGATCCGCAGCTCGCGCGGCCGATCGCGATCAAGGTCGTGCGGCGCGCCGGCGACGACGAAGCCGGCCGTGCACGGCTCGTGCGCGAGGCGCAGAGCCTGGCGCGGCTGTCGCATCCCAACGTCTGCCACGTCTACGACGTCGGCACCGAGGACGAGGACGTGTGGGTCGCGATGGAGCTGATCGAGGGCGCGACGCTGCGGCAATGGTGCGACGAGAGCCGCCCGAAGCGCGAGCTCGTGGACGTGCTGCTCGGCGCGGCGGAGGGCCTGGCCGCCGCGCACGAGGCCGGCCTCGTCCATCGCGACGTCAAGCCGGAGAACGTGCTCGTCACGCGCGACGGCCGCGCGATCGTGACGGACTTCGGGCTCGCGCGCGCGGCCGATCACATCGATCCCAAGGCATCGACGCTCGCGATCGATCCGCACTTGACCGCGACCGGCGCGCTCGCCGGCACGCCGGCGTACATGGCGCCCGAGCAGCTCGGCGGCGACGCACTCGACGCGCGCGTCGATCAGTTCGCGTGGGCTGTGATGGCGTGGGAGCTGATGACGGGGACGCGTCCGTTTCCGATCGTGCTCGCGGTGCGGCTCGACGCGATCCGCGCCGGCGTGACGCCGCCACCGTCGCTGGCGCCGGATGTCGCGAGCGTACTGGCGCGCGCGATGGCGGCGGCGCCGCGCGATCGGTTCGATACGATGCGCGAGCTGATCGGCGCGATGCGCGCCGCGCTGGAGGCGAAGGCGCCGGCGAAGGCGGGCGCGCGGCGGATGAGGAGGACGATGGCGGCGGCGGCGGTCGCGGTGGCGGCGCTAGGAGTCGGCGGGATCGCGGTGGGGTGGCAGGGGAAGGCGCAGAAGACGGAGACGGCGTCGGGTTCGGCTGCGGCGGCGGGTTCGGCTGCGGCGGCGGGTTCGGCTGCGGCGGCGGGTTCGGCTGCGGCGGCGGGTTCGGCTGCGGCGGCGGCAGCGGTAGCGGTCAGCGGCAGCGGCAGCGGCAGCGGTCCAGCGGTCACGGTCAGCGGCAGCGGCAGCGGCACCGGCAGCGGCAGCGGTCCGGCGGTCAGCGGCAGCGGACCGGCCAGGCCGACCACGCATCGCAAGCGCCCGGTCACGGTCGCGGCCGCGGTGCCGGCCGCGGGCTCGGCCGCGCCACCGCCGAGCAACGGCTCGGCCGCGATCACGTTGCCCGATCGACCCGCGCCTCCGGCGCCACCGATGGAAGACGCGAAGCCGTATCGACGCGCCTCGGCAATCGCGTCGCTCGACGCGTTCTGTCACATCCCGTACGACGCCGCGCATCCCGATCCCGCGACGGGCAAGCCGACCGCGGACTGGGGGAAGGTGACGAAGGTCGAGACGCTGCTCGGTCATCTCGGCGAGGAGCCCGAGAACGTCGAGATCATCCACGTCGCGGGTCAGCGCAAGACGTATCAGTTCACGAGCGACGGGTTGCAGGGTCACATCCCGGCGCAGGTCGGCGACTGGCTCGTCGTGTGTCGCGAGTCGGAGAGCGACATCTATCAGCTGCCGATCGGGCCCGAAGACGTGATGACGGCGGTCGTGACCGTGTCGCGACCGCCGCGCATCGTCGACCTCGCGAAGCTCCAGCCGCTGCACGCGTACGAGATCGCGCTGTGGCGCGATGCATCCGACGGCAAGCTGCGCTTCGATCCGGCGCGGAAGTACCTCGTCAACGCCCGCATCACGGGGCGCCAAGGCTCGCGCCTCAACATGGAGCGCTGGTGGCTCGACGTGCCGCCGTCGCTCGCCAGCGCGCCCGAGCTCGTGATCGGCAAGCGGGCGTGGATCGTCGTCGAAGCGCTGCACTTCGAAGACGCGGAGGACGGCGGCAAGAAGCGCCTCGTCGGCCGCGCCGTCACGGTGCTCGACGATCTGTTCCCGTAGCCGAGGTAGCAGATTTCGTGCGACCGCCCGAGCTGCCCGGGCTCGCTCCTTCGTCCAAAACACGAAAGGTGCTTGCCCATGCGTTCCGTCGCGCTTCTCGCTCCGCTCTCGCTGTCTCTCGTCGCGTGCTACGGCTCGGCGCCGCCCAAGCCGCCCAGGGTTCCGCTGCCGCCGCTCGAAGAGGGCGCGCCGCTCGAGGTCCACTCCGAAACCAACACCGCGATCGAGAACGTCGCGAAGACCGCGTGGTCGTGCCCCGCCGGGCACGCCGAGGGCGATCCCGCGTGCACCAAGACGACATACACCGAAGCCGAGCCGGTCACGCGCACGACGACCACCGCATCGCTCGGCGAGCAGCCGCTGACTGCCGCGCAGTTCAAGGTCATCACCGATCCCAAGTGGGACGAGAAGCTGTCCGAGCTCGACGACCTCTCGCACAAGTGCACGCGCGCGAACGTGCCGCGGTACGTCGGCCTCGGGCTGATCGCGGCCGGGTTGATCGTCGGCCCGATCCTGTCGTCGCAGGGCTCGAGCCTCGGCGCCATCGTCACCTACGGCGGCATGGCCGCCGGCGGTGGCTCGTACGCGATCGGCTACTTCGCCTACGGCGGCCGCGACTGCAACACGGCGCGCGCGCTGTTCAACTACCTCGATACCAGCGGCGAGATGGCCGAGACCACCGTGCCCGGCGCCGAGGCGGCGACCGAGATGAAGGCGCTCGCCGATCAGTTCAACGCGACGCACGCGGCAAGTCACGCCTCCGCCGAGACCCGCAAGCAGCAACTGCGCATGCGCGACTGACCGATCTCGCGTCAGCTCGATCGCATCGACAGCTCGGCGAGGGTCGGCGCGTCGATCGCGACGTGCACCGCGCCGACATTTTCCTCGAGGTGCATGACCTGGCTCGTCCCGGGAATCGGCAGCATCACGGGCGAGCGCGCGAGCAGCCACGCGATCGCGAGCTGCGCGGGCGTGCAGCGCAGCCGCTTCGCGATCGGATCGAGCGCGCCGCCGCCGAGCGCGAGCGCGCCGATCGCGAGCGGAAAGTACGGCAAGAACGCGACGCCGCGCGCCTCGCATGCGGCGAGCACGAGGTCGGGCTGCGCCGCAGCGGGAATCGGCCCGGCGCTGCCGCGCAGGTTGAACACGTTCTGCACGGCGACGATCGGACCGGTCGCGAGCGCTTGCTCGAGCTGCGCGAGCGTGACGTTGCTGAGCGCGAGGTGGCGCACCTTGCCCTCCCGCTGCAGCTCGCGCATCGCCTCGAGCGCGGCGGTAAACGTGACGTCCTTCTGATCGATCCAGCGCATGTGCACGATCGGCAGCTGCGCCAGCCGCAGCGTGCGCAGATCGAGCTCGACGCCGGCGCGCAGCTCCTCGGGCGCGAGCGCCGGGACCCAGCTCTTGTCGGGCGGCCGGCGCGCACCGAGCTTGGTCGCGATCACGAGATCGCGCGGATACGGATGCAGCGCCTCGACGATCAACCGGTTCGCGACCTGCGGGCCGTAGTACCAGGCGGTGTCGATCAGATTCACGCCGAGCTCGATCGCACGCCGCAGCACCGCGTGCGCGCGCGCCGGATCATCGGGCTCGCCCCACACGTCCTTGCCCGGCAACCGCATCGCGCCGAACCCGAGCCGGCGCACCTCGAGATCGCCGAGGCGCAGCGTCTCCGGGCCGTGCGCGAACCGCGGCAGATGCATCTGCCAGGCTAGCGCCGCGCGAACTGCAGCGCGAGCGGCCAGCGAATCTCGCGGCGCTGCTCGGCGTCGGGCCACTCACGCGTCAGCTCGGCGCACACCGCTTCGTAACGGGAGGGCCCGTTCGCGGCGACCGCGCGTTGCGTCGCCGACCAGGTCGCCAGATACCCGGTGAGCTCGTCGCGCGTCCATCGCGCGATCATGTCGAGCGCGGGTGCGTCGACGGCGGGCCACGGCCACACCAGCTCGCGATAGCCGCTCTCGATGATGCGCCGCTCGGGCGGCCAGTATGCGTCGAGGTCGTGGTAGTAGCGCAGCACGATCTCGCCGGCGGCGCCTTCGATCGTGCAGGTGTTGTAGGCGACGAGCGCGACGAGCGCTCCCGGCCGCGCGATGCGCCCGACCTCGACGACGTAGCGCGGCCAGTCGAACCAGTGCGCGGCTTGCGCCGCCACCGCCAGATCGGCGCAGGCGTCGGGCAGCCCGCTCTGCTCGGCCGTCACGCAGCGATACTCGACGCGCGCGTGCGGCTCGGCGGAATCGAGCTGCGCCCGCGACGGATCGGTCGCGATCACGTGCTCGAACGAAGCGGCGAGCTCCACCGACAGCTGGCCGTTGCCGCAGCCGGCATCCCACGCGAGCTCGTGGCGCGCGCAGCGCGACACGAGTGCGTCGACGAGCGCCTGCGGGTAGTGCGGGCGATAGCGCGCGTAGCGGGCGGCGACCGCCGAGAAGTGATCCGCGAAGGCCATGACGATGCGATGCGCGGAGCACCGCGATCGTTACGTCACCTACGGATACCGACCCTGGATCCCGAACCCACCCTCGATCTCGCCTTCGAGCCACGGCGAGACCCCGAGCGTCTCGCCGACATAGAAGTAGAAGCCGTACGCGCGGTGGAGGTCGATCCAGTAACCTTCGAGCCCGCGCACGCCGAATTCGGTGCCGCGCGAGCCCAGCGTGGTCGGCTGGTTCGCGACGTCGAATACCGCCATCGGCTGGAAGAACAGCTTGGTGTGCGCGGCTTCGCTGAAGAAGAACCGCGCGCCGGGCGCGAGCTGCAGCGGGCGCGCGCCGTCGTTCGTCGCGGGGGTCGAGCCCGGCTCCTGCTCGAGGCCGAGCCGGAGGGCGAACAGGAGCTCGACGTGCCTGGCCACGCCGTACGACGCTTCGAGATCGAGCGCGATCGGCGCGCGCTGCGTGCAGATCGGCGCGTAGCCGTGGCGCGCGGTCGAGTCGGTCTCGCCGCAGTAGATCTCGTCGTTGCGCGGCGCGATGCCTTCGTAGCCGATGCCGAATCGCACCGAGAACCCGACCTGGCCGGCGTGAAACGTGGCCGGCGGCGCGCTCGCGTCGTCGGCGAGGGCCGGCGCCGACGCTGCGGCGAGCATCACGACGACGACCCAGCGCATCATGCACGCGACGCTAACACACGCTACATTGTCGTGCGTGCTAGGAAGCGTAGCGCAGCGAAGCGTGGGGAACGGGCCGGGTAGGCTCGTGCCACGTGCCGAGCGCAGCGAGGTCGCGTGGTGAACCGCAGGGAGCTGCTTGCCGCCGCCGCGCTGTTCGCGCTGTCGCGCCGCGCGTGGGCGATCGGCCCCGGCTCGAAGTTCCGGTTCGGCCAGCTCGCGCTCGGCGCGGGCACGTCTTGGAACCCGCGGCCGAGCGCGCTCAAGCGCATGGCGTGGGAGCTCGACAAGCGCACGTCGATCGACGTCGAGCTCGATCCCGTGGTCGTCTCGCCGACCGACAGCAACCTGCACGAGACGCCGCTGCTGTATCTCTCCGGCGACCGCGCGTTCGACCTGCCGAGCACGGCCGCGATCGACGCGCTGCGCCGCTTCCTCACGTTCGGCGGCTTCCTGCTGATCGACAGCGCCGAGGGCTCGACCGACGGCGCGTTCGACGGCTCCGTGCGCAAGCTGGTGTCCGCGATCTTCCCGCCGCCCGACAAGGGGCTCGAGATGGTCGCGCCCGATCACGTCATCTACAAGTCGTTCTACCTGCTCGACAAGCCGGTCGGCCGGCTCGCGATCTCGGCCGGCCTCGAGGCGGTCACCCACGACGGCCGGCTCGTGTGCGCGTACGTCGCGAACGATCTCGGCGGCGCGTGGGCGCGCGACGACTTCGGCAACTACGACTTCCCGTGCGAGCCCGGCGGCGAGCGCCAGCGCGAGCTCGCGTTCCGCGTCGGCGTGAACATCGTGATGTACGCGCTGTGCCTCGACTACAAGTCGGATCAGGTGCACGTGCCGTTCATCATGAAGCGTCGGCGCTGGAAGCCGGAAGAGTGAAGCGAGTGATCGGCGAATGAGCATCGCAGTCTTCGCCTGGCACACTCGCTACGCGCTCGGTGCGTGCTGCGTCGTGTTCGCGATCGCCGCGCTCGTCCTCGCGCGGCGCGGGCGTGCGCGCGTCGGCGCCGCACTCGCGGTCGGCGCGCTCGCGACCGGCGGCGCGCTCGCGGGGGAGGCGCTGGTCGCGCTCACCGTGCGCATCGCCGCGCACGGCGCCCAAGACTTCAACGAGTACCGCTGGGTGCTGCTGTCGCCGTGGGGCCGGCTCGGGCTGTGGCTCGGCGGCGCGGCGGTCGTCGGCGTCGGCCTGCTGTCGTGGCGCGCGACGCGCGGCGCATCGGCGTGGCGGCGCGCCCTGCTCGTCGGCCTGCGCGGCGCCGCGGCGGTGGCGGCGATGATCCTGTTCCTCGAGCCCGCGGTCGAGCTGCGCCAGGTCGCGCGCGAGCCCAATCGCATCGCCGTGCTCGTCGACGACTCGCGCTCGATGGCGCTCTCCGAAAGCCCGGCCGGCCCGACGCGCATCGAGCGCGCGCGCCGCCTGCTCGCGAGCTCGCACGAAGCGCTCGCCGCGTGGCAGCGCGACCACCAGATCGACTACTACACGTTCAGCGACACCGTCGCCGCAGCCTCGCCGACCGCGCTCGCGGCCGACACCGCGCAGGGCAAGTCGACGATGATCCGCAAGGCGCTCGAGTACGTGCGCGGCCGCTACGAAGGCCGCGACCTCGCCGGCATCGTGCTGATCTCCGACGGCGCCGCGACCGGCGGCTTCGACGAGGACTCCGGCGACGGCGCGGTGCGCGACTTCCTGCACTCGCTCGACACTCGCGTGCACACGGTGTGGGCCGCGCGCGACGGCCTGCGCGACCGCGCGGTCGCGAAGGTGATGGCCGACGAGTTCGCGTTCGTGCGCACGGTCGTGCGCATCGATGCGGTGATCCACACGACGGGCCTGCCGCGCGGCACCGTGCCGGTCACGCTGTCGACCGACGGCCAGCCGCTGCGCCAGAAGCTCGTCGAGCTGCCGGCCGGCGAGCACGACGTCACCGTCAGCTTCGAGGTCACGCCGCCGCGCGTCGGCCGCTACGTCTACGAGATCGGCGTGCCGGTCGCGCCCGGCGAAGCGGTCACGTCGAACAACACGCGCAGCTTCGTCATGCGCGTGATCCGCGACAAGATCCGCGTGCTCCAGGTGTCGGGCCAGCCATCGTGGGACGTCCGCGCGCTGCGCCAGATGCTGAAGTCGAACCCGAACGTGGATTTGATCTCCTTCTTCATCCTGCGCACGCAGGACGACATCTCGCTCGTGCCGAACGACGAGATGTCGCTGATCCCGTTCCCGACGCGCGAGCTGTTCGAGGAGCAGCTGCCGTCGTTCGACGTGATCATCCTGCAGAACTTCGAGTACCTGCCGTACGGCATCGGCGACTACCTCGAGAACATCCGAAGCTACGTCGAGGGCGGCGGCGCGCTCGTCATGCTCGGCGGCGCGCAGTCGTTCACGTCGGGCGGCTACTACGGCACTCCGGTCGGCGCCGCGCTGCCCGTCGAGCTGTACGGCCCGTTCGACTCCGGCCCCGTGCTCGACACGCAGAAGTTCTCGCCGCAGCTGACCGATGCCGGCGTCTCGCACCCGGTGACAGCTTTGCGCTACGCGGCGGACGACAACCGCGCGGCGTGGAAGCAGCTGCCGCCGCTCGAGGGCGTGAACCTCGTCGCCGGCGCGAAGCCCGACGCGACCGTGCTCGCCGTGCATCCGACGCTGCGCACGAAGGCCGGCAAGCCGATGCCGGTGATCGTCGCGGGCGAATACGGCAAGGGCCGCACGCTCGCGGTCACGACCGACACGCTGTGGCGCTACGGCTTCGTCGCGGCGGCACGGCCCGGCGACGACGGCCGCCAGTACACGAAGCTGTGGGAGAACACGATCCGCTGGCTGATCCAGGATCCCGATCTGCGCAACCTGCACGTCGACTCCGACGCCGTCGAGTACGTGCCCGGCGCGCCGGTGCGCGTGACCGTGCGCCTGCTCGGCCGCGACTACCAGCCGCTACCCGGCGGCGAGGTCTCGCTCGCGGTGCTGCGCGGCGCCGACCCGGCGCACGCCGAGCAGGTGCAGGCCGCGAAGATCAAGGTCGGCGATGACGGCACCTCGGTGTACGAGCTCGGCGCCGGCGCCGGGCTCGGCCCGGGCGTGTATCGCGTCGTCGGGCACGCCCAGATCGCCGGTCACGACGTCACCGCGACCGACATCTTCCTCGTCCGCGAGAACGGCACCGAGCTCGATCGCCCGGTCGGCGATCGGGAGACGCTCGAGGCGATCGCGACCGCGACCGGCGGCCGTGCACTCGGCACGATCGACGAGCTGCCCGAGGATCTGGCGTTCGATCCGCCGAGGATCGTTCGCGTCGACCGCCGGACCGATGTCGAGCTGTGGAGCCGGCCTAGCCTGCTCGTCCTGCTCGTCGGGCTGCTCGGCCTCGAGTGGCTCTTGCGCCAGCGCAGCGGCTACCTATAGCGAGCGCTGCCCGAGCGGGTTAAAAGGAGGCAGCGCGATGCTCCAGCTCGACAGCCTCGTCACCGACCTCATCTTCCAGGCCTCGGCCTCTCCCGATCAGAAGGCGTTGATCGACGGCCTCGGCGGCGAGGACGTGCTCGCGACCAAGCAGCTGCTCGACGTCGACCGGCTCGATCCGCGCGCCGAGATGGAGCTGTCGCCGTCGATGCCGTTCCGGCGGCGCGGCGAGCGGCGGCTGATGCTGCTCGACGAAGCGGCCAGCTCGCCGCGCAAGGATCCGCAGACCGATCCGTGGATCAAGGTCGACCTCCGCCCGCTCAAGGAGCAGCTGATCAAGACCTGCCAGGCGCTCCCGATCCGGCTCGGCCGGATCTTCGCGCTCGGCAGCTGGGGCGACGCGGTGCTGGTCGCGCGCGACGTCCGCGATCTGCGCGCGATCTGCCTGCTCCCGTGGGCGCTCGATCCGCAGGTCGACGTCGACGGCAAGCGGCGCGCGACGCCGCTGTCGCAGAAGGAGTTCGAGGCCAAGCTGCTCGCGTACGAGAAGCGCCTCGAGGAGCTCGACGACCAGCAGATCCTCGCGCGGCTCTCCGGCGTGTCGTTCGAGCGGCGCGGCGACGTCGTGGTCGTCGACGTGCTCGAGGCCGACGGCACGTGGGACCAGCGCAAGTCGCTCGCGATGGAGCAGCAGCTCGGCGCGGTCGACACGTTCTCGCTGATCCCGGGCGCGCCGTCGAGCAACGCGAAGAAGGCGGCGGAGCCCGCGAAGAAGGAGCCGGCGAAGGCCGCGCCCGCGCCGGCTCCCGCGCCGGTGAAAGCAGAGCCGAAGGGGCCGCCGATCTCCGCGAAGGAGATCGACGGTCACGTCGTGCTCGTGTTTCCGGCCGAGCGGTTCGATCTCGACGTCGCCGCCGCGCTCGGCAAGCGCGACTGGGATCAAGTCGTCCGGCGCTCGGACAATCTGCCCGGCGTGCTGCGCGACAAGATCCAGCGCGACGGCGCGGCGTGGATCGCGCCGCTCGAGTTCTTGAGCGAGGTGTTCGTCGAGGGCAAGCCGCTGACGAAGGCCGAGTTCGACAAGACCGCGCGCCAGCTCGAGGGCGCGCGGGCGCTCGACGTACACTTCCCGCGCTTCGGCGATGTCGTGCTGCTCGACGTGCCGGGAAAAGGCCGCTACGTGACCTCGCTCACCGGCAGTGCCGAGCGCGCGCTGGGATTGGTGAAATGACTCGTGTACGTGCACGTGTCGCGTGCACGCTCCTCTTGCTCGCCTTCGGCGCCCCCGCCTTCGCCGACGACGATTTCGCCGGCGCGACGATCATCTACGCGCGCGGCGGTTCGCTGTACCGCGCCGATCCCCGCGGCAAAGGCGAGACCGAGATCGCCAAGCTCCCGGCGAAGACCACGGTGCGCGCGCTGCGCACCGACGCGACCGGCAAGGTCCTGCTCGCCGACCTCGACGGCGCGTGGCAGTGGATGCCGCTCGACGGCTCGACCACGCAGCTCGCGCCGCTGCCGTGCGCGAACGGCCCGGCGCAGCTCGCCGAGGACGGCGCGTGCGTGTTCTGCCGCGCCGACCACGGCTCGCAGATCGTGAACCTCACGACCGGCCGCGCCACGGTGATCGACGTGCCGGCGCCCGGCGCGCGGCTCGCCGGCCTGCCGCCCGATCGCAAGCTGGTGTGGGCCGACGCCGGCGGCGTGTGGACCGCGCCGCCCGCGCGCCCCAAGCAAGCGACGCGCGTCGCGCCCGATGCACCGCTGCGCGGCTTCTTGCCCAGCCCCGACGGCACGCGCGCGCTCGGCATCTACGCCGACGAGGTCTACGTCGACACCCACAAGAAGGCCGCCGCCGACGTGCTGATGGGGTTCCAGCTCGACGGCCAGGGCGCGCGCCGCAAGGCGATCGAGACCGGCGTGCCCGTCGAGTGGTCGCACGACTCGCAGTGGGTGCTCGTCCAGGATCGCGCGACGGCGTGCCTCGTGCGCGCGACGGGCGGTGAGTACAAGTGCTGGAAGGGCTACACCGCCGGCTCGATCGCGCCCGACGGCAAGTTCGCGCTCGTGTTCGGCGGCCGGCCCGGGAGCGCGAAGAAGCCGGCGCCGCCGCCACCGCGGGCGGGCGAGGCCGAAGGCGAGGACCTGCCGCCGCCGCCGCCCGACGTCGACGTACCGCTGCCGGTCGGCCCGCTCGCGCTCTACCGCGTGCGGCTCGAAGGCAGCGCCTACACCGAGACGCCCGCGCTGGTGGCAAAGATCGTCGACGGCGCGGCCGTGTGGGTGCCGGCCTCGCACTAGGCCGTATACTGGCTTCGTGAGGTCGCGGCTGTCGACGGCGCTCCGGCTCGCGCGCGCGTCGAGCCTGCCGATCGTCGCGAGCAACGTCCTGGCGGCGATCGCGCTCGCCGGCGGCAAGCCACCCGCGAGCGGATCCACGACACGGGGCGCGGACGCATTCCCGGCGATGTCGACCGTCGCGCTCGCGGGCGGCGCGATGATCGCGATGTTCGTCGCGGGCTGCTTGCTCGACGACGCGTTCGACCGCGAGCTCGATCGCGAGCACCATCCCGATCGGCCGATTCCCGCCGGCGAGGTCCGCGCCTCGCTCGTGTTCGATCTCGGATTCGCGCTGCTCGGCGCCGGCGTCGCCCTCGTCGCGGCAGCCGCGGTCGCGACCGGCGCCGGCGTCAAGCCGATCGTCGCGGCACTCGCACTCGCGACGCTGATCGTGCGCTACGCCGCGAGCCATCACGGCAGTCGGTGGGCGCCGGTCGTGCTCGGGCTCTGCCGCGCGGGCGTCTACACGACCGTCGCGTTGCTCGTGCGGCCCGATCTGTGCGCCGAGGTCGTCGTCGGCGCGACGCTCGCGGCCGCGTACCTGATCGCGCTCGCGTGGGCGGCACGCGTGCGCGAGCTGGCCGAGCTGCCGAGCGCGTGGCCGCTGGCGCTGCTCGCGCTGCCGTTCGTGCTCGCGCGTCCGGACGGGCCGGCCGCGCCGGCGGTGTACGCCGGCTTCTTCGTCTGGGTGCTGCGCGCGCTGCTGCAGCTGCGCGGCGGACGCGTGCGCGACGCGATCGGCGCGCTCACCGCCGGCATGGCGCTGCTCGATGCGCTGCTCGCCGCCAACCTCGGGCGGATCGAGCTCGCGGTCGCGTCGATCGCGTGCTTCCTCGTCACGATCGCGCTGCAAGCCGTGCTGCCGGCAGCGTGAACCGGCCACGCGACGTCACGGCACGTAGATGTAGTCGCCCGGGAGCACCCAGATGTTCATGTCGGGCCGCTTGCCCGAGGCGAACGCGTCGTAGTCGAGCGGGATCTCGCGCATCACTCCCGATTTCGGATCGGTGCGATGGAGCGTCACGCTGTTGCGCCGCGCGAATCGGGTCAGGCCCCCGGCCATCGCGATCGCCTCCGCGACATGGACGTACTGGTCCGACGTGAACACGCCGGGCTTGCCGACCTCGCCCTGGATCGTGAAGCGATAGCTGCGCCACGATTTCACCGCGACCGCGATCTCGTTGCCGGCGCCGAGCTTGACGAACGTGGCGAGCGCCGCCTTGATCTTGTCCCTGAGCGTCGTCGGCGTCTCGCCGGCGGCGCGGATGTCGCCGACGAGCGGCATCGTGATCGTGCCGTCGGGCCGGATCGTCGCGTCGGTGTTGAGATCCTTCTGATCCCACACGTTGATGCCGACGACGTCGCCGACGCCGAGCACGAGCTCCTTGTTCCGCGGGTCGGGCTCTTTCGTGTAGTCGTAAAACGGCAGCGACGAGCCACACGCCGTCAACCACGCCACGATCCATACGAGTCGCATCGCATCGCAATGTTCCGCACGCGAGAGGAGCACGCAAGTGTGCGCGGGCGCGCGCTGCGCGCTGGTGTCACGCGCCCCGTGTCACCGATCGATCACTCGCTGCGCAGCCACAGCGATCGCGAGACCGTCGCCTGGGCCCCGTCGTACGACACGCGCGTGCCGGTCGTGCTGGTCGCGCCGTTGTTCAGCTGTTGCAATCCGGCCGCCGACGAGCTGTAGAGCGTGGTCGAGTTCGCGACGATCGAGGCCGCGCCACCGACGATCGTCTGGGTCTGCGCCGCCCCGCCGGTCATCGCCTCGCTGTACGACATACCGGTCGGAGCGCCGGTCGTTCCGTACGCCGCATTGTTCACGTCCGTCGTATCGGTAGTGGCGAAGAACTGCGTGCCGACGATGAGGACCTCCGAGTACACGTTCTGGTTCGCAGCGAGCGTGAGCTCGATCGGCACGTTCGGCGAGCCCGATGACTCGTTGAGCGTGGTCGTGACCGTCGGCGACAGCCGGATCGAGACGATGAACTGCGTCCCCGATGCCCAGCTCGTGCCGTCGGACGGATCGAAGTAACCGCCGGTTCCGAGCACCGCGTACTGCTGGCCGCCGTTGTTGTAGATCGCGGGCTGCGCGCCGAACGGATGCCCGTTCGTGGTCGCGGAGAACAGGGGCGAGCCGACGTTCAAGCTCGTCGTGCCGTCCTTGGCCGACAGCTCCCAGACGTCGCCGTAGAGGTCGCCGTACACGACGTCGGTCATGAAGCCGGCGCCGGTCTTGTCGATCCCGACCGCACCGCCGGGCACGCCGGATCCCGGCACCGCCGTGCCGCTGACGCGCGGCGGGACCGGGTACTGATAGCCGACCTGCCACAGCTTGAGCCCGGTCTCGGTGTCGATCGCGGTGACGACGTCACCCGCGCCGAGCACGCCGCCGTTGTTGGTCTGCGCGACCGTGACGATCTTGTTGAGGCCGCTCGGCGGCACGTTCTGCACGCTGCCGGCCGCGAGCCGCATGCCGATGCCGAGCTCGTAGTTGCCGCGCACGGCCGGGGTCGTGTACTCCCACAGCACGTGCGGCGCCGTCGGGTCGGTGATGTCGAGCGCGTAGACCGCGGGCGTCTGACCGGCGGTACCGGGCGTGCCGCCGCCGGTCTGGAACGTCAGGATCGTCCGGTAGCTCGGTGAGCCGGTGTTGTAGAAGTCGCCGAGCGCGTCGATCACGTGCGCCGAGCCCTGAACGACCGCGAGCGTCTGGTCGTTGTAGCGGAGGTTCGGCAGCACGGTGCGCGGCAGATACGCCCACAGCTCGCGCCCGAGCTGGTCACACGGCCCGGTGATGCTCCCGCAGAACGCGTGCAGCATGCCATCGGTGCCTCCGACGTAGATCATGGTCGGGCGCGCGCCGCCGGCGATGGTGCTCGGGCCGATCACGGCCGGCGTCGAACGATCGATGCCGCCGAGCGCCGGGACGTAGCTGCCGCCGCTCGGCGAGCCTGCCATGATCTTCGAGATCACGGTCGTCTGATTGGTGGCGTTGAGGCCATTCGCGATCAGGTTCGGCAGGCCGGCCGTCGCGCGATCGCTCGAGTTGTCGAGGTAGTACTGCGTGCACGGCGTGCTGTACGCCGAGCAGTTCGCGGTCACGGTGGTGAACACGGTCCGGCACGATGCCGTGTAGTGCGACGCGCACCCGGAGATATTCGCCGGCGGGATCTCGGTCGCGGCGTCGAACATCGCGGCCTCGCTGTTGAAGCTCGACACCGTCGTCGTGATGTTCGCCGTCGGATACGCGCGGACGTGACCCTTGTTATACGGGAACGTCCACGTCGCGACGTCGGTGTCGCTGTTGACCTTCGGCACCGCCGGCGCCGGGACGATCGATTCGAACGTGCCTTGCACGATCGCGGCCGTGTTGTTGATCGTGGCGAGCACGGGCGTGCCGCGCGACACCTCGGTGTTCGTCGGCGTCACCGTCACCTGCTGGTTGCCGAGCTGCAGCAGCGTCTGCAGCACGGCGAGGTTGCCGCCGATATACGAAGTCTGGTCGTGGCCGGCGAGGTAGTGAATGCCGCCCTTGGACGTGTTGCTCTGCTTGAAGCCGTAGATGAGGTAGTCGTAGACGAGCTTGGTGCTCGAGCGTGCCAACGTCGGCGTGGGCGCCACGCCGGCCGCGCCGGTCTTCGCGTTGTCGGGCCGCGAAAACTCGCTGACGAGCGAGGACACGCCGGCGATGTAGCTCGAGCTCTGGGAGGCGTTCGGCAGGTAGCTGTTCACGCGGCCGTACGGGGCGTGCCACATGTAATCAGCCATCTGCGAATACGGATCGCCTGGATATCCGAAGTACGCGCACTCCGAGGTCGTGCTGGCGTCGGGATCGTTGCAGTTATGGAGGTTGCCGCTGTCCGTAAGCTCGTTCGAGTCGCGCGTGATACCGAACAGCGAGCCGCCGGTTGTCAGGAACGGCGTCGTTTGCTCGTTGTATGCCGAGGCGCCGGCATACGCGCCTTCGATCGACTCGATCGACGCGCACTCGGCCATGAAGCCAGAGGTCTGGCTGTCGAGCCACGTATACAGATCGCTGATTGCAGTGGTCTCGTCGCCGGTGGGTGGAGAAAATGAACTGGCGTACGAGTCCCAGTGCGGCGCCCACACGGCGGCGTAGTAGGGATTGCCGTTCGCGTCGACGTTGGTCTCGAGGTTGTTCTTGAGGTCGGCGAAATCGAAGTAGTCGTAGATCTGGCCCGGGGTCGCGCCGTGCGGGCAGATGGCGGAGTTCCCGGCGTTGTAGCCGCCGACCGGGCAACCCTGCGCGCCGTTGAAGTCGAGGCCCGCGTTGGTCAGGTACTGCTCCAGGATGCCGGTGGTGACGTTGCTGGTGATCTTCTTCGTGGGGTCGCCCGTTTTTAGCGCGTTGAAGTACGACAGCAGCGCGAGGCGCGGCGGGGTGTTCTGGAGCTGGCGGTTGTCGTCGAGCGAGGCCGGAACCGTGACGGTGTGGTTTGCACGGAAGACGCGGACCAGGTGGTGCTGCGTCGGCGCGTGGGGGGGGGACGGATTGACGCCGTTCAATCCGTACTCCGAGCCGCTGCACACGGTCGACGGCTGCCCGTAGTTCGAACCGGTCTGGACCGGAAACGATCCCGTACACCCCGTAGTCCCGCAGCGGAACGGCGAGAAGTCGATGTTGTTGCCGTACGGATCCTTCGCGATGAACGTCGCGCCCGCCGACGAGCACTTCTTGCCGTCCGCGGCCGAGCACTTGCCGGCGAGCAGCCACGTGAACAGCTGCGCGTCGCTGGCCTGGATCACGAACGGGCCGCCGAGGAAGCCGATGTTGTTGACGGTGGTGCCCGGGTGCGTGACCGTGCGGTTGGAGTATCCCGGATGGACATCGGCATCCGACGACGTGTTGAACGTCGAGAACTTGCAGGCGTTGCTGTTCGATGGCGTCGGCGCGGCGGTGCAGCCGATGTCCTTCGCGCTGTTGTAGCCCTGCGTGTTGTCGATCTGTGTCGCGGGCGCGGCGAGCGCGTTCTGCAAGCGGAAGTCGCAGCCGTCGTTCCACTTGGGGTCGGTCGTGTACGGCGCCGTGTGGGGCGACGGTGGCGTGTCGAGGTTGGTCGGGACGCAGCGGTTCGGCGAGAACTTCTCCGAGTTGTACGCGTAGTGCACGGTGATCGGCGAGTAACCGTTCGCGGCGAGCCACGTGTTCGCGCGCAGGACGTCGTAGACGAGGCCGAACGTGGAGACCGCACCGCATTCGTCCTGATATGCGCTGCCCGTCGGAATGATCAGCGCGCCGGGATCGAGCGTCATCGTCGTGCCGCCGCCCGGGCGTGTCGGCTGCGGCTGCGGCGCTGGAGTCGGCTGCGGCTGCGGCTCGGGCATCTCGTGCTTGGCCACGCGATCGAGGACGCTCTCGTGCTCGCACGCAGTCAGCGCGGTCGCGATGAGGAACAGCTTGTGGAGATACCTCGTCATGGGGACCCTCGCCGTTTCAGAATAACAATCTCGTCGTCGGCCCGTCGTCGAGTTTCTCGGCGTGGGAGCGGCACCGACATCTGCGTCAGTTCGTGTTGTTGTTCCCGTCGCAGCCGCCGGCTTGCGAGCTGTAGCAATTGCCTCCGCCGGTGAACGACACCAGCTGCATGACCTGCTGCGGCGTATCCGGGTACTTGATGCAGGTCGAGACGATCCAGACCTTCTGGTTGGCGTCGGTGCTCGGATCGTTATTCACGCCGCTGGGCTCGTCGTCGTCGTCGAGCAGCGTGATCTGGAAGTCATCCGATCCGTCGTTGTCGAGGTCGTGGCTGAACGCGGTATCGCCCAGCCAGGTCGGCTGGGTGGTGCCTTGCGCGGTGAAGTAGCCAGGCGCGCCCCAGACCGTGTAGCTGCTCGCGACGGTCTGGTACGCGGCGATCGCACCGGCCTCTGCGCAATACGTGGCCGACAACCCGTTGCGCGTGAGGCGTGTCGAGCGCATCGACTGCATCTGCATCGACGCGAGCACGATGCCGCCCGCGATCAAGGAGGAGATCACCACCAAGGTCACGAGCATGGCGCTGCCGCGCTCGCGCTGGCGGGCCGGACGTCGCGTCATCGTGCACCTCCCGGCGGCCCGGATCGCGTGTTGCGGATCTCGATCGTCGATGTCAGCGTGCGACGGCGATAGGCATCGAACCCACCGATCGGGCGATTTTCGGCGGCCTTGCGCTGGAACGCCGCCGCCGCCGCGGTGCCGATCAGCGCCTGCGGCGCCTTCGCGGTGAGCGTGATGCGCACGGCGCGAACCGGCCCGGCGAGCGCGCCGGGCGTCGCGAGCGAGTACGCCCACTCGGTCGGGTCGATCGTACCGTTGTTGTCGACGTCGATGCCGAGCGCGATCTGCATGTCCTCGATGTTCTCCGCCAGTGGCTCCGCATTGAGGCCGCGACCGTCGGGATCCATCATCAACGTCGGAATGATGCCGCCGTACGGGTTCGCGTAGCTCGTCGTGTCGATGTAGAAGTGCGCGCGGTACGCGCGGATCACGAGCGAGCCGTCTGCATAGCCGGTTCCCGACGGATCCGAGATCGCGCCGCTCGCGCAGTTGGGCGCGACCAGGGTCACCGGTGTCCCGGCCGTGCTGGGTCCGGTGTTCACCCAGGTCGGAGAGACTTGCACGATCGTCCCTTGAGAATTGTTGGAATCGACGACGAGCAGGTAGTCACCAGGCAAGATCCCGGCCGAGTTCATCACGCCGAACGTCGTGTCGACCGACGGCTTGTACGGATTGTACGGCGGTTGCTGGTGGATCCGGGTCACGACCGCGCCCGACGCGTAGGTCACGTAGAGCTCGTCCGGCGCGTTGGTGTTGTCCACCGTCCAGATCGCACCGAACTGGCAGGTCTGGGTGTCCTGCACGGTCAGCACGAGCGGCTTTTGAGCCGATACCGGCGGTGGTGGCGCCGACGTGCTCGGTGCGCCGCTCGGTGCATTGCACGGCAAGCTGTCGCACGCCGTCCCCGTGACACCGCTGACCCACGCACCGGTGGGAATCCCGGGAACCGCGCTGCGCACCGCGTCGCTCAAGAAATCCATCGGCGCGCGCACGGACATCTCGGTCTCGACGGCCTGGCGCTGCTCGCGATAGCCGTTGGTCAAGCTGACGGCGATCGACAGCGCACCCGCGATCGCGAACGAGAACAGCACGAGCGAGATCATCAGCTCGATGAGCGTGAACCCGCGAGACGCGCGCATCAGTTGAGCCCCCGCCGGGACAGGTGCGTCACCGTCTTCAGCACACCGTCCTCGGTCCAACCCACGGTCACGTTGTAGTCGATCCACGACGCGGCGTTGGTCACCGACCAGTTGCGCGTGAAGAACCCGTTGCCGGGCGCGCCGCCGGGCTCGTCGAGCGTCGCGTCCTGACCCGTGGTCGGCGTGACGACCGTGCGGATCTGCTCCATCTTGTCCTCGGCCAGCACGGCCGCTTCGGTCGTGTGGCGCGAGTAGCCCGACGAGCGGGTCTCGACGCGGTACAGCCCGACCATGCCGGCGGCGCCGATCGAGGTGAGGATCACCGCGATCATCACCTCGACCAGCGTGAAGCCGCGATCACCACCCCGGGCGTGCATACGACCCTCCCGTGACCTTGTAGACGGCGACCCGGTACTGGTTCGTCGCGTAGTCGTCGGAGATGAAGAGCGTCCCGCCGGTCGAGCTGCCGTCGGGTCGGATGTCGATCACCGCATCGAGCGTCGTGTTCTTGGCCGACGGGCCGTTGTTGCCGGGCGTGGTCTGGCCGTAGACGCTCGTCGACACGTCCCACACCGAGACGCCGCTCGGGATGGTCTGGCTCTGCACGAACGACCAGCAGTTCGGCGGGCACGCTCCGGCCGGGGTCGCCATGCCGAGACCCGACCACTGCCAGATCGTGAGCGTCGACGGCTGGATCTGGACGCGTTGATAGCGCTGCGTCGAGATCGCCCGCGCGCGCGCGATCGCGACCGTCGCGTTCGCCTGATCTGCCACGTTCTTGCCGTTCGCGCCGTAGGTGCGCGCCGACAGCTGCATCGCCAGCGTCACGAGGATCGCGATGATCGCCACGACGACCATCAGCTCGACGATGGTGAACCCGCGAGCGGACGGCGCCTGCCTCAATTGCCCTCGTTCACGCCGACGATCGCCGAGTCGAACGTGGAGAAGTAGTAGACGCTGTTGACGGTGGAATTGCCGTCCATGTCGCAGACCGCGTCGATGATGTACCAGTTCGATGCCGGCGCCTGGGCGGGCAGCGCCACCGCCGGCGTGAGCGAGGCAAGCTCCGCTGGCAGCGTCGGCGGCCACGCCGTCGGATCGCCGGTCGTGATGTTGTACGAGCAGTAGACCAGCGGCGTCGGAACGGCGACGCGCAGCTGGTACCAGGGCTGGCCCGACTGGATGCACGGCGTCGTGTCGGCCGAGCCCGTCGAGCTCGGCGCCGCCGGGCACAGCCCCGTCGAGTAGCTGGCACCGAGGGCCCCCGTCGGGACCCAGGCGTTGTTCTCCGCCATGTACTGCTCTTCTTTGTTCGCGATCTCCGTGAACATCGTCGAGACCTCGGAGCGCGCCTTCTTCTGCGACGACTCCTTCATCCACGCCGGCACCGCGATCCCCGCCAGAATTGCGAGCACGGCGACCACGACCATGAGCTCGATGAGCGTGAACCCAGCTTGTCGCCGCACCTGGCCATCGTACCATCGCCGGGCTCGAACTCTCAGTAGCCTTCGTTGTTCGATTGGTAGGCCGAGTTGAGGCTGCTCGAGAAGTACGTGCTCGTTTGAGCGCCGCCGGTCATGTCGCAGGTCGCGACGATCCAGTACCAGCTGACCGCCGGATTGCTGCTGTTCGCGATCGTGAACGGAGCCGGCGGCGACGGCGCGACGCCTGCGGCACCGGTCACGATCTCGTACGTGCAGTACAGCGTGCTGGTCGGGAGCGACACGCGCATCTGGTACCAGGGCTGACCCGCAGCGATGCAGCTCGACGCGTCCTGGCCGGACGTGCTCGTGGTCGACGGGCAGGTCGGCGCGCTCATGTACGAGCCGAACTCGACCTTGTACTGCTCCTCGCGGTACATGAGCTCGGCGAACACCGCGGCGACCTCGGACTTCGCCTTCGACTTGCGGCTCTCCTTGGCCCAGCTCGGCACGACGAGCATCGCGAGCACGCCGATGATCACGACGGCGATCATCAGCTCGAGGAGCGTGAAGCCTTGTTGCGAGGACCGGCGCGACGACATGCTCCACAGTTAACATCACCCGCCGTCCTCGTCGGGTAAACGGTTGGGTGTCGATCGGTTAACGCGCCTTTTGCGGGTTTCCGTCGACGTCGAGCTCGACGAGCCCACCGGCTCCCACATCGCCGCGCTTCGATAAGTCGGCGAGCGCGTCGCGCAAGGTGCCGGGTTTCCCGTCTTTCTCGAAGCCTTTGACCACGGCGTCGCCGTCGCCGACGACGAGAAAGACGGCCTTGTCGCTGCTCAGGTTCTTCTTCGCGGCCGCCTTGACCTCGGCTTCGGTTATCTTGCCGACCTTGTCGGCGTAGCTGTCGTAGTAGTCGAGTGGGAGCCCGTAGTACACGAGCATACGGTAGCGACCGAGCGCGGCCTGGGCGGTCGCGAACAGCGCCGGCAGCGCGAGCTTCGCGTTGGTCTTCTCGCGCTCGAGCTCGTCGGTGGTGACCGGCTTGCTGCCGTCGTGGAGATCCTTGAGCTCGGCCGCCATCGCGAGCAGGCTCTGATACGTCGCGTCGGTCTGCACCTGCGCGGTCGCGGCGAGCGTGCCGAACTGCTTCGGCGAGTACTGGAAGCCGCCGCGCGCACCATACGCCGCGCCCATGTCCTCGCGCAGCTTCATGTTGAGCCGGCTCGTGAAGCTGCCGCCGAACACGGCGCCGACGATCGACGTCGCGAAGTAGTCGGGCGCGGTGCGCGTCGGCCCGAAGTGCATCGCCGTGACGTTCGACTGCGCGGCCTTCGGCACGTGGATGAAGAAGATGCGGCCCGCCATCGGCTTGGGTGCGGCCAGCTTCGGCTCGGGCGGCGGCGTGCCGCCCCACGCGGCGAGCGGCGACTTCGCGAACGCGTCGCGCAGCTGGGCCTCGGTGAGATCGCCGACGACGAACAGCCGGGCGTGCTTGGGCTGGATCCAAGCCTCGAGCTGGTGCTTGCAGTCGTCGAGCGTGATCGCGCCGAGCGATTGCTCGGTCGTGACCGCGCCGAGCGGATGGCCCGGGCCGTACAGGATCGCGTTCGCGACGCGGCCCGGGATCATCGCGGGGTTGCCGCGCGCTTGCTTCACGCTCTCGATGCGGCGCTTGATCATGCGATCGAAGTCGCTCGCGCGCAGGCCGGGCTCGCGCAGCGTGTCGGCGAACAGCGCGAACGTCTCGTCGAGGTGCTTGGTCAGCGTCGACAGCGTCACGCCCTGCGTGTCCTCGGTCGCGTACGCGTTGATGTTCGACGCGATGTCGGCGAGCGCCTCCGAGTACGCGATCTTGTCGAGCTTCTGCGTGCCTTCGGTCAGCATCGCCATGCACACGCCGGCGAGGCCTTCCTTGCCTTTCGGATCGGTGATCGAGCCGCCGTCGAAGTTGAGATCCATCGACACGATCGGCAGCGCGTGCTGCTCGACGAGGTAGACGTCGATGCCGCCGTGCAGCGCGAGCTTCGCGACCTTCGGCAGCTTGAACGGATGCGGTGCACCGGCTTCCGGCCGGTGCTTGCGGAATTCCTCGTCGGGAAACGCGAGCTCCTGCGGCTGCGCGGTCTGGGTGGTGGGCCGCTCGGTCATCGGTTTCTCCGGTTTCGGTGGCTCGGGTTGCAGCTCGGCGCCGGTCGGCGGCGGCGCCGGCACGGTCACGGCGGGTGGATTGCCGCCGCACGCGGCGGCGAGCGCGATCGCGAGTGCGCGCTTCACTGGGCACCTCCATCGCGATCGTGGTGCGGCACGACGGGGCCATGGCCGCGCTCGCGCGGGCGACCACCCTCCTCGGGCGCCGGCTTCGTGATCACCGTGATCGCGTGATCGACCGTCAAGAACTTCGCGACCGTCGCGCGGATCTTGTCCGCGCTCGCCTTGCGAAACCGATCGAGGTCCCACGTGATGCGGTCGGGATCGCCGAGGTAGTGGTTGTAGCCCTGCAGGATGTTCGCGCGCGTGTTCAAGTTCTCGAGGCTGCGGATCACGCGCGCCTCGCGCTGGGCCGCGACGCGCGCGATCTCGCGCGCGTCGAGCGGTTCCTTGCCGATCCGGTCGACCTCGGCGAGCACGATCTTCTCGACCTCGGCGAGGTCGGCCTTGCCGCGCAGGGTCACCGTGATCTCGAAGATGCCGGAGAACGTGCTGCCGTCCTGGCCGACGCGGACGCTCTGCGCGAGCTGCTTGTCGTAGACGAGCTGCTTGTAGAGCCGGCCGGTGCCTTCTTCGCCGAGCGCGCGCGCCGCGATGTCGAGCTCGGCGTCGCCGTCGGCGTAGAGCGCGGGCGAGTGCCACGCGAACGTGACCTCGCGCAGGCGCGCGAACGGATCCTCGACCTCGATCGTCTTCGCGGCGATGACCGGCGCCGGGATCGCGACGACCTCGGGCTTCTTGCTCGCCGGGAACGACCCGAACCATTTCGCGATCACCTGCTTCGCGGCCGCCGGATCGAAGTCGCCGGCGAGCGTGATCGTCGCGTTGGCCGGCACGTACCAGGTCTTGAAGAAGCGCTTGACGTCGTCGACGCTGGCGCGCTCGAGATCCTCGTGCAGGCCGATCGTCTCGTGGCGATACGGATGACCTTCGGGATACAGCGCCTCGTACATCGCGAACCGCGCCTTCGAGTACGGGCGGTTGTCGTAGCTCTGCCGGCGCTCGTTGCGCACGACGTCGATCTGGTTGTCCATCTGCTTCTTGTCGAGCCCGTCGAGCAGGTGGCCCATGCGCTCGCTCTCGAGCCACAGCGCGGTCTCGAGCTGGTTCGCCGGCACGACCTCGAAGTAGTTCGTGCGATCGCTGTTCGTCGTGCCGTTGATGTTGTCGGCGCCGGCCGAGCGCAGCACCGGGAAATGCTGATCGGCACCGGTGTTCTTCGTGCCCTGGAACATCATGTGCTCGAACAGGTGCGCGAACCCGCTCTTGCCCGGCACCTCGTAGCCCGAGCCGACGTGGTACCAGACGTTGACGGCGACGAGCGGCAGGGCCGGGTCGGGCGCGAGGATCACCTCGAGCCCGTTCGGCAGCGTGTACTTCTCGAACGCGATCTTCGGATCGCCGTCGGCGTGGGCGGTGGGCGCGAGCACGGCGGTGGCCGCGAGCGCGAGCAGCAAGCGATTCATGCGCCGGAAACTACCCTACAGCTCGAGCGGCTGCACGCCGAGGACGACGTGGTCCTTCGATACGGCATCCAGCCACAGCAGGAGCCGCCGGGTCTCGGCCGGCGACACGTCGATCTCGATGATCCGGCGGATCGGGTTGCCCGCGAGCGTCCGCGCGATGTCCTGCTCGGCGGTCGCCCACGCCGACGCGAGCGGCGTCGACCGCACCGGCAGACCTTCGACCTCGACCGACACGCCCATCACGAACTTCGCGAACGCCTGGTTCGCGGCCACGATCTGGCCGCCCGGCGTGAGCAGCGCGAGCGGCAGCCGGCAACCGTCGAACGCGACGCGCGCGAGCTCGTCGCGGCGGTTGTCGTGCTTCTCGATCACGACGCGGCGCGCCTGCTGCTGCTGGCCGCGCCGCCGGCCGATGCCCATCATGTCCATCACGGTGCGCAGCTCGTAGATGAACGCGGCCATGTCCTTGTGGCGCTCGGCCGGGCGCTTCGCGAGCGCGTGCAGGACGAGGTTCTCGAGCGCGGGATCGAGCCCGCCTTCGATCAGCGTCGACGGCGGACGCGGTTTCTCGTCGAGGTGGCCGGCGAGGATCTTCTGCACTGGGCCGTCCCACGGCACCTGGCCGCAGAGCAGCTCGTACAGGAGGATGCCGACGCCGTAGACGTCGCTCGCCGGCGACGCCGGCTCGCCGCGGATGCGCTCGGGCGCGACGTAGTGCGGCGTGCCCGACAGCGACGTCGACACACGCGCCGCGACGAGCGGGCGCGCGAGCCCGAAGTCGAGCAGCTTCGCGACCATCTTCGTGCGCTTGCCGTCGCCTTCTTCTTCTGCGATCAGGATGTTCTCGGTCTTGATGTCGCAGTGGACGACGTTCTGCTTGTGGATGTAGTGCAGCGCCTCGGCGACCTGCAGCACGATCTCGCACGCCTTCTTCACGCCGAGCCGTTTCTCGCGGAACAGGATGCGATGGAGGGCCTCGCCGGGGACGAACTCCATGACCATGTACATCCCGACCTTCTCGTCCTCGCCGAAGTCGACGACCGAGGTGATGTTCGGATGCGACATCGCCGACGCGAAGCGCGCCTCGCGATAGAACAGCTCGCGCGCCTCGTCGGTCTCCGCGACCTGGTTCGAGATGATCTTGAGCGCGAACCGCCGCGACAGGTGGATGTGGTTGACCTCGTAGACCTTGCCCATCCCGCCCTGGCCGACGCGCCTGACGATCTGATAGCGCCCGCCGATCAGCGACGAGTGCTGCGCGGTCGTGACGCGCTTCTCGGCGCTGCGCGGCGGCGGACCGGGCGTGTACGGGATGTTGCGCGGCGGCCGGGTCTGCTCCTTGTCGCGGCGCGGGCGATCGGGCGCGGTCGGCCGGCCGGCCCTCGTCGGCTCTTGCCGCGCGACCGCGAAGCGCGCGCCCGAGAGCGAGTCGCGATTCGGCGCGAGCGCGCGCAGATCGACGCGCACCTCGCTCGCGTCGTCGCCGGCGTGAACTTCGGGCAAGCGCGGGATGTCTTCGTGCGGCGGCGCCGGCAGCGGCAACGCGGGCGCGCGGCGAGATGGGGGGCGCTGATCCGCCACGATGAAGTGATCTTACACCGTTGACGGCGCTCGCAGGCGCGGGTGAGCATGCGCCCCATGACGAACAAATTCTGGATGGTGAGCACGTTCCTTTGTGGTGGGCTTCTTGTCGCGACGGTCGCGTCGAACCGCGTCTCGAAGGCGCAGGCCGACGAGGGCGACCAGCCGGTCGCGATGGACTCGTGCGACGATCAGGGCCACATGGAAGCCGCGCTCGAGCACCTGCGCGTCGCACGCCACGAGCTGCACGAGGCCGGGCACAACAAGGGCGAGCATCGCCGCATCGCGATGGATCGCACGCAGGAAGCGATCAACCAGGTGAAGAAGGGCTGCCACTTCGCCGACGATCACCGCGACATCGAGTAGGTCGATTTTCGTTGAGCCTGCCGCCAGCTGGTGTATCAACGCCCGCTGTCATGAAGGTCCCGGCGGGTTTGCTGTTGATCGTTGCCGGTTGCGCGCTGGGTGACACCGCGGCGACCGGCGAGCAGGAGTCGGGCGTCACGCAGTACGTCTCGATTGTGGATTTCTCCGGCATCGACCAGGGTGCCTGGTATGACGGCGCCTCGCGTCTGAACCAGGCGTTCTCGTCGAGCGCGGAGTTTCCGGGCATCACACCGCTGACGTTCAGCTGCGCGGTGTCGAGCAAGCGCGGCGACGTCCACGAGTGCGCGTGGACGTTCGCGAGTGCGCGTCACGCGGTCGATGCTGCCACCGCCGCGCTCGCGTTCGACGCCGCGACCTACCAGTGTCGCGTCCATCCCAGGACGACGGCGAAGAAGCTGCTCGCGTTCCTCGGCGGCGAAGCCGATCCGCTGCACGACGCGCTACCCGGTGGCCCGGCGCTCGCCGACGGCCTCGCCGATTGCTTCGTGAATCCGATCGGCGCGACGCCGCTGCCGGCGCCGTCGAGCGGCACGACGTACATCGCCTCCGACGCCTATTACACGGCCGCGGCGTACGTCGCGCGTTACGCGTCGGCGCTGGCCGCGTTGAAGTCCGCGTTCGACTACATCTGCGGCGATACGTTCTGCAGCAGCGACTACGGCGACCTCCAGTCGCTCGACTTCACGTGCGCGATCACGAAGTCGAGCGGCAACGTGAAAACCTGCGGGTGGGCGTTCGCCGGCAGCTTCGCGGGCGCCGCCCCTGACGGCTCGGTCGCCGAGACCTCGAAGACGTTCGTGTGCCCGGTCGCCATGACAGGCACGCTGTCGCAACTGCTCGACTCGGTGCTCGCGCCCGGCACCAGCGACGACGCGGTCCAGCGCCCGCTGCCCGGCGAGACGACGAGCGCCTACGACGCCCTCGGCGGTTGCCTGCCGTAGCGTAGACTGGGCTCGTGCAGTCCCTGTGGGCGAGCGCGAGCTACGAGCCGCATCTGCTGTCGCTGCCGTTCGCGTTCGCGCCGGCGGCGATGTCGATCGTGATCGCATACGCGATCGTGATGCGCGGCGCGACCGCGCTGCGCGGCTGGATGCTGCTGCACTTCGCATCGTTGTTGCCGTACGCGATCGCGATGACGCTGTCGCCGTCGCTGAGCTCGCCGGCGGCGGCCGAGGCGGCGTTTCGACTCGCGGCCGCGTTCATCCCGATGGCGGCGGCCGCGGGCGCCGGCTTCCAGCTGTGGCTGCTCGGCGCCGACCGGCGCGCGCGGCTCGCGGCGGCGGTCGGCGTCGTGCTCGCAGCGGCGTGGATCGTGCCGGCCGCGGTCAGCGATGCGTCGGTGATCGGCGTGCGCCGCATCGGCGACTTCTGGTTCGCCGATGCCGGGCCGCTCGCGTGGCTCGAGCTGGTCACGACGTTCGTGATCTCGCTGCCCGGGTTTGTCGCGCTGTCGTTCGCGGCGGTGCGCCGGCCGCCGTCACAGGAGCGCCGCCAGCTCCGGCTCGTGCTCGCCGCAAACCTCGTCACGTACTCGGGCCTGTTCGACGTCGCGCTCGCGTACGGCATCGGCGTGTTCCCGCTCGGCTGGCTGCTCTCGGGGATCGGCAGCCTGCTGGTCGTGCGCGCGCTCGTCGTCGAGGATCTCCTGCGCGCCCGCGCGTTCGACACGACCGCGCCTCGCCTGGTGCTCCATCTCGCGGCCGGCGTCGTGCTCGGCTGGTACGTGCTGACGATGATCGGCGACAACACGTGGTGGGGCGCCGCGGTCGCGCTGGTCGCGGCGTTCGCCGGCGTGCGCGTGACGATCGCCGCGATCGGGCTCGTCAACCGCGGCGCGCGCAGCGAAGGCACGCTCGATCGCCTGCTCGGCCAGCTGGTCGCGCGCTCGCGCGGCGCGCGCGGCGAGCCCGATGTCGCGCAGCTCGCGATCGAGGTCATCCAGCTCGGCGTCGGCGTGCGCGTCGACGTGCTGCTCGCCGCGGCCGAGGACTGGGGCTGGACCACCGCGACCGGCGCGCGCGTCGCCGACGAGCTCGCGCCCGATCCGCTGCTCGTCGGCTGGCTCGCGGAACAGCGCGGCGCGAAGTTCGTCGACGAGCTCGCGTACGTCCCGGACGACGTGCGCGGCCTGCTCGCGCGCGTGTTCGAGCAGCATCCCGTGCGCGCGATCGTGCCGGTCGCCACGCGTGACGACCTGCTCGCGCTCGTGCTCGTGCCCGACACCGCGCGCAAGCTGCGCGCAGTAGGTGGAGCAGCCGCGGCGCCGACGCGCCTGCGCGGCAGGAGCTTCGCGTTCCTCGAGCGCGCGGCCGAGCGGTTCGGGGAAGCGCTGGTTCACGTCCGGCTCGCCAAGCGCGCGGCCGAGCGCGCGGCGCTCGCACGCGAGGTCGAGCTCGCGGCCGCGGTGCAGCAACAGCTGCTCCCCGGTAAAGGCCCGCACGTGCACGGCGAGGTCACCGTCGTCGGCTCGTGGCTGCCGGCAACGCGCTGCGCCGGCGACTTCTGGAGCGTGCACGCGCTCGGACACGGGCGCGTGCTCGTCGTGATCGGCGACGTCACCGGCCACGGCGTCGCGTCTGCGACCGTGACGGCCGCGGCGTCCGCGGCCTGCGACGTCGTCGTGCGCCGCGACGGCGCCGAGCTCGACCTCGGCCGGCTCGCGCTCGCGCTCGACGGCGCGGTGCGACGCGTCGGCGGCGGTGACCTGGCGATGACGTGCTTCGCCGCGATCCTCGATCCCGAGGCGCGCGAGATCCGCTTCGTGTCGTGCGGTCATACGACGCCGTACCTGTGCCGCATCAGCCTGACCGCGACGGGCGGCGTCGAGCTCCAGGCCCTGGTGGGGCGCGGCAACCCCCTGGGCGCCGGTTCGGCGACCGCTCCGAAAGTCTCGGCGAAGCCACTGCGAGCGGGAGATCTCGTCGTTTGGTATACCGATGGTGTGATCGACGCGCAGGATCCTGGTGGCGAGCCGTTCGGCGACCGCCGCCTGCAACGGATGCTGAGGCGGCTCGAGCAGGCGCACCTCGCGCCCATACAAGTGCACGCGACGGTGCACGCGGCGGTGTCGGCGCATCGCGCCGGCCGCGCGCGCCACGACGACGAGACGCTCGTCGTCGCGCAATGGCGCCCTCCCGCCGCGGCGTCGACCGAGGTCGCCGGTCAGAAGACCGGCGGCCTCGAGTCTTCTGTGACACGGGGCGAGGTCGCCGGTCAGAAGACCGGCGGCCTCGAGTCTTCTGTGACACGGGGCGAGGTCGCCGGTCAGAAGACCGGCGGCCTCGAGTCTTCTGTGACACCGGGCGAACCCGCGAAGGAAGCCGCGCGATGAAGCTGCGCGTCCTCAGCTACAACATCCACAAGTGCATCGGCGGCGTCGACCGCCGCTACGATCCGGCACGCGTCGCCGACGTGATCTGCAACCTCGATCCGGATGTCCTGCTGCTGCAGGAGGTCGACGCCGGCGTGCCGCGCTCGAACGGCGACCGCCAGGTCGACGTGCTCGGCGAGCTGTGCGGGATGCGCTACCGCTCGTGGTACCCGAACGTCGACGTGCGCGGCGGCGGCCAGTACGGCAACGCGATCCTGAGCCGCTATCCGCTGATCGAGAGCACGAACATCGACCTGTCGATCCGCTTCAAGAAGCCGCGCAGCGTGCTGCACGGCGTCGTGCGCGTTCGCCACGACGACATCGATCGCACCGTGCACGTCTACAACATGCATCTCGGGCTCGCGGGGTTCGAGCGCCGCATCCAGCTGCGCAGGTTCGTCGACTCGCACCCGTTCGCGTCGCTACATCACGACACGCCGGTCGTCGTCGGCGGCGATCTCAACGACGTGTACGGTCGCCTCGGCGACCTGCTCCATCCGGTCGGTTTTCGCGGCATCGAGCGCAGGCCGCTGACGTTCCCGGCGTGGGGCCCGGTGCGCGCGCTCGACGCGATCTTCGTGCGCGGCGCCGTCGACTTCGTGAAGCTCGCGCGCTGCGAGAGCGAGCTCGCGCGCCGCGCGAGCGATCACCGCCCGCTGCTCGCCGAGGTCCGGCTCCATCCGGTCAAACACGAGCCGCACGATCGCCATGCGGCGCATCGGCACACCCACTGATGCCCGGTGCGATGCCCGAGATCGGCTCCGCTGCGAATCGCTACGAGATCCTCGCGAAGCTGGCCGAGGGCGGCATGGCCGAGATCTTTCTCGCGCGCGGCGCCACCGCCGGCGGCATCGAGCGCTACGTCGTGCTCAAGCGAATCCTGCGCGAGCGCGCGCACGACGTCGCGCTGGTGCGCATGTTCCTCGACGAGGCGCGCCTCGCGGCGCAACTCCAGCATCCGAACATCGCCCAGGTCTACGACGTCGGCCAGCTCGGCGAGTCGTACTTCTTCACGATGGAGTACGTGCACGGCGAGACCGTCCGTGCGCTGATCAAGCGCTCGATCGCGACCGGCTCCGCGACGCCGGTAGCGTGCGTGCTCGCGGTCGCGGCGGGGGCAGCCGCCGGCCTGCACCACGCGCACGAGCGTAAGGGCCCGAGCGGCCAGCTCGGCATCGTCCACCGCGACGTTTCGCCGTCGAACTTGATGGTCACGTACGAGGGCCACATCAAGGTCGTCGACTTCGGCGTCGCCAAGGCGGCGAACCGCGCATCGCAGACCCACTCCGGCACGGTGAAGGGCAAGATCGCGTACCTCTCGCCCGAGCAGTGCGAGAACCGCGAAGTCGACCGGCGCACGGATCTGTTCGCGCTCGGGATCGTGTTGTGGGAGCTGATCGTCGGCGACTACCTGTACCACCGTGACAGCGACTTCCTCGCGATGACGGCGATCGTCAACGAACCGCCGCCGCCGCCCTCGACGCTGCGCGCCGACATCCCGCCCGAGCTCGATGCGTTCGTGATGCGCCTGCTCGCCAAGGATCCCCGCGCGCGCTACCAGACCGCGAGCGAGGTCGTGGCGGCCGTGGAGGCGATCGCGGCGCGCGCGGCGATCGCGATCACGCCGAGCGTGGTCGCGCGGTTCATGCTCGCGACGTTCGGCGAACGTACCGAGCCGTGGGTCGAGATGAACCCGCGCAAGACGCTGACCGTCAACAGCGCGCCGATCCCCGAAGGTCTGATCTCGGTCCATTCGCCGGTCGATGACGAGCTGCGCCGCGTTCCGACGTTGCCGCCAAGCGAGCTCGACGTCGACGAGCTCAAGGCCACGCTCGTGATGACCACGCCGGCCCCGGCGCGCCCGACGTTGCCGACGATGGCGGCCCGTCCCAGCGCGCTCCCGTCGGCCTCGACCTCCGATGACCTCGCGGCGGTTCGCCGATCCTTCCCACGCGTGTTCGCCCTGCTCGGCGTGCTCGCGTTTGCGGTCGGGGTCGCGCTCGTCGTCGTGTTCGCGAACCGGAAAGCGCCGATCGCGGCACCGCCGCCCGCTCGCGATGCGAGCATCGCGACGAGCATGCCACCCGCCCCCGCGATCGATGCCGGCTCGCCCGACGCGGCGTACGCCGATGCTGGCGCCCCGGCCGACGCGAGTATCGCGCCCGATGATGCGGCGATCGATGCCGGGCTCGCGCGGCCCGCCGTGCACGTCGTCCCCAAGCACGTGCCTCGACACCCGAGCGCCGACGCCGCCGTCGACGAGTGCGCGTCGGATCCGATGGCCTGTCAGCAGTGACGGTCAGAAGTGCGCGGCCGGTGACGATCGAGACGGCGACATGAGGTTGGTGCCCTGTACCATGATGTAGCCTGCCCCACCGCCGCCGCCGCCGCCCGAATTCGGGGCGCCACCGCTACCGCCGGCGCCGGCGGCCCTGCCGTCGTGTGCGCCGTTGCCCCCGCCGCCGACTACCGACGGGCCACCCGTGCAGCAGCTGGTCGAACCGTCGGGATCGGCCCCGTTGCTGCCCGGCGCCGACGAGCCGCCCGCGCCACCGCCGCCGCCATCCGCGAACAGGTTCGCACCGGTGCAATCGACCGTCGGTGCGATCAATACGATCATGCCGCCCGTGCCGCCACCTGCACCACCGGCGTTGGGGAAGCCACCCATCCCTCCTACGCCCGACGCGTCGATGCCGCTGTGGATCGTGATCGACGCGCCCGCGGTCAGATACACGACGCCACCGCCGGCACCGGACGGGGGCGCGGCGATGCTCCCGATCAGCTGGCCCGGGCAGCCGCCGTGAAGCGTCACCGGGGCGATGGCCGGGCCGGGTAGCCCACCGAGCGCCGCACCGTCATCGCCACCGTAGCCTCCGATCGTACCGAACGAGCCGCCGGCGCCGCCGGCGCTGCCCGCACCGCTGCCGGCGGTTCCGAACGAGTCGCAGTCCTTGGCGTTCGCTCCGGGCCCGATGCTCCCTCCGGTGTGGCTCGCCACGTCGATGGGGCCAGTGGCGGTGATCGACTCGGTCGCGGCGATCACGAGCGGACGCGAACCGGTCACCGAGAGCGGGATGCCGTCCATGGCAACCACGATCTGAGCTCCGAACACGAAGCACGACGCAGGCTGTCCGCGCTCGACCCACCCCGGTGGTTGCTGCGAAGCGCACGACACGTTCGTGTCGGTGTCGAACACGCCGGCGCTGCCGAGCAGGAAGACGTTCGGCGGCACGCTCGCGGGCGGGCACACCGAAAACCCGCCTGCACCCAGGCAGCCAGGAGGTGCATCGACCAGATCTGCGTCGGTCGCATCGCCCATGCTCGCGTCGCTCGATAGCTCGTGAAGCCCGAGCAGCTGGCGGCAGCCGAAGGCGCTGCCCAGCACCGAGCACACGAACGCGAGACGGCGCACCACACCAGCGTAAGCGTTTCGCGACGCGGATACCAGGTGGTCATTGCGATCAGCGTGAAGGGCGAGGACGCGGTAGTCTCATGGGGATGAGGCTCGTGGCCGTGACGTTCGTCGCGATCGCCTCGCTGTCGGTGGCGCACGCCGGTCCCGATCCCGAGGACGCCGCGCACGCCAAGAAGCTGTTCGAAGAGGGGCGCGTCCTCGCGAAGGCGGGAAAGCTCGCCGAGGCGTGCGATCGGTTCGAACAGAGCTTCGCGCTCGATCGCGAGACCGGTACCGAGGTGAACCTCGCCGACTGCCTCGAGAAGCTGGGCCAGGCCGCGCGCGCGAAGGATCTGTTCGAGGACGCCGCGACCGAGTCGCTGCGCGCGGGCAACACCGTGCGTGCCAAGTTCGCGCGCGACCGCGCCGACGCGATCGCGAAGCAGCTGCCGCAGGCGACCGAGCCGCCCCCACCGCAGCAGCCGCAGCCGCCGCAGCCGCAGCAGCCGCAGCAGCCGCCGCAGCCGCAGCAGCCGCCGCAGCAGCAACCGCAGCCGCAGCAGCCGCAGCAGCCCGTGGTGCGCGCCACGGTCGAGCCCGCAACGCATCGCACGCGCACCCGGTTGGCAGAGGTCCTCGCGATCTCCGGCGGCGTACTCGGCCTGACGTCGCTCGGCGTCGGCTCGTACGCGAAGCTCGAGTACGACGACGCCTCCTCCAAGCACGACGTGTCGCGTGCGAACTCGCAGCTCGCCGTCGCCGATGCCGCCAGCTGGATCGGCCTCGCGGCCGGCGTGACGCTCGCCACCGCGGCGATCGTCTACTACACGTCGCCGCGCGCGAGCGTCGTCGTCGCGCCGAGCGCGAGCGCCAGCACGGCGGGCCTGTCGCTGGTCGGCCGCTTCTGAGATCGCCAGCGCTAGCGCTCGCGCGACACGACCTGACGCAGCTGCCAGGCCTGCACGTGCGAGCGATGACGCGTCATGCGTTGCTCCTGCGCGCTGCCGTGACTGAGCAGGGCGGCGACCGTGAACAGCCCGAGCACGAAGCAGCACAGTCCGGGCGCGCCGGGCAAGGCATCGAGGCCTTCGATCGGAAAGCGCAGCTGGATCACGCCGCCGTGAATTGCCATCGTCTGGGACAGCAGGCCCGCGACCTCGGCGAACCACACGACGAAGATCGCGGCGGCGCTCGCCGCGACCGCGCGTACGAGAAAGCGCCGGTGCGCGCGCGGATGAAACGCGAGGCGCATCACCGTCACCGCGCCGAGCCCGGGCGCGAACAAGAACGGCGTGAACATGCGTGCGAACACGGCGATCGTGAGGATGTTGAGCGCGATCACCGCGAGATCGAGCGTGCGACTCGGCCGCCTGCACGCGATCTCGCACAACACCGCGCTCGCCGACGCGATCGTTCCGAGCAGCACGACGTAGAACCCGCCGTGCGCGTAGATCACGACGAGGAGCAGCGCGAGCGCGAGGTAGCCGGCATGGATGTACGCGCTGAGCCGCGCATAGCGGTTGGCGGCTTCGCGGTCGAGCGCCACGAGCTCGTCGTCGACCTCGCGCGGCGTGGTCGGTGGGGGCGAGCTCATCAACCGGCCGATCACCTCGGCCGCGTCGTGCCGCGTCGGATCGAGCGCGAGCGCGCGACCGGCCTCGCGCATCGCGGTGCGCCGGCTGTACTCGTCGTCGCCGATCGCGAGCGCCGCGCGCGCGGCCGCCACGTGATCGTCCGCGATGCGCCCGCGCAGCGTCAGGTCGCGATCGCCTTCGAGGTAGCGCTGCACGGCCTCGCCGAGCTCGCGTGCCGAGCCGATGCGATCGTCGCGCACGATCGCGGTCGCGCGCGTGCACAGGTCGTCGAGCTCGGGCGGAACATCGTCGGCAGTCGTCGACGGCCGCGCATCGACCGGGCGCAGCGCGCTGCGCAGGCCGGCTTCGCCGCGCGGATGCAGCTGGCGCTCGGCGAGAATCTCGAACAACACGCAACCGAGCGAGTAGACGTCGGCGCGGCCATCGATGTCGCGCCGGCCCAGCACTTGCTCGGGCGGCATGTAGCCCGGCGTGCCGACGACCGAGCCCGCCGCGGTGACATCGGCAAATGCGAGGTCGTCGCTGCCGGTCGGCTGCCACGCGTCGTCGTCGACGACGCGCGCGACGCCCCAGTCGAGCACGTACACTTCGCCGAAGTCGCCGAGCAGCACGTTCGACGGCTTGATATCGCGGTGGACGACTCCGTGCGTGTGAGCGAACTCGATCGCGAGGCAGACATCGACGAACGCGCGCAGCAGGCGCTGACGCGGGAATCGCGCGCGCAGTACGTGATCGCGCAGGACCTCGGCGAGCGTGTGCCCCGACAGCTTCTTCATCGCGAAGAACGGGCGGCCATCGTCGTCGTGATCGAGCTCGTACACGGGTGGGATCGCGGGATGGTCGAGCCGGCCCTGGATGCGAGCCTCGCGCAGGAAGCGCGCGAGCGATGCCGGATCGCGCTTCTCGGCGTGCAGGCGCTTGATCGCGATCTCGCGGCCGATGTGAGCGTCGTGCGCCGCGAGCACTTCGCCCATGCCGCCGCGTCCGAGCGGCTTGCCGAGCAGGTAGCGCTCGCCCGGTTCGATCGGAGCCGACGCCCGCCGCCTCCGCGACGCATGGGGGCCGACCACGTCGGTCGGCGCGCGCGAGTCGGGCTCGAGGTAGCGAACGGTCGCGGGTTCCATGTCACCGGCGCGTAACTGCAACGGGCGCGCCGTGCGCGATTCGCGCAAGCCGAGGCGGTTAGCCGGTGATCGCGTCGCCGTGACGAGGCCGCATGACGACAGCAGTCGCCGCCGTCGAGGAAACGAACCTCAGCCGGATCCCGGATGGGCTGTGAAGCCGCCGCCGGTCAGGTCCGGATCGGCTTGTACTTGATGCGATGCGGCTGGTCGGCGTCGGCGCCGAGCCGGCGCTTGCGGTCGGCCTCGTAGTCCTGGAAGTTGCCCTCGAACCACTCGACGTGGCTGTCGCCCTCGAACGCGAGGATGTGGGTCGCGATGCGATCGAGGAACCAGCGGTCGTGGCTGATCACGACCGCGCAGCCCGGGAACTTCTCGAGGCCGTCTTCGAGCGCGCGCAGCGTGTCGACGTCGAGGTCGTTCGACGGCTCGTCGAGGAGCAGCACGTTGCCGGCGCGCTTGATCATCTTCGCGAGGTGCACGCGGTTGCGCTCGCCACCCGACAGGATGCCGACGCGCTTCTGCTGGTCCTGGCCCTTGAAGTTGAAGCTCGACACGTACGCGCGCGAATTCATCGTCCGCACGTTCGGCGGCTCGCCGAGCGAGAGCGTCTCGGCGCCCTCCGCGATCTCGTCGTAGAGCGTCTTCTGATCGTCGAGCGCGTCGCGCGACTGATCGACGTAGCCGAGCTTGACGGTCTCGCCGATCTTGATCGTGCCCTTGTCGGGCTTCTCGACGCCCATGATCATGCGGAACAGCGTGGTCTTGCCGGCGCCGTTCGGGCCGATCACGCCGACGATGCCGCCGCGCGGCAGCTTGAACGTCAGGTTGTCGATCAGCAGGCGATCGCCGAACGACTTCGAAACGCCCTCGAAGCTGACGACATCGCTGCCGAGGCGCGGGCCGGGCGGCACGACGATCTCGAGCCCCTCGGCGCGCGCTTCCTTCTGCGCCTCGGCGACCATCTCGTCGTAGCGCGCGAGGCGCGCCTTGCTCTTGGCCTGCCGCGCCTTCGGCGAGCTGCGCACCCACTCGAGCTCGCGCGCGAGCATCTTCTGGCGCGCGTCGCCCTGGCGCTCTTCGTCCTTGAGCCGCTTCGCCTTGAGCTCGAGCCAGCCCGAGTAGTTGCCCTCGAACGGGTGGCCTTCGCCGCGGTCGAGCTCGAGGATCCACTTCGCGACGTTGTCGAGGAAGTAGCGATCGTGCGTGATCGCGACGACGGTGCCCTTGAAGTCTTCGAGCGTGCGCTCGAGCCACGCGACGCTCTCGGCGTCGAGGTGGTTGGTCGGCTCGTCGAGCAGGAGCATGTCGGGCTTGGACAGCAAGAGGCGGCACAGCGCGACGCGGCGCTTCTCGCCGCCCGAGATCTTCGTGACGTCGGCGTCGCCGGGCGGGCAGCGCAGCGCGTCCATCGCCATGTCGACGGTGTGGTCGAGCTCCCACGCGTTCGCGGCTTCGATCGCATCTTGCAAGCGGCTCTGCTCCTCGAGCAGCTTGTCCATCTGCTCGGGCGACAGGTCCTCGCCGAGCTTCATCGAGACCTCCTCGAACCGCTGGAGCAGCTTGCGGGTGTCCGCGACGCCCTCCTCGACGTTCTCCTTGACCGTCTTTTTCGGATCGAGCTGCGGCTCCTGCGCGAGGTAACCGACGCGCAGGCCGGGTGCCGGCCACGCCTCGCCGAGGAATTCCTTGTCGACGCCGGCCATGATCTTGAGCAGCGTCGACTTGCCCGCGCCGTTGTTGCCGAGCACGCCGATCTTCGCGCCCGGATAGAACGACAGCCAGATGCCCTTCAAGATCTCCCGCTTGGGCGGGACTATCTTGCGCAGGTCCTTCATCACGTACGTGTACTGAGCGGTCATGGCCGCCGGGTTATACCCGACGGAGCGGTCACCGTCAGCCCGCGAGCGGCGGGATGACCTGTGTTCCGACCTGCACCTCGTACGCGCCGCCGGCCTGCAAGGTCGCGATCACCGGCTCGACGCGCTGGTGCGTCGCCCACGCCGTCACGCTCCGCCCCTGCGTGCCCGCTCGATCGCCGCCGAACGCCGCGATGACGATGCGGTCGCTGTCGACACCGAGCGCGACGAGCTGCTTCTGGACCGCCTTCGCCCGCAGCATCGACAGGTTTACCGCGGTGGCGCTGTCGCGCACGTCGCCGGCGTGGCCATCGAGCACGATCAGCCCGCCCGGGTTCGCGCGCGCCCAGCCCGCGACCATGCCGATCTTGTCGTTCGCCACTCCTCCGACGGGCAGGCTCGCCACGCCGGACGGAAAGTAGATCTCGCACAGCTCGCCGACCCGCGGGTGCTGCGACAGCTCGCCCGGCTGCGCTTCCGCGCGGATCGCCAGGAGCACGAGCGCGAGCAGGACTAACTTCAGCATGAGAACCTCGTAGGTAGCGAGCAGCAACGCCCGTGCCGCGCAGCTCCTAGCCTTTCGGTCAGCCCTTTACTTCGCGCACGGCGTGCGCACTTTGTACGCATGCTGAAGTCCTGGCGACTGGGAACGCTCCTCGGGTTCCCCGTCGAGATCAACGTAACTTTCCTGCTACTGCTGGCGGTCGTGCTGCTGGCGTTCGGCGGCATGGTCGGCGTCGTGCTCGTCCTGCTCGCGTTCGCTTCGATCCTGCTGCACGAGCTCGGCCACGCGCTCGTCGCGCGCCAGCTCGGCGTCGCGGTTTCGGGTATCGAGCTCGGCTTCTTCGGCGGCGCGGCCAAGATGACGCGCCTGCCGCGCACCGCGAACGACGAGCTCGCGATTGCAGCCGCCGGTCCGATCGTCTCGCTCGCGCTCGGCGGCATCGGCCTCGGGCTCGCCGCCGCGACCCACGTTTCGCTGTTCGCGTGGCTCGGCTGGACGAACCTCATCCTCGCCGGGTTCAACCTGATCCCGGCGCTGCCGATGGACGGCGGCCGCATGCTGCGCGCGCTGCTCACGCGCAAGCTCGACTTCGTCGTCGCGACCGACGTCGCGGTCACGATCGCGCGCGTCACCGCCGGGGTGTTCCTGTTCGGTGGCCTCGCATTCGGCCTGTACCAGCTCGCGCTACTCGCCCCGTTCCTGTGGCTGATGGCGGGCCGCGAGCAGGTGCTCGCGCGGATGATGGCGCAGCAATACGCGTACACGCGCGACGGCTACGTCCAGCGCACGCCGCGCTACTCCCGTCATATCCTGTAGCCGCGCTTGCCGAGCAGGAGCTTCGCCGCGAACTTGAACGCGGCGGGCTCCGGCACGTGAAACGCGAACGTATCGGCGAGTCGATCGATGACGTTGAAGCAGAACGCGACGGCGAGCGCGTCGCGGATCTGACCGGCGGTGACGCCGGCGGCGAGCAGCGCGCGCATGTCGTCGGCGCTGACCGCGTGGGTCTGCGTCAGCTTGCGAAGCATGCGCAGCGTCGCGCGCAGCGGCTCGGCGATCGGCGCGGTCTCGAAGTCGGCGAGTACCGCCGCGACCCGCGCTTCGTCGCCACCGTAGGCCTTCGCCGCGACCGCGGCGTGGGCCTTCGTTCAAAACTCGCACTCGTTGGTCTTCGACACGAACGACGCCATCAGCTCGCGGTCGCCGACCGACCACGCCGCCGGCCCGCGCATGGCCTCCTGGAACACCTCGTTCATCGGCGTGCCGAAGAAGTCGCCGCGATAAAGCAACAGCTTGATCACGTCGGGCGGCGGCCGCCGCGACACCGCGCGGATGAACGCGAGCATCGCCTTGTGCTTGAGCTTGTGACCGTGGTCGAGGACGGCGAGCCGCATCTACTTCGCCTCGGCTTCGGCGAGCGCGGCGAGCGCGGCGTCGAGCTGGCGCTGCGCCTGGCCGATCGCGGCGCACACGACGAGCTCGAAGATCTGGTCTTCGGACAGACCGCTCGCCTTCGCGGCGGCGATGTCGTCGTCGGTCACGCGATACGCGTGCTGTGCGACCTTCGCGAGGAGCGGCGGCGCGGGGGCATCGAACGCGGCGCGGCGCTGCTCCCGCGACGCGTGGCCGTCGCCTTCGAGGACGCGGGCGATCGCGGCGCGACGATGAGGCTCGATGTCCGACATTGCGCGAACTATATCAGTCACTTGCGAAATAGATGCGAGGCAGCGGCAGCGGCGTCGTGATCCCGTAGCTTCAGCGCACCGAGCTCGCGCGCGCCGACGCCACCTGCGCCTCGCGCGCCGCGGCGATCGCCGCCTCGACCATCCGATCTTGCTCGGCCGCGCTCTGCCAGCGCGCCTGCACCTCGGGCGACAGCGTGTCGATCGGATCGAAGTACAAGAAGAAGCCGGGCTTCACGCTCGGCGCGCAGAACACCGAGATCCCGGTCTCGCGATCGTAGTGCTCGAAGCTGTGCGCGACGCGCTTGCCGCCGCCGCCCGGCGCATCGACGACGAACGTCGGGGTGTGGAAGCCGGCCGTCGTGCCGCGCACCGCCTTCTCGATGTCGAGCGCGGTCTGCAGCGTCGTGCGCAGATCCTCGACGCCCTTCACGAGGTCGTGGACGTAGACGTAATACGGGTGGACCTGGCAGTGGCCGAGCCGCTTGACGAGCAGCTGCATCGTCGCGACCGAGTCGTTGACGCGGCGCTGCAGCACGCTCTGGTTGCGCGTGATGATGCCGCGCTCGAACACGCCGTCGAGCGCGCGCTTGGTGATCGCCGTGATCTCGTTCGGATGGTTGAAGTGAGTGTGAAGGACGACTTCCTTGTGCAGCTTGCGGCCGCGCTCGACCACCGCGGTCAGCGCGTCGAGCCACTCGGTGTCGGTGATGAGCTTCATCGGCATCACCGCCGGGCCCTTGGTCGCGAACCGGATGCGCCGGATGTTCGGCATCTCGAGCAGGCGGTTGCCGATCAGCGTGATCTGCCGCGCCTTGAGCTGGTACGAGTCGCCGCCCGACACCACGATGTCCTCGAGCTCGGGTCGCTCGGAGATGTAGCGGAACGCGCGTTCCCAGCGCTCCTCGGTCGCCTTGAGCGAGACCTTGTCGACGAAGTCGGTGTCGACGCCGACCGCGTAGCTGCGCGTGCAGAACCGGCAGTACACCGGGCAGGTGTCGAGCACGAGGAACAGCGCCTTGTCGGGGTAGCGGTGCGTCAATCCCGGCACCGGCGCGTCGGCCTGCTCGTGCAGCGAGTCGAGCGTGAGCTTGGGGTGATCGGGCAGGAGGCGCGACGCGACCGGCACGAACTGGCGGCGCAGCGGATCGTTGTACGGATCGCCCCACTCGATCAGCGACAGCAAGTACGGCGACACGCGGATCGACATCGGCGCGCGGTGAAAGCCCTCGACGACGTCGTCGTAGAACGCCTGCGGCACGAGATCCTGGACCGCCGCGAGCAGCTTCTGCGGGTTCGTGATCGAGTTCTTCGCCTGCCACGTATGATCGAGGAACGTCGCCTCGTCGATGTTGCGATAGGCCGGGATGCGCTGCCAGAACGGGCCGTCGAGCAGCTGGCGGTGGTGCAGCGTCGCGGGATCGACGTGCGGCTTGAGGTGCTTGACCGCTTCGTCGGAGGACGGGCGCTCGCCGATGGTCTTCAGGGTGTCCATGGAATCCTCGCGACGATCAGCGTGTAGCACGCCGCATGCTCAGTCGGGAAGCAGCCTTCGGTGGGCCTGGAAGTACTGCATCATCATCGGCGCGAACACCGGCTGGTCGAGCGACGGGATGTGGGTGCCGCCCTGGATCGACCACAGGTCGACCGCCGTGCCCGGCGGGCAGTCGTCGTAGGACTCCGTCGTGGTCTCGGCGCCCGGGATGCCCTGGTCGAGGTCGACGTTCGCGCCGGCGGTCGTCGTGGTGGCGCAGCCGTCGTGGCCCGCCCACTGCATCACGCTCGCCGCCGCGTTCGGCACGTAGGGGACCTCGGTGTCGGCGGTGCCGTGCATGTGCAGCACGGCGACCGGCAGCGTCGGGTTGCACGTCGACGGGTCCGACGCCGCCGCGCCCGCGAGCACGATGATGTTCGTGACCGTGTCGGCGTGGTCGCACGCCATGCGGTACGCCATGTAGCCGCCGTTCGAGTGGCCGATCACGAGCATGGCGCCGGGATCGACCGCCGGCCAGGCCGCCTCGATGTCGTCGATCAGGCCGCCGAGATAGCCCGAGTCGTCGGGATTCGCGTGGTCGAAGTCGCAGCACGCCGGATCGGCGTTCCAGTACTCGTTGCCCGTGCTGTCGGTCAGGCCGTCGGGCGCGATCACGAACCCGAGGTTTGCCGGCGCGATCATGTTCATGCCGAAGTACGCCTCCTGCACGAACCCGCTCGCGCCGTAGCCGTGCAGCACCATCACGAGCGGATACTGCCTGCCGGTATCGACCTTGCCGCCGTCGAGCTCGGCCGGCACCTGAAGCGTCGCCGGGCGATCGCCGCCGAACACCGTCGGCGGCAGTGCCTTCGGCGACGAGCTGCTGCACGCGGCGAGCACCAAGGCGAAGCGCCACACGAGCCGAGTCTACACGCTACACTGGGGAGTGACGCCGCTGCGACCACCCGTCAGGACGGCACCGACGCGACAGGTCGTCGCGGCGGCGCTGACCTTGCTCGTGCTCGGCGCGGTCGGGGCGGTCAAGGCCGGGCTCGCCGGCGGCGATTTCATGTTCGATCTCGAGCAGGCGCAGCCGCCGCTCGCGACCGTCGCGCCGGCCGTGGTCGAGTCGCACACGCCGCGGCTCGCGCGCCGCGTGTTCCTCGTCATCGTCGATGGCCTGCGCCTCGACAAGAGCTACGATCTGCCGTTCCTCGACGAGCTGCGCCGGCGCGGCGTCGACACCGAGGCGCAGTCGCATTACCCGACGTGGTCGCGGCCGAACTACGTCACGATCCTGACCGGCGTGCCGCCGTCGGCGAGCGGCGTGCGCACGAACCATCACACGACGCCGGTCGCGCTCGATTCGCTGATGGATCGCGTGAACGCGGCGGGCCTGCACGCCGCGACCGCGACCGACTACGACGTGCTGCCGCGGCTGTTCTTGCGGCAGCGCGCGAACACCAGCGCGGCGCTCGACGACGGCGAGGTCGAGCCCGGCGAGACGCCGCTCGCGCTGCCCGCGGTACGCGCGCCCGACGCCGATCTGGTCTCGCCGTTCTCGGACGCGCGCTACGCGCCGTGGCCGGGCGGCTTTTCGGAGGCCGGCGCCGCGCTCGCCGACGGCAGCGC
>Ga0335083_10000640_pt1 | contig 51583 bp, 37 predicted proteins | sample Lox_Sample_42_FD_206716 | JGI IMG/M metagenome (GOLD analysis project Ga0335083, IMG submission 206716) | Soil microbial communities from Loxahatchee National Wildlife Refuge, Florida, United States - Lox_Sample_4.2 | ecosystem: Environmental > Terrestrial > Soil > Wetlands | place: USA...
GTAGGGCTCGGTACGGTACCCGCCCGTTGCGAACACCGAGTACGCGCGCGCCATCTGCAGCGGCGTGGCCGCGCCCGACCCCAGCGCCATAGTGAGATAGGGTGGATGACGGTCGGCGTCGAAGCCGAAGCGCGTGATGTAGTCCTGCGCGTACTGCGGACCGATCGCCTGGAGCACTCTGATGGAGACCATGTTCTTCGATTTGGCGAGAGCCGTGCGCAGACTCATCGGGCCCTCATACCGGCCGTCGTAGTTCTTCGGCTCCCAGACCTGGCCGCCCGTGAGCGCGGCGTCGACCACGACGGGGGCGTCGTTGATCACCGTGGCCGGCGTGAACCCCTTCTCCAGGGCTGCGGAGTAGATGAACGGCTTGAAGCCGGATCCCGGTTGCCGCCAGGCCTGCGTGACGTGGTTGAACTGGTTCCGGTTGAAATCGAACCCGCCGACGAGCGAGCGCACGGCGCCGTCCTGCGGATTCACCGAAATGAACGCCCCTTCGGCGTCCGGAAGCTGGACGATCTGCCAGTTTCCCTTGTCGTCCTTCTGGATGCGGATGACGGCGCCCGGACGGATTCTCTTCGCAACCGGTGTGCGCGCATCCAGCATGCGCTCGGCGAACTGGAGACCCTCGCCGGTTATCGTGACGGTCTCGCCGCCGCGCCGGTATGCGGTGACTTTCTTCGGCGCCGCCTCGATCACGAGCGCCGCGAGCAGGTTGTCGCTGTCTGGGTAGTCCTGCAGCGCCTCTTCGTAGTCCTCCTCGCCTGCGTCCTTGATGTCCACGAAACCTTCAGGGCCCCGGTACCCGTGCCTGCGGTCGTACTCGAGCAGACCCTGGCGAAGCGCCGCATAGGCGACCTCCTGGTCGGCGCGCCTGAGCGTCGTGTACACGCGGAATCCCCTCGAATACACGTCGTCGGGATACCGCTCGTAGAGGACCTGGCGCACCATCTCGGCGACGTACTCGGCGTGAATCTCGTACTCGGTCGCAGCCTCGCGCTTGACCGTGAGGGGCATGGCTTGCGCTTCCTCGTACTGCGCGTCGTTGAGCACGGCGAGATCGCGCATGCGCTTGAGCACATAGAGCTGGCGCTGCTTGGCGCGCTTCGGATTGATCACCGGGTTGAACGATGACGGAGCCTTCGGCAATCCGGCAAGCATCGCAATCTCGGCGGGGTTCAGCTGGGACAGGGTCTTGCCGAAGTAGACCTGCGCCGCCGCGCCGAACCCGTACGCCCGCTGGCCGAGGTATATCTGGTTGATGTAGATCTCGAGGATCTGGTCCTTCGTGAGGCTGTTTTCGATCTTGAAGGCGAGCAGAGCCTCGTAGAGCTTTCGCGTGAGCGTCTTTTCCCTGGAAAGGAAGAAGTTCCTCGCGACCTGCATCGTGATGGTCGAGGCTCCTTGCGTTTTGCCGCCCGTCAGCAGATTGGAGTACGCTGCACGCAGCACGCCGTGGTAGTCGACTCCCGTGTGCTGATAGAAGCGCTCGTCTTCGGCGGCGAGAATCGCCTGCTTCATCAGGTCGGGAACCTCGTCGATGCTGACGACCGAGCGGCGCTCCTCGCCGAACTCGCCGATCAGCACGCCGTCCGCGGTATAGACGCGCAGCGGGATCTTGGGCTGGTATTCGGTGAGCGCTTCTATCGACGGCAGGTTGGGGTAAGCGACCAGGACGACGAAGCCGGCGAGCGCGAGGCCCGCTACGCCCAGCCCGGCGAGCGCCAACACCGGGAAGGCAAACCGTCGAAGCTGCATTCAGGGAAGTCCCAGAAAAGGATGTTCATTATAGGCAGTAGAGCGATGAAGCCGCAGGAGGTTCACCCTAAGCCGTTAATATCTAGCGAAATATTTGCTTTACACGGTGGGGGGTTGTTGCTAGCATTTAACGTAAATTATACTAATCGGCCCTAAACGGCCATACCTGAAGGGGAAATCCAGGTTGGAACTGAACCTTAACTGGGACATTTTCAAGCCGAAAGCGCCTCCGCTTTTCGGCATGGATATCTCATCGTCCTCGGTGAAGCTGGTCGAGCTCGCCGACGCCGGAAAGGGCAGCCCGCGGGTCGAGCGCTACGCGATCGAGGCGCTGCCCAAGGACGCGGTGCTCGACGGGAATATCACCAACCTCGATGCGGTGGTCGACGCGGTCCAGCGCGGCTGGAAGCGCATGGGGACCCGGACGAAGAACGTCGCCCTGGCTCTGCCGACCGCGGCGGTAATCACCAAGAAGATCATCGTGCCCGCGGGATTGCGGGAGGAGGAAATGGAAGTCCAGGTCGAAACGGAGGCCAACCAGTACATCCCGTTCGCGCTCGAGGAGGTCAATCTCGACTTCCAGGTGCTCGGTCCCGCGACGTCGGGTCCGGAGGAGGTCGAGGTGCTCCTCGCCGCCTCGCGCAAGGAGAAAGTCGAGGACCGCGTCGCGGTTGCGGAGGCCTCGGGCCTCAAGGCTATCGTCATGGACGTCGAGTCCTACGCCATCCAGTCCTCGTTCGAGCTGATCCAGAAGCAGTTCCCCGAGCAGGGCAAGGACCAGAACATCTTCCTCGTCGACTTGGGCGCCAACGTCATGAATATCACGGTCCTGCGCAACGATCAGACCGTGTACACCCGCGAGCAAGCGTTCGGCGGGAGCCAGCTCACCCAGGACATCATGCGCGTCTACGGCATGAGCCAGGAGGAGGCCGAGGCCGCCAAGCGCTCGGGCGGGCTGCCGGAGAACTACGAGTCCGAGGTGCTGCGGCCCTTCATGGAGAACGCTGCGCTGGAATTGCAGCGCGCCATGCAGTTCTTCTTCACTTCGACGCAATACACGTCGGTCGAGCACGTCCTGCTCACCGGGGGCTCCGCGGTAATCCCGGGGCTCGACGAGATGGTGCAGAGCCGGACCCAGATCAGCACCATGGTCGCCAACCCGTTCGCGAGCATGGCCATCTCTCCGCGCGTGCCTCTCAAGAAGCTGGTCGCCGACGCGCCCTCGCTTATGGTGGCGTGCGGCCTCGCCATGCGGAGATTCGATCCGTGATGCGCATCAACCTGCTCCCCTGGCGCGAGGCGCGCCGCAAGGCGCAGCGCCAGCATTTGGGCGTGCTCGGGGGAATGGTAGCCGTGCTGGGACTGCTCATCGTCGGAGCGGTGCACCTGGCCATCGCCGGATATATAGCCGAGCAGAGCAGCCGGAACGAATACCTCAAGAGGGAAAACGTTCGCCTCGACAAGGAAATCGAGGAGATCAAGAAGCTCAAGACGGAGATAGCCGCCCTGCTCGCGCGCAAGCAGATTATCGAGCGGCTGCAGGCCGATCGCGCCCAGGCCGTCTATCTGCTGCAGGAGCTGGTGCAGCAGGTTCCGGACGGCGTGTACCTCAAGTCGATAAAACAGACAGGTCTCAAGGTTAACCTCACTGGCTATTCGCAATCCAACGCGCGCGTGTCGACGCTGATGCGCAATTTCTCGGGTTCCCCCTACCTCGAGAACCCGGAGCTGGTCGAGATCAAGTCGGCGACCGTCAGCAACAAGCGCGTTTCCGAATTCAACATGAACGTCAGCCTGAAGCGCCTGGGGGGCGAAGAAGTGAGCAAGGCTGGCAAGGCTGCGCCCAAGGCGCCGGCTGCCAAGGGCTGACGCAATGAAAAAATTCCTCGATCAGTTCAGGAATCTCAACCCCCGGGATCCGGGCGCCTGGCCGCCCCTTCCCAAGGCGATGCTGCTGCTCGGGTTGCTGGTCGGCATCGTGGCCCTGGGCTATTTCCTGGACTGGCAGGAGGAGATGGACTCCCTTGACGCAGGTCGTCAGCAGGAGGCGAAGCTCAAGGACGAATACGTAGCGAAGATGCAGCAGGCGATCAACCTCGACCTCTACCGCCAGCAGTTGCGCGAGATCGACAGCTCCTTCGGAGCGCTGCTTAGGCAGCTTCCCAACCGCTCGCAGATGGACGCGCTGCTGGTGGACATCAACCAGGCGGGTCTCGGCCGCGGCCTGCAGTTCGACCTGTTCAAGCCGGCGCCCCAGGAGACGAAGCGCGAGTTCTACGCCGAGCTGCCGGTCACGCTGAAACTCAACGGCAGCTATCACGACATGGGTCAGTTCGCGAGCGATATCGGCCAGCTCTCGCGCATCGTTACCCTGAACGACATCAGCCTCACCGGGGGCGGCAAGGACGGCAACCTCGTGATGGACGTGGTCGCCAAGACTTTCCGTTACCTGGACGAGGAAGAGGTCGCGGCGCAGAACCGGGCCGCGAAGGGCGTCAAGGCGGGCAAGAGATGAAAGGCCTCATCGCCGTTGCGCTTGCGCTCCTCCTCGCCGCCTGCACCGGGGAGGAATTCGGCGACCTGAAAGCCGAGCTGAAGGAGAAGACGAAGGACATGCGCGGCAGAATCGAGCCCCTGCCGGTCGTCAAGCCGTACGAGCCCGTGCCATACAAGGCGTTCGATCAGCCCGACCCGTTCAGCACCGCCAAGATCGAGCTCGTCACGAAATCGGCCGGAACTAGCGGCGGAGGCGGGCTCAAGCCCGACCTGAATCGGCCGAAGGAGCCGCTCGAGGCGTATCCCCTCGAGTCGCTGAAGATGGTCGGTGTCCTGCAGCAGAAGAAGGCGAGCTTCGCGCTGGTCAAGGCAGATACGGGCCTGTACCGGGTCGGCGTGGGCAACTACATGGGGCAGAACTTTGGCCTGATCACGGCAATCACCGACAGTCAGATCCAGCTGCGTGAGCTCATCCAGGACGCTGTCGGTGACTGGTCCGAGCGCCAAAGCACCCTGCAGCTCCAGGAAGTCGGAGGGAGGTAGATGATGAAGGACGTGCTTTTGCGCAGATTCATTCAGGCGGTGGTCTGTCCGCTCGCTCTGCTCGCGGGGGCGCCGGCCGCCAAGGCGCAGCAGAACAGCATCGAGAACTTCGGTGTAACCCAGTCGGGCGGCCAGATCATCGTCCGCGTCACCATGAAGAATCCCGTGACGGCCACGCCGGGCAGCTTCACCGTCGCGAACCCGGCCCGGATCGCGTTCGACTTCGCCGACACGACCAACGGTTTGGGGCGGAACAGCCAGGACATCGGCGAGGCCGCTCTGCGCTCGATGAACCTCGTGCAGGTGGGCGACCGTACCCGCCTCGTGCTCAACCTGCGCAATATGGTTCCCTTCGATTCTAAGATTGACGGCAACAGCTTCTTGATCACGCTGGCGGCAGCCGGGCCCGCCCGGGCGGGCGCTGCCCCGGCCGCGGCGAGCTTCGCAGAGGGCCGCTCGGACCTCCAGCACTCGCTGCAGGACGTCAACTTCCGCAGGGGACGCGGCGGCGAAGGGCGCATCGTAGTCGAGCTGTCTGATACCTCGACGGGCGTCGACATACGCCAGCAGGGTCAAACCGTGATCGTAGATTTTCTCAAGACCAGCATTCCCGACGTTCTGCGCAAGCGCTATGACGTGGTGGACTTCGCCACGCCCGTGCAGTCCTTCAGCGTCTTCCCGCAGGGCGACAACGTGCGCATGGTGGTCGAGCCGAAGGGTCTGTGGGAGCACAACGCCTACCAGACCGACACCCAGTTCGTGCTCGAGGTCAAGCCGATTCAATACGACCCGAACAAGCTCGTGCAGGGATCGCGCAGCGGCTATACGGGCGAGAAGTTGTCGCTCAACTTCCAGAACGTCGAAGTGCGCAGCGTACTGAATGTGATCGCCGATTTCACGGACCTGAACATCATAACCAGCGACAGCGTGACCGGAAACCTCACGCTGCGGCTGAAGGACGTTCCCTGGGACCAGGCGCTGGACATCATCCTCCAAACCCGCGGTTTGGACATGCGTAAGAACGGCAACGTGATCTGGATTGCTCCGCGCGACGAACTCGCGACGAAGGAGAAGCTTGCGCTGGAATCGACGGCCCAAATCTCGGAGCTGGAGCAGCTCCGTACCGAGACTTTTCAGCTCAATTACGGAAAGGCCGATCTCTTCGCCAGGATGCTTGTCGATCCGCTCCAGCGCATCTTGACCAAGCGAGGTTCGGCTTCGTTCGACCTTCGGACGAACCAGGTTTTCGTACAGGACGTCACGTCTCGACTCGAGGAAGTGCGCAGGCTTGTGGCCCAGGTCGATATACCGGTGCAGCAGGTACTGATCGAGGCGCGGATCGTCGAGGCGAACGATACCTTCGCGAAGAATCTGGGCGTGCGCCTCGGCAACGTCGCGCTGCCGCTCGCCCAGAGCTCGAGCAGCACCGGCCCGAGCCCGATCGGTGTGAACGGCACGAGCGGGATAGCCGTGACGCAGACCGGAACGCTCGAGGACTTCGCCAACCTGTTCCCCGTGGGCGGCGGGAATATCTCGACCAAGACTCCGCAGAACCTGAGCGTCAACCTGCCCGCCGCCCCGGTCGGCAACGCTGCCGCCGCGGGCTCGATCGCGCTGCTGTTTACGAACCGCCTGACGGGGGCGCTCGCGCTCGAGCTCTCGGCGCTGGAGGCCGACGGCAAGGGCAAGATCATCTCCAGCCCGCGCGTCATGACCGCGAACAATATCGAGGCGCTGATCGAGCAGGGCACCGAGCTGCCCTACCAGCAGGCGACGTCGAGCGGCGCGACCTCGGTGGCGTTCCGCAAGGCGAACCTCGCGCTCAAGGTCAAGCCGCAGATCACGCCGGACGGCAACATCATCATGACGTTGGACATCAACAAGGACTCGGTCGGCCAGAGCACGAATGCGGGCTTCGCCATCGACACCAAGCACGTGCAGACGCAGGTGCTGGTGGAGAACGGCGGGACCCTCGTGATCGGCGGGATCTATACCCAGACCTTGCAGACCACGATCACCAAAGTCCCGTTCTTCGGCGACCTGCCGCTGCTGGGATACCTGTTCCGCAACAACTCGCGCTCGGACAACAAGACCGAGCTGCTCGTGTTCATAACACCGCGGATTGTCGAGCAGCGCATCAGCCAGCGCTGACGCTCCGCTGCATCGAATCGAAGGGGCCGGCTGTGCCGGCCCTTTTCGCTTTCCGGGTATGGTGGGTTGCTACAATAATCGCGTGAAGAACAGCCGAAAGCTCTTTCTGGTGGGGATGATGGGGGCGGGGAAGACGACCGTCGGGCGTCAGCTCGCCAAGCGCCTGGGGAAGACTTTCCACGACGCGGATCGCGAGATCGAGACGCGGACCGGCGTGTCGGTCGCCGTGATCTTCGACATCGAAGGCGAGGCCGGATTCCGCAAGCGCGAAGCCGAGGTCATCGAGCAGATGACTGCGCTGGACGACATCGTACTGGCGACCGGGGGCGGCGCGGTACTCGATGCCCGGAACCGCGAGCATCTCAAGAACCGGGGCTTCGTGATCTACCTGCACGCCCTCCCGGCGGTGCTGTGGACGCGCACTCGCACCGACAAGTCGCGGCCGCTGCTCCAGGGAGGGGACCCGCGCGAGCGGCTCGAATCGCTGTACGCGGTCCGCGATCCGCTGTACCGCGATGTCGCCGACCTGGTGGTGGAAACCGGGCGCCAGGGCATCGGCCCCCTGATCACGCATGTGCTGGCGCGAATCGGCGAAGCATGCAAACTCTCAGCGTAGCGCTCGGCGAGCGCTCCTACCCGATTCACGTCGGGACCGGGCTGCTCGGCCGCGCCGATCTTGTCCTCCCGGTCCTTTCGCGAAAGACCGTGGCCGTTGTGAGCAACGTCACCGTCGCTCCACTCTTCATGGACCGCGTCGCGGGCGCGCTCGTCCGCGAAGGCGTAGAAGTCGTGCGGATCGTTCTGCCGGACGGCGAAGACCATAAGGACTGGCGGACGCTCAACTCGGTCTTCGACGTGCTGCTGGAGAAGCGGTGCGGCCGCGACACGACTCTCGTCGCGCTGGGCGGTGGAGTCATCGGAGATCTGGCCGGATTCGCCGCGGCCATCTATCAGCGAGGAGTGAGCTACGTCCAGTTGCCCACCACGCTCCTGTCGCAGGTCGACTCGTCCGTGGGAGGCAAGACCGCGATCAACCATCCGCTCGGCAAGAACATGATCGGCGCCTTTCATCAGCCCCGCCTCGTGCTCGCCGACATGGACGCGCTGAAGACGCTTCCCGAGCGCGAATTGCGCTCTGGAGTCGCCGAAGTCATCAAGCACGGTCTCGTGCGGGACGCCGCGTTCTTCGCTTGGCTCGAATCGAACATCGAGCGGCTGCTCGCCCGCGACGCCGAAGCCCTGGAGCATGCGGTGCTGCGCTCGGTCGAGATCAAGGCGGACATTGTCCACCAGGACGAGCGCGAAAGCGGGCTGCGCAAGGTGCTCAATTTCGGCCACACCTTCGGACACGCGATCGAGACTGGCTCGGGCTACGGTACCTGGCTTCACGGCGAAGCCGTCGCGGCCGGCATGGCCATGGCAGCCGACCTGTCGCGCCAGCTCGGCTATCTCTCTGAAGCGGACACGGGCAGGATCCGGTCGCTGCTACAGCGCGCCGGCCTTCCCGTCGCCTCGAAAGGCATTGCCCCCGAGCGTATGCAGCAGCTCATGAGCGTGGACAAGAAAGTGAAGGAAGGGCGTATCCACTTCGTCGTACTCGAGCGCCTCGGCGCCGCGACGCTGAGGGACGACGTTCCGCGTGCGGCCCTCGACCGGACGCTAGCTCGCTTTGCGGCTTGAGTTACCCGTGGATGGCCGGATGCTGCTTTGCAGCATCCGGCGAACACAGGTATAGTCAAAGACCTGGTTTGCTTTGGGCGCACTTGAGCGCCCGCGGCCTTTTCGTCGAGAACCAACGTGAGTCAGAGCTGCCGCCCCGAGCCTCAGGGCCTGTACCACCCTGCCAACGAGCACGACGCCTGCGGCGTCGGATTTGTCGCCCATATCAAGGGTAAGAAATCCCACGCCATCGTCGAGCAGGGGCTGACGGTTCTGCGCAACCTGACCCATCGGGGCGCCGTCGGCTGGGACCCCAAGCTGTCGGACGGGGCGGGCTGCCTGATCCAGATTCCGGATCGCTTCTTCCGCGAGGAGCTGGCCAGGCAGGGGGTGAAGCTCCCGGTGGCGGGCCAGTACGGCGTGGGCATGGTGTTTCTGCCGCGCGACCCGGCGTCGCGTCTCGCCTGCGAGTACGAGATCGAGCGCGCCATCAAGGACGAGGGGCAGGTGCTGCTTGGCTGGCGCGATGTCCCCGTGGACAACAGCGACCTCGCCGAGCCCGCCAAGCGCCTCGAGCCGGTGATCCGGCAGGTGTTCATCGGGCGCGGCAAGCGCGTGACGGTGACCGACGCCCTCGAGCGCAAGCTCTACATCATCCGCAAGAGCTCGGGCCACGCCATCCAGACCTTGAAGCTCAGGCACGGAAAGGAGTTCTACGTGCCGACGATGTCCGCGCGCACCATCTGCTACAAGGGCATGTTGCTCGCGCACCAGGTCGGCGAATACTACAGGGACCTGCAGGACCCGCGCGTCGAGTCGGCCCTGGCGCTGGTGCACCAGCGGTTCTCCACCAACACCTTCCCGTCGTGGGACCTCGCGCACCCGTTCCGGCTGATCTGCCACAACGGCGAGATCAACACGCTGCGCGGCAACGTCAACTGGATCAGGGCGCGCCAAGGCGCGATCTCGAGCCCGGTGCTCGGCAAGGACCTCGACAAGATCTGGCCCCTCATCTACGACGGCCAGTCGGACTCGGCGTCCTTCGACAACGCGCTCGAGCTCCTCGTGATGGGCGGCTACTCGGTCGCCCACGCCATGATGATGATGATCCCCGAGGCGTGGGAGAACCACACCCTCATGGACCCGGCGCGGCGCGCCTTCTACGAGTATCACGCGGCGATGATGGAGCCCTGGGACGGTCCGGCGTCGATCGCCTTCACCGACGGCCGCCAGATCGGCGCCACGCTCGACCGCAACGGGCTGAGGCCGTCACGGTACATCGTCACCGACGACGACCTGGTGATCATGGGTTCGGAGTGCGGCTGCCTGCCCGTGCCGGAAGAGAAGGTCGTCAAGAAGTGGCGCCTTCAGCCCGGCAAGATGTTCCTCGTCGACCTCGAGAAAGGAAAGATCATCGACGACAAGGAGCTCAAGGAATCGCTCGCGGGCGCGAAGCCGTATCCGGAGTGGATCGAGCGCATCCGCGTCAAGCTCGACGAGGTCGAAACGGAGAAGACGCCGCCGCTGAAGAGCCGGGTAGCGCTGCTCGACCGTCAACAGGCGTTCGCCTACACGCAGGAAGACACCAAGTTCATCATGGTGCCGATGGCGCAGAACGGCGAGGAGCCGGTCGGCTCCATGGGGAACGACTCGCCGCTCGCGGTCCTGTCGAACAAGGACAAGACCCTCTACCATTACTTCAAGCAGCTGTTCGCGCAGGTCACCAACCCGCCGATCGACCCGATCCGGGAGGAGCTGGTCACCTCGCTCGTCTCCTTCATCGGTCCCAAGCCGAATCTGCTTGGTATCGACGAGATGAATCCGCCGCTCCGGCTCGAGGTCTCGCAGCCGGTGCTGGATTTCTTCGAGATGGAGAAGATCCGGCATATCGAGCGCTACACCGGCGGCAAGTTCCGCTCGCACGAGCTGGACATCACCTATCCGATCGCCTGGGGCAAGGAAGCGGTCGAGGCGCGCCTGGCGTCGCTGTGCGCCCAGGCCGAGGACGCGGTGCGCGGCGGCTATTCGATCATCGTCATCTCGGACCGGCTGATCGAGCGCGAGCGCGTGGCCATTCCGGCGCTGCTCGCGGTCTCGGCGATCCACCAGCATCTCGTCACGAAGGGCCTGCGCACCAGCGCGGGCCTGGTAGTCGAGACAGGCTCGGCGCGCGAAGTGCATCATTTTGCGCTGCTCGGCGGATACGGCGCCGAAGCGGTCCACCCGCATCTCGCCATGGAAACGCTGCTCGACCTCGCGGCCAAGGGCCTGCTCGGGCCGGAGATCGACGGCAAGAAGGCGATCAAGAACTTCGTCAAGGCGATCGGCAAGGGGCTGAAGAAAGTGATGTCCAAGATGGGCATCTCGACCTACATGTCGTATACCGGCGCGCAGATCTTCGAGGCCGTTGGCCTGGCTCGCTCGATGGTCGGCAAGTATTTCACCGGGACCACGTCCTCGATCGAAGGCATCGACATGTTCCAGGTCGCCGAGGAAGCGATCCGCATCCACAAGGCCGCGTTCGACGAGGACGACCCGGTGCTGGCGACCATGCTCGACGCGGGCGGAGAGTACGCCTGGCGCGTGCGCGGCGAGGAGCATATGTGGACGCCGGATGCGATCGCCAAGCTGCAGCAGTCCTCGCGCGAGAACTCTCCGCAGGCGTACAAGGAATACGCGGCGATCATCAACGACCAGTCGCGGCGCCACATGACCTTCCGCGGGCTGTTCGAGTTCCGCTTCGCGCCGGCGCCCGTGCCGATCGAGGAGGTCGAGCCGGCCGCCGAGATCGTCAAACGCTTCTCGACCGGGGCGATGTCGCTCGGCTCGATCTCGACCGAGGCGCATGCCACGCTCGCGGTCGCGATGAACCGCATCGGCGGCAAGTCGAACACTGGCGAGGGTGGCGAGGACCGCAAGCGCTACGCCCCGGTCAAGGCGGGCGAGTCGCTGCTCTCGAGGCTCGGTGCGAACCGCGTCGCGCACGACATCGAGCTGAAAGAGGGCGACGTCCTCAAGTCGAAGATCAAGCAGGTCGCCTCCGGGCGCTTCGGCGTGACCGCCGAATACCTCGCGAGCGCGGAGCAGATCCAGATCAAGATGGCGCAGGGAGCGAAGCCCGGCGAGGGCGGCCAGCTGCCGGGCCGCAAGGTGTCGGAGTACATCGCCGAGATTCGCTACTCGACCCCGGGCGTGGAGCTGATCTCGCCCCCGCCGCACCACGACATCTACTCGATCGAGGACCTGGCGCAGCTGATCCATGACCTCAAGAACGCGAACCCGCGGGCGTCGATATCGGTGAAGCTCGTGTCGGAAGTCGGCGTCGGCACCGTGGCGGCGGGCGTGTCCAAGGCCAAATCGGATCACGTCACCATCTCGGGTCACGACGGCGGCACCGGCGCATCGCCCTGGTCGTCGATCAAGCACGCGGGCACGCCCTGGGAGCTGGGCCTCGCCGAAACGCAGCAGACCCTCGTGCTCAACCGCCTGCGCGGCCGCATCGCAGTGCAGGTCGACGGCCAGATCAAGACCGGCCGGGACGTCGTGATCGGCGCGATCCTCGGCGCTGACGAATTCGGCTTCGCGACCGCGCCGCTCGTCGTGAGCGGGTGCATCATGATGCGCAAGTGCCACCTCAATACCTGCCCGGTCGGCGTCGCGACCCAGGACCCGGTGCTGCGGAAGAAATTCTCGGGCAAGCCGGAATACGTGGTGAACTACTTCTTCCTGGTCGCCGAGGAAGCGCGCGAGCTGATGGCGAAGCTCGGCGTGCGCAGGTTCAGCGACCTGATCGGCCGTACCGACCTGCTCGACACCAAGAAGGGTATCGAGCACTGGAAGGCGAAGGGCCTCGATTTCTCGCGCATCTTCCACATGCCCGACATGCCAGCCGAGGTCGCGCGCTACAACTCCGAGAAGCAGAGCCACGGCCTGGAGAAGGCGCTCGACAACCGGCTGATCCAGCTCTCGCAGGCGGCGCTCGAGCGCGGCGAGAAGGTCGCGATCGACATGCCGATCAGGAACGGCAACCGCACCGTCGGCACGATGCTGTCGAACGAGATCGCGTGCCGCTACGGTCACGGCGGGCTGCCCGACGGCACCATCCACGTCCGTTTCGCAGGATCCGCGGGCCAGAGCTTCGGCGCGTTCCTCGCGAAGGGCGTGACGCTGGAAGTGATAGGCGACACCAACGACTACTGCGGCAAGGGATTGTCGGGCGGGCGCATCATCGTCGCGCCCTCGCCCAAGTTCCGAGGAGAGCCGACCGAGAACATCATCACCGGCAACGTCGTGCTGTACGGCGCAATCGCCGGCGAAGCGTACTTCCGCGGCGTCGCGGGCGAGCGCTTCGCGGTGCGCAACTCGGGTGCGACCGCCGTCGTCGAGGGCGTCGGCGACCACGGCTGCGAGTACATGACGGGTGGAACCGTCGCGGTGCTCGGGATCACCGGGCGCAACTTCGCGGCCGGTATGTCGGGCGGCATCGCCTACGTGCTCGACCTCGACCGGGAGTTCGCCAGGCGCTGCAATACGGCGATGGTGGACCTCGAGCCCGTGCTCTCCGAATCCGAGCAGCAGGGCAAGGTCGCCGGCCATCTGTGGCACCGCGGCCAGACCGACGAGGCGATCCTGAAGGATCTGATCGACCGCCATGCGCGACTCACGGGCAGCAGGCGCGCGAGGGAGATCCTGGAAAAGTGGGCGGAATACCGCGCGCGCTTCGTCAAGATCTTCCCGAAGGAGTACCGGCGCGCGCTGGGCGAGCTCGCGGCCGCACAGAAGAAGGCGGCGGCCTGATGGGGAAGGTCACGGGCTTCCTCGAGTACCAGCGCCTCGCGGAAGCGACCGAAGACAAGGAGCTGCGGAAGAAGCACTACCGCGAGTTCGTCCTGCACCTCACCGACGAGGAAGCCCGGATCCAGGGCGCGCGCTGCATGGACTGCGGCACGCCCTTCTGCATGTCGGGCTGCCCGGTCAGCAACATCATTCCCGACTGGAACGACCTCGTCTGGAAGCAGGACTGGAAGCGTGCGATCGAGACGCTGCATTCGACCAACAACTTTCCGGAATTCACCGGGCGGGTTTGCCCCGCACCCTGCGAGGAGGCGTGCGTGCTGCGCATCAACGCCGAACCGGTGGGGATCAAGTCGATCGAGCACGCCATCGTCGACAAGGCGTGGGAGTCGGGGTTGGTGAAGCCGCAGCCGGCGCACCACCGCAGCGGCAAGAAGGTCGCGGTGGTGGGCTCGGGGCCCGCAGGCCTCGCCTGCGCGCAGCAGCTCGCCCGCGCCGGGCACGAGGTCACCGTCTTTGAAAAGAACGACCGCATAGGCGGCCTGCTCCGCTACGGGATACCGGATTTCAAGATGGAGAAATCGCTGATCGACCGGCGCCTGGCTCAGATGCACGCAGAGGGCGTGAGCTTCCGCTCCGGCGTGTTCGTCGGCAAGGAACGGCCGGGCAAGGGCGTGACCGATTGGGCGACCGAGGTGCTCCCACCGGAGAGAGTCCTGGCGGAGTTCGATGCCGTCGTGCTCTCGGGCGGTTCCGAGCAGCCGCGCGATCTGCCCATCCCCGGCCGCTCGCTCGACGGAGTGCACTACGCGATGGAGTTCCTGCCTCTTCAGAACAGGCGCGTTGCCGGCGACCGGGGCGTCCCCGAGCTGTGGGCGAGCGGCAAGCAGGTCGTCGTGATCGGCGGCGGCGACACGGGCAGCGACTGCGTCGGCACGTCCAACCGCCACGGCGCCAGGTCGGTCACGCAGTTCGAGCTGCTGCCGATGCCCCCCGATCCCGAGAACAATCCCGTCTGGCCCTACTGGCCGACGCGCCTGCGCACTTCATCATCCCACGAGGAAGGCGTGACGCGCGACTGGTCCATCGCCACGAAGGAATTCGTCGGAGAAAACGGCAGAGTGAAGGCCCTGAGGACGATCAGGCTCGAATGGAAGGACGGCAGGGTGAGCGAGGTGTCGGGCTCGGAGGCGGTCTTGCCGGCGGACCTCGTCCTGCTCGCAATGGGCTTCGTCTCGCCGGTGCAATCGGTGCTCGACGCGTTCGGAGTGCAAAAGGATGCGCGCGGCAACGCCAAGGCGAGCACCGAAGGCAAGGGCTGCTACGCGACTTCCGTTCCCAAGGTGTTCACCGCGGGCGACATGCGCCGCGGTCAGTCCCTGGTTGTCTGGGCGATCCGTGAAGGCCGCCAATGCGCCAGGGCGGTAGACGAATTTCTGACCGGATTCTCCGAACTCCCGCGCTGACGTGGCGGGGCTGCTACATCTGTCGCGCGGCGGCGACGGAGCGGGCCGGGGCGAACGCTGCGCGCCCCCCCTGCCTGGGCGCCGCAATAGGTCGATGGTGCATTACCTGGTTCCGGAACGAGTGCCTCTTGGTGGCGACGACGGGCCAGTAGCCGTAGTACGGACCGTATGCGGAGTAGTAGGGATCCATTCCCGCGTAGTCGCAGTCGACCCGGCGGTCGCGCAGGCATTGCTGGTACCAGGAGTCCGCGGCCGCCTGCACCTGCGCATCCGCCGCGCCCCGCACATAGCGCTCCGCGTCCAGCTTCCGCTCCAGGCGGTCGATTTTCTCGGCGAGCGCACTCTCGTTAGCGCTCGGGACCCGCGCTTGTGTCAGCGCGTCATCGGTGCCGATTATCGAGAGTCTCGAGGCCTTCGGGTCTAGCTGGGTCGCCTTGGCGTTGGCGGGCGCCTCGTTGGAGTAGTTGACCACGCCCTTCTCGTCGACCCACTTGTACACTTGCGCGAGCAGAGGTGGCGCCGCGAAAGCGAGTGCCGAAGCCAGAGCCGATGATAGTATGAGCCGGCGCACGAACGTTAACGACCTTCGTCTTCGGTGAGATTACACCTTTTCTCACCCGCGGGTCCGTACACCGCGGGCAAGCCGTGCTAACATCACGCATCCAGCTGAATTCACTCCGGTTTTCGTGAATATCGTCATCCTCGCCGCAGGGGTGGGCAAGCGCATGCAGTCGCGCACTCCGAAGGTACTGCACGCGCTGGCAGGCCGGCCGCTCCTCTGGCACGTCCTCGACACGGCAAAGCAGCTCGCGCCGAAGACGGTCTGCGTCGTCTATGGCCACGGGGGCGAGGCCGTGCGCGAGGCGCTGGGAGACAACGGGGCGGTCTGGGTGCTGCAGCAGCCCCAGATGGGGACCGGCCATGCGGTGATGCAAGCGGTTCCGCACCTAGACGAACGCTGGCCGACACTGGTCCTCTACGGCGATGTTCCCCTCATCCGATCCGAGACGCTCGCGCGCCTGATCGAGGCGGCGGGGAAGGGAGTCGGGGTTCTCACCGCGACGCTCGACAACCCCGCCGGCTACGGGCGCATCCTGCGCAAGGGCAACCGAGTGCTGGGCATCGTCGAGGAGAAGGACGCGAGCGCGAAGCAGCGCGAGCTGCGCGAGATCAACACTGGGATCATCGTAGCGCCCACCAAGAAGTTGAAGGGCTGGCTCGCGAGGTTGCGGAACAACAACGCGCAGAAAGAATACTACCTCACCGACATTGTCACGCTGGCGACCAGGGAGCGGGTGCCCGTGGCCGCGATCCAGGCTGGGGACGCCTGGGAGACGCTGGGCGTGAACAGCAGACCGCAGCTTGCGGAGCTCGAGCGCTTCCATCAGCGCAGGCTGGCCACGGCGCTGCTGGACAAGGGAACGATGATCGCCGATCCTTCGCGCTGCGACGTGCGCGGCAGCCTCGTGTGCGGAGCGGACGTGTCGATCGACGTCAACTGCGTTTTCGAGGGCGAGGTCAGGCTCGGCGACGGGACCGCCGTCGGCGCAAACTGCGTGCTGAGGAACGTGAGCGTGGGACCGGGGACTCGCATCGAGCCCTTCTGCTACCTCGAGGACGCGGACATCGGCGCCGACTGCCACATAGGTCCCTACGCTCGCCTTCGGCCCGGAACGCGCTCGCAGCTCGCCGCGCAGGTGCACATCGGAAACTTCGTCGAGATCAAGGCGAGCACCATAGGCGAGGGTTCCAAGGCCAATCACCTGGCCTACATCGGCGACAGCGAGGTCGGACGGAACGTCAACGTGGGTGCGGGTACGATCGTGTGCAACTACGACGGCGCGAACAAGCACCGCACCGTCATCGAAGACGACGTCTTCATAGGGTCGGACACCCAGCTGGTTGCGCCGGTCCGCGTGGGCCGGGGCGCGACCTTGGGCGCCGGCACGACTCTCACGAAGGACGCCCCGCCTGGAGAGCTCACGCTTTCGCGAGCCAAGCAGGTGAGCGTCCCGGGCTGGAAGCGGCCGGTCAAGATCAAGAAATAGAGGCGAACGTGTGCGGAATCGTCGGAGCGGTTGCGAAGCGTAACGTCGTTCCCATCCTCATCGAGGGGCTGAAGCGGCTGGAGTACCGCGGCTACGATTCCGCCGGGATCGCCGTGATGGACGGCAAGCCGGGCCGTACGGCGCTCCAGCGGGTGCGCTCGACCGGCCGCGTCGCGGAGCTGGAGAAGCTCGCGGGAGCGCAGGGAATCTCGGGCGAGGTCGGCATCGCGCACACGCGCTGGGCGACCCACGGCGTGCCCTCGGAGAGGAACGCGCACCCCCACACCTCGGGTGGCGTATCGGTGGTGCATAACGGCATCATCGAGAACCACGAGGAGATGCGCAAGCGCCTGCGCGCCAAGGGCTACGAGTTCGTATCCGATACCGACACCGAGGTGATCGCGCACCTGGTGCATTCGAACCTGCAGTCGGGCGCGAAGCTCTTCGACGCGGTGAAGAAGAGCGTCGTTGAGCTGGTTGGCGCCTACGCGATCGCGGTGGTGAGCGAGTCGGACCCGTCGCGGCTGGTGGTCGCGCGGCACGGCGCCCCCCTACTCCTCGGCCTCGGGAACGGCGAGAATTTCGCCGCTTCCGACACGTCCGCGCTCGTCCAGGTCACGCAGCGGATCATCTATCTCGAGGACGGCGACTGCGCCGAGATCGAGCTCGCGGGCGTGCGCATCGCCGACGCGAAGGGGAACGCGGTCGAGCGTCCCGTCCATCTCAGCCAGCTTACCGCCGACGCGGTCGAGCTCGGCCAGTATCGCCACTACATGCAGAAAGAGATCTTCGAGCAGCCGATGGCAGTTGCGAACACCCTGGAGATGGTCACAGGCGCGCAGTCGGTGTCGCCGCAGCTCTTCGGCGCGGACGCCGAGCGCGTCCTGCGCGACGTCGACTCGGTGCTGATCCTCGCCTGCGGCACGAGCTATCACGCGGGAATGGTCGCGCGTTACTGGATCGAGGGCCTCGCCGGGATACCCTGCAACGTCGAGATCGCAAGCGAATACCGCTACCGCGAGTCGGTGCCGAACCCCAGGGGGCTGGTGGTCACCGTGTCCCAGTCGGGCGAGACCGCCGACACGATCGCCGCCCTGCAGTACGCCAAGTCGCTGGGACACCGCTATTCGCTGTCGATCTGCAACGTTCCCGAGTCGGCGCTGGTGCGCGCCTCCGACCTTCGCTTCCTCACGCGCGCCGGGCCGGAGATCGGCGTCGCGTCGACCAAGGCGTTCACGACCCAGCTCGCGGCGCTGGTGCTGCTCACCATGATCCTCGCCAAGATCCGCGGCAGGCTGCCGGCCGACCGCGAGAGCGCGGTGCTGCAGTCGCTGCGCCACCTGCCGCGGGCGCTGGAGAGCGTGCTGCACTTGGAGCCGCAGCTGAGGATGTGGTCGGAAAAGTTCGCCCAGCTCGAGCACGCCCTGTTTCTCGGAAGAGGCATTCACTATCCCATCGCGATGGAGGGAGCGCTCAAGCTCAAGGAGATCTCCTACATCCATGCCGAGGCCTACGCCGCCGGAGAGCTCAAGCACGGGCCTCTCGCGCTCGTCGACAAGCGGATGCCGGTGATCGCGATCGCGCCGAAAGACGCGCTGCTCGAGAAGCTCAAGTCGAATCTCCAAGAAGTGCGCGCCCGCGGGGGCGAGCTGCACGTGCTCGCGGACCAGGACACGCGCATGGTCGCGACCGAGGGCGTCCACGTGATCCGCATGCCCGACCACGCGGGGATGCTCTCGCCGATCCTGCACACCGTGCCGCTGCAGCTGCTCGCCTACCACACGGCGCTCGAGCGCGGAAACGACGTCGACAAGCCGAGGAACCTGGCGAAGTCCGTTACCGTCGAATAGGAGGGCGGGGCAGCGCCCGCCCTTGATTCTGTTCCGTCCGACCCGAGGGCGTTTGACCAATGTCAAACGCGCGCTCGCGCATTCGCGTAAAAGAGACGGTAGCCGTGGACACGCACACACACACGCACTCATCTCGCGGTACGGGCAACAGCGCAGTCGATCCCGTGTGCGGCATGTCAGTCGAGATGAATACCGCAAAGCACACCCACAGCTTCGGCGGATCGACCTGGTATTTCTGCAGCAAGCACTGCCTAGACAGGTTTTCCGCCGACCCGAGGCACTACGCCGCCGCGGATCAGGAGCCGGCGCCGACTGCGGTGCCGGGCGAGAGCTACACCTGCCCGATGCACCCGGAGGTCCGCAGCGCGACGCCGGGCAATTGCCCCAAGTGCGGCATGGCGCTCGTCCCGGTCGCGGGCGCCAAGGAGGACGACTCGGAGCTGCGGAGCATGACGCGGCGCTTCTGGGTGAGCGCGGCGCTGACGCTGCCACTGGCGGTCATCGCCATGGCGCCCTATTTCGGGCTCAAGCAGCCTTTCGGGATTCCCATGCACTTGCGGATGTATCTCGAGCTCGCGCTCGGCACGCCCGTCGTGCTCTGGGGCGGCTGGCCGTTCTTCCGCAAGCTCGCGCTTTCGATCGCGAACCGCAGTCCGAACATGTACACGTTGATCGGCCTGGGCGTCGCGCTCGGCTGGCTGTTCAGCGTCGCGGCGGTGTTCGCCCCGGGCCTCTTCCCGCAGGAATTCCGGGAGGAGAGCGGGCAAGTGGGAGCCTACTTCGAGGCGGCCGCGGTGATCGTAACGCTGGTGCTGCTCGGGGAGGTCATGCAGCTGCGCGCGCTCGGCGAAACGAGGCGCGCGTTGCGTGAGCTGCTCGCGCTCGCGCCCAACACGGCGACGCGCATCGAGGCCGATGGGCGCGAGGTCGAGGTGCTTCTCGCCGAAGTCCAGGTCGGCGACCGGCTGCGCGTGCGCCCCGGGGAGAAGGTGCCCGTGGACGGAACATGCCTCGAAGGGTCTTCCAACGTGGACGAATCGATGATCACCGGTGAGCCCGTTCCCGTGCCGAAGAAATCCGGCGACCGGCTGACCGGCGCGACGATCAACGGCAGGGGAACGCTGGTTGTCCGTGCCGAGCGGGTCGGCGCGGAGACGCTGCTTTCGCAGATCGTGCACATGGTGGCGCAGGCGCAGCGCACGCGCGCGCCGGTGCAGCGTCTCGCCGATCTCGTTGCCGCGTACTTCGTCGAGGCTGTGATCACGGTCGCGGTCGTGACCGCGACCGTGTGGTGGTTCCTCGGGCCCGAGCCCAGGCTCACCTACGCGGTCGTCAACGCGGTCGCAGTGCTGATCATTGCCTGTCCCTGCGCAGTGGGTCTGGCGACGCCGATCTCGATCACGGTGGCGATGGGCCAGGGGGCAAAGAACGGGATCCTGTTCCGAAACGCCGAAGCCGTGGAGAAGCTGCGCGAGATCGATACCCTGGTTGTCGACAAGACGGGCACGCTGACGCTCGGTAGCCCGCGGCTCGTTGATCTCGTCGTCGACGGAGTCGCCGAGAACGAGGGGCTGCAGCTCATCGCGAGCCTCGAGCGCGCGAGCGAGCATCCGCTCGCCCAGGCGATTGTCAGGGGCGCGGAAGAGCGCGGCCTGCGCCTGTCGCCCGTCGAGAAATTCGAGTCCGTTACGGGCCAGGGCGTACGCGGGGAGATCGGCGGACGAAGGATCGTGGTCGGAAGCCGCCGTTTCATGGAGTCGCAGGGCGCTGTACCGGGATCGCTTTCCGGCAAGGCCGATGCGCTCCGGTCGCAAGGCAAGACCGTGCTCTACGCCGCAGCCGACGGCCGCACGGTCGCTGTGGTCGCCGTCGCCGATCCCATCAAGGAAACCACGCCCGAGGCGATCAGGGCACTGCAATTCGAAGGCGTCCGCGTCGTCATGCTTTCGGGCGACTCGCGCAAGACCGCAGAATCGGTCGGCCGGCAACTCGGCATCGACGAGGTGATCGCCGAGGTGCTGCCCGCGCAGAAAGTCGAGGCGATCAAGCGGCTACAGGGGCAGCGGCGCGCGGTGGCCATGGCCGGCGATGGCATCAACGACGCGCCCGCGCTCGCGCAAGCGAATGTCGGCATTGCGATGGGCACGGGGACCGACGTTGCGATCGAGAGCGGCGGCGTGACCCTGGTGAAGGGCGACCTGCGCGGCATCGTCAAGGCGGTCCGCCTGTCGCGCGCCACCATGCGCAACGTCAAGCAGAACCTGTTTTTCGCCTTGGTCTACAACGCGCTCGGCGTGCCGCTGGCCGCGGGCGTTCTTTACCCCGTTTTCGGGTTGCTGCTGTCGCCGATCTTCGCCGGTGCCGCGATGGCCTCGAGCTCCGTGTCGGTCGTGACCAACGCGCTGCGCCTGCGCCGGGTGAAACTTTGAACCGACGTCGTTAAGGAGGAGCCATGAACATCCGCACTCTCAAGTTGTTCGCCTGCATCGCCTTCGCAGGACTGCCCTCTCTCGTCCCTGCTCACGTCAGCGACGAGACCCAGACGGCCGCGGGACTGAGAGTGGACCTCGGCATCGTGCCCGCGGAGACCCTCCGCGGCCGCCCCGAGGAAGACGCCGTGCGCCAGATGCACGGCGGCCTGCCGTCTGGCAAGTCGATGTACCACGTGATGGTGGCGATCTTCGACACAAGAACTGGGCAGCGGGTCACCAACGCCCAGGTAAGGGCGCGCGTCGAAGAGGTCGGCCTGACCAGCGAGGAGAAGGCGCTCCAGCCGATGCAGGTGGCGAACGCGGTGACTTACGGCAATTTCTTCCGCATGGCGGGCTCGGGCACCTTCCGCATCACGGTGCAGATCCGGCTGCCGGACACCACGAGCACGACCGAGCTGCGGTTCGAGCACCGGCACCCCTAGCGGATGATGAGGGCCGGCACCTTGCAGCCGGCCAGCACCTTGGACGCGACCGATCCGAGCAGCAGATTGCCGAGCGCGCTGTGGCCGCGCGATCCGAGCACAATCAGCGAGAACTTGCCTTTTTTCGCGTAGGTCGCGATACGCTCCCCGGCGTCCCCCACCATCTGCACCTCCTTGTAGGGCACCTTGGCGCGGCCCAGGATTCGTTTGGACGCGGCCAGAGCCTTCCGGGTCTGCTCGCTGTGGTAGCGGCGGACTATACTCGGCCCCAGGGCCGCCGCGGCCCGTCCGGGAAGCGGGGGCCGCACGTGGATCAGGTGGATTTCGGGCTTGGCCCCGAGGAGGTCAAGATGCTTGACGACGTAGGCGACGGTGCGCCGGGTATGCTCCGACCCGTCTGCTGCGATGAGTATCTTCACTATGGTCCCTTGGCGTGCGCGCGCGCGGCTGCGGCGCAGCCGAATCTTATAATACGGCGCCGCACTAGTTTGACGTTTACGTAAACGTCAATTACGCTAGCCTCCCGCTTGGAGTGGGACCATGACCGATCTGAGCGCCGTTTCCCGGCAGAACGAATACAAGGCGAGAAACAAGATCCGCTTTGTGACCGCCGCGTCGCTGTTCGACGGCCACGACGCATCGATCAACATCGTCCGGCGCATGCTCCAGGCGAGCGGCTGCGAGGTCATCCACCTCGGCCATAACCGCTCGGTCGAGGAGGTCGTGACCGCCGCGCTCGAGGAGGACGTGCAGGGCATCGCGGTGTCCTCCTACCAGGGCGGCCACGTCGAATACTTCAAGTACCTGCTCGACATGCTGCACGCCCGCGGCGGGGAGAACATCAAGGTGTTCGGCGGCGGAGGCGGGGTGATCGTCGCCGACGAGATCCGCGAGCTGCAGGGCTACGGGGTCGAGCGGATCTACTCTCCGGAAGACGGCCAGAAGATGGGGCTGCAGGGCATGATCAACGACATGCTCGCGCGCTGCGACGAGGACCTGTCGCGGCATGCCCCGCGGGACCTTGCCGCAGTGAGGCGCGGAGACCGGCGCGCGCTGGCGCGACTCCTGACCGCGCTCGAGGCGGGTACTGCGGACCCGCCGCTGCGCACGCAGATCCTCCACGATGCGGATACGGCTTCCGTGCCTGCACTGGGCGTGACCGGCACGGGCGGCTCGGGCAAGTCCTCGCTCACCGACGAGCTGGTGCGGCGCTTCAGGCTGGACCAGAACGACCGCGTAGACGTCGCGGTGCTCGCAGTCGATCCTTCACGCCGCAAGTCCGGCGGCGCCCTGCTCGGCGACCGCATACGAATGAACGCGATCGGAGGGGGGCGGGTCTTCATGCGCTCGCTTGCGACGCGCGGCGGTCAAGGCGAGGTGGCGAAGAACCTTCCCGAGGTGATCGCCGCCTGCAAGATCGCCGGATTCGGGCTGGTGCTGGTCGAGACCTCGGGGATCGGCCAGGGCGACTCGGCCATTGTTCCGCTGGTCGATGCCTCGCTCTACGTCATGACTCCCGAGTACGGCGCAGCGAGCCAGCTCGAGAAGATCGACATGCTCGACTTCGCCGACTTCGTCGCCATCAACAAGTTCGATCGCAGGGGGGCCGAAGACGCGCTGCGCGACGTGCGCAAGCAATACCAGCGCAACCGCAAGCTCTTCGACCGCTCTCCCGAAGAGATGCCCGTCTACGGAACGATCGCGTCGCGCTTCAACGACGACGGCGTCACGGCGCTCTATCAGGGCATCCTGCCGGCGCTTGTCGAGCACGGACTGAAGGCGGGTCCGGCCACGCTTCCCCCGGCGAGGTCGCGGGCCTCGTCGGGGAAAAGCGCGATCGTGCCGCCCGCGCGCAGCCGCTATCTCGCGGAGGTCGCAGAGACGGTCCGCCGCTACCACACAAGGGCGGCGGAGCAGTCGCGGCTGGCGCGCGAGCGCCAGCAGCTCGTCGGCGCAAGGGCCATGCTTGCCGAGGCCGGGAGCGACACCTCCGGGCTGGAGCCGTTGATCGAGCGGAAGAGCCGCGAGCTCGACGCGAATTCCAAGCGGCTCCTCGAGGATTGGCCGGAAACGCGAAGCAGCTACGCGGGCGACGAGCAGGTCGTCAGGGTGCGCGACCGGGAGATCCGCACGCGCCTCGGGTCGGTCTCCCTTTCCGGGACCCGGGTGCCCAAGGTGGCGCTGCCGCGCTTCGAGGACCACGGCGAGATCCTCCGCTGGCGCCTGCGGGAGAACCTGCCGGGGTTCTTTCCGTTCACTTCCGGCGTGTTTGCCTTCAAGCGGGAGAACGAGGATCCGACGCGCATGTTCGCGGGCGAAGGCGACGCCTTCCGCACCAATCGCCGCTTTCACCTGCTTTCGAAGGACATGCCGGCGAAGCGGCTCTCGACCGCCTTCGACTCGGTGACGCTGTACGGGTTCGACCCCGACTCCCGTCCGGACATCTACGGCAAGGTCGGAAACTCCGGCGTCTCCATCGCGACGCTCGACGACATGAAGGCGCTCTACGCCGGCTTCGACCTGTGCGATCCCGCGACCAGCGTCTCGATGACCATCAACGGGCCCGCGCCGACGATCCTGGCGATGTTCCTCAACACCGCGATCGACCAGCAGCTGGAGCGCCTCGGCCGCATGCCCACGGCGCAGGAGCGCGAAGGGGTCAAGGCGCGGACGCTCTCGACGGTCCGCGGCACGGTCCAGGCGGACATCCTCAAGGAAGACCAGGGCCAGAACACCTGCATCTTCTCGACCGAGTTCTCGCTCAAGGTGATGGGCGACATCCAGGAGTATTTCGTCGGCCACGACGTGCGCAATTTCTACTCGGCGTCGATCTCCGGCTACCACATCGCCGAAGCCGGCGCGAATCCGATCTCGCAGCTCGCCTTCACCCTTGCGAACGGCTTCACCTTCGTCGAGGCCTATCTCGCGCGCGGCATGAAGATCGATGACTTCGCGCCCAACCTCTCGTTCTTCTTCAGCTACGGCATGGAGCCGGAGTACGCGGTGCTGGGCCGCGTAGCGCGGCGCATCTGGGCGGTGGCGATGCGCGACAGGTACGGGGCGAACGAGCGCAGCCAGAAGCTCAAGTTCCACTCGCAGACCTCCGGCCGGTCGCTGCACGCGCAGGAGATCGCCTTCAACGACATCCGCACTACGCTGCAGGCGCTGATCTCGATCTACGACAACACCAATTCCCTGCACACCAACGCCTATGACGAGGCGATCACCACGCCGACCGAGGAGTCGGTGCGCCGCGCCATGGCGATCCAGTTGATCGTCAACAAGGAGTGGGGGCTGGCGAAGAACGAGAATCCAAACCAGGGCAGCTTCATCATCGACGAGCTCACCGACCTCGTCGAGGAGGCGGTGCTCAGGGAGTTCGATGCGATCGCCGAGCGCGGTGGGGTGCTCGGAGCGATGGAGACCGGTTACCAGCGCGGCAAGATCCAGGAGGAGTCGCTCACGTACGAGCACCGCAAGCACGACGGCTCCTACCCCATAGTGGGCGTGAACACTTTCCGCAATCCAAAAGGGGACCCGGTTCCGCACAAGCTCGACCTCATCCGCTCGACCGAGGAGGAGAAGCGGTCGCAGCTCAGGCGCCTCGCCGAATTTCACACGGCCCACAAAGAGGAATCCGGGCCCATGCTCGAGCGCCTCCGGCAGGCGGTCATCCACAACGAGAACGTGTTCGCCGTGCTCATGGACGCAGTGCGCGCCTGCTCGCTCGGGCAGATCACCGGGGCGCTGTTCGAGGTCGGCGGGCAGTACCGGCGTAACATGTAGCGCATGGAGCGCCTTCCATGCCGACTGCATTCCGCCAATACCGCTTCCTGATCGCGCTGACGCTTCCTGCGTCGCCGGTCCTCGGCTACTTGGCCGGAAGCAATTTCGCCACCCTGATCTACGGCATCGTCGCGATCGGCCTGCTCGACCTTGTCGTCGGCAGGGACCGCGTCAACCCCGCGCCCGACGCGCTGCCTGCGCTCGAGCGGCAGGGCTTCTACAGGGCGATCCTTTACGTTTGTGCCACGCTCGACCTCTCGCTCATCGTCTGGGGCGCCTGGATCGTGGGCCGCGGGGACCTGACGCCCGTGCAGGCTCTGGGCCTCATGCTTTCGGTGGGCTTCGTCACCGGGGCTCAGGGCATCACCTTTGCGCACGAGCTAGGCCACGCGCGCTCGAAATTCGATCAGCTGCTTGCAAAGGCGCTGCTGACCGCGGTGTGCTACGGCCACTTCTTCATCGAGCACAACCGCGGCCATCACGTGCGCGTCGCGACCCCCGAGGATCCCGCGTCCGCTCGGCTCGGCGAGAGCTTCTACGCTTTTTACCCCCGTACGCTCGCCGGCAGCTGGGTGAGCGCCTGGAAGCTGGAGGCTGAGCGGCTTCGCCGCCACGGCCTGCGATTCCTCGGCTGGCGCAACCAGATGCTGTGGTTCACGATACTTCCGCTCCTAATCGCCGCGGCATTCGGGCTAACGTGGGGGCCCTTGGCGGCGCTGCTTTTCGTGGCGCAGAGCTGGATGGCCTTTACCCTGCTCGAAGCCGTGAACTACGTGCAGCACTACGGGCTCTCCCGGCGGCGACTGGAGAGCGGAGCCTACGAGCGCTTCAATCGTGCCCACTCGTGGAACGCCTCGGAGGTCTTGACCAATTCCTTCCTCATCCACCTGCAACGGCATTCCGACCACCACGAGATCCCCTCGCGCCCCTACCAGGCGCTGATGCACTACGAGGATGCCCCGCAGCTTCCCACGGGCTACTCCGGGATGCTGCCCCTCGCGTTCGTGCCGCCCCTGTGGTTTGCGGTGATGAACCCGCGGCTGAAAGCGGAGCCGCGCTAGGCGCGCAACGCGGCGAGTACGCGCTCGGCGTCGCGCGCCAGCGGATGCTCGGGATTCTGCTTGAGGAAGGCCTCGAACCCCGAGATGGCGCGGGCCTTGTCTCCGGCCGCCGCCTTGGCGAGCGCGGAGCCGAAACGCGCCTGCGGGGCGAGCGGGCTCTTGGGATGCGCCTCGACGAAGGCATCGAAGGCCTTTGCCGCTTCGCCGTACTTGCCGGCGTCGGCGAGGCCCTGCGCCGACAGCAGCGCCTCGCGCTCGGCCCGGTAGGCGGGATCCTGCTCCCGGTCTCCCTTCCAGTAGGGCTTCAGCTCCGACTCGGTCGCCTCGGCCCCGCGAATTCCCGCGGTCGCGGTCGCGGTGACGACGCGTCTGGGCTGGCGCGGAGTGATCGCCTGCAGCCGCACCCAGACCTCGCGCAGCACATCCTGGAGCACGGTAGAGGCTTGTGACGGCGCCGGGTCAGCCGCCGTGGCCGCGAGGGTGCCCAGCACAAGCGCCGTCGCGGCGAGCGCCAGGAAGGTCGGTTTTGCGCGCATGGCTGTCGTCTCCTCGTCCGGCTAGTTGCCCAGAACCTTCGCAAGAGCCCGGTACTGATTCCCCATTTCCTTCTGCAGCTTCGTTGCCTCGCGGTACTTCGCCTGCGCCTCGGCGAGCTTGCCGAGCCGGTAGTAGGCGAGCGCGGTATTGACTCGAATGCCGGCGTCTGCGGCGTCGACTTCCTCCGCAAAGCGGTACGACTCGAGCGCGCGCTCATAGTCGCCGCGATCGTAGTACAGGTTGCCGCGGTTGTTGAGCGCCGCGGCGTTGCGGGGGTTGCCGGCGAGAATCGCCTCGAACTCCTTCAGCGCCACGTCGGTCGCGCCGTTGCGCCCGTAGATGTTGCCGATCTGCAGCCGCGCGTCCTCGTCCTTGGGGTTGGCCGCGAGGAGCTGACGGTAGGGCTGGACCTCGCGCTCGAGGCGCCTCGCGATGAGCAGCCGCAGCTCGCGCTCGTTGAGACGGCTTGCGCGCTCGCCCGTGGGCACTTCGATGCCGAACGTCGCCGGCGCGAGGGTGACCGGCGGGTACTTCTCCCAGGCCTGGCGCAGCGAGAGCACCTTGAGCTGCTTCTTCGCCTCGGCCTCGTGGTATTTGCGGCCGCCTTCAGCCCACGCCTCGGAGAAGGAGGTCGCGATCAGCGTGGCTTCCACCGGTATCCAGATCTCTCCGTCGCGCACCACGAGCAGGTCGTCCTGCAGGCTGATCTGCCCGCGGTCGGCGTCCTTGACCCCCGTCCGGAACATGAGGAACAGATGACCGGGGACGTCGATCAACGCGGTTTCGATCCCGAGGTTCTCGTAAGCGGCGGCGAGCAGCACCGAAAGATCATCGCAGTCGCCGCTCTTCAGGCGCAGCGTCTCCCGCGGGAACTGCACGTAGTCGACCTGGTCGGCGGCCACTCTGGAGAAGGGCGTGTTCGGGTCGGCCTGGTAGCGCAGGCCCTGCGCGCTCAGGATGTTGTACACGGTCGCCGCGAGCGCGAGCGGTCGGTTGAGCGCGTCCTGCGGGGGCGGCGCGTAGCGGTTCGTGGCCTCGCGCACGAAATTCCTCAGCGTGTCGTCGCGCGGCGTGACGAACGAGCCCACCATGTCCCCGTTCGCCCAGAGAATCGCGTTCTTTCCGTAGAGGGTCACGGCCTGGGTGATGTCCTGCGTGCCCTCTCGGCTGTCGGCGGTGCCGAGCGACACGATCGCGAGGACGCGGGTGTCCTCGTCGATGCCGAGAATCTTGCCGTTGAACGTCGCGTTCAGCGGCACCTCGACGACGGACTTCGCCTTGAGCTCGGCGATGTCGCGGTTGACCGGGAAATCCATGTACTCCTTGATGAAGAACGACACGCGCAGATTCTTGTAGTCGTCGGCGGTGTCGTTGCGCACCTTCACCGACCCGATCTTCTCGTTGGCGTATTGCTTGTGGGCCGCGACGAACATGCGCTCCAGGCGCAGGTCCTCGATGCGCGGGCGCGCGGTGGTCCCGGAGAGCGCCTTCTTCTTCTGGTCGTACGCCCCGGCGAGAAGCCGCTGGTTCGGCTCGCTCGGGTTGAGCTTGGCGGCGAGAGTCAGCTCCGCGATGGCGGGGTCGAAGGCGCGCCGCTCGAGCTGGACCTCGGCGATGGCGAGGTGCGGCGCGTCGGCCTTGTCGTCGATGCGCGAGGCCTTCTCCAGGAAGCCGAGCGCCTCGTCGTAGCTGCGATTGTCCGCAAGGCTCAGCCCCAGGCGGTAGTTCACCTCGTAGGAGTCCGGCTGCAGCTCCAGCGCGCGCTTGAGCGTCTGGATCGCCTCGCCGCTCTTGCCCTGCCGGTACGCCGCGTTCGCGGCGAGCAGCAGCGGCTCGACGCTCTTGGGGGCGAGCTTCTGCGCTTCGCGCGCGGCCTTGCCCGATTCCTGCCAGCGCCCCAGCGCCGCGTAGGACTGCGCCTGCGCCACGCGCAGCCCGGCGTCGGCCGGCGCGAGCGCCACGGCCCGCTCCAGGGCGGCGAGCGCCTGCGCGTGCCTTCCCTCGCGCGTCTCGAGCTCGGCGAGCCGCTTGAAGACGTCGCCGCCAGCGTCGGGCAGCGCCGCCGCCTTGGCCAGGGCCTCGCGCGCCTTGCGCTCGTCCTTCAACGCCAGATAGGCGTCGGCGAGCGCGGCCCAGGCCGCTCCGTTCCTGGCGTTCAGCCGCGTCGCGCGCGAGAGCGCGATCACAGCTTCCTCGTGCTTGCCCTGCGCGATGGCGATCCGTCCGAGCACGTACTGCCCGACGCTTTCTTCGGTCGGACTGCCCGCCATCGACAGCGCAATGGTCCGCGCCTGGTCGAACTCGCCCAGAGCCAGGTGCGTGTTCGCCGCCGCAATCAGGGCCTCGGTGCTCCGGGGCGCGGTGGCAAGCGCCTTGTTGTAGCGTTCCAGCGCCTCGCGCGGCCGCCCGAGCGACAACAGCACCGCGCCGGCGCGAAGCCAGTTCGCCGTCTCCGCCGGGCTCGCGGCGCAGGCGCGGTCGAGCTCGGCGATGCCCTTGTCCACCGCCCCGAGCCGCACGTACGACTCGCCCAGAATGGCGCGCGCCGTGGCGTTCTTGGGATCGCGCGCCAGAGCCTTTTCGACGCAGCTCGCGGCGCCGGACGCGTCGCCCAGCTGCAGCCCGAGATCCCCGCAAAGCGCGTAAGTCTCCGCGTTCGCCTGATCGGCTGCGATCGCGCGCTCGACGGCCGAGCGGGCCCCCAGGATGTCGCCGGAGGCAGCCAGCGCCTTGGCTTCGAGCAGGCGCCCCGCGATCTCCCTGCCGGGACGGCGCGAGAGGTCCTGGAACTGGGCGACGGCCGCGTCGTAGCGGCCCATTGCGAGCAGGGTCCGGCCCCGATACTCCACTGCCGCGGCGTGATCGGGCGAGGCCTGTGCCGCGCGCGTGAACGCAGCGAGGGCAGGCTCGTTGCGGCCGGCCTCGAACTCGCGATACCCGAGGCGGAAGACGTCTTCGACCGGGGCCGAGAGCTCGCCGTCGATGCCAAAATTGCTGCGCGCGCCCACGCGGTAGTCGAGGAAGCGGCCGGCGGCTTCGGCGCCAAGCGAGGCTTCTGCGGCCTGCGTTTCAAGAGCGAGCTCGTAGGGCCCGTCTTTTGCTGCGGCGGCGTAGACGCGGTACCCGGAGACGTAGCGGGCAGTCGACTTGAGCCAGGTGAGGCGGACCTTGCCCGGCTCGCCGAGCACCGCGACGCCGCCGACTCGCGGGAGCGGCTGGAGATAGTGGTATATCGCGAGCTCTTTTCGGTCGGCATCGAACAGCGCGAAGGAGTAGGCCGCCGGCGGCGCGGAGAAGGTGACCGACGCCGTGGGCTCAATCTGCGGGCTGCGGTACGCGGCGAACGAGAATTCGCCGTATCCGCCGTAGGAGACCTCGACACGCTGCTTTCCCTGCTCCGTTGCGGAGGACACGTACAGCCTGTCCTCGCTGTCGACCGCCAGCCCGTAGATCGCGCGGTAGGGGATCGGCTCCCCCGCGACCGAAAATCGCCATTCGAGCTTGGACGAGTACACTTGGACCGTCTTGCTCGCCGCGTCGGCGACGTAGATGTTGCCGACCGAGTCCGTCACGACGGCGACCGGTTTCGAGAGCCGCTGCGCGTCGACGAGCTTGTTCACGAAGATCCCGTCGCGCGTGAACATCTGCACCCGGTGATTGTCCGTATCGGCGACGTACAGATAGTCGGCGAGGTGCACGCCCCCGATCTCGTCGAACTCGCCGTCGCGCGAGCCGCTGCGCCCTACCGTGAAGTGGAGTTTGCCGTCGTGCCCGAACACCTTCACGCTGTCGCCGTCGGCGATCGCGACTTCGCGGGCGTCCGCGGCCGCGGTGCGCGGCTTGTCGATTCTCCCCGCGAATTCGAGCTTCGGCTTGCCGCCTGAATCCAGCCGCGAGACCTTGCCGCGCTGTAGGCACAGGATGTCGCCGCCCTCGAGCGCATAGGCGCGCTCGCAGTCGAGCGTCAGCGTGCTGGCCCGGCGCACGCTCGCCAGCCGCGCGACCTGCGGGACCACTCCCTTCCCCTCGGGAACGCTGAAGTACTCGATCTTCTTGTTGCCGAGGTCCGCGATCGCGAGCTCGCGCCCGTTGAGGGCGAGCGCGCCGACCTCGGAGAACTGCCCGCGCCCGCTTCCCGGGCTGCCGAAGCGGCGGGTCGCCTTCGCCTGCTCCCAGTCGAGCTCGACGATATTGCCGTTCGCGCGGTCGGCGAGGAAGACCCTGCCGGTCTGGTCCGCGGCGAGCGCCCGCCAACGGGCGGCGCGGCTTCCCGCGAACGACTCGGCGCTCAGGCGCTTGAGCAATTTCCCGGAGTAGCTGTAGACCGAGAGGCGCCCCGGCCCCACGTCCTCGAGAACGTAGACGCGCTCCGCGCCGTCCACCGCGACCTGTACAGGCTTCTGCGGCGCGGTTGCTGGGTCGCCGCCGATCGCGTCGAGAAAGACCCCATCCTCGGAATACACGGCTATCCGGCTGTTGCTCCGGTCCGCGACGTATAGGCGCTTGCGCGACGAGAATGCGAGCCCTTCGGGATCTTTCAGCTCCCCGTAGCCGTGGCCGCCGCCGGCGAAGACTCGCACGGCGCGCCCCTGATCATCGAGGATCACGATGGTGTCGTTGCTCGTGTTCGCCACCGCGACCCGGCCCTCGCCCAGCAGGGCGATGCCACCCAGCTTTTTCGAGCTGAATGGCCGGCCGCTGCCGGCGAGCTCGGTCGGCTTGGACGACGCGCCCTCCACGCGCCACAGGGCGCCCCGGTCACGCTCGACGAACAGTACCGTGCCGTCGACGGCGACGGCCATCCCGCTCAATTCCGAGACGGGGCCGCCTTCGACGGGCTGCCAGGACCTCAGGAACTGGATTCCGGGCTGCTGCGAAACCGCCTGGCCGGCAAGACCCGCGCAGCACAAGGCGAGGACGATGCGAAAGCGTCTACGAGTCACGGGTTTCCTCCCAGATTCCCGAGATGCCGGCCATTCTAACTCCGTTCGAAGCAAGGTGCGCGCCAGTGCGGCGGCCTCGCCGCCGTCTCTCGAGTCAGGTGCTGTAATATTTCGCGAGAGGATTGGAGGGCTCTTCTTGGCGGAATCGACCGATACCTTCCCGCGCCTGCTGCTGAGGCAGGCGGAAATTCGCCCCGACCGCCCTGCCATGCGGGAGAAGGACCTAGGAATCTGGCAGACGTGGACCTGGGCGCAGGCGCTCGAGGAGGTTCGCGCGCTCGCCTGCGGGCTCGCCGCGCAGGGATTCAGGCGCGGCGACCGCTTGGCGGTCATCGGCGACAACCGCCCGCGCCTGTACTGGTCGATGATGGCCGCGCAGGTGCTCGGCGGCGTGCCGGTGCCCCTCTACCAGGACGCAGTCGCTGCCGAGCTCGCGTTCGTCCTCCAGGACGCCGACATCGGCTTTGCGGTCGCGGAGGACCAGGAGCAAGTCGACAAGCTGCTGGAGAACGTTCCGCGGTGCCCGAAGCTCAAGCACATCTACTTCGAAGATGCGCGCGGGCTGCGCCATTACGCGCAGGAGCAGCTGACGAGCCTGGACGCGCTCCAGGCGCTCGGCCGCGATTTCGCGTCGCGCAATCCCGAGTTCTTCGCCGCCGAAATCGGCAAGGGCGGGCCCGACGACGACGCCGTGATCCTCTACACCTCGGGCACGACCGGCAATCCCAAAGGCGTGGCGCAGACGCACGCTGCGCTGATCGCGACCGCGCGCGTGCTCGTAGCTTTCGACGGGTTCTCCGACCAGGACGAAGTGCTTTGCTACCTCCCCATGGCCTGGGTGGGAGACTTCCTCTACTCCTACGCCCAGTCCCTGGTCGCAGGATTCTGCCTCAACTGCCCGGAATCGCCCGAGACGGTGATGACGGACCTGCGCGAGATCGGGCCGACGTACTACTTCGGACCGCCGCGCGTCTACGAGAGCATCCTCACGCAGGTGATGATCCGCATCGAGGACGCCGGCTGGCTGAAGCGCCGCATGTTCCACGCCTTCATGGGCCTTGCGAAGCGCGTCGGCATGACCATCCTCGACGGCAAGGCAGGGGTCTCGCTGAGGGATCGCGTCCTGTACGCGCTCGGGAACCTTCTCGTCTACGGCCCACTGAAGAACGTGCTCGGCCTGTCGCGTATCCGCGTGGCCTATACCGGCGGCGAGGCGATCGGCCCGGATCTCTTCGATTTCTACCGCTCGATCGGCGTGAACCTGAAGCAGCTCTACGGCATGACGGAAACCTGCGTCACGGTGAGCATGCACGCTTCGGGCGAGGTGAAGCTCGAGACCGTCGGCCGGCCCATGCCCGGCGTCGAGGTGCGAATCGCCGACTCGGGCGAGGTGCTGGTGCGCTCGCCCGGCGTCATGAGGGAATACCACAAGCGGCCCGACGCCACCCGCGAGGCGATCGACCCCGAGGGCTTCTTCCACACCGGGGACGCGGGCTTCTTCGACGCCGAAGGCCATCTCAAGATCATCGACCGCGCGAAGGACGTGGGGCGCCTGGCCGACGGTTCGCTTTTCGCTCCGAAGTATCTCGAGAACAAGCTCAAGTTCTTTCCCTATGTCAAGGAAGCCGTGTGCTTCGGCGACGGCCGAGACGAGGTCTGCGCGTTCATCAACATCGACATGCCGGCCGTGGGGAACTGGGCCGAGCGGCGCAACCTGGCCTACTCGGGCTATGCCGACCTCGCGTCACAGCCCGCGGTATACGAACTGGTGCGTGAGTGCGTCGAGAAGGTGAACCGCGATCTCGCGGCCGACGCGGCGCTCGGCGGCTCGCAGATCCGCCGCTTCCTCATTCTCCACAAGGAGCTCGACGCCGACGACGGCGAGCTCACGCGCACGCGCAAGGTCCGCCGCCGCCACATCGCCGAGAAGTACGCGACGCTCGTCGATGCCCTCTACTCGGGGAGAGAAAGCTGCTTCGTCGAGACGCAGATGCGCTTCGAGGACGGGAGGACCGGCGCGGTGTCCGCCGACCTCCGCATCCTCGAGGCGAGAACCTACGACGTTGCGCGGGAGCGGAAGGCGGCGTGACCGGGCGCAGGGAAATCGGGGCGCCGATCTTGGAGGTCGAGGACGTATCGCTCGCCTTCGGCGGGGTGGTCGCGTTGCAGGGCGTGTCCTTCGACGTGCGCCAGCACGAGATACGGGCGATCATCGGTCCGAACGGCGCCGGCAAATCCTCGATGCTGAACGTGATCAATGGCGTCTACCATCCGCAGGGCGGCAGCGTGGCCTTCAAGGGGCGCCGGCGCCGCAAGGTCGATCCCTACGAGGCCGCGAAAGCGGGGATCGCCCGGACTTTCCAGAACATCGCGCTCTTCCGCGGCATGAGCGTGCTCGACAACCTCATGACCGGCCGCTGCCTCAAGATGCGGCGCAACGTGCTCGAGCAGGCGCTGTACCTGGGACCCGCGCGCAGCGAGGAGCTCGAGCACCGCAGGAAGGTCGAGGCGGTGATCGATTTCCTGGAGATCCAGCACGTGCGCAGGACGCCGGTCGGGCGGCTTCCCTACGGCTTGCAGAAGCGCGTCGAGCTCGGGCGCGCGCTCGCCGCCGAGCCCGAGCTGCTGCTGCTCGACGAGCCGATGGCCGGCATGAACATCGAGGAGAAGCAGGACATGAGCCGCTTCATCCTCGACGTCAACGACCAGATGGGCGCAACCATCGTACTGATCGAGCACGACATGGGCGTGGTGATGGACCTCTCCGACCGCGTCGTGGTGCTCGACTACGGGCGCAAGATCGCCGACGGAACGCCCGAGGAAGTGCGCAGGAACCCGCGCGTCATCGACGCGTACCTGGGAGTCGCCCACTAGCATGCAATTCTTCTTCGAGGTGCTGATCGGCGGGCTGCTTGCGGGGGTGATGTACTCGCTGGTCGCGCTCGGCTTCGTGCTGATCTACAAAGCGTCGGGGGTATTCAACTTCGCCCAAGGGGCGATGGTGTTCTTCGCCGCGCTCACGACGGTGGGCTTCATCTCCATGGGCGCTCCGTTCTGGCTTGCCGTGGCGCTCGCTCTCGCAGTGATGGTGGCGCTTGCGTTCGCGACCGAGCGCGTGGTGCTGCGCCCGCTGGTCAACCAGCCGCAGATTACGCTGTTCATGGCCACCATCGGGCTGTCCTTCTTCGTGGAGGGCATCGCCCAGCTTGCTTGGGGCGCGAACGTCCGCGCGCTCGACCTGGGCATCGCCGACGAGCCGATCGAGTGGCTGATGGACCGCACCGGCATGAACGTGAGCAAGTTCGACCTGGCTGCTTCGGGGATCGCCGCGGCGCTGGTCTCGGTGCTCGGGGTGTTTTTCAACAAGACTCGCACCGGACGGGCGCTGCGCGCCGTCGCCGACGACCATCAGGCCGCGCTGGCCGTGGGCATCTCGCTGCAAAGGATCTGGGTGATCGTCTGGATCACCGCGGGGTTCGTCGCGCTCGTCACCGGACTCCTCTGGGGGGCGCGCAACGGCGTGCAGTTCGCCCTCACTTTCCTCGCGCTGAAGGCTCTCCCCGTGCTGATTCTCGGGGGCCTCGATTCGGTGGTCGGCGCAATCGTGGGCGGGCTCATCGTCGGCGCATCCGAGAAGCTTGCGGAGGTCTACATCGGGCCGCACGTCGGCGGCGGAATCGAATCCTGGTTCCCCTATGCCCTCGCGCTCCTGTTCCTTCTCGCTCGCCCCGAGGGACTTTTCGGCGAGCGCCGCATCGATCGGGTCTGAAGATGCTCTACCGCGAAACCGGACAGTTCAAGACCGATTATGCCGCGGACCAGCAGCTCTTCCCGATCCGCCAGGACCGCGTCGCGATCGTCGCCCTGCTCGTCTTCGCGTTCGCGGGCGTCCCACTGGCCGCCGCGACGCCGGGCCTCGCCGTGGCGATCGATTTCAACTACTGGTTCAGCGGCGTGCTGATCCCCTTCCTGATCTTCTCCCTGGCGGCGCTGGGACTGAACATCCTGACCGGCTACGCGGGCCTGCTGTCTCTGGGCACCGCCGCCTTCATGGCGGTCGGGGCGTTCGCGGCCTACAACTTCGAGCTGCGCGTCCCGGGGATGCCGATGCTGATGTCCTTCATTCTCGCGGGCGGCGTGGCGGCCGTCGTCGGCATCGTGTTCGGGCTGCCCAGCCTGCGCATCCGGGGCTTCTACCTCGCGGTGGCGACGCTAGCCGCGCAGTTCTTCGTCGTGTGGGCGCTCACCAAGTTCGGCTGGTTCTCCAACTACAGCACCTCGGGGGTGATCACCGCGCAGAAGATAGCCGTCTTCGGCTGGGCAATCGACACGCCGGTGAAGCGTTACCTGCTGGTGCTCGCGATCGTGTGCGTCCTGGCCCTGGCGGCGAAGAACATGGTGCGCGGCGCCGCCGGCCGCGCCTGGATGGCGGTGCGCGACATGGACGTCGCGGCCCAAGTGGTCGGAATTCCCATCATGAGGACGAAGCTCCTCGCCTTCGCGATCAGCTCGTTCTACTGCGGCGTCGCCGGCGCTCTCTACGCCTTCGCCTACCTGGGGACGGTCGAGCCCGCCGGGTTCGAGCTCGACCTCTCCTTCAGGATCCTCTTCATGATCATCATCGGCGGCGTGGGCAGCATCCTCGGATCGTTCCTCGGAGCCGCCTTCATCGTGTTGCTGCCGATTTTTCTCGACCTCTCGGCGAACGCGATCGAGCGCTCCTTCGGCCTGACGCTCCCCTCGGGGCTGGTGTCGAACCTGACGCTGATCATCTTCGGAGCGTTGATCGTGTTCTTCCTCTCCGTCGAGCCGCTCGGCCTCGCGCGCCTGTGGCAGATCGCCAAGGAGAAGCTCAGGCTCTGGCCGTTCCCCCACTGATTGGGCTATATTAGTCACGGTTATTCATCGGATAACAAAAAGAACAGCGAGTTCAGGCCAACCAAGGAGGGTTCCTATGTCGCTGAGATTCGGCAAAGCCGCATGGCTCGGGCTCGCGGCGCTGGCCGCCGCAGGTGCCGCGCACGCGCAGAACGAGCAGTTCATTCCCATGGCCGGGTACTGGGTCGGGCCGTATGCCGCCGGAGGCTCGGGCGTCTTCGGGGGATACATCGACTACATCAACATGGTCAATGCCCGCGACGGCGGGGTCAACGGGGTCAAGCTCACGTACGAGAAGTGCGAGACCGAATACAACAACGCCCGCGGCGTTGAGTGCTATGAGCGCCTGAAGAAGGACGGCCCGACGGGAGCCTCGCTGATCATGCCGCTGTCGACCGGGATCACCTATTCCCTCATCGACAAGGGCACCGCGGACCATATTCCGATCGTGTCGATCGGCTACGGCCGCACCGACGCCTCCGACGGCCGGGTGTTCCCCTGGGTCTTCCCGCTCATCACCAACTACTGGAGCCAGAACACCGCGAAGATAAAGTTCATCGCCTCCAAGGAAGGCGGCCTGGACAAGCTCAAGGGCAAGAAAATCGTGAACCTCTATCACGATTCCGCCTACGGCAAGGAAACCATCCCCGTCCTCGACGCCCAGGCGAAGAAGTACGGCTTCGAGGTCACGCATATTCCGGTGGCCCATCCGGGCAACGAGCAGCAGGCGCAGTGGCTGCAGATCCGACAGATCAAGCCCGACTGGGTGATCCTGCGCGGCTGGGGCGTGATGAACCCGACGGCCCTCAAGGCGGCGGCCAAGGTGGGCTTCCCGCGGAACAAGATGGTGGGCGTGTGGTGGAGCGGCGCCGAGGAGGACGTGATTCCGGCGGGAGACGCGGCCAAGGGCTTCTACGCGGCGGCGTTCAACGTTTCGGGATCGAACTATCCCGTGATCAAGGAGATCGAGAAGTTCGTCTACACCAAGGGAAAGGGCGAGATGGAGGACCGCTCGCGCGTCGGCTCGATCTACTACAACCGCGGCGTCGTCTTCGGAATCGTCACCGTCGAGGCGATCCGCACGGCACAGGAGAGGTACGGCAAGGGCAAGCCGATGACCGGCGACCAGATGCGCTGGGGCCTCGAGCACCTCAACATCGACGACAAGGAACTGAAGAAGCTCGGCGCCACGGGCTTCATGCAGGGGCTGAAGGTGTCTTGCATGGACCACGAGGGCGGCGGCGCGGTGAAGTTCCTGCAGTGGGACGGCAAGAAATGGAATACCGTCACCGACTGGATCGCTTCGGACCAATCGATCGTGCGCCCGATGATCGAGGAATCCGCGGCCAAGTACGCCAAGGAGAAAGGCATAACGCCGAGGGACTGCGCCAAGGAAGGCTGAAGGTTCTGCTGACCGTTAATAACATCGAGGTCATCTACGACCACGTCATCCTGGTCCTGAAAGGCGTTTCCCTATCGGTACCGGAAGGAAAAATCGTCGCGTTGCTGGGGGCGAACGGCGCGGGCAAGACCACGACGCTCAAGGCGATCTCGAACCTGCTTCGCGCCGAGCGCGGCGATGTGACGAAGGGGACGATAGAGTTTCGCGGCAGGCGCGTGGACCGGCTGAGCCCAGACGCGCTGGTCAAGCTGGGCGTCGTTCAGGTGATGGAGGGCCGGCACTGCTTCGCCCACCTCACCGTAGAGGAGAATCTCCTGACCGGGGCGTATACCCGCGCCGCCGGTCGGCCGGAGCTGTCGCGGGACCTCGAGCGGGTCTACGGCTATTTCCCGAAGCTGAAGGAGCGTCGCGGGACCGCCGCCGGGTATACGTCGGGCGGCGAGCAGCAGATGACCGCGCTCGGGCGCGCCCTCATGGCGCGCCCGAGCATGATCCTGCTCGACGAGCCGTCCCTGGGCCTGGCTCCGCAAGTCGTGGAGGAGATCTTCGGCATCGTGAAGAACCTCAACGGTCGGGAGAAAGTCAGCTTCCTGCTCGCCGAGCAGAACACCAGCGTGGCTCTGCGGTACGCCGACTACGGCTACATACTGGAGAACGGCCGCGTCGTCATGGACGGCGCGGCCGCGGAGCTCGCCGCGAACGAGGATGTGAAGGAGTTCTACCTGGGAATCGCCTCCGGCGCCCGCAGGAGCTTCAAGGAAGTGAAACACTACCGCCGCCGGAAGCGGTGGCTCGCCTGACGAGGAGAAAGGGATGAGATCCCTCACCGCATTGCTCGCGCTCGCGGTCGGGGGAGGCGCTTTCGCGCAGGCCTTCCCCATCAAGCCGGTCCACCTGATCGTCGGCTTCGCCCCGGGCGGAGCCGCCGACATCATCGCCCGCACCATGAGCGACCCGCTCGCCCGGGCGCTCGGTCAGAGCGTGATCGTGGAGAACAAGCCGGGCGCAGGCTCCAGCGTTGCGGCCGATTTCGTCGCCAGGGCCGCGCCCGACGGCTACACCATTATCATCGCGAGCCAGAGCGGCATGATCATCAACCCGCTCATCAACAGGAGCGTCACCTACAACACCGCGCGCGATTTCGTCGCGCTCACCCAGGTCACCAGCTCGCCGCTGGTGGTGGCCGTCAATCCGTCGTTGAAGGTAGCCTCGATCGCCGACCTGGTCGCCGAGGCGAAAGCGTCACCCGGCAAGCTCAACTACGCCACTTCCGGCAACGGCTCGCTGCCGCATCTCGCGACCACGCTCTTTTGCGCGCTTGCGGGCGTGCAGATGGTCCATGTGCCCTACAAAAGCGGGGGGCAATCGGTGCAGTCGGTACTCGCCGGCGACACGCAGGTGACCTTCGCCACGGCGCCGTCGGTGATGCCGCTGGTCCATAGCGGCCGCCTGCGGGGGATCGCGGTCACGACTCGCGCCCGCTCGGCACTTATCGCGGGACTTCCCGGGATGGAGGAAGCGGGGCTCTCCGGCTACAACGTTTCGATCTGGTACGGATTCTTTGCGCCGGCCGGCCTGCCGCGCGATATAGCGCTGCGGCTGTTCCACGCGACGGTACAGGCACTTGAGGACCCCAAGCTCAAGCAGGTGCTCGCCGGCGACGGAACCGAGGCTCTGGCTTCGGCCTCGCCCGAAGCCTTTGCGGCTTTCCTGCGCGAAGAGACCGAAGTGACTGCGCGGGTGATCCGCGAGTCCGGAGCGAAGTTCGACTAGGTCCGGCTCCATGCCGGAGTACTACGACCGCCACGAGACCCGCGACCCGGCCGAGCGTGAAGCGTCGCTGATGGGAGCGCTCCCGGGCCACATCGCGCACGCGAAGCGCAACGCTCCCGGCTGGGCCCGCATTCTCTCGGGCGTAGACCCGGCCGCGGTACGCGACCGCAAGGCGCTCGCCGCGCTGCCCGTCACGCGCAAGTCCGAACTGGCGGCGCTGCAGAAAGCGGAGCGTCCCTTCGGCGGGCTGAACGCCGCGCCCGTGGAGAGCCTGGGCAGGATCTTCGTCTCTCCGGGGCCCATCTACGATCCGGGCGGGAGCGGCCGGGACTGGTGGCGCACGGCGCGCGCGCTCTTTGCCGCCGGGTTTCGCCGGGGCGACACGGCGCTCAACACCTTCGCATACCACTTCACTCCGGCCGGCGCCATGCTCGAGGCCGGGGCGCTCGCGCTGGGCTGCACGGTCGTGCCGGCCGGAGTCGGGCAGACCGAGACGCAGGTCGCCACGCTCGCCGACCTTCGGGTCAGCTGCTACATCGGCACGCCGTCGTTCCTGAAGCTCATCGTCGAGAAGGCGGACGAATCGGGCGCGGATATCGGCGGCCTGAAGAAGGGATCGGTCGGCGCCGAGTACCTTCCCCCGGCGCTGCGCGCGGGCTGGGCCGAGCGCGGCATACGCGTGCTGCAATGGTACGGATCGGCCGACCTCGGGTTGATCGCCTACGAGTCGGAGGCCCTCGAGGGCATGATTCTCGACGAGGGTCTGATCCTCGAGATCGTGCGCGTCGGCACGGGCGAGCCCGTCGCCGACGGCGAGATCGGCGAGGTCGTCGTCACGAGCCTGAATCCGGACTACCCTCTCATACGCTTTGGCACCGGCGATCTCTCGGCGGTGCTGCCGGGCGCGAGCCCCTGCGGGCGCACCAACACCCGTATCCGCGGCTGGCTGGGGCGCGCCGACCAGGCGACCAAGGTGAAAGGAATGTTCGTGCACCCCGCGCAGGTCGCCGAGATCGCGAAGCGGCACGCCGAGATAGTCAAGGCGCGGCTGGTCGTGGACAACCCCGGCGGCAGCGACCGCATGACGCTGCGCTGCGAGGTTCGCGGCATGCCCTCGGCAGGCCTGGCCCGGGCGATCGAGGACAGCTTGCGCAGCGTCACCAAGCTGCGCGGCGAAGTGGCGCTCGTGCGGCCTGGCGAGCTCCCGAACGACGGCAAGGTGATAGAGGACGCGAAGAGCTATGGCTAGGTGGATCTGCGTTGCGATCGCCCTCGCGGCGAGCTTCTCGGCCGTCGCGGAGGAGGTGGTCACGGTTCAGGGAAGGAAGGGAGAAACCCAGTCGTATCTCCTGATGCACAACTCACCCCCGCCGGCTGCGGTCGCCGTCCTGTTTCCAGGGGGTGAAGGGTTGCTGAAGCTGCGAACTGAGGGGAGGACGGTGATGCTGTCCCAGAGAAGCAACTTTCTCGTCCGCACCAGGGGGATGCTCCGCGACAACGAGGTCGCGGTGGCCATCGTAGACTCGCCCTCGGATCAGCAGCGCGCGGGCATGGACGACGGCTTCCGCATGGGACGCGCCCACGTAGAGGACGTCGCCGCGGTCGTCAAGGATCTGCGAAGTCGATTCCCGCGGGCGAAGGTCTTCCTCATCGGCACGAGCCGCGGCACCCTGTCCGCGGCCTACGTCGGGCGCTCGCTGGGGGCGGACGTCGACGGGGTGATCCTCACCTCCACGGTGTTCTACGGCGGCCGCGGGGGCATAGGCTTGTCGGGCTTCGGCTTCGGCGACATCAAGGCGCCGCTCCTCTTCGTCCATCACGTGTACGACGCCTGCCGGTCGTGCCCTTACCGGGACGCGGCGAGCCTCGGCCGGACCTTCCCTCTCGTCAGCGTGAGCGGCGGCAAGCCCGCGGAGTCGGACCCGTGCGAGCCTTTCGCCGCGCACGGCTATTTCGGCCGGGAGCGGGAAACCGTGCAGGCGATGAAGAACTGGATGCTCGGCCGGCCCTTCCCCAAGGCGATCGACTAGCGTGCGCGCCAAGCCCCTTGACGGCGTCCGCGTTCTCGACCTGACCCGCCTGCTCCCCGGCGCGATGGCGACGCTGCACCTCGCCGACATGGGCGCCGACGTCGTCAAGATCGAGGATACGGAGGCGGGCGACTACTCCCGCGCGATGGGCCGAATGCGCGGCGGCGTGTCGGATTCCTTCCGCCTCCTCAATCGCAACAAGCGCGCCATGCGGCTCGACCTGAAGCAGCCCCGCGGGCGCGACGCCTTCCTGCGGCTCGCGCAGCGCGCCGACGTCGTGGTCGAGGGATTCCGGCCCGGGGTGACGGCGAAGCTCGGCGTCGCCTACGACGCGGTGTCGGCGGTCAACGCGCGCATCGTCTACTGCTCGATCACGGGCTACGGGCAGGGGGGGCCGTACGCCGGGCGCGCCGGGCACGACATCAACTACGTCGGCTACGCCGGCGTCGGCGACCAGATCGGAACCGCGGAAGCGCCCGTGGTGCCCAATTTCCAGATCGCGGATCTCCTCGGCGGAGCGCTGGTTCCCGCCATGGGAATTCTCGCGGCGCTACTCGACGCGAGGACCTCGGGCCGCGGCCGCTACGTCGACGTCTCGATGACCGACGCCGCGCTCGCGCACGCGGTCTTCCCGCTGCTGGGATACCTCGAGCAGGGAAAGATGCCCGCGCGAGGCACGGGCATGCTAGACGGAGGCCTCCCGTGCTACAACCTCTACCGCACGAAGGACGGGCGCTTCATGGCCGTGGGCGCGCTCGAGCGCAAGTTCTGGGCGGCCCTTTGCGACAGTCTCGGCTGCCCGGAGCTGAAGGACAGGCATATCGTCTACGGCACCGACGCCGCACCGGTGAAAGCGCGGCTCGCGGAGATCTTCGCCTCGCGCACGCAGAAGGAGTGGACCGGCTTCTTAGCCGCCGCGGATTGCTGCGTTACCCCGGTCCTCGCGATCGACGAGGCGCTCGGCAACGAGCAGTTGCGCGCGCGTGGGATGATCGTCGAAGAAGGCGATTTCATCCAGCTCGCGCTTCCGCTCAAGTTCAGCGAGTTCGCCTTTGCGATCGAGCGCGGGGCGCCCGCCGCGGGCCAGCATACCGACGAGATCCTGCGCGAAGCCGGGTACGGCGAGAAGGACATTGCGGCGATGCGCAAGGAGGGGGTGATTTGAGAAAGCATGCATCGCTGTGGCTCACTGTCGCGCTCGCTTCCGGCGGAGCCGCGGCACAGGACGCGCTGAAAGACCTCGACACGCCGTACGTTCCGACGCCCCAGGTCGTCGTCGATCGCATGCTCGACATGGCCAAGCTGAAGCCCGGTGAAACGGTGATCGATCTCGGCTCGGGCGACGGGCGCATCATGATAGAGGCGGCCAGCAAGTACGGCGCCCGGGGCTTCGGCGTCGAGATCGATCCGCGGCTGGTGAAGCTCTCGAATGAAAGAGCGGTCGAGGCCGGCGTCGCCGACCGGGTCAAGTTCCTGCAGCAGGACCTGTTCAAGACGGATTTTCGCAAGGCGAACGTCCTCACCTTGTACCTCTTGCCGGACGTGAACCTCGCGCTGCGGCCGAAGATCCTCGCCGAGCTCAGGCCAGGGTCACGCGTGGTGTCCCACGACTACGGCATGGGCGACTGGCGCCCGGACGCCGAGGCGACGATCCCGGCTCCGGACAAGAAGGTCGGAGCGCGCAAGGAGAGCCAGGTATTCATGTGGACTGTTCCCGCGAAGGTCGCGGGAAAGTGGAGGCTGGAGCTGACGATCGACGGGCAGACGCACCGGCTCCGGCTTTCGCTCAGGCAGCGCTACCAGTTCTTGTCGGGATCCCTGTCCGGGGAGGACGGCCAGCCCGTCCCGCTGACCGACGGAAAGATCCTGGGCGAGGACCTGCGGTTGACGCTTCCGGCCGGTGTCGGCGGTCCGGAACCGGTCAAGCTGGAGGGTCGCGTCGAGCGGGACAGGTCGGCCGGAGTGGTGAAGCGCACACGCGGAGAAGACGGAACGTGGCGTGCCCTCCGCGGGTCGTCGATGGAATCCACGGAGGACGGTACGCTGCAGCCCTACGTACATTGCGACGGGTTCGCCGGCGGGGTTCGCGGGGTGGCACTCGACCGGCGACCGGCGGGCGCCGCGCCCTGGCGCGAGGTCGGGCTCGACGCCAAGACCGAGAGGGTTTCCGTGCTGGACGGCTACCGAGGACCTACTTGTTCGCGAACCTGAAGGCGGAGCGGTCCGATCCTGCACGATACGAGCAGGACAAGCGGGTCGTGACCGGATATTTCAGCGCGCTGGCAAGCGCCGACGCCAACGCGGTGCTCGGCGAGTTCTCCCATCGCGGCTTCGCGGGGCAAATGCTCACGAAGAAGGAATTGGGCGGCAGCACGCTCGGGATCACCCAGATCCTCTCCGATGAGGACGCGGTCATCGTGACCATATTCTTCATGAACCAGGAGCCGGAAAACCGCGCGTTCCAGACTTACGGCGAGTTCGTCGCGATGCGTGACGATTTTGTGCGCGGCTATATCGAATGCGTTGCGCGAAGCCGAGACGCCTCGCGCTGACGGCATGGAGATAGAGGCTCCTGCGACGCGCTCCCACCATTGGCGTCACGTAGCGCTGCTCCTCGTGGCTGTCGTATCGCTGGTTCTCATGGTTTTTCTGAGCCCGCCCGGCCAAGACCCCGACTACCATCGGTTCGCCGATCAAAGAGGCTTCCTCGGAATTCCGAACTTCCTCAACGTGACTTCGAACATCGCGTTCCTGCTCGTCGGTATCGCGGGCGTCGCGTTCGTGGCGCGGCGGCCGCCTAGCCATCGAGCCGCCTGGCTCACGTTCTGGATGGGCGTGTCGGTCATCAGCGTCGGCTCCGGCTACTACCATGTGAACCCCGACAACCGGAGCCTGGTCTGGGACAGGTTGCCGATCCCGCCGTGATGATCCTTTATCGCGCGCCCTATACGCGGCAGCGGGAGCTCCTCGTGGCGGTCGGAGTCTACGGCCTCGCAAAGATCTCGGAGCTCTACGACAGCGGCATCTTCGAGCTGACCCGTCATGTGCTGAGCGGCCACACCCTCAAACACCTGCTTGCCGCGCTGAGCTGCCTCGCGGTGCTCGCGATGCTCTGGCGCAGGAGACCGATTCAAGGGCCTTTCGCCCTCAGCTGACCGCCACGCCTTTCCAGCGCTCCCGCGCGCTCCAGGTCGGCGACCAGCCACTCGGCGATCGCGGCGGGCGTCATCTTCAGATGTGTGCGGTTGATCTCCGCGAGGATGGCGATGCGCCCGAGGTAAGCGGGGACTTCGGCGAGCGGCATCGAGCGTTTCTCGAGCATGGCGAAGGTGAACAGTACCTTGACGACGTGCCGGGCGAGCCGCCCGGTGTCCTTCTCGTATCCTTTGAGGCGCGAGAACGCGCGCTCGAGGGCCCCGGCGGCGTCGCCGAACGGCCGGCCGTGGCCCGGGATGACGATGTCGCAGTCGAGCCCGGCGATCCGCTCCAGAGTCTCGCGTGTCTCGGCGAGCGCCGTGTCGCGGCCGAAGAGCTGGGCGAACACCGCGCCGAAGCCGTTCTCCCACAGCGCGTCGCCGGAAATGAGGACGCGCGTCTCGGGAGAATAGAACATGACCGCGTGAAGGTCGTGGCCCGGGGCGGGCAGGACGCGCCAGTCGTAGTCGCCCATCCGGAGGGTGTCGCCGCCCCGGAAGGTGCTCTCATAGCCGAAGCGCTCCGCCCGCTGGTCGGCGGCCGAGAGGATCAGCTCACGCTCGTCCCAGCGGTCGATGAGCGGGGCCTCGCCCTCCGGGATGCTCGTCCTGCAGCGGAAGCGCCTTTGCAAGGCTGCGTTGCCGCCCATATGGTCGGAATGGCAATGCGTGTTGACGAGGTGCTCGAGAGGCCTTTCCTGGAGCGCATGCTCGATCAGGGCCACCGTCTGGGCCGCATGCGCGCCGTAGCCGGAGTCGACCACCGTCGCTCCCTTCGAGAACAGAAGGACGTTGTTGGCCGAGAGCCAGCCGCGCTCGAGCACCTGCATGCCCCGGGGGAGGTTCAAGGTTGCGGGCGCCTTCCGGGAAGCCGGGCCAGCACCGCGCGCTTCTCCTGCGCGCTCATCGCCGACCAGGACGCGATCTCGTCGAGCGTGCGCAGGCACCCTTCGCACAGCCCCGTCCCCGGGTTCATCCTGCACACGTTGATGCAGGGCGAGGCGGCCTCGTCGGATTGCCCTGTCGTCACGAATTCAGCTTAGCGGCGAGGGCACGCGCCACGCGTGACGCCGGCTCGCGCCCGAGCGCGCGGCAGATGAACTCCCCCGCGCGGAAGACTTTCTCGAGGTTCACGCCGGTGTCTATCCCGAGGCCGTCGAGCATGTAGATCACGTCCTCGGTCGCGACATTCCCGGTCGCCCCCTTGGCGTAGGGACAGCCGCCCAGGCCCGCGACCGAGCTGTCGAAGGTCTTCACTCCCAGCTCGAGCGAAGCGTAGATGTTCGCGAGCGCCTGGCCGTAGGTATCGTGATAGTGCCCGCCGATCTTCGCCATCGGGACCTTCTTCGCGACCGCCTCGATGACCGCGCGGATCTTCTTCGGCGTGCCCACGCCGATGGTGTCGCCGAGAGAGACCTCGTAGCAGCCCATGCGGTAGAGCTTGCCCGCCAGATCGGCGACCGCGCGGGGAGCCACCTCGCCTTCGTAGGGACATCCCGCCACCACGGAGATATAGCCGCGCACGCGCATGCCTTGGGCCTTCGCCGCTTCCACGACGGGCGCGAAGCGCTCGAGGCTCTCCGCGATGCTGCAGTTGATGTTCTTCCGGCTGAACGTCTCGGTCGCCGCGCCGAACACCGCGATCTCCTCTGCGCCGGCGTCGCGCGCCGCCTCGAAGCCCTTCATGTTGGGGACGAGGACGGGGTACGCGACGCCCGGCCGCCTCCTTATCCCGGCCATGACCTCGGCGTGGTCGGCCATTTGAGGCACCCATTTCGGGGACACGAAGGCCGTGGCCTCGACCGCGGGAAGCCCCGCCTCCTGGAGCCTTTCGATCAGCTCGATCTTGACCGACGCCGGAACGCTCTTCGGCTCGTTTTGCAGCCCGTCGCGTGGGGCGACGTCGACGATGCGAACCTTGCGCGGCAGACTCATGACGCCTCCGTTTCGAAATCGACCAGCTCGGCACCCTCGATGACCTGGTCGCCGGCCTTGCAGCGCACCGCCGCAACGGTGCCGCGGGATGGCGCCGCGATGGTGTGCTCCATTTTCATCGCTTCGAGCACGAGAAGGGGAGCTCCCTTTTCGACTTTCGCCCCAGGCTCGACGAGCACCGCCGCGATCTTCCCAGGCAGCGGCGCGGCGAGGCTCCCGCCGTGCGAGCCGGCTTCGAAATCCCGCTCGAGCGGGTCGTGCAGCTCGAGGGTGCGGTGCTCCCCCGGAAGGAAGACGTCGAAACTCTTGCCGGCCCGGATGACCCGGCCTTCGAGGCGCGCGCCGTCGATCTTCGCGCTCAGCCGACCGCCCGCTTCCGGCTTCCCTTCGACGGCGGCGTCGATCTCCACCCGATGCTCGGCGACACGGTCGCTGAACACGAACACGCTCGGGCAGGATGCGCCCAGGCGCCAGCCGTCGGCGACGCTCCAGGGAGAGGGGCGCTCACCCGCGTGCGCGAGCTGCGCGGCCAGAGCCGCGAGCACGAGCGCCGCCTTGCTCGGCGGCTCCGGCGGGGCGAGCAGCTCGTCGCGATGGCGCTCCATGAGCCCGGTGTCGAGCTCGGCGCGGACGAACGCGCCGCAGCGGGCGAGGCGCCCCAGAAGCTCCAGGTTGGTGACCAGACCCGCCACCTCGAACTCGCCCAGGGCCGCGGCGAGCCGCTCGACCGCCCGAGCGCGGTCGCGATCGTGGACGATGAGCTTCGCGATCATCGAATCGTAGTAGGGTGTGACCGTGTCGCCCGCGCGAACGCCGGAATCGACGCGCACTTGGCGCGACTCGGCCGGCGCGGATAGATGGCGGATCCTGCCCGTGCCGGGCAGGAAATCCCGGCTCGGGTCCTCGGCGTAGACGCGCGCCTCGAGCGCGTGGCCGTCGATGCGCAGGTCGCCCTGTTTCGCGGGCAAAGGCTCGCCCGAGGCAACGCGAAGCTGCCATTCCACCAGGTCGAGCCCCGTGATCATCTCCGTCACGGGGTGCTCGACCTGGAGCCGCGTGTTCATTTCCATGAAGTAGAACCTTCCGGCCCGGTCGACAATGAACTCGACCGTCCCGGCCCCGACATAGTCGACGGCCTGCGCCGCGGCGACCGCCGCACCGCCCATCTCCCGGCGGCGCTCCGCGGACACACCGGGAGCGGGTGCCTCCTCGATCACCTTCTGGTGGCGGCGCTGCACCGAGCAGTCGCGTTCGAACAGATGGATGCACTCCCCGTGGCGATCCGCGAATATCTGTACTTCGATGTGCCGGGGCCGCTCGAGGTATTTCTCGAGCAGGACGCGGTCGTCGCCGAACGCAGCTTTCGCCTCCCGCCGGCAGGCGGCAAGAGCGGCGGCGAATTCGCCGGGGACGGCGACCGCGCGCATGCCCTTGCCGCCGCCGCCAGCCGACGCCTTGATCATCACGGGATAGCCGATGCGCCCGGCTTCCGAGCGCAGGATGCCCTCCGCCTGATCGTCGCCGTGGTAGCCGGGCACGGTGGGGACGCCGGCCTTCTCCATCGCCGACTTCGCCGCGGACTTGTCGCCCATCGCGCGTATGGCCGCCGCCGGCGGGCCGATAAACGTTACCCCGGAATCCGCGCAGCGCTCGGCGAAAGCGGCGTTCTCCGCGAGGAATCCGTAGCCGGGATGGATCGCCTGGGCCGCCGAGTGCTTCGCCGCCTCGACGATGCGGTCGGCGCGCAGATAGCTGTCCGACGCTGAAGGCGGGCCGATGCGGAACGCTTCGTCGGCGAGCGCCACGTGGCGCGAATGGACGTCGGCATCCGAGTACACCGCGACCGTCGCGATCCCCATGCGCTTGGCGGTGCGCGCTATGCGGCAGGCGATCTCGCCGCGGTTGGCGATCAAGATCTTGTCGAACAAGGCGCGCCCTACTTCTTCTTTTTCGGCCGCGCCGCCTGCTTCGCCGCCTTGAGCCAGGCGGGCTGGCGCTTCTCGAGGAAGGAGCGCACGCCTTCCTTCCCCTCCGCGGAAGCGCGCGCCGTGGCGATGCGCACGGCCATGTCGGCCAACAATTCGGAGCCGAGCGGGCGCCCTGCGACCGCGCGTATCAGGTCCTTGGTCACGGTGTGCGCGCCCGGCGCGCCCTGGATGATCTCCCCCAGGATCGCGTTCACGGTCGCGTCGAGCTTCTCGGGCTGGGCGATCTCCTGGATGAAGCCGATGCGGTATGCCTCGGCCGCGGAGAAGCGCTCGGCGGTCAGGAAATACCGGCTTGCGGCGCGCCTGCCCATCGCGGCGATCACATACGGACTGATGGTCGCGGGGGTGAGCCCCAGCCGGACCTCGGAGACGGCGAATTCGGTATCCGTCGAGGCCGCCGCCATGTCGCACGCTGCGATGAGGCCCATGCCGCCGGCGAACGCTGCGCCGTGCACGCGCGCGATCGTCGGCTTTTTCATCGTGTGCAGGCGGTAGAGCATCGCGCCGAAAGCCATCGCGTCCTTGCGGTTCTCCTCGAAGTCCATCTCGCCCATGCGCTTCATCCAGTTGAGGTCCGCTCCGGCGCAGAACACCTTGCCGCGGCCGGCGAGCACCACCGCGCGCACCGCCGGGTCGTCGTCGAGCGCTGTGAACGCCGCCGTCAGCTCGCCGATCATGGTCTCGTTGAACGCGTTGCGGACCTCGGGCCGGTTGAGCCACAGCACGGCGACGCCGTGCTCCGCGTGGACTTCGATGGTTCCGTATGCCATGCCGTTCCTTTTCTCTGGCCTACATCCTGAAGACGCCGAAGCGGGTCTCCTCGACCGGCGCGTTGAGCGAGGCTGAGATCGCCAGAGCCAGGGCGCGCCGGGTGTCCTCGGGCGCGATGACGCCGTCGTCCCAGAGACGCGCGCTGGCGTAGTACGGGTGCCCCTGGCTCTCGTACTGCTCGAGGATGGGTCGCTTGAACTCGCGCTCCTCCTCTCCGCTCCATTTCTCTCCATTCGCTTCGATCCCGTCGCGCTTGACCGTGGCGAGTACGGCGGCGGCCTGTTCTCCGCCCATGACCGAGATGCGCGCATTGGGCCACATCCACAGGAAGCGGGGGCCGAAGGCGCGCCCGCACATCCCGTAGTTGCCCGCGCCGAAGGAGCCGCCGATCACCACCGTAAACTTCGGAACGCGGCTGCAGGCGACCGCCGTTACCATCTTGGCCCCGTCCTTCGCAATGCCGCCCGATTCGTATTTCCTTCCGACCATGAAGCCGGTGATGTTCTGCAGGAAAACGAGGGGAATCTTCCGCTGGCCGCAGAGCTCGATGAAGTGCGCCCCCTTCAGGGCGGACTCCGAGAACAGGATTCCATTGTTCGCGACGATGCCGACCGGGTAGCCCCAGATGCGCGCGAAGCCGGTTACGAGCGTCATGCCGTACTCCTGCTTGAACTCGTCCAGTTCGCTCGCGTCGACGATGCGCGCAATCGCCTCGCGCACGTCGTAGGGCTTGCGCTTGTCCTCGGGGATGACACCGTGCAGCTCCTCCGCGGGGTACAGGGGATCCGCCGGCTCGCGCGCGTCCAGATCGGGCTGCCTCGCGCGTCCCAGGTGGCCGACGATGGCCCGCACAATCGCGAGCGCGTGGGTATCGTTCTGGGCGAGATGGTCGGCGACGCCGGATTGCCGGGCGTGCACCTCGGCTCCGCCGAGCTCCTCGGGCGTCACGACCTCGCCTGTCGCTGCCTTGACGAGCGGCGGGCCGCCCAGAAAGATCGTGCCGTGTCCCTTGACGATGATGCATTCGTCGGACATTGCCGGGACGTAGGCGCCGCCTGCCGTGCAGGAGCCCATGACCGCGGCGATCTGCGGGATGCCTGCGGCCGACATCGTGGCCTGGTTGTAGAAGATGCGGCCGAAGTGCTCGCGGTCGGGAAAGACGTCGTCCTGCTCGGGGAGGAAGGCCCCGCCCGAGTCGACCAGATACACGCACGGCAGGCGATTCTGCAGGGCGATCTCCTGGGCGCGCAGGTGTTTCTTGACCGTGATCGGGAAGTAGGTTCCGCCCTTCACGGTGGCGTCGTTCACCACGAGTACGCATTCCCGGCCCGAAACCCGTCCGACTCCGGTGATGATCCCTGCCCCGGGCGCCTCGTTGCCGTACATGCCGAAGGCGGCGAGCTGCGAGAGCTCGAGAAACGGCGAGCCCGGATCGATGAGCAGTCTCAGCCGCTCGCGCGGCAGGAGCTTCCCGCGCGCCGCGTGCTTGGCGCGCGCCGCTTCCCCGCCGCCCAGCGCCGCGCGCTCGACCTTGGCGCGAAGGTCGGCGACCAGCGCCGACATCGCGGCCGCATTGCGCCGGAAGTCCGACGAGCCCGGGTTCAGC
>Ga0335083_10000641_pt1 | contig 51532 bp, 50 predicted proteins | sample Lox_Sample_42_FD_206716 | JGI IMG/M metagenome (GOLD analysis project Ga0335083, IMG submission 206716) | Soil microbial communities from Loxahatchee National Wildlife Refuge, Florida, United States - Lox_Sample_4.2 | ecosystem: Environmental > Terrestrial > Soil > Wetlands | place: USA...
AGGAGAAGGGCGCGCATATCGCCGGCGCAATCGTCGAGCCGGTCGCGGGCAACATGAACCTCGTGCTGCCGAAGCCCGGCTTCCTGGAGGCGCTGCGCGAATGCTGCACGCGCGCCGGCGCCGCGCTGATTTTCGACGAGGTGATGACCGGGTTTCGCGTCGCGCTCGGCGGCGCGCAGGCGCGCTACGGCATCCGGCCCGACCTGACAACGCTGGGCAAAGTGATCGGCGGCGGCATGCCGGTGGGCGCGGTCGGCGGCCGGCGCGAGATCATGGACGAGATCGCTCCCCTGGGCCCCGTGTACCAGGCGGGTACGCTCTCCGGCAACCCGGTCGCCGTTGCCGCCGGCCTCGCGACCTTGAAGCTGGTCGATGTTCCGGGGTTCGACGAACGGATTTCCGAGACGGCGAAGAACCTGGTGGAGGGCCTGAAAAAAGAAGCAAAAGCGGCAAAAGTCGAATTTTCGGCGCAATCGATCGGCAGCATGTTCGGGCTCTACTTCCGCGCTTCTCCCCCGACGTCGTTCGCCGAGGTCATGCAGTGCGACAAGGAGCGCTTCAACCGCTTCTTCCATGCCATGCTCGCGCGCGGCGTGTACCTCGCGCCCTCGGCCTACGAGGCGGGGTTCGTATCGGCGGCGCACGGCGCGGCGGAGGTCGACGCCACGCTCGCCGCGGCGCGCGACGCGTTCCGCGCGCCGTAGCGCCGGTCGCTGCCGAGGCGCGCCGGAAATCCGCTCACGGCATCAGGGAATCTGCGCGCCGGGCATGCGCCCGAGGATAGTCTCTACGCGGCCGTCGAGGTAGCGGGTGGTATGCCCGTGCGCGTAGCGCCGCGGGCTCGGCAGGATCGCCGCCAGCCATGCCGCCTGCCACGCGGTGAGTTCCGCGGCGCCGACGCCGAAGTGGTAGCGCGCCGCGGCTTCCGCGCCGAACACGCCGTCGCCCCATTCGGCGAAGTTCAGGTAGAGCTCGAGGATGCGGCGCTTGGACATCACGCTCTCCAGCATCCACGTGATCGCCGCCTCCTCGCCCTTGCGCATCCAGGAGCGCTCGCCGGAGAGGAACAGGTTCTTCGCCAGCTGCTGGCTGATGGTGGAGGCGCCCGCGACCACCCTGCCCTTGCGCTCGTTCTTCTCGATCGCCTTCTCGATCGCCTCCCAGTCGAAGCCCTCGTGGCCGAGGAACTTGGCGTCCTCGGAGGCGACCACCGCGCGCTTCAGGTGCACCGAGATGCGGCCGTAGTCCACCCAGCGATGGCTGAGCCGGGCGCGCGGATTCTTCTCGCGCATCTGCTCGAGCCGCCGCGCCATGAAGGCGCTGCTCGCGGGATTGTGGTCGCGCCACCAGAGCACGTGGGCGAAGAACCACAGCTGCAGCGCGGCCGCGCCCGCAAGCGTCAGCGCGAGCGCGAGGCCCGCGATCCTCCACACGCCGCGCCGCCGGCCGCGCGCCACGCCAGCTAGCCCCGGCGCAGCGCCTCGAGCACCGGCGCGGTCCGCGGCCGCACGCCGCGCCAGACCAGGAACGACTCGGCGGCCTGCTCGACCAGCATGCCGAGCCCGTCGCGCGCGGCGGCGCCGGCGGCGCGCGCCAGGCGCAGGAACGGCGTCTCGCGGCCGTAGACCATGTCGTAGGCGAGCGCGCCGGCGGCGAAGATCCCCGGCGGCAGCGGCGGCGCCCGGTCCTCCAGGCCCGCCGAGGTCGCGTTCACCACCAGGTCGAACGACTCCCCGGCGAGGCCTTCGAAGCCGGTCGCGCGCACGCCGCGGAACGCCGCCGCCAGCGCCTCGCCGCGCGCGACGGTGCGGTTCGCGATCGCCAGCGCCGCCGGCGCGCGCTCGAGCAGCGGCCCGACGACGCCGCGCGCGGCGCCGCCAGCGCCGAGCAGCAGCACGCGGCGGCCCGCGATCGCGAAGCCGAGGTTCGACTCGAGGTCGGTCACCAGCCCGGCGCCGTCGGTGTTGTCGCCGCTCACCGCCTCGCCCGCGAAGCTGAGGGTGTTGACGGCCGCCGCAGCGCGCGCCCGCGCGGTCGCGTCGCGGCAGTAGCGGAACGCCTCCTGCTTGAACGGCAGCGTGACGTTCAGCCCGCGCCCGCCGGCGGCGCGGAACGCCCCGACCGCCGCGGCGAAGCCGCCGAGCGGCGCCTCGATCGCGCCATACTCGACCGCATCGCCCGTCTGGCGCGCGAACTCGGCGTGGATCCAGGGCGACTTGGAGTGCGCGACGGGGTTGCCGATCACCGCGTAGCGGTCGGCCACGCTATTGAGTCCAGATCCTGTCGCCTTGGCCGAAAAACCAGGTCCGCGTGATCACGACCTGGTCGTAGTCCTTGCGAATCGACGGCGGGAACGCCGCGTACGGCGCGGCCATGTGCACGATGCGGAAGGCGGCCTGGTCGAGCACCTTCAGCCCGGAGGAGCGGTCCAGGTCCACGCGCACCACCGAGCCGTCGGCCGCGAGCGTCACGGTAAGGCGCAGATTGCCGTAGAGCTTGCCGCGCGCCTCGCTCGGGTAGTTGAGGGTACCGACGCGCTCGACCTTGGCGCGCCAGTCTTCCTCGTACTGGGCGAAGCGGTACTCGGTGGCGCGCGCGCCGATGAACAGCTTCCTCGGCCGCTGCTGGTACTCGCGCGTCTCGCGGTCGATCTGCGCCTGCAGCTGCATCATGGCGAGCGCGCGGTCCGCCGCGTCGCGCCCCGAGATCTGCGGCGTCGGCTCCTCGGCGGACGCCTGGTGCTCGGACTCCGTGGCGACCGCGGCGCGCGTCTCGCGCGCCTGCGCCAGAAGCTTGCGCTGCTGCGCTTCCAGCGCCTGCTGGCGGCGCCTCATCTCGACCAGCTCCCGCCCCGGCGCATGCGGATGCGTCACCGGCAGCGCGGTGGTGGCGTGCCGGTGCTCGTCGGTGTTGCCGCCGCCGGCAAGGTTCGCCTGCGCCAGCGCGTCGGCGCGCGTCGGCCGCTCTTGCGTCCTGGCGTTGACCAGCACCACTTCGAGCGGCTGGTCGGGCGACTTCCAGCGCAGGCTGTCGGGAAAGTGGAAATGGAAGGCGAGCAGCGCGCCGTGGAACAGGACTGACGCCCCGACCGAGATCGCCAGCAGGCGCGACTGGCGGTCGAGCCCGCCCCAGTACTCGAGCGGGTCGAGCAGCAAGTTCGCGGCGTTGCCCTGCAAATTCACCCCGTGCTCAGAAAAAACGCCGCCATTCTAGGCCTTTAGGGCTGCGCCTGCCCGAGCGTGGCACGCCAGGTGCAGCTCATCGTACGCCCGAGCAGGTCGATCGCGCCGATTGCCAGCCGCACTCGGCTGCCGGGCGCGAGCTCGGGCAGCGAGGGTACGCGCAACGCGAGCGGCAGCTGTTCGAAGCGCACCAGGTTCTCGCGCAGCACCAGCGCGTCGGCTTCGGCGACTCGCTCCTGCTCGAGCCAGCGCAGGCACCAGTAGGTCTCGAGCGCGCGCTGGTGCTCGTCGTAGCGCGCCGCGGCGACCTCGTAGGCACGCAGTGCGGCGAGGAGGCCCTCGGCGTTGCGGCCGAACGGCGCGCGCTCGCCGCGCAGCGCCGCGGCGAGCTGCCACTGGTTGACGAGGTCGACGTAGCGGCGCAGCGGCGAGGTGAACCAGGCGTAGCTTGAGACCCCGAGCGAGTCGTGCAGTTCCGGATGCACGCTCATGCGCACCTTGCCGGCGGCCTGCACGCGGTAGATCGCGGCGACGTCGCGCTCGGCGAGCAGTTCGCCCCAGGTCGCGTTGGCGAGGATCATCAGCTCGGCCACGGTCTTGTCGAGCGGCGCGCCGCGCCGACGCTGCTCGATCGCGACGCGCCCTTCCTCGACCCTGAATACGTACTCGGGCTGCGCCGCGCCGGTGCTCGGCCGCCCGCGGCGCCGCTCCAGCGCGCACGCGAGGCGCCATAGCGCGCGCAGCTCCTCCTCGAAGGCGAGCCCGCCGCCCTCCTCTCCCCGCTCGAACGCCTCGTTCAGCGCCTCGTGCGTGCCATGGCGCAGGTTGGCCGCGATGCGCACGCGCTCCAGCCGCGTGCTGCGGCCGCGCGGCTCACCGTCGCCGCCGACGTCGAAATACAGGGACACCACGGCGCGCTCGCTCGACTCGTCGAGCGACAGGCGCGCCACCGCGTCCTCCGGCAGCATGGTGTACTTCGCACCCGGCAAATAGACCGTCGAGAGCCGCTCGCGGGCGATCGCGTCGAGCGGCGATCCAGGCGCGAACGCGAGCGCGGGCGCGGCGATGTGGATGCCGACGCGCAGAGATTCAGGCGAGGCGCGCACGACCGAGAAGGCGTCGTCGATCTCGGTCGTGCCAGCGTCGTCGAGGCTGAACGCCGCGACCGGCGCGAGCGGCAGGCCGGTGGCCTGCGCCGGCGGCGGATGCGGTGCGAAGCCGGCGCGGTGCGCAGGGAACTCGTGCAGGAAGCGCCCGAGGTGGTACGCGTGGCTGTCGCCGAGCAGGCCGCAGCGCTCGAGAAGCCGCGCCGCGCTGAGGCCGGCGGCGGCGCAGGCTTGCTCGAAGGCCTTGGTCTCGGGCTTGGACCGGTCCGGCGCGTAGAGCAGCTCCTCGCGCAGCGCCGCGACCTCCGGCGGGCACTCGAAGCGCTCCAGGCGCGCCGCCCAGCCCGCGATCCGCTCCTGCAGCTGCCGTTTCTTCTCGATCGCCGCGAGCGCGAGCTTCAGCGTCTCCGCCGGCGCCGCCTGGTAGCGGCCGCGGCCGCGGCGGTGAAAGTACATCGGCGCCGCGTGCAGCTTGAACAGCACGCCCGCGGCCTCGCCCGGCGCCGGCTCGCGGCCCACGTACTCGCGCGCCAGCTCGCGGAAGCCGAACTCGCCGCGGCCGCTGCATTGCCAGAGGAACTCCGTATCGATGCCGGCGGCGAACTGCTCGGCTTCGCGGAGCAGCTCGGCGCCCGAGGGGCGCTCGAACGCGAGCACCACGTTCGCGGCCTTCACCTTGGAGCGTCTGCCGCGCAGGCTCTCGACCTGGTACGAGGCCGGGCTCTCGGCGAGCACCGCCCCGACCTTGAACTCGCCCTCCTCCTCGTACAGCAGGTTCACGCTCGGACCGGCAGCCGGGCGAACGCGAGGATCCGCTCGAGGTGCTCTGGAAAGCTCTGCAGCGTGTGATCGCCCCCTTGCCGGATCGCCATGCGCGCGCCCTCGTAGCGGGCGACCGCGCGGCGCCAGTCGAGCAGCTCGTCGCCGGTCTCGAGCAGCAGCAGGTAGCGCTCCGGATCGATGCGCCCGACCCACAGCGCGCGCCAGGCCTCGAGGTGCGCGCGCGTCAGCTCGTAGGGGGCGCCGGTGTGCAGGTTCGCCTGCGGGCCCAGATAGGCCTGCAGCCCGGTGTGCGGGTCGATCGCGGGATTGATCAGCACCGCCCGGCAGCCGTGCTTCTCGGCGACATGCGTCGCGTAGTAACCGCCGAGCGAGGAGCCTACCAGGCAGGTTTCCCGGTCCGGCCGCAGCCGCTCGATTTCCTCGACCGCCTCGCCGGCGCGCGGCGGCAGCGCCGGGCAGGCGTAGCACGCGCCCAGTCCCCTCGCCTCCAGGTACGCCTTCAGGACCTGCGCCTTGTGCGAGGCTGGCGAGCTGTTGAAGCCGTGCAGGTAGACGAGCCGCATCTAGGCCGCGGCAAGGGCCGCGAGCAGCTTGTCGTGGATGCCGCCGAAGCCGCCGTTGGACATCACCGCGATCCGGTCGCCCTCGCGCGCTTCCGCGGCGACCGCGGCCACCAGCCGCTCCAGGTCGGCCTCCACCCGGGCGCGCGCCCCGAGCGCCGCGAACAGCCCGGCAGCGTCCCAGGCGATGCCGCCGCCGTAGACGAAGACGCGATCTGCCTGGGCGAAGCTCGAAGGCAGCGCCTCCTTCAGCACCCCGCGCTTGAGGGTGTTCGAGCGCGGCTCAAAGACCGCGAGGATGCGCGAGGCGCGCTCCCGCTGGCGCAGGGCCGCGAGCGTCTCGCGGATCGCGGTCGGATGGTGCGCGAAATCGTCATACAGGCGTACCCCTCGCGCGGTGCCCCGCAGTTCCAGCCTGCGCCGCACGCCGCGGAAGCGGCCGAGCGCCTCGATCGCCGTCTCGGGAGCGACCCCGGCGTGACGTGCCGCCGCGAGCGCCGCGAGCGCGTTGAGGCGGTTGTGCTCGCCGATGAGGCCCCAGCGCAGGCGGCCGAGCGCTCTCCCCTGCCAGGCGATCTCGCAGCTGCCGTCTGCGTCCGGCGCGCCCGCCTCCCACCCGGCCGGCACCCCGAATTCCTCGACCGGGGTCCAGCAGCCTTGCGCGAGGACCCGCTTGAGCGCCTCGTCGCGCCCATTGGCGACGATCAGGCCGGATCGGGGGACAATCCTTACCAAGTGGTGAAATTGACGCTCGATGTCTGCAAGATCGGCGAAGATGTCTGCATGATCGAACTCGAGATTGTTCAGAATCACTGTCTTCGGCCGGTAGTGAACGAACTTGGATCGCTTGTCGAAGAACGCCGTGTCGTACTCGTCCCCTTCGATCACGAAGAGCCGGTCGTCGGCGCCGCGGGCCGAAACCCCGAAATCGAGCGGTATCCCTCCTATCAAGAAGCCGGGAGCGTGACCGGCCTGCTCGAGTACCCAGGCGAGCATCGAGGCGGTCGTCGTTTTGCCGTGCGTGCCAGCGACAGTCAGTACCCACTTACCGACCAGCGAGTTCTCGGCGAGCCACTGCGGCCCAGAAACGTACCGCGCGCCGGAGTCGAGAATCGCCTCCATGAGCGGATTGCCCCGGGTCACGACGTTGCCCACGACCCAGAGGTCCGGCTGCAGGCGGAGCTGCTCCGCGCCGTAGCCCTCGATCAGCTGGATGCCGAGCGCCGCGAGCTGGGTGCTCATCGGCGGGTAGACGCCGGCATCGCAACCGGTCACGCGCATGCCCGCCCGGGCCGCGATCGCCGCGATCCCGCCCATGAACGTGCCGCAGATGCCGAGGATGTGGAGATGCACCGCCGAGGCCATCGCCGCGCCCGAGAGGCGGCGTCCGGAAAGCACGCGATTGTACAATCGCCGATGGCCCGCAAGAACGCTCGTCAGAACGGCATGCGGGCGAGGATCGCCGCCGAAGCCGCGCGCATCATGGCGATCGACGGCATCGAGGACTACGCGCTGGCGAAGCGCAAGGCGGCGCGCGCGCTGGGCGCGCCGGACACCGAGTTCCTGCCGGGCAACGACGAGATCGAGGCCGAGCTGCGCGCCTACCGCGCGCTGTACCAGGCTGACGAGCATCCCGAGCGCATCGCGCAGCTGAGGCGGATCGCGCTCGAGACGATGCAGGCGCTGGAGCGCTTCAGCCCCTACCTCACCGGGCCGGTGCTCGCGGGCACCGCGGGACCCTACGCCGAGATCGAGCTGCAGCTGTTCCCGGAAAGCCTGAAGGAAGTGGAGCTGTTCCTTCTCAACCGCAACATCTCCTATGCCTCGAGCGAGGGGCGCCGCTATGCCGGCGATCGCGCCCACGCCGTGGCCGTGCTGACGCTGGAGTGGCGCGGCGCGCCGCTGCGCCTGTCTGTATTCGACCCGCGCGACGAGCGGCTGGCGCTGAAGAGCTCGCAGGCGGGCCGCGTCATGGCGCGCGCCGGCATCGCAGAGGTCGGGACCCTGGTCAAAGCGGGCGCATGAACCCGGGCAGGCGCGAAGCGGCGATCCTCGCCGCCGCGGGCCTTGCCGCCGCGGCCGCCGGCTTTTTCCTCGGCCCGCTGCTCACGCGCAAGGGCGGCTCCGGCGCGGTCCTTTCGGCGGCGACCTTCCCGGATCTCGCGGGCCGGCAACGCGACCTCGCCGAATGGCAGGGCAGGGTATTGGTCTGCAACTTCTGGGCGACTTGGTGCGCCCCGTGCCGGGAGGAGGTCCCGCTGCTCGTGTCGGCATGGGAGAAATACGCCCCAAGAGGGGTCGAAATAGTCGGTATCGCCGTCGATAATTCATCGAACGTCAAGGAATTTGCATCTAAATACGGAATACAGTACCCGGTGCTGCTCGCCGAGGCGGACGGTCTCGACCTGATGCGGCAGCTCGGCGATAGCGGCGGTGGCCTTCCGTTTACGGTATTCCTGGACCGCAAGGGAAGGGTAGCCGCGACCAAGCTTGGGGCCTTGCACGGTGCCGAGCTGGAGGAGATCCTCGGCCGCCTGTCTGCCGACTGAGCCTCGGTGCGGGGAGGGGGCTCAGGCAAAGTCGGCTAAAATGCCGCCTTCTTCGCCGAAAATGACGAAAAAGCCAAAATCCCTTGGCCTGCTCGCACTGCACGGGCCAAACCTGAACCTCCTCGGGACGCGCGAGCCGGAGATCTACGGCCGCGAGACGCTCGAGCAGATCAACCACCGTCTGCAGGAGACCGCCCGAAGCGCGGGCCTGCGCCTCGAGTGCCTGCAATCGAACCACGAAGGGGTGCTCGTCGACCGGGTGCAGGCGGCGCGCACCGACGGCACCGGCTTCATCCTGCTCAATCCAGCCGCCTTCACCTACTCCAGCATCGCGCTGCGCGACGCGCTGACGGCGGTGAAAATCCCGTTCATCGAGGTGCACCTGTCGAACATTCACGCGCGCGAGCCCTGGCGCGCCCACTCGCATTTCACTGCCGTCGCGGTGGGCAGCGTGCTCGGCCTCGGCAGCCGCGGCTACGACCTCGCGCTCGCCTACGCGATCGCGCGCCTGAAGGGATCGCGTCCCTAGCGGCGCCGGCGGGCGCGGCCCGCCAACCGCGGAGGTGTTTCGGATGGATCTGCGCAAGCTCAAGAAGCTGATCGACCTGGTGCAGGAATCGGGCATCGCCGAGCTGGAGATCACCGAGGGCGAGGAGAAGGTGCGCATCGCCCGCGGCGGGGCGGTCACGGTGACGCCGGCCACCGGCGCGGCCGCGGTGCCGGGCCCGGCGCCCGCTGCCGCCGCGCCCTCGCCGCTGCCGGTCGCCGCCGCGGCGGAGCCCGCCCCCGGCGGCGACGGCCACGTCGTCAAGGCGCCGATGGTCGGCACCTTCTACCGCGCGCCGGCGCCCGACGCGAAGCCGTTCGTCGAGGTCGGCGCCGCGGTGAAGGAGGGCCAGACGATCTGCGTCATCGAGGCGATGAAGCTGATGAACGAGATCGAGGCCGACGCCGCCGGCGTGGTCAAGGCGGTGCTGGTCGAGAACGGCCAGCCGGTGGAATACGGCCAGCCCCTCTTCATCCTCGGGTAGCGGGTGTTCGAAAAGATCCTGATCGCGAACCGCGGCGAGATCGCGCTGCGCATCCAGCGCGCCTGCCGCGAGCTCGGCATCCGCACCGTGGTGGTCCATTCCGAGGCCGACACCGAGGCCAAGTACGTCAAGCTCGCCGACGAGTCGGTGTGCATCGGCCCGGCGCCGGCGGCGGCGAGCTACCTCAACATCCCGGCGATCATCAGCGCCGCCGAGGTGACCGACGCGGAAGCGATCCACCCCGGCTACGGCTTCCTCTCCGAAAACGCGGATTTCGCCGAGAAGGTGGAGGCGAGCGGCTTCGTCTTCGTCGGGCCGCGGCCGGAGAACATCCGGGTCATGGGCGACAAGGTGAGCGCCAAGCAGGCGATGATCAAGGCGGGCGTGCCGGTGGTCCCGGGCTCCGAGGGCCCTCTGCCGGAGAGCGGCGCGGACATCGTCAAGCTGGCGCGCAAGATCGGCTACCCGGTGATCATCAAGGCCGCCGCCGGCGGCGGGGGGCGCGGCATGCGCGTCGTGCATACGGAGGCGGCGCTGCTGAACGCGGCCAGCCTGACGCGCCAGGAGGCGCTCGCCGCCTTCGGCAACGGCACCGTCTACCTGGAGAAATTCCTCGAGAACCCGCGCCACATCGAGATCCAGGTGCTGGCGGACGAGCACAAGAACGCGGTGTTCCTGGGCGAGCGCGACTGCTCGATGCAGCGGCGGCACCAGAAGGTGCTCGAGGAGGCGCCGGCACCGGAGCTCGCGGCAAAGCTTCGCGACAAGATCGGCGAGCGCTGCGCCGACGCCTGCCGCAAGATCGGCTACCGCGGCGCCGGCACCTTCGAGTTCCTGTTCGAGGACGGCGAGTTCTACTTCATCGAGATGAACACCCGGCTGCAGGTCGAGCATCCGGTGACCGAGATGATCACGGGCCTCGACCTGGTGCAGATGCAGATCCGGGTCGCCGCTGGCGAGAAGCTGCCGTTCAAGCAGAAGGAAGTGCAGCTGAAGGGCCACGCGATCGAGTGCCGCATCAACGCCGAGGATCCGTTCCGCTTCACGCCCTCGCCCGGCCGCATCACCTCGTACCATCCGCCCGGCGGGCCGGGCATCCGTGTCGACTCGCACGTATACGCCGGCTACAGCGTGCCGCCGCACTACGACTCGATGGTAGGGAAAGTGATTGCTTACGGCGCGACGCGCGAGCAGGCGATTCGCCGCATGCGGATCGCGCTCTCGGAGATGGTGGTCGAAGGCATCCAGACCAACATCCCGCTGCACCTCGAGCTGCTGCACGACAGCCGCTTCCTGCGCGGCGGCACCTCGATCCACTACCTCGAGCAGCGGCTGGCCGAGGAGACCAAGGCGAAGAAGTAGAGCGCGTGTCCCGGCTCGCGATCAGGCTGGAGCTGGAGTCCGCGCTGGCCGAGCCGCTGTCCGATGCGCTGCTCGAGGCGGGCGCCGATTCGGTGGACCTCGACGGCGACGGGCGCTCGATCCGGCTGACGGCGCTCGCCCCCCGCGACGCCGACGCCGCGGCACTGGTCGCGCGCGCCGCGGCGGCCACCGGAATCGCGTTGCCCGCGTACCGCGCCGAGCGCATCGAGGACGAGGACTGGGTGCGGCGCTCGCAGGCGCAGTTCGGACCGATCGGGATTTCCGGCGGACTGTGGATCGTGCCGAGCTGGCACGAGGCGCCCGAGGCGGCCGCCCTCGTCGTGCGCCTCGACCCGGGCCTTGCCTTCGGCACCGGCAGCCACTCGAGCACGCGCCTGGTGCTCGAGTGGCTGGTGCGCCGCCTGCGGCGCGGAGAGCGCGTGCTGGACTACGGATGCGGCTCCGGTATATTGGCCATCGCCGCCGCGCGGCTCGGCGCGGGCGAGGTGGCCGCGGTCGACACCGACCCGCTGGCCGTCGAGACCGCCGCCGGGAACGCGCGCGCCAACGGCGTCGCGCTGACGGTGATGGCGCCGGGAGCGTTGCCGGCTGGACCTTACGATCTGATCGTCGCCAACATTCTCGCCGCCCCGTTGATGGCCCTGGAACCGGAATTCGCCGCGCGTACCCGTCGCGGCGGCCGGATCGCGCTTTCCGGCCTGCTCGAGGCCCAGGCGGAGGCGCTCGTCGCGGCGTACGCGCGGGATTTCGCCATCGAGCGGGGGGCGAGCGACGGGGACTGGGTCCTGCTGGAGGGCGTGCGGCGATGAGCCTCTCGACGCGCTGTCCCAACTGCGGCACCGTCTTCCGGGTGCAACCGCCGCAGCTCTCGGCGCGCGGCGGCAAGGTGCGCTGCGGCCGCTGCTCGTCGGTTTTCGACGGCCTCGCCGCGCTGGTGGCGCAGGGCGGGGAGCCCGGGGACGCGCCGGCGCAGGCGGACTCCGAGCCCTCGCCGCAGCTGGCCCTGTTCGAGGCGGCTAGAAAGCTGCCGCCGGTCGGCGGCGGCGACGCCGCCAACGAGGACGCCAATGCGCCCGGCTTCATGGAAGAGCCGCCGCCGGCACGGCGCCGCTGGGGTTGGGGGCTCGCCGCGCTCGCCCTGCTCGCCGTGCTGGCGGCGCAGGGCGCGCTCTATTACCGCAGCGAGCTTGCGGTGCTGGTGCCGCAGCTGCGGCCGCAGCTCGCCGCCGCCTGCGCAATTCTCGACTGCGAGCTGCGGTTGCCGCGGCGCACCAAGCTGATGGCGATCGAGTCGTCCGACCTGCAGGCCGACGACCGCGGCGAGAACGTGATCGTGCTGAACGCCGTGATCCGCAACCAGGCGCCTTTCCCGCAGGAATACCCGGCGCTGGAGCTCACGCTCACCGACGAGCGCGACCAGGCGGTGGCACGGCGCGTGCTGCGACCGGCCGACTATCTCTCCGACGCGTCGTCCGGCCGCATCGCCCAGGGCATCGGCGCGGGGGCCGACGTCAGCCTGCGCCTGTTCCTCGACACCGACGGGCTGCACGCCGTCGGCTACCGCATGTACCTGTTCTTCCTCTGAGGCGCGCGCATGGCGCAAGCGAAAATCCTGGTCACCGGGTCGATCGCCTACGACACCATCATGGTGTTCCCCGACCGCTTCCGCAATCACCTGCTCGCCGACCAGCTGCACATCCTCAACGTCTGCTTCCTCACCCCCGAGATGCGGCGCGAGTTCGGCGGCACCGCGGGCAACATCGCCTACAACCTGCATCTGCTGGGCGAGGCGCCGCTCGTCATGGCGACCGTCGGCGAGGACATCCAGCCCTATCTCTACCGCCTGGAGAAGCTCGGCATCGACGCCTCGGGCCTGAAGCGCGTCGCGGGCCAGTTCACGGCGCAGGCCTTCATCACCACCGATCTGGACGACAACCAGATCACCGCGTTCCATCCCGGCGCGATGAACTTCGCGCACCGGAACCGCATCGAGGCGGGGCTCGGCGCCTCACTCGCCATCATCGGGCCCGACGGCAAGGACGGCATGCTCGAGCACTCGCGGCAGTGCGCCGCTCACGGCATCCCGTTCCTGTTCGACCCCGGGCAAGGTCTGCCGATGTTCTCGCGCGAGGAGCTGCTCGAAATGGTGCGGCTCGCCTCATGGGTCGCGGTGAACGACTACGAGGGCAAGCTGCTCGAGGAAAAGACCGGGCGCGGCCTCGAAGACCTGGCGGCCGAGCTGAAGGCGCTCGTCGCCACGCGCGGGGCGGGCGGCTCTACCGTGATCGCCGAGGGCGTGCGCTACGACATTCCCAGCGCCAGGGCCGATGCCGAGGTCGACCCGACGGGCTGCGGCGACGCCTACCGCGCCGGACTGCTCTACGGCATCGCGCGCGAGTGGAACTGGCTGAAGACCGGGCGGCTCGCCTCGGTGATGGGCGCGATCAAGATCGCCCACCGCGGCGCGCAGAACCACAAGCCGGCGCGCGAGGAGATCGCCGCGCGCTACCGCGCCGCGTTCGGCGAGTCGCCGTTCTAGCTAGCCCAGCGCGGCGCGGATGCGCGCCGCGTACTGCTCGAGCGTCTCGCGCGGCGGGTTTTTGGCCGGCCAGACGAGCTCCATGCCGTCGCCCTTGTGCCGTGGCAGCAGGTGCACGTGGTAGTGGAACACCGTTTGTCCGGCGGCCTTGCCGTTCGCTTGGTAGACCGACAGGCCTTCGGGCTCGAATGTTTTCCTCAAGGCTCTGGAGATTTTCACGATAGCGCGCGCGACCGCCTCGGCCTGCGCCTCTTCGAGCTCGAAAACATTGGCCGCGTGCCGCTTCACCGCGACCAGCGTGTGGCCCGGATTGACATGGCCGATGTCCATGAAGGCGAGCGTGTGCTCGTCCTCGTGCACCCGCGTCGACGGGATCTGTCCGGCGACGATCCTGCAGAACACGCAGTCAGTCATGGCGAGGTCCTTTGGCGGTGGTTCCCTGATGAATTTCTACTCCCGCACCGGCTGGTAGCACTTGCAGGGCACCTGCGCCAGCCAGCGGTCCTCCAGCCTGAGCGCGCTCAGCGCGCCGCCCCAGACGCAGCCGGTATCGAGCCCCGCAACGCGCGGATCGAGCTGCAGCCCGGCGGCAGACCAATGACCGAAGACGATCTGCTGCTCGGGCCCGCTTCTGGTCTGGTACCACGGCAAGAAGCCGGGTGGCGGCTTCTTGCCGGTCTCCTTGAAATCCATTTGGCCCTCGGGCGTGCACGAGCGCATGCGCGTCATCGCGTTGACGATCACGCGCAGCCGGTCCCAGCCGGAGAGCGAATCTTGCCAGCGCTCCGGCTTGCTGCCGTACAGGTTCGCCAGGAAATCCCGATAGTCCGGCGCCCGCAGCGCGCTTTCCACTTCGTTTGCCAGAGAAACCGCGAAATCGATGCTCCACTGCGGCAGCAGGCCGGCGTGCACCATCGCCCAGCTGCCTTCCACGTGCATCATCGGCCGCGCGCGCACCCAATCCACCAGCGCCCTCGCGTCCGGCGCCTCGAGCACGTCGGAAAACGTGTCGTCCTTGCGCTTTCGCTCGAAGCCCTCGAACTGCGTCACGAGGTGCAGGTCATGGTTGCCGAGCACCACCACGGCGGCTTCGCCCAGCCCCTTTACGTAGCGCAGCACCTCGAGCGACTTCGGCCCGCGGTTGACGAGGTCGCCCACCAACCAGAGGCGGTCGTGCCGCGGGTTGAAGCCGATGCGCGCGACCAGCTCTTCCAGCTCGTCAAAGCAGCCTTGCACGTCGCCGATCGCATAGGTCGCCATACGCGGCGACTATAACGCGTCAGAAGCTCGCGTCCAGCCGGCGGTACTGGATCGCTTCGGCGATGTGGGCCGCCTTGATTGCTGCCTCGCCCGCAAGGTCCGCGATCGAGCGCGCGACGCGCAGCACGCGGTGGTAGGCGCGCGCCGAGAGCATCAGCCGGGCGAGCGCGTGGCGCAGGAGCTGGTCGCCCTCCTTGTCGGTCGAGCAGTGGCGGTCGATTTCGCGCGTGCCGAGGAACGCGTTGGGCGCCCCCTGGCGCTCGAGCTGGCGGCGATGCGCGGCGAGTACGCGGCCGCGGATCGCCTCGCTCGATTCGGTCGCGCCCGGCGCCATCAGGTCGGCGTCGCGCGGCGCAGGAACTTCGAGCTTGATGTCGACGCGATCGGCGAGCGGCCCCGAGACGCGGCCGCGGTAGCGCGCGATGCGCTCCGGCGTACAGCGGCAGCGCCCGGAGGGCGACCCGCAGTGCCCGCAGGGACAGGGATTCATCGCCGCGACGAGCTGGAAGCGCGCCGGAAACTGCGCCTGGCGCGCGGCGCGCGAGATCGACACTTTGCCGGATTCGAGCGGCTCGCGCAGCGACTCGAGCACGTCGCGGTCGAATTCGGGCAGCTCGTCAAGGAACAGGACGCCCCGGTGCGCGAGCGATATCTCGCCCGGGCGCGGCAGGTGACCCCCGCCGACCATCGCCGCGCCAGAGGCGCTATGGTGCGGGGCGCGGTATGGCCGCTCGCCCCAGCGCGCGGCCTCGAAACCTGCAGCCGACACCGAATGGATCGCGGCGACTTCCAGCGCCTCGGTTTCGTTCATCGGCGGCAGGATTCCGGGAAAGCGCGCCGCGAGCATGGATTTCCCGGTGCCCGGGGGTCCGATCATCAGTACGCTGTGCCCGCCCGCCGCGGCGACTTCGAGCGCCCGCTTCGCCTGAGGCTGGCCCTTCACCTCGCCGAAGTCCGGCCAGGTGTGCGGCGCGGCGGGCGTCCCCGCCTCGAAGCGGGGCAGCTTCGCCTCGCCGCAGAGGTGAGCGACGACCTCCAGCAGCGTGCGGGCGGGAAGAACCTGCGCGCCCTGCGCGAGCGCCGCCTGCGGCGCGTTGGGTTCCGGGAGCACGAAGGCGCGTGCGGCGTCCCGCGCGCGCAGCGCCATGGCGAGGGCGCCGCGCACCGGGCGCAGCTCGCCGTTCAGCGAGAGCTCGCCGGCGAACTCGTGCGCCGCGAGCGCCTCGGGCGCGATCTGCCCGCTCGCGGCAAGGATGCCGAGCGCGATCGGCAGGTCGAAGCGCGCCGAGTCCTTCGGCAGGTCTGCCGGAGCGAGGTTGACGGTGATGCGCCGCGCGGGAAACTCGAAGCGCGTGTGGTTGAGCGCGGCGCGCACGCGGTCCTTTGCCTCGCGCACCTCGGCGTCGGGCAGGCCGACGATGGTGAACGAGGGCAGCCCCGGCCCGAGGTGCACTTCTACGGCGACCTCGGGCGCATCGATCCCCGCGAGCGCGCGGCTCGCCACGGTTGCCAGCGACATGAGCCCTCCGCAGCGAACAACGCAGCGCAGCGGGAGGCGGTTTACGCGCCGGGCTTGCGCGCCTCCAGCTCCGCGACCCGCGCCTCCAGCGCCGTGAGCCTTTCGCGCGCGCGCTCCAGGAGCTTGCGCTGCACCTCGAGGTCCTCGCGCGGCGCGAGCTCGAAGCGCTCGAAGAACGCCGTGAGCAGCGCCTGGAGGTTCCTTTCCAGATCGCGCGCCGGCGAGGCCGCCAGCGCTTCCGAGAGCCGCCGGCGCAGCTCCTGCAAGGGAGGCTTCGAGTCCATGGAGCCCAGCGTACCCGATCGGCTCGGCCACCTACGGAGCGCACTTGAGCCGAGCATTAGGGAGAATGAGCGCACATTGTTGGTGCATACCGGCGTCAGGCCCGGGACAGAGAGTTTCTAACAATTTGATCCATATGATGAAATTTGCTGGCACAGCCCGTGCTAATCAACTCTCGCGTCCATCCATTCCATGGAGATTTGCTAATGCGTAAAACGATCCTCTCCGCTTCGCTCGGTGCCGCCACAGTTGTGGCCTCCGGCGTCGCCTTCGCGCAGTCCGCCGCCCCGGCAGAGCCGAAGCCGCCGTACTCGATCACGGCGAACGTCACGCTCGCCTCGGAATACCTCTATCGCGGCATCGCGCAGACACGCGGCAAGCCGGCGATCCAGGGCGGCTTCGACTTTACCCATACCAACGGCTTCTACATCGGCACCTGGGCGTCCAACATCAGCTGGATCCAGGACGGCGGCCTGGGCGCCGACGGCGTGCATACGGCGAGCGCTCCGATCGAAATCGACACCTACGGCGGCTACCGCGGCACCGTCTCGGGCGATCTCGGCTTCGATGTCGGGTTCCTGCGCTACAACTATCCGGGCAGCAACAAGCTGACCGGCGCGCTCAGCCCCGACACCGACGAGATCTACGGCGCGCTGAGCTACAAGTGGATTTCGTTCAAGTACTCGCGTACGGTCGGCACCAGCCTGTTCGGCTTCGCGAAGGACGACGGCACCTCGAAGACCACGGGCGCCGGCTACTTCGACCTCACCGGAACCTGGGACCTCGGCAGCGGCTTCGGCCTGAGCGCGCACGTCGGCCATCAGTCGATCCCCGGGCTCACGCACGGCGCGTACACCGACTACAAGCTCGGCGTGACCAAGGACGTCGGCTTCGGCACCCTCGGCGCGGCCGTCTCGGCGACCAACGCGCATGACGACTGCAGCGGCGCGGCGGGCAACCCGTTCTGCTTCGGCAACGTGGCCGGCGGCGCGGGCGCCTACAGCTCCGGCAAGAGCCGGCTGGTCCTGACCTTCGGCAAGACGTTCTAACGACGACGACCATGACGCGGCGGGCGCGCCAGCGCCCGCGCGTCGGAGACCATTCATGAAACTAGTCACCGCAATCATCAAGCCGTTCAAGCTCGACGAGGTGCGCGAAGCGCTGTCGGGCATCGGCGTGCAGGGCATCACGGTCACCGAGGTGAAGGGCTTCGGCCGGCAGAAGGGCCATACCGAGCTGTACCGCGGCGCCGAGTACGTGGTCGATTTCCTGCCGAAGGTGAAAATCGAGGCCGCGATCCAGAGCGACATGCTGGACCGCGTCGTCGAGGCGATCGAGAAGTCCGCCAACACCGGCAAGATCGGCGACGGCAAGATCTTCGTGTTCGACCTCGAGAAGGTCGTCCGCATCCGCACCGGCGAAACCGACGCCGCTGCGCTCTAGGGAGAATCCGATGAAGAAGCTAATCGCACTCGTTTCCACGCTGGCGCTCGTCACGTTCGCGAGCGCCTCGATCGCCCAGGATAAGGCACCCGAAAAGGCCGCCGAGCCGGCCAAGGCGGAGCAGGCCGCGCCAGCGGCGGCCGCACCGGCCGCGGCTACCGCTGCCCCCGCCGCCCCCGCGGCCGCCGCGCCCGCGGCCGCCGCGGCACCCAAGTGCGGCGACAAGGGGTTCGACTGCAACAAGGGCGACGTTTCCTGGATGATGACCTCGACCGCCTTCGTGCTGCTGATGACGGTGCCGGGCCTGGCGCTGTTCTACGCCGGCATGGTGCGCACGAAGAATGCGCTCTCCACGGTGATGCAGAGCTTCGCGATCTTCTGCGTCGTCGCGGTGCTGTGGGTCATCTACGGCTACAGCGTCGCGTTCACCGCGGGCAGCAACCCGTTCTGGGGATCCTTTGACAAGATCTTCATGCTCGGGGAGGACCCGGCGACGGCTGTCGCGGCAACCTTCAGCAAGGGGCAGTACCTGCCCGACTTCGTGTACTGCATGTTCCAGCTGACGTTCGCGGCGATCACGGTAGCGCTGATTGCAGGGGGCTACGGCGAGCGCTTCAAGTTCTCGTCGATGATCATCTTCAGCATCCTCTGGTTCACGTTCGCCTACCTGCCGGTCGCGCACATGGTCTGGTACTGGGACGGCCCGGACGCCTACACCACCGCGAAGGCGGCGGAGGAGGCGAACGCGCACGCGGGCTTCCTGTTCCAGAAGGGCGCCCTCGACTTCGCCGGCGGAACCGTGGTCCACGTGAACTCCGGCATCGCCGCGCTGGTCTGCGCGCTGATGCTCGGCAAGCGCAAGGGCTACGGCAAGATCGCGATGCCGCCGCACAGCGTGATGATGACGGCGATCGGCACCGGCATGCTGTGGATGGGGTGGTTCGGGTTCAACGCCGGATCCGCCCTCGAAGCCACGGGCGCAGCAGGCATCGCGTTCTTCAATACGCTGTTCGGAACCGCCGTCGCTGGCCTCGCCTGGACGATTACCGAGTGGATCGTGAAAGGCAAACCGAGCCTCCTGGGCATCTGCTCCGGAATCGTTACCGGTCTTGTGGCGATCACGCCGGCGGCCGGGTTCGTCGGCCCCATCGGCGCTTTCGTCACCTGCGCGGTGGCCGGAGTGGTCTGCTTCTTCGCGGTCACCAAGGTGAAAGCCTGGCTCGGCTACGATGACTCGCTCGATACGTTCGGCGTGCACTGCATCGGCGGCATCATCGGCTCGCTCGGTACCGGCACCTTCGTCAACCCGGCCTTCGGCGGCACCGGCGTGTGGGACTACGTCGCGAACAAGGTCGGCGACTTCGACGCCGGCGCGCAGATCGTGTCGCAGCTCTGGGATATCAGCACCACGCTGGTATGGTCGGGCGGCGTCGCCTTCGTGATCCTGCTGATCCTGAAGATGACGATCGGCCTCACCGCGAGCGACGACGCGCAGGAAGAAGGCCTCGACCTCGCGGACCACGGCGAGAAGGCCTACAACTACTAGTCGCCGGTCGGGTTTTCCTGGTCCTTGGGGCGCCGCGAGGCGCCCCTTCTTTTTCCGCTCTAGGAAGCGGCGATGCGGCCGAGCAGCTCCAGCAGCTGGCGCCGCTCGGCGGCGCTCAGCCGCGTCGCGATGCGCCGCTCGTGGCGCGCGATCGCGCGCAGCGCGCGCGCCAGCAGACCCCGTCCCGCGCGCGTCAGCCACAGGCCGTTGGTGCGCCGGTCGGCGCCGCGGCGCCGCTCGATCAGGCCGCGCGCCTCGAGCTGATCGAGCACCCCGACCATGGTCGAGCGGTCGCGCTCCGCGGCCTCCGCCAGCCGGCTTTGCGTCACCCCCGGATTGGCGTCGATATAGACGAGCAGGCCGACGCGCCCGGGAGAAAGCCCGCCCACGCTCTGCGCGAAATCGCGAAACACCGCCTGCTGCGCGAGGCGCAGCCGGTAACCGAGGAGACCGGGGAGCGCGCCCGGATCGAGCTTTTGTTTGGGGCCCAAACAAATTGACCTTGCCGCCGCGAGAAAGCTACGATCCTAGGCGATCCCCCCGACGCGAGCAACGCGACGCCCGTGAACGCCCTGGAGCATCTGCTCGGCCCCGCCGCGCTCAGCCGCCACGGCGCACGCACGGCGCTACTTTGCGGTGCCGAGGCGGTGAGCTACGCTGCGCTCGCCGGGCGCGTGGCGCAGGCGGCGGCCGCGCTGCGCGCGCTCGGGGTGCAGCGCGGCGAGCGCGTGCTGCTGCTCATGCGCGACACGCCCGAATTCGCCGCGGCGTGGCTCGGCGCGTTGCATGCGGGCGCCGTCGCGATCGCCCTCAACACCAAACTCACGGAAGCCGAGTACCGCCACGTGCTCGCCGACAGCGGCGCCCGGCTGGCGCTCGTCGAGGACCTGTTCGCCGAGGCGCGCGCGGACCTGGCGGCCGCACAAGCTGCCGACAGCGCGCTCGCGATCGCGGGCGAGGCGAGCGCGCGCCTGGCGGCGCGCTGGCCGGGCGCGCGGGACTGGCGCGCGGCGCTCGCGGCCGCGCCTGCGAGTGCCGGGCCGGCCCGAGTCGGCGCCGAGGATCCCGCATTCTGGCTCTATTCCTCGGGTACCACCGGGCTGCCGAAAGGCATCGTTCACGCGCATCGCAGCGTGCTGCCCGCGGGCCAGGACATGCGCGAGGCGCTTGGCCTCGCCGCCGGCGACACCGTGCTCGCGACTTCCAAGCTCTTTTTCGCCTACGCGCTGGAGCACGGCCTGCTCGGGCCGCTCGCCACCGGTGCCGCCAGCGTCCTGATCCCCGACTGGCCCGACGCGGAGACGGTGCTCGCGCACGTCGAGCGCCATCGGCCCGCGGCGCTCTTCAGCGTGCCGACCTTCTACCGGAGGCTGCTGGCGCTCGGCGCCGGCCGCCTCGCGCCAATGCGTGCGGTGCGCCGCTTCGTCGCCGCCGGCGAGCGCCTGCCGCAGGCGCTGGTCGAGCAGTGGCGCGAGGCGACCGGCGGGGAAATCCTCTCGCTCTACGGCATGTCCGAGACGTTCTGCGCCTGCATGCTGACGCCCCCCGGCTCCTCGAACGGCGCCCGCACCGGGCGGCCGCTCGCCGGAGTGGCGGCTGAATTGCGTCCGGCCGGCGGCGGCACTGCGGGCGCGGGGGAGGTTGCGGTGCTTTGGCTGCGCCACCCGGCGCTTGCGCTCGGCTACGCCAACCGGCCGGAGCAGACCGCGGCGCAGTTCCAGGACGGCTGGTTCTGCACCCGCGACCTCTTCACGCGGGATGCCGAGGGCTACTTCCTGCACCAGGGGCGCTCGGACGAGCTGCTCAAGGTCGCGGGTCAGTGGGTCCGTCCGGGAGAGCTCGAGGAGGCGGTTGCGGCCGAGGGCGCGGTAGCCGAGGCGGCGTGCGTGCAGGTCACCGATGGCGACGGCTTCGAGCGCCTCGCCCTGTTCGTCGCCGCGCGCGGCGCGGAGCCCGAGGCGGTCGCGGCGGCGGGACGCGCCTGCGAGGGACTGCCGCGCCACAAGCGGCCGAAGTGGATCCGGGCGCTGCCCGAGCTGCCGCGCACCGCGACGGGCAAGGTGCAGCGCTTCAAGCTGCGCGAGCTGCTCGAGAAGGAACTGCGTCCGCCGCGCGGCTAGGCGCTCTACTGCGCCGCGACCAGGCTGGCGAGGAACTCCGGGTCTTCGCGCAGCCGCACCGAGGGCCCGTCGTAGACGATGCGGCCGCGGTCCATGACGGCGGCCCGCTCGGCGAACTCGAGCGCGATGCGGCTGTTCTGCTCCACCAGCACGATCGCGATCCCGCCCTCGGCGCGCAGCCGCGCCAGCACCGCGGCGAGCGCCTGCACGATCACCGGGGCGAGGCCCTCGGTCGGCTCGTCCATCAGCAGCAGGTCGGGGTTGGTCATCAGCGCTCGCGCGATCGCGAGCATCTGCTGCTCGCCCCCGGAGAGCTGGCCGCCGCCGTGCCCGAGCCGCTCGCGCAAATGCGGGAACAGGTCGAACACCCGGCCGCTCGTCCAGGCGCCCGGGCGCGCGCCGATTTCCAGGTTCTCGCGCACGCTGAGCGAGGGGAAGATTTCGCGCTCCTGCGGCACGTAGCCGACGCCGGCGGGCGCCGGGGCGAACGGCGGCAGCGCATCGATGCGCGCGCCGCGGTGCTCGATCGTCCCGGTATGCAGCGTGGTGTGGCCCATCACGGTCGCGAGCAGCGTCGACTTCCCCACGCCGTTGCGCCCGATGATGCTCAGATGCTCGCCCGCGCCGAGCGCGAGGTCGACGCCCTCGAGCACCACCGTTTCGCCGTAGCCCGCCGACACGCCTTTCAGCCGCAGCGCCTCAGGCATCGAGCGCGTTCCCCAGGTACACCGCCCGCACCTCGCGGTGCGCTGCGATCTCGGCCGGCGCGCCTTGGGCGAACACCGCGCCGCTCACCAGTACGGTAATGCGCTCGGCGAAGCGGAATACGAGCTCCATGTCGTGCTCGATGATCAGCACGGCGATATCCGCCGGCAGCGCGGCGATCGCGTCCAGGATGATGTGGCTCTCGGCGCTCGGCACCCCCGCGGCGGGCTCGTCGAGCAGCAGCACCCTGGGCTCGAGCCCGAGCGCGATGGCGATCTCGACCAGGCGCTGGCGGCCGTAGGCCAGCTCGCCGACCCGCCGCCCGGCGTCGGCCTCGAGGCGCATCTGCGCGAGCAGCCGCTCGGCGCGCTCGAGCACCTCGCGCCGGCGGCCGGCCGGCTTCAGCATGCGGCCGCCGACGCGCAGGCGCTCGGCCACCGCGATGCACACGTTCTCGAGCACGCTGAGGCCGCGGAACAGCTGGTTGATCTGGAACGTGCGCGCGATGCCGCGCCGCGCGCGCTCGGCCGGGCCCAGCGCGGTGACATCCTCGCCGCCGAGCAGCACCTGGCCGCGCGTCGCCGGCAGCAGCCCGGTCAGCAGGTTGACGAGCGTGGTCTTGCCGGCGCCGTTCGGTCCGATCAGCGCATGCCGCGCGCCGCGCTCCAGCGAGATCGCGATTTCGCGCGCCACCTCCAGCGCGCCGAAGCTCTTGCACAGCCCGCGCGTCTCGAGCAGGGGCCCGCTCATGCGCGCCTCGAGCCGCTCGCGCGGCGCGCCAGCGACGCGGCCAGCCCGAGGATGCCGTTGCGCGCATAGAGCGCCACCGCCATCAGCAGCAGGCCGATGCCGAGCTGCCAGGCGGTGGGGTACGCCCGGGCCAGCACGTGCTCGAGCACCATGTAGGCAACCGCGCCGACGAAGGCGCCGTAGAGGCGCCCGTAGCCGCCCAGGATCAGGATGATGAGCGCGCCCGCGGCGCGGTCCAGCCCCAGCACCGCAAGGTTCACGTAGGCGTTGCACTGCGTGAACAGCCCGCCGGCGACTCCGGCGAGCGCCGCCGAGATCGCGTACGCGGTCACCAGGCGCCGGTGCACCGGCGCGCCCACCGCATGCATGCGCAGCAGGTTCTCGCGGATTCCCGTGAGCGACTGCCCGAACGGGGAGTGGACCAGCGTGCGTACGAGCACGAAGCAGGCAAACAGCACCGCGAGCGCGTAGAAGTACTGGGGGCGGTACGACAGCTGCTCGAAGCGGAACAAGCCGAGCAGCGGCTTGAACTGGAGGTCCGGCAAGCCGTCGAAGCCGCCGGTCCAGGCCGCGCCCATGTTGGCGGACTCCTCGAGCAGCGCCATGGTGCACAAGGTGAGCATCAGAAGCGTCAGCCCCTGCGTTCGCAGAACTACGAAGCCGCTCGCCAGGCCGAGCAATCCCGCGACCACGGCGGCCGCGGCGAGACCGGAGAGGGGTTCGTTCCAGCCGGCGTGCTGCGCGAGCAAGCCCACGGTATAGGCGCCGGCACCGAAGAACGCCGCGTGCCCCAGGGTGACGATGCCGGCGTAGCCGAGCACTAGGTCGAGCGACAGCACGAACAGCACCGTCACCAGCACCTGCGTGCCGAAGGCAAGGTACGTGGGAAAGACGAAATAGGCGGCCATCGCCGCCGCCCACGGCAGCGCCTCCCACCAGCGCAGGCGATGCCGCCGCGCCAGCGCTTCGGCCGCCGGCAGGGGGGACGTCATCACGCGCGCTTCCCGAACAATCCCTGCGGCCGCCACAGCAGCAACCCCAGGGTGAGGGCGTAGATGAACAGCGTGCCGCCCTGCGGGAACCGGATCTTGAGGACGAAATCGAGCACGCCGATGAGCAGCGCCGCGAAGAACACGCCGGTCACGCGCCCCAGCCCGCCCACCGACACCACGATCAGGAAGTAGACCAGGTAGCGCAGCGGGTACTGCGGATCGAGCCCGAGGATCTCGGCGCCGAGGCCACCGCCCACCGCCGCCAGCCCGCTGCCGAGCGCGAACGTGAGGGTGAAGAGCCTTGCCACGTTGACGCCGATCGACTCGGCCATGCGGCGGTTGTCCACCGCGGCGCGGATCTGGGCCCCGATCCGGGTGCGCTCGAAGCCGAGCCAGAGCACGACCACCAGCGCGCTTCCGGCCGCGATCAGCGCGAGGCTGTAGCTGCGATAGCGCATGAAGCCGAGGTCGGTCTGGCCGCGCAGCCACTCCGGCAGCCGCAGCGTCTGCGCCTCCGGACCCACCGCCAGCGTCACCGCCGAGATCATCACGAAGATCAGGCCGATCGTGAACAGCACCTGGTCGAGCTCGCCGGCGCGGTACAAGCGCGCGTAGAACAGGCGCTCCAGCACCACCGAGAGCGCGGCGACCGCGACGAACGCGATCGCCAGCGCCGGCACGAAAGGCACGCCGAGAGACCGCATCGAGAGCGCGACCACGTAGCCGCCGAGCATGGCGAAGCCGCCGTGCGCGAGGTTGACGAACCCCATCAGGCCCATCGTGATCGACAGCCCCACCGACACGATGAACAGCACCATGCCGGAGGCGAGGCCGCCAAGAAGAATGCCCAGGACGTTGGCGAGGTCCATCACGAAAAAAAGCCGCCGCCCGCTAGGTGCCCGCGGGCGGCGGCGTGCCTGTCGGAGCCGCGGCTGCGGCTATTTGCAGCGGCCGACCTTCAGCTCCTTGCACATGTCCTTGACCGCCTTGATGACGCCGATGTTCTTCTGCACCATGCGGCCGTCCTTCTTCTCCAGCTCGCTCACGTACTCGTTCATCACGATGTCGCGGGTGGCCGGGTCGATCATGATCGGGCCTTGCGGGCTGTCGAACTTCCAGCCCTCGAGCGCCTTCATCGCGCTGGTGCCGTCGATCTTGCCCTTAAGCGAGGTGACCACGTGCGCGATCGCCGCCATGCCGTCGTAGCCCTGCACCGCCATGAAATCGGGAGTCGAGTCGGCGCCGTACTCCTTCTTCCACGCGGCGACGAAGCGCTTGTTGGCGGGATTGTCGAGGTCCGCGTTGTAGTGGTGCACCGTGATCAGCCCCACCGCGTCGTCGCCCATTTTCTGCAGCTCGGTGTCCTGCGTGATGTCGCCGGGCCCGATCAGCTTGATGCCGGCCTGCTTCATGCCGAGCGCGGCGTAGGTCTTCGCCACCGCGACGGCGTGGTCGCCCGCGGGCACGAACACGAAGAACACGTCGGGCTTCTCGTCCTTGACGCGCTGGAAGAACGGGGTGAAATCCGGCACCTTGGCCGGGCTGCCCATCGGAATCGCGTCGATCACCTTGCCGCCGTTCGCCTCGAAGCCGTGCTTGAAGGCCTCCAGGCTGTCCTTGCCCGGCGGATAGTCGGTATAGCCGACCACCGCGGTCTTCGCGTGCAGCATCTTCGCGGCGGTCTGGCCCATCGCGAAGCCCGCGTGCCACATCGAGAAGGAGACGCGCGCAATGTCGGGCGAGAGATCCGTGATCCACGCCGTGCCCGCGTTCATGATGATCATGGGCTTGTTCGCCTCGGTCACCAGGGGCGCGGAGGCGATCGCATCCGGCGAGAAGATGAACCCGGTGAGGATGTCCACCTTGTCCTGGGTGATCAGCTCCTGCACCGCGGTCTTCGCGGGCGCGCCGCTCGGGTTCTTCGAGTCGCGCTTGACGAGCTCGATCTTGTAGCTGCCGAAGGCGCCGGGATGCAGCTGCATGAATATCTTCATGCCGCGGTCGACCTGCTGCGCGAATTCCGCGCCGATTCCCGAGTAGGGCAGCACCACGCCGACCTTGACGGTCTGCGCCGACGCCCCCGTGGCAAACGCGGCCAGCGCGGCCGCCGCCAGCGCAAGCGCCAGCACACCGATTCTGCGAATCATGGTCTCCTCCTGTCGCTGGAAATGCGAGCCGGTAATGCTAATCGCTAAAATAACGGGCAGCAACAGCCCTTTTCCCGTCGGCAACCTCCCAGGAGAACCCCCGCGATGGCCTTCGCAATCCCGATCTGGAGTCCCCCGGCGCTTCCGGTCACCGGCAGCGGCGACATGTTTCCGGTGCGCCGCATCTTCTGCGTCGGGCGCAACTACGTCGAGCACCAGAAGGAAATGGGCGGCGACGGCCGCGAGACCCCGTTCTTCTTCCTCAAGGCGGCGCACGCGCTGGTTGCCGGAGGCGGCGAGGTGCACTACCCGCCGAAGACCTCGAACTACCACTACGAAACGGAGATGGTGGTGGCGATCGCCAAGGGTGGGCGCCGCATCGCCGCGGCCAAGGCGAACGAGCACATCTTCGGCTACGGCACCGGGCTCGACATGACGCGCCGCGACCTGCAGCAGGTCGGCAAGGACCACGGCCGGCCGTGGGATTTCGGCAAGGACTTCGACGAGGCGGCGCCCTGCAGCGCGCTCGCGCCGGCCTCGAAGATCGGCTACCCGGCGAAGGGCGCGATCTGGCTCAGGGTGAACGGCAAGGAACGGCAGAAGGCCGACCTCTCGGACATGATCTGGTCGGTGCCCGAGCAGATCGCGTTCCTGTCCGAGTACTACACGCTGGAGCCGGGCGACCTGATCTATTCCGGCACGCCGGCCGGCGTCGGTCCGGTCAAGCCGGGCGACGAGCTGCACGCCGGCATCGACGGCGTGGGCGAGCTCAAGGTGAAGATCGTCCCGGCGCTGTAGCGGCGCCATGAGCGCCGTCCCCGTGCGCGCGGTTCGGCTAGGCCGCGCCGAGGTCGAAATCGAGCGGCGAGCCGACGGCTCGATCCTGCTGCGCTCGCCGCACTCGCTCGCGCCTTACGGCGCGCGGCTCACGGAGCGCTTGGTGTACTGGGCGGCCGCCGCCCCCGCACGCCCGTTTCTGGCGCAGCGGACGGCGGCAGGCGCCTGGCGCCGGCTTGCCTACGGCGATGCGTTCGAGCACGTGCGGGCTCTCGCCCAGGCGCTGATCGAGCGCCGGCTTTCCGCCGAGCGGCCGCTCGCGATCCTGTCGGAGAACGACCTCGAGCACGCGCTGCTCGCGCTCGCGGCGATGCACGCGGGCATCGCCTTCGTCCCGGTGTCGCCCGCGTACTCGCTGCTGTCGGCCGATTTCGCGAAGCTGAAGCAGGCGCTCGCGCTGCTCACACCCGGGCTGGTGTACGCCAGCGACGCCGCACGCTACGGGCGCGCGATCGCCGCGGCAGTGCCCTCCGGCACCGAGATCGTCACCGGCGAGCGCTTCCATCAGCTCGCCGCAACCCGACCGACCTCGGCGGTGGAGGCGGCCCATGCCGCGGTCGGGCCCGATACGGTCGCCAAGTTCCTGCTCACCTCGGGCTCGACCGGGCAGCCGAAGGCCGTCATCAACACCCAGCGCATGCTCTGCAGCAACCAGCAGATGCTCGCGCAATCGCTGCCCTCGCTTGCCGAGCAGCCGCCGGTGCTGGTCGACTGGCTGCCCTGGAACCACACCGCCGGCGCGAACCACAACCTGGGCATCGTGCTGAGCCACGGCGGCACGCTCTACATCGACGAGGGGCGGCCGCTGCCCGGCCTGATCGAGAAGACCGTGCGCAACCTGCGCGAAATCGCGCCCACGATCTACTTCAACGTGCCTCGCGGCTACGAGGCGCTGCTGCCGTACCTGCGCGCCGACCGCGAGCTGCGGCGCAACTTCTTCAGCCGCCTCGGCCTGATGCAATACGCCGCGGCGGTGCTGCCGCAGCCGGTGTGGCGCGCGTACGAGGACCTCGCGCAGGAAACCTGCGGCGAGCGCGTGCTCTGGATCACCGGCTACGGCTCGACCGAGACCGCGCCCTTCACCATGAGCACCAACCGCGGCGCACCACGCGCGGGCAGCGTCGGGCTGCCGGTGGACGGCGCCGAGATGAAGCTCGTGCCGGTCGACGACAAGCTCGAGGTGCGCTTTCGCGGCCCGCACATCACCCCCGGCTACTGGCGCCAGCCCGAGCTCTCGCGCGCGGCCTTCGACGAGGAGGGCTACTACCGCACGGGCGACGCGATGCGCTTTCTGGATCCCGCCGACCCGTCGCTCGGCCTGGAATTCGACGGCCGCATCGCCGAGGACTTCAAGCTCTCGTCGGGCACGTGGGCGCGGGTCGGGCCTCTGCGCGCGCGCATCAACGCGGCGGGCGCGCCGTGGATCCAGGACAGCGTCATTACCGGGCACGATCGCGACGAGCTGGGCGCGCTGGTCTTCCCCAGCGCCGCGGCGCGCGAGCTCGGCGACGGCGCGCTGCGCGCGAAGCTCGAGCGGGTGTTCGCGGAGCTCGCGCGCGAAAGCTCGGGGAGCTCCAACCGCGTCGCGCGCGCGATGGTGCTCGAGGTGCCGCCGTCGATCGACGCCGGCGAGGTCACCGACAAGGGCTCCATCAACCAGCGCGCGGTGCTGCGGGTGCGCTCGGCGCTGGTCGAGCAGCTCTACGCCGATCCCCCCGCTTCCAACGTCATACAGGTGCAGGCATGAACATCGATAACCTGGTCGCGATCGACATCCATACCCACGCCGAGGTATCGACCCGCGCGCTACCGGACGAGGCGGAGAAAGAAGCGCTCGAGGCACGCGGCCGCTATTTCCGCTATGAGGTGAAGCACCCGACCATCGCGCAGATGGCCGCGTACTACCGCGCGCGGAAAATGGCCTTCGTCGTCTTCACCGTGGACCACGAGCGCGGCATGGGCATCCGCCGCATCTCCAACGAGGAAGTCGCCGAGTCCGCGCACGAGCACGCCGACGTCGCGATCCCGTTCGCCAGCATCGACCCCGCGCGCGGCCGCATGGGCGTGCGCGAGGCGAAGCGCCTGATCCGGGATTTCGGCGTGCGCGGCTTCAAGTTCCATCCCATCATCCAGGGCTTCTTTCCCAACGACCGCGACGTGTATCCGCTGTACGAAGCGATCGCGGAGGCGAAGCTGCCGGCGCTGTTCCATACCGGGCAGACCGGCATCGGCGCCGGCATGCCAGGCGGTAGCGGCCTGCGCATCAAGTACGCCAACCCGATCCTCCTCGACGACGTCGCCGCCGACTTTCCCGAGATGCCGATCGTGCTCGCGCACCCGGCGGTGCCGTGGCAGGACGAGCAGCTCTCGGTCGCGCTGCACAAGCCGAACGTATGGATCGATCTCTCGGGCTGGTCGCCGAAATACTTCGAGCCGAAGCTGGTGCAATACGCCAACACGCTGCTCAAGGACCGAGTGCTCTTCGGCAGCGACAACCCGGTGATTCAGCCCGACCGGTGGCTGGCGGACTTCGAGAAGCTGCCGATCAAGCCGGAGGTGCGGCCGTTGATCCTGAAGCAGAACGCGGCGAGACTGCTCGGCCTGAAATGAGGCTCTACACCTACTTCCGCAGCTCGGCCGCGTTCCGCGTGCGGATCGCGCTGAACCTGAAGGGGCTCGCCTACGAGCCGGCGTTCGTGCACCTGGCGAAGGGGGAGCACCGTGCGCCGGCGTACGGCACGGTCAATCCGCAGGCGCTGCTGCCGACGCTGGAGGACCATGGGCACCTGCTCAATCAGTCGCTCGCAATCATCGAATACCTGGAGGAAACGCACCCCCGGCCGCCGCTGCTGCCTAGGAATCCGTTCGAGCGGGCGCGCGTGCGCTCGATCGCGCTGCTGGTCGCCTGCGAGATTCACCCGATCAACAACCTGCGGGTGCTGCAGCACCTGAAGGGCGCGCTCGGCCGGAGCCAGGAGCAGGTCGACGCCTGGTACCGGCACTGGGTCGCCGACGGCCTGGCCCGCGTAGAGGCCGAGCTGCAGCGCAAGCCCGAGGGCTCGGTTGGCACCGGCGCCTATTGCCACGGCGATTCGCCGACCCTTGCCGATTGCTGCCTGGTGCCGCAGGTCTTCAACGCGCAGCGCTATCAGTGCGACACTACGGCCTTCCCCGCGGTGATGCGGGTATTCGCCGGCTGCATGGGGCTCGACGCCTTCGAACGCGCGCATCCCGCCAGGCAGCCTGACGCGGAGTAGAAACGATGAAAAGAGAACTCGAGCAACCCCAAGGCCAGGTAACCGCCTACCGGCGGCCGGCCGCCGGCACACAGCCGGACTACCTTTTTCCGAGGTACGCCTCGACCGTGAAGCGCGCGCCGACGCGCCCGCTGGTCATCGTGCCGCAGACGCTCACCGAGCTGAGCGGCCCGGCGTTCGGCCACGACGAAGTGCGCCCGGGCGACGCCGACCTCACCCGCCAGCACGCCGGCGACCCGATCGGCGAGCGCATCGTCGTCTCCGGCCGCGTGCTCGACGAGAACGCGCGGCCGGTGCCGCACACGCTGGTCGAAGTCTGGCAAGCGAATTCGGCGGGCCGCTACCCGCACAAGGTGGACCAGCACGACGCGCCGACGGACCCGAACTTCACCGGCGCCGGCCGCTGCCTGACCGACGCCGAGGGACGCTACCGCTTCGTCACCATCCGGCCTGGCGAATATCCCTGGCGTAACCACTACAACGCCTGGCGCCCGGCGCACATCCACTTCTCGATCTTCGGCCCGGCCTTCGCCACGCGCCTGGTGACGCAGATGTACTTCCCGGGCGACCCGCTGCTCGCCGAAGACCCGATGTACAACTGCGTGCCGGACGAGCGAGCGCGGTCGCGGCTGGTGTCGGCGCTCGACTGGGAAACCACCCTCCCGGAGATCGCGCTCGGCTACCGCTTCGACGTCGTGCTGCGCGGGCCGGATTACACGCCGATGGAGAATCCTCGATGAGCCTGCACGCGACCACCTCCCAGACCGTCGGCCCCTACCTGCACATCGGCCTGACATGGCTCATCACCGAGGATCTCGCCCCCGCCGGTGCCGCGGGCGAGCGCATCACCCTCGAGGGCCGCGTCGTCGACGGCGACGGCAAGCCGGTAGACGACGCGCTGGTCGAGATCTGGCAGGCCGACGCGGCGGGCCGCTACGGGGCGAAAGGCTTCCGCGGCTTCGGCCGCTCGGCAACCGACGCGGCCGGGCGCTTCCGGTTCCGCACCATAAAGCCGGGGCGCGTGCCCGGGCCCGGCGGCAAGCTGCAGGCGCCGCATGTCGCCGCCAACATATTCATGCGCGGGCAGCTGAAGCAGCTGGTGAGCCGCATCTACTTTCCGGACGACCCGGCAAACGCCGAAGACCCGGTCCTCGCCCTGGTGCCGGCCGATCGGCGACAGACGCTCGTCGCGAAGCGGAAGGGAGACTCTCTGGAATGGAACGTGGTGCTGCAGGGACCCGGCGAAACCGTGTTCTTTGATCTCTAGGAATCCGCTCCGAAAACCGTGAAGGAGAGAAAACCCACCGAGGAGCGGATCCTCTCGTCCGAGATCTTCGACGTCGAGATCTTCGGCGAGCAGCGGCGGCGCGAGGCGCGCCGCGAGCTCGGGTCGGTCGAGGAAGCGGCGCGCAGGATCCCCGTCTATCGAGACTGCGACGTGCTGGTCGTCGGCGGCGGGCCTTCGGGCACCGCGGCGGCGGTCGCCGCCGCGCGGCGCGGCGCGGAGGTCGTGCTGCTCGAGCGGTACAACCACCTCGGCGGCCTCTCGACCGGCGGGCTGGTGATCTGGATCGACCGCATGACCGACTGGAACGGGCAGTGCGTGATCCGGGGCTTCGCCGAGGAGATCCTCGAGCGCCTGCCGGCGGACGCCGTCGCCGGCCCGAAGCCGGAGGAATGGGGCTCGCGCGAGCCGGCGCGCGCGGCGCACTGGGCGCTGCGCACGGCGGCGTGGCACGGCATCGTCACCTGGTCGCCGACCATCGACCCGGAGCGCCTCAAGCTCGCCTCGCAGGAAATTGTCCTGGAACAGGGCGTTCATCTGGCGTTCCACACCTGGGCCGCCGCACCGCTCATGCAGGACGGGCGGGTGCGCGGGGCGATCTTCGAGAGCAAGGCCGGCCGCCAGGCGGTGCGCGCGAAGGTGGTGGTGGACGCGACCGGCGACGGCGACCTGTTTGCGCGCGCCGGCGCCGCGTTCGAGTCCGACATCGAGGCCGAGGACATCCACCACTGCATGAATACGGCCTGGCTCCTCGGCGGCGTCGACATGCCGCGCTGGCTCGAGTGGCGCGCCTCTCACGCGGCCGAGTTCCAGCAGTTCATGCAGCGCGGCCGCGAGCGGCTGCGCGCCTTCGAGAAGCCGTTCGTCTCGTGGCGCGACGACATCGCGCTCTTCATGGGCCCGCGCCAGTCCGGCTTTTCCGCGCTCGACGTCGACGACCAGACCGAGGTCGAGGTGCGCTCCCATCGCCTGATGGCGCAGCACCTGGAGTTCTACCGCGCCCACGCGCCGGGCTTCGAGAACGCATACCTCTTCCTCTCGGCGCCCCAGCTCGGGGTACGGCATTCCCGCCGCCTGCGCGGCGCCGCGCGGATCGCGCGCGCGCAATGGCCCTCGGGAGAGGTGCTGCGGGACGAGATCGGCGTCACGCCGAGCGTGTCGCCGAAATTCCCGAACCTTTCGATCCCCTACGGCTGCCTCGTGCCGGAGGCGCTCGACGGCCTGCTCGCCTGCGGACGGCACGTCTCCTGCGACCCGAACTCCCATGGCTTCATGCGCGAGATACCGCAATGCTGGGTCACCGGGCAGGCCGCGGGCGCCGCCGCGGCGCTCGCCGCGGACCGCGGGGTGGAGCCGCGCGCGGTCGACGCGGCCGAGCTCCAAAGCATCCTCGCGAAGCAGGGCGCCTACCTGCGCAACGACCAGAATCCGGAGAGAGAACCATGGCAAAGCGCACCACCCCGCCATTCCGAGCCGATCACGTAGGCAGCTTCCTCAGGCCGAAGTACCTGCTCGAGGCGCGCGAGAAGAAAGCGCGCGGGGAGATCGACGCCGCGGCGCTACGCGGGATCGAGGACAGGGCGATCACCGAGATCATCCGGTTCCAGGAGGACGTCGGGCTGCAGTCGATCACCGACGGCGAGTTCCGCCGCACCTACTTCCACATCGACTTCCTCGAGCAGCTGGGCGGCGTCAAGACCGACATTCCGGTGATGGTGAAAAAGCCGGACGGCACCGAGGAGCTCGCGCCGCCGGTGATGCGCGTGGTCGGCAAGGTACGCCACGCGAAGGACATCCAGCTCGCCGACTTCCAGTACCTGAAGGCGTACACCGCGCGCACGCCGAAGGTCACCATCCCGTCGCCCACCATGCTGCACTTCCGCGGCGGCCGCGCCGGGATCAGCAGGGAGCACTATCCGGAGCTCGAGCCCTACTTCTACGAGGACGTCGCCAAGGCCTACGGCGAGGAGCTCGCCTCCCTCGCCAGGGCGGGCTGCACCTACGTCCAGATGGACGACACCAACCTCGCCTACCTCTGCGACGACAAGATGCGCGACGCGGCGCGAGCGCGGGGCGACGACCCCAACGAGCTGCCGCACCGCTACGCCAAGTTCATCAACCGCGTCGTCGCGAAAAAGCCGGCCAGCATGACGCTCGCGATCCACCTGTGTCGCGGCAATTTCCAGAGCACCTGGGCGGCGCAGGGCGGCTACGAGCCGGTGGCCGAGGCGCTGCTCTCGGAGATGGACGTCGACGCCTACTTCCTCGAATACGACGACGCGCGCTCGGGCGACTTCAAGCCGCTCCGCTTCCTGCCCAAGGACAAGATCGTGGTGCTGGGACTAGTCACCACCAAGCTCGGGCAGCTGGAGAAGAAGGACGACCTGAAGCGCCGCATCGACGAAGCCGCCCGCTACGCGCCGCTCGAGCAGCTCGCGCTGTCGCCGCAGTGCGGCTTCTCCAGCACCGTGCACGGCAACAAGATCGCGGTCGAGGCGCAGCGCGACAAGCTCCGCCTGGTGATCGAGACCGCGGACGAAGTCTGGGGAACGGCCTAGCCGCCGTCGCGTAGCTCGGCGCCTGCCGATGGTGCGGCAGCTCGATACCTTGATCGTCGGCGCGGGTCCCGCGGGGCTGGCGGTGGCGGGCGAGCTTCGCGCCCGCGGCGTGCCTTTCGACATCGTGGAGCGCGAGCGCGCCATCGCGCCGGCCTGGCATCGGCACTACGATCGCCTGCATCTGCACACCGCCAAGCGCTTCTCCTCCCTGCCGGGCATGGCGTTCCCGAGGGACGCGCCAACCTATCCGGCGCGCGCTCAGGTGATCGACTATCTGACGGCGTACGCCTCGCGCTTCGGAATTGCGCCCCGCTTCGGTGTCACGGTCACGCGCCTGGAGCCGGAGGCGGACCGCTCCGGCTGGCGCGTGCGCACCGATCAGGGCGACTGGGTGGCCGAGCGTGCGGTGGTCGCGACCGGGCTCAACGCCGTGCCGGTCACGCCGCGTTGGCCCGGCATGGACGGCTACGCCGGCGAGCTGCTGCACAGCTCCGCCTACCGCAACGGGGCGCGCTGGCGCGACCGGCGCGTGCTGGTGGTCGGCGCCGGCAACTCGGGGGCGGAAATCGCGCTCGACCTCGCGGAGCACGGCGCGCGCGCCGATCTGTGCGTGCGCGCCGCGCTGCATGTCACGCGGCGCGACACGCTCGGCCTGCCCACGCCGGTGCCGACGATCGCGCTCGCCCGTCTGCCGCTCGGGCTGGCGGACGTCATCGCGCAAGCGACGCTGAAGCTCAGCGTCGGCGATCTCTCGCCCTGGGGGATCGCGCGGCCGGACTACGGCCCGCTGCGCGGCATCGTCGAGCACGGCCGCATCCCGTTGATCGACATCGGTACGCTCGCGCGCATCAAGCGCGGGGACATCGCCGTGCGCAAGGGCATCGAGCGCTTCGACCGCGACGCGGTGGTTTTCGTCGACGACAGCCGCACCGCCTACGATGCGGTGGTGCTCGCGACCGGATACCGGCCGGGCCTGGAGCGCCTGCTGGATGACGCCGAGGAGCTGGTGGACGCGCATGGGCGCGCGCGGCACGGCGGGATCGCGCCGCGGCCAGGGCTGTACTTGATCGGCTTCGCGACGCCGCTGACCGGGCTGCTGCGCGAGATCAGCGCCGCCGCCCGGCGCATCGGCGCGCACATCGCCGACAGCCGTCAGCGCAGCGCACGGTCCACCATCGCGCCGGCGCTGCCGAGGTAGTTGCTCGGGTCGAGCAGCCGCTCGAGCTCAGGCCGCGTGAAGTGCGGCGCCACCTGAGGGTCGGCGGCGAGCAGCTCGAGCAGCGGGCGCTCGCCTTCGGCCGCGGCGCGGCAGGCGTCGTAGACGACGTCGTGCGCGGTCTGCCGGCCGAGCCTGGGCGCGAGGCCCATCATGACGGCTTCCGCCACGATCAGCCCCGAGGTCATGCCGAGGTTGCGCGCCATGCGGCCGGCGTCCACCGTGAGCCCGGCGAGCATCAGCTTCGCCTGCCTAAGCGCGCCGGCCATCGCCAGGAAGCTCTCGGGCACCGCGATCCACTCGGCGTGCCAGGGGCCGGTCGCGCGCTCGAAGTCCTGCACCATCGCGTCCAGCATCAACGCGCCGTGCTGGCGCGCCAGCTTGGCGCAGGCGACGATCAGCTCCGACGAAATCGGATTGCGCTTCTGCGGCATGGTGCTGCTGCCGCCGCGCCCGTGCTCGAACGGCTCGAAGGCTTCGCCCAGCTCGGTCGCCATCATCAGCATGACGTCGGTGGCGATCTTGGCAAGCGAGCCGGTCACCAGGCCGGCGAACAGCACCGCCTCCGCAATGCCGTCGCGCGCGACGTGCCAGGTGATTTCCGGCTCGGCGAGGCCGAGCTCGCGCATCAGCGCGGCGCGAACCGCGAGGCCGTCCCGGCCCAGCGAGGCGAGGGTGCCCGCCGCGCCGCCGAACTGGCCCACCAGCACGCGCGGCCGCATCTGCGCGAGCCGCTCGCGGTGGCGCTCGACGGGCGCGCGCCACACCGCCGCCTTGAAGCCGAAGGTGATCGGCAGCGCCTGCTGCAGGTGGGTGCGACCCGCCATCGGCGTGTCCCGATGCCGGCGCGCGAGCGCCGCCAGCGCCGCGGACACCTCGGCCAGATCGGCCTCCACGAGCTGCAGCGCCGCGCGCAGCTGGAGCACGAGCGCGCTGTCCATGATGTCCTGCGTGGTCGCGCCCCAGTGCACGTAGCGGCCCGCGTCGCCGGCGCAGGCCGCCGCCAGCTGCCGGACCAGCGGCAGGATGGGATAGCCGACGACCTCGGTGTCGCGCTTGAGCCGCTCCGGGTCGAGCGCCGCGGCTTTGGCCTTGGCGCTGATTTCGCTCGCCGCCGCGGCGGGGATCAGGCCGAGGCCGGCCTGGGCGCGCGCGAGCGCGGCCTCGACTTCGAGGCAGCGCGCGAGGAATCCCTCGTCGGAGAACACGGCGCGCATCGGCGCCGTGCCGAACATGTCGCGATAGAGCGCCGAATCGAAGACCGTCGAGCCCATCTACCTCGCCTTGAACAGCGCCTTCAGGTCCCCGCCGATCGTCTCGCCCTTGAGCGGCGTGCCGGGTCCGGCGGCGTAGACGCCCCAGACCCGCGTCTCGGTGCCGCGCGCAAGCAACGTGCCGTCCTCGCGCACGGCCTCGTGCGTCACCGCGAACGACTTTCCGCCCCAGCGCGCGATGCGCGAGCGCACCTCGCCGCGTTCCTGGTGCTCCATCGGCGCGAGGAACTGGCACTCGGCAGACACCAGGGGCATGGCGCGGTGCTCGGCCTTCATGCGGCTCGCCGGATAGCCGATCGCGGCGAAGAAGTTCCAGGTCGCAGCGTCGAACCAGCGGAAGTAGGTCGGATAGAAGATGATCCCCGCAGGATCGCAGTCGCCCCACTGCAGCTGCACCGGGAACTTGCCGACGATGGACTGGAATTCCGCTCCGCTCACGCGGCGGGATAATAGCAGCATGGATCGAGCGCAAGTCGGCATCATCGGCGCGGGCCCGGCGGGGCTGCTGCTCGCGCACCTGCTGCGGCTGCGCGGCGTCGAGTCGGCTGTGCTAGAGACGCGCTCGCGCGAGGAGATCGAGGCGACGATCCGGGCCGGGGTGCTCGAGCAGGGCACGGCCAACGTGCTGAACGATTCCGGCGTCGGCGAGCGCATGCGGCGCGAGGGCATGCGCCACGAGGGAATCCTGCTGCGCTTCGCCGGCGCGAGCCATCGCATCGACCTCGCCGCGCTCACCGGCGGGCGGGCGATCACGGTCTACGCGCAGCACGAGGTGATCCGCGACCTCGTCAAGGCTCGGCTGGAGGCCGGCGCGCCGATCGAGTTCGGCGTCCGCGACGTGCACCTGCTCGACCTCGAAAGCGAGCGGCCCAAGCTGCGCTACCGCGACGCCTCGGGTGCAACGCGCGAGCTCGCTTGCGACTACCTCGCCGGCTGCGACGGCTACCACGGTGTCTCGCGGCCGAGCGTGCCTTCGCGCGCGCGGCGCGAGTTCACGCGCGCCTACCCCTTCGGCTGGCTGGGGGTCCTGGTCGAGGCGCCTCCTGCCACCGACGAGCTGGTCTATGCGTGGCATGAGCGCGGCTTCGCGCTGGTGAGCACCCGCTCGCCGCGGATCCAGCGCCTCTACCTGCAGTGCGATCCGGAGGACGACGCCGCGCAATGGCCCGACGCGCGCATCTGGGAAGAGTTGCATGCGCGCCTCGCCGGCGGCGACGGCTGGCGCCTCACCGAGGGGCGCATCTTCCAGAAGAGCGTCATCGCCATGCGCAGCTTCGTGGTCGAGCCGATGCAGCATGGACGGCTCTTCCTGGCGGGCGATGCCGCGCACATCGTGCCCCCGACCGGGGCCAAGGGCCTGAACCTGGCGGTCGCGGACGTGCGGGTGCTGGCGGAGGCGCTCGCCGAGCGCTACGCTTCCGGCAATGACGCGCTGCTGGCACGCTACTCGGAGAGGGCGCTCAGGCGCGTCTGGCGCGCCGAGCACTTCTCCTGGTGGATGACCTCGATGCTGCACCGGTTCCACGACGAAAGCCCGTTCGACCAGCGCCTGCAGCTGTCGCAGCTGCGCTACGTCACCGAGTCGCGCGCCGCGGCCGCGATGCTCGCCGAGAACTACGTCGGCATCCCTCTCGAGCGGGATTGACGATGGCCGAGAGCACCTGGTCCTTTCCCGCGGCGCTGCAGCCGGATCCGGACGGCACGCCGTTCGACCTCGCCGCGGCGCTCGACGCGGTGCTGCTGCTGCGCTCCGAGATCCCGGAGGACGCCTACACCGCGCCGCTGCTAGGCACGCAGCGTGCCGGCAACGGCATCGTGATCCGCGACGACGGGCTGGTGCTCACCATCGGCTACCTGATCACCGAGGCGGAGACGATCTGGCTGACGAACAACCGCGGCGCGGTGGTGCAGGGCCACGCGCTGGCGTACGACATGGCCACCGGCTTCGGCCTGGTGCTGCCGCTGGGCCCGCTCGGCGCGCGCCCCGTAGAGCGGGGCACGATCGCCGACGCCGGGCCGGGCGACGAAGTCATCGTCGTCGGCCACGGCGGGCGCGCGCACTCCCTCAAGACCCGCATCATCGCCAAGCGCGAGTTCGCGGGCTACTGGGAATACGTGCTGGACGAGGCGCTGTTCACCGCTCCGGCGCACCCGCAGTGGGGCGGCGCGGCGCTGCTCTCGTCCGAGGGCAAGCTGCTCGGCGTGGGATCGCTGCTGGTGCAGGAATCCTCGGGCGGCAAGCAGGTCGACGGCAACATGTTCGTCCCGATCGATCTCGTCGAGCCGATCCTGGAGGAGATGCTGGCGCTGGGACGAGCGGCGCGCCCGCCGCGTCCCTGGCTCGGCGTCTACGCCACCGAAATGGAAGGCCAGCTGGTGATCGGCGGCCTTGCGCCCAACGGACCGGCCGAGAAAGCCGGCGTCAAGCTGGGCGATCTCGTGCTCGAGGTCGAGGGCGACAAGGTTTCCGGCCTGGCGCAGCTCTTTCGCCGGATCTGGCGCACCGGCCGCGCCGGGGCCGAGGTCACCCTCACCGTCTCGCGCCGCGGCAGCGCCAGCCGCATCGCCATCCGCTCCGCGGATCGCAGCGAATTCCTCAAGAAGCCGCGGCTGCATTGAGGGGCAGGCGCCCGGCCCAAAATTGACCGCCAGCCGCAAGTTGGGCAGACTTCCACTCCTCGCGCCGATTTGATGTTCAGCTTGCGGGCGCCGCACCGCCGATGGGCGGGGAAAAACAAGTACGGCTAAAGAGACGCGAAGCAAGAGAGCGGGAGGCTCGTCTCCCGCACCCTAGAGCGCCCGTTTCTGCGAGAAGCTGAACGGGCGTTTTTGCTTTCAGGGCCGATGACGGACCGCATAGCAGACCTCAGGCAGATCCTCGCCGAGCGCATCGTCGTGCTCGACGGCGCGATGGGCACGATGATCCAGCGCGAGCGGCTGGCCGAGGCGCAGTTCCGCGGCAAGCGCTTCGCCGACTGGAAGCGGGAGCTGCGCGGCAATAACGACCTGCTGGTCCTGACGCAGCCCGACCTGATCCGGCGGCTGCACCGCGACTACCTCGCGGCGGGCGTCGACATCGTCGAGACGAACACCTTCAACTCGACCGCCGTGTCGCTCGCCGACTACGGCATGGAAGCGCTCGCCTACGAGCTCAACGCGGCCGCGGCGCAGCTCGCGCGCGACACGGTGGAGCAGTGGCAGCGGAAGGACCGCTCGCGCCCGCGCTTCGTCGCCGGCGCGATGGGCCCGACCACCAGGACGGCGTCGATCTCGCCCGATGTGAACGATCCGGGCTTCCGCAACGTCACGTTCGACCAGCTCGCCGCCGCCTACGGCGATACCGCCCGCGGGCTGATCGACGGCGGCGTCGACCTGCTGCTCGTCGAAACGATCTTCGACACGCTGAACGCCAAGGCCGCGCTGTTCGCGATCGAGGCGGAGTTCGAGCGCCGCGGGGCGCGAGTCCCGGTGATCGTCTCGGGCACGATCACCGACGCCTCCGGGCGGACGCTTTCGGGTCAGACCGCGGAGGCGTTCTACAACTCGATCCGCCACGCACGCCCGCTCGCGGTGGGGCTCAATTGCGCCCTCGGCGCGAAGGAGCTGCGCCAGTACGTGGAAGATCTCGGTCGCGTCGCCGAGATGCCGCTGTCCTGCTATCCGAATGCCGGGCTGCCGAACGCCTTCGGCGAGTACGACGACACTCCTTCGTCGATGGCGCGGGAGATCGGCGGCTGGGCGCGAGAGGGCATGCTCAACCTCGCCGGCGGCTGCTGCGGCACCACCCCGGAGCACATCCGCGCCATCGCGCAGTCCGTCGAGGGCGTCGCCCCGCGCAAGGTGCCCGAGGCCGCGCACCAGCTGCGCCTGTCCGGGCTCGAGCCGCTCAACGTGCGCGAGGACTCGCTCTTCGTCAACGTCGGCGAGCGCACCAACGTCACCGGCTCCAAGGCGTTCTCGCGCCTGATCCTGGCCGGCAACTACGCCGAGGCGCTCTCGGTCGCCCGGCAGCAGGTCGAGAACGGCGCGCAGGTGATCGACGTCAACATGGACGAGGCGATGCTGGACTCGGAGAAGGCGATGACGACCTTCCTCAACCTCGCCGCCACCGAGCCCGACATCGCGCGCGTGCCGGTGATGGTGGACTCCAGCAAATGGAGCGTGATCGAGGCCGGCCTCAAGTGCCTTCAGGGCAAGGGCGTGGTCAATTCGATCAGCCTGAAGGAAGGCGAGGCGGCGTTCCTCGAGCACGCGAAGCTGGTGCGCCGCTACGGCGCCGCGGTGGTGGTGATGGCCTTCGACGAGCTGGGCCAGGCGGATTCCCTGGAGCGCCGCACCGCGGTCTGCAGGCGCGCCTACGATCTGCTCACGCGGCAGGCCGGGTTCCCGCCCGAGGACATCATCTTCGACCCCAACATCTTCGCCATCGCCACGGGGCTGGAAGAGCACGCGCGCTACGGCATCGACTACCTCGAGGCGGCGCGCTGGATCCGCGCGAACCTGCCGTGGGCGAGCGTCTCCGGCGGCGTCTCCAACCTGTCGTTCTCCTTCCGCGGCAACGATCCGGTGCGCGAGGCGATGCATACCGCCTTCCTGTACCACGCGGTGCGCGCCGGCATGACGATGGGCATCGTGAACGCGGGCCAGCTCGGCGTCTACGAGAAGATCGACCCCGAACTGCGCGAGCGCGTCGAGGACGTGATCCTGGCGCGCCGCCCGGACGCCACCGAGCGCTTGATCGAGCTTGCCGCGCGGGTGAAGGGGGGACCCAAGGCGGCGAAGGAGGACGACGCCTGGCGGCGGGGTACGGTGGAGCAGCGCCTGTCGCACGCGCTGGTGAACGGGATCGCTACCCACGTCGTCGCCGACACCGAGGAAGCGCGCCTCAAGTACGCCCGCCCGATACAGGTGATCGAGGGGCCGCTGATGGACGGCATGAACGTGGTGGGAGACCTGTTCGGCGCCGGCAAGATGTTCCTGCCGCAGGTGGTGAAGTCCGCGCGCGTCATGAAGCAGGCCGTCGCCCACCTCGTGCCCTACATCGAGGCCGAGAAGGCGCGCTCCGGCGAGGCCAGGCGCTCCAAAGGCAAGCTCGTCGTGGCCACGGTGAAGGGCGACGTGCACGACATCGGCAAGAACATCGTCGCGGTCGTGCTCCAGTGCAACAACTTCGAAGTGGTGAACCTCGGCGTGATGGTGCCTGCGGCGACCATCCTCGAAACCGCGCGGCGCGAGAATGCGGACGCGATCGGGCTCTCGGGCCTCATCACGCCCTCGCTGGAGGAAATGCAGCACGTGGCGCGCGAGATGGAGCGCGAGGGCTTCGGGGTACCGCTCCTGATCGGCGGCGCCACCACTTCCCGGGCGCATACCGCGGTCAAAATCGAGCCCAACTACTCCGGTCCGGTCGTCTACGTGCCGGACGCGTCGCGCTCGGTGGGCGTGATGCAGAGCCTGATGGCACCGGGGGAACGCGAGCGCTACGCCGCAGAGGTGCGCGCCGACTACGGCAGGATCCGCGCCCAGCACGCGCAGAAGAAGGGGCCGGGGCCGCTGCTGCCGATCGCGGAGGCGCGCGCCAACGGCTTCGCCGCCGACTGGAAGAGCTACACCCCTCCTGCGCCGCGCGTGCCAGGGATCACGGCGCTGCGCGACTATCCGCTGGAGGCGCTGGTTCCGTACATCGACTGGACGCCGTTCTTCCAGGCCTGGGAGCTCTCCGGGCCCTACCCGAAGATCCTGCAGGACCCGGTGGTCGGCGAGGCGGCGAGGAGGCTGCATGCCGAAGCCCTCGAGATGCTGGCGCAGCTGGTACGGGAGAAATGGGTCACGGCGAGCGGCGTGCTCGGCCTCTTCGCCGCGGCGCGCGTGAACGGCGACGACATCGAGATCTATGCGAACGAAGGCCGCGGCGCGGCGGCGATGACCTGGCACAACCTGCGGCAGCAGAACCGCAAGCCGGCGGGTCTTCCCAACCAGTGCCTCGCGGATTTCGTCGCCCCCAGAGATTCAGGGGTTGCGGACTGGATCGGCGCCTTCGCGGTCGCCGCCGGCGGCTTCGAGCGCCGCCTCGCCGAACTGGAGGCGCGGCACGACGACTACGGCGCGATCATGCTGAAGGTGCTCGCCGATCGCCTGGCGGAGGCCTTCGCCGAGCACCTGCACGAGCGCGCGCGCCGCGAATACTGGGGCTACGCGGCCGACGAGCGGCTGAGCGCCGAGGCGCTGATCGCGGAAGCCTATCGCGGCATCCGTCCGGCGCCCGGCTACCCCGCCTGCCCCGACCACACCGAAAAGCGCGCGCTGTTCGCGCTGCTCGAGGCAGAGAGGAATGCCGGCATCACGCTGACGGAAAGCTTCGCCATGCTGCCCGCCTCGGCGGTCTGCGGCTTCTACCTGGCGCACCCCCAGTCGGCGTATTTCGCGGTCGGCCGCATCGGGCGCGACCAGGTCGAGGATTACGCCCGGCGCAAGCGCATCGGCGTCGCCGAGGCCGAGCGCTGGCTGGCGCCGAACCTGGGCTACGATCCGACCGATATAATGGCGCGCTCTTAAACCGGGGAACACGCAGATGGGCAAGGGAGACAAGCGCACGCGCCGCGGCAAGATCTACCGCGGCAGCTACGGCAAGCGCCGCCCGCACCGTGCCAAGAAGAAAAAGTAGCTAGCCTTCCTCGCGGCGGCCCACCTGCAGGCCGAGCGCCTTGAGCTTTCGGTACAGGTGGGTGCGCTCGAGCCCGGAGCGCTCGGCGACGCGCGACATGCTGCCGTTTTCGCGCGCCAGCAGCTGCTCGAAGTACAGCCGCTCGAACGCCTCGCGCGCTTCGCGGTAGGGCCGGTCGAGGGCGAACTCGGGCGGCGGCGATGGCGAGGCTTGCGCCGCGAGCACGCGCTCGACGTCGGGCAGCCCAATGTCCTCTTCCAGCGCGCCGAGCGCGAGATTCTTCACCACGCTCTCCAGCTCGGCGAGGTTGCCGGGCCAGCAATGGTGGCGCAGCGCGTTCAGCGCGGCGACCGCCAGGCGCCGCGGCGGGCAGGCGCGCGCCTCCACCAGCTGCCCGAGCATCATCGACGCGAGATCCGGCACGTCCTCGGCGAACTCCCGCAGCGGCGGCAGCTTCACCACCAGCTCGGAGAGGCGCGCCACCAGCTCGGGGTCGTACTCGTGCTTCTCGGCCAGCGCGCGCGCGTCGACCGGGGAATACGAGACGACGCGCGCCTTGTGCTTGTCGGCGCGCGGCAGCACGAACTCGAGGCCCTTCTGCTCGAGACGCCCGAGGCGCGACAGGTCTCCCAGGTACAGCACGCCCCCGGCAGCTCGCGCCAGCGCGTCCGAGTTCGGCTCGGCGAGCAGTCCGCGGCCCTCGAGGAATGGCGCCCCCGCCGGCACCAGCAGGCGGGCGAACAGCTCCGCACGCATGCCGCGCTCACCCCGCAGCAGCAGCGGCGCCGCGGTCCTCGCGAGCTGGGCCAGGCGCTTGCGTGCCTCGACCAGCGCCGGCGAGCGGCCCAGCCCGGCGAGCGAAAGCTCGCGCGGCGCCAAGGCGACGTCGGCGTTGCGCAACGCACGCTTCACCGTGGCGAGCAGTCGCTGCAGCGCGATCGGCTTTTCCAGGTAATCGAGCGCGCCGATGCGCGTCGCCTCGACCGCGGTCTCGATGGTGCCGTGGCCCGACATCATGACCACCGGCATGCCCAGCTGGCCGGCCGCGGCCCATTCCTTGAGCAGCGAGATGCCGTCGGTGTCCGGCATCCAGATGTCGAGCAGCACCAGGTCGGGGCGGCCGCGCTCGCGCAGCCGCCGCGCCTCGGCGGCGCTCTCGGCGAGCAATACCTGGTGGCCCTCGTCGGCGAGGATCTCCGAGAGCAGCTCCCGGATGCCCACCTCGTCGTCGACCACGAGGATCTGCGCCATCGCTAGGCAGCCTTCGCCGCCGCCGCGGCCAGGCCGCCGGCCGCGGGCAGCAGCACGCTCACCGTCGCGCCGACGGCGGCGCGGTTCTCGATCGCCAGCTCGCCGTGATGCTCATCGACGATCTTCTTCACGATTGCGAGCCCCAGCCCGGTGCCGCGCGGCTTGGTGGTGACGTAGGGCTCGAGGATCCGCGCCATCAATTCCTCCGGAAAGCCGCCGCCGTTGTCGATCACCGAGAGGCGCACCCGCTCGCCGGCGGCCTCGGTGCGGACCTCGATCAGCGGGCGCTCGGGCGCGCCCTTGCGGTTCTCGAGCGCGTCCTGCGCGTTCTGCAGCAGATTGTGCAGCACCTGGCGGATCTGGGCGGCATCGGCCCGCACCCGCGGCAGTCCCTCGGCAAGCCGCCGCACGACCGGGAAGGCCGAGGTCTCGTACAGCGATAGCACGTCCTGCACCAGCGCGTTGAGGTCGATTTGCGCCAGCACCGGCGCCGGCAGGCGGGCGTAGTCCCGGAAATCGTCGACCATGTTCTTCAGCGCCAGCACTTGCTCGACGATGGTGCGCGTGCCGCGCGCTAACGCCTCGGCGTCCTCCGGGCCGAGGCGGCCCGAAAGCTTCATCTGCAGCCGTTCCGCGGAAAGCTGGATCGGCGTCAGCGGATTCTTGATCTCGTGCGCGAGGCGCCGCGCCACCTCGCCCCAGGCGGTGGCGCGCTGCGCCTGGATGAGCTGGGTGATGTCGTCGAACACCAGCACGTAGCCTCCCGCGGGGTCGTGCGCGAGCGGCGCGCCGCGCAGCAGCAGCGTCTTGCCGGTGCCCTTCAAAGCGGTCTCGAGCTGCCACGGGCGGTCGCCCCCGGCGCGGAACTGCTCGCGCATCGCAGCCGCGAAGGCCTCGAGCCCGCCGCCGAGGATCGCGTGCGCGCCACGGTTGGAGATCGAGAGGGCGAGCTCGCGGTCGAATACCAGCACGCCCGCCGAGAGGTTGGCGAGGATGTTCTCCAGGCGCGCCTTGGCGGTCTCGAGCGCGGCGCGGTTCGCCTCCACGCCTTGGCGCGCCTCGTCCAGCTGCCGCGTCATCAGGTTGAACGACTCGGTGAGCACGCCGAGCTCGTCGCGGCTGGTGACCGGCGCGTGGCGGCTGAAGTCGCCGCGCGCCACCGCCTGCGTCGCCTGCGCAAGATTGGCGAGCGGCTCGGCGAGCCGGTTGGCGAGCACCACGGCGAGCGCGATTGCCACCAGCAGCGCCATCGACAGCGCGAGGGTGAGCGTCACGATATAGATGCGATTGAGCCCCTGGCGCGCGAGCGCCAGCTCGCGGTAGTCGCGGTAGGCCGCTTCCACCGCCTCGGCGCTGCGGCTGATTTCCTCCGGCACCCGCTGGCGCAGCTGCAGGAAGTGCGGCTCCTCGCCGAACGCAAGGCTGGGAACCGGCACCACCACGCGCAGGCCGAGCGGCCCGCCAGGAGCCGAGTCCACCGCCGCGTAGATCCGCGCGGTGCGCGCCTGGCGCAGCACCTGCGCGCTCGGCAGGTCGGGCACCAGGCGCGACACGTCCTCGCTGGCGCTGGCGATGATCCGTCCACCCGAGGTGACGATCACCGCCTCCTGGACCCCGGCCTGGTCCCGCAGCCGCGAAAGCATCACGACCTGCTGCGGCGCGGGGCGGTCGGCGAGATCGTTGGCGATCGAGCGCGCCTTCGCCTGCAGCTCGCCCAGCATGCGGTCGATCACGGTCTGGCCGAGATTGATGCCGCCCTCGAGCGCGGCGTCCACCTTTACGTCGAACCAAGACTCGATGCTCTTGGCGAGGAACTGCACCGAAACGGTGTAGACCAGCGCGCCGGGAACCAGCGCCATCAGCGCCAGCATCAGCAGCAGCCGCACCGCGAGCCGCGAGCCGAATGCGCGCTCGCGGTACCTGCGCCACAGCCCGCGCATCTGCCACGCGACCAGCGCCGCGAGCAGGGCAGCGAGCGCCGCGTTCAGGCCGAGCAGCAGGGGGTAGTGCCGCGCGAACGCCGTCGTGTTGGCGCTCGCAGTGGCGAGCAGGTAGAGCAGCACGCCCGCGAGCGCCGTGCCGAGCGCGAGCAGCAGCTTCATTTCGGCTCCACCTCGCGCGGCTGGCGCGACTCCACCGGCGCCGGCGGCTGCGGCGTCGGGCGGAAGGTGAAGCGCTTCCACGACGATTCCAGCGTCAGCTCGCGGCTGGTCAGTGCGCTCAGCTGGAAGGGCTTCGGCAACTGCGTGCTGTCGAGCCGCATGCGCACCGCCGCCTGATAGTCGACGTCCGCCTGCAGCGTACCGCGGTCGAGCACGTGCCAGCGGCGCAGGCGGCGCAGCACGTTCAGCGCGTCCTCGAGGGTAGCGTAGTTCTGCTGCAGCACCCCGGTCGAGAGCCGGTAGTGGCGCGACAGCGCGTGATAGGACAGCCGCACCTGCAGGCGCTTGTCCGCGGCCTTCTCGTCGAACCACCACCAGCGTGCGCGGGTCAGCTCGAACTCGACCACGAAGTAGAGCGGCACGCCGTTCCGAACCACCTCGGCGAGCCGCGGGTTGAGCTCGAAGTCGAAGTCCGCCGCGAGCAGGATGCCGTCGTCGGTCTGTTCCAGGCTCACTTCGGCGACGTGGATGTCGTCGGCGAGCGCTGCGGGCGCGGCGCCGAGCGCCGCGCCCAGCGCCGCGGCGAGCAGCAGGTCCTTCAGCACGGCGACCCTTCGCATGCGCCGGGTCAAGCCGCCTTCTCTAGCAGGGCGAAGTAGAGGCCGTCGTGCTCGGATCCGGGCAGCAATTGCAGCGCCTCGGCACCCTCGAGCGCCAGCCGCCTTGCCCCGCGCGTGCGCCCGGTGAACGACTCGAGCACGTCGCCGTTTTCCTGCGGAAACACCGAGCACGTGGCATACAACAATTTACCACCCGCGGCGAGCGTGCGCCAAAGGGCGTCGAGGATTCTGCCCTGACGCGCGGCGAACGCCGCGGCGTCGCCGGGCCGGCGCAGCCACTTGATGTCGGGGTGCCTGCGCGCGACGCCCGAGGCGGTGCAAGGCACGTCCGCGAGGATGCGGTCGTAAGGCTGCCCGTCCCACCACTCCTCGAGCGCGATGCAGTCCGCCACGGCGATGCGTGCCTCGAGCCCGAGGCGCTGCAAATCCCGTCGTATGCGCTGCGCGCGCGCGGCATCGACATCGAGAGCCGCAAGCTCGATTGCCGCGGACTCGAGCATGTGCGCGCTCTTCGCACCAGGTGCCGCGCAGGCGTCGAGCACCCGCTGCCCGTCGCGCAGGTCGAGGAGACCGGCAGCGCGCTGCGCGCCCGCATCCTGCACGGAGACCTCGCCCTCGGCGAAGCCCGGCAGTCGCTCGACCGGCAACGGCCGTTCCAGCAGCAGCGCAGCAGCGCCGACCGGCCGCGCCGCGATACCCGCGGCCGCGAGGCGGCCCGCGTAGGATTCCGCCGTCACCCGGCGCACGTTGACGCGCAGGCACATCGGCGGATGCCCGTTGCCGGCCGCCAGAATCGATTCCCAGTCTCCCGGAAAGTGGGTGCGCAGCCGGTCGATCCACCACGCCGGGTGCCAGTACCGAGCCTCCGGTTCCGCGTCCAGCCGCGCTTCCAGCGTGGACCGGCCCCGCAGCCACGCGCGCAGCAGCGCGTTGACGTAGGCGCGCGCGCGCTGGCGCTGGAGGAGGCTGCAGGCGCGCGCAGCCTGGTCGAGCACCGTGTATTCCGCATAGCGGCCGGAATCGAGCGCATACAGCGCGCACCACAACAGCGCCTCGACGAGCGGATCCGGCGCGCCGCCACGCCGGGACAGAGCATCGACAATCGCCTGCACGCGCCCATAACGCCGCAGAGTGCCGTGGCACAGGTCCAGTAACGCGGCGCGCTGCGCTGCGTCCGCAGGCGCGTCCGCCTCCTGCTCCGAGCCGAGGCTGCGTCCGCGCGCTACGCGCGCCACGCGCGCCGCGGCCGCGGCGAGCGCCTCAGCGAGCGGCGCCAAGCCGCTCGCCCGGCGAGAGCGCGAAGCCGCGCAGGAATTCCGCTGCGGCGAGTCGCCCGCCGCCCGCCCGCTGCAGCTCGGAGACCACGAGCGCGCCATCACCGCAGGCAATGCGCAGGCCGGCTGCGTCCGCCGCGAGCACCTCTCCGGGCGCGCCGCGGCCTTCGCCGCAGCGCGCGCGCCAAAGTTTCAGCGGGACGCCGCGCAGCAGCGTGCGCGCCCCGGGCGCCGGGCACAACGCGCGCACCGTGCGCTCCAGCTCCTCGCAGGCGCGAGTCCAGTCGATCTCGAGCTCGTGCTTCTCGAGCTTGCGGGCGTAGCTGATTCCCGCCCGCGGCTGCGCTACCGGCCGCGCTCGGCCCGCTTCGATATCGTCAAGCGCTTCGATCACGGCGCGCGCGCCGAGGGCGGCGAGGCGGTCGTGCAGCGTCTGCGCATCGTCGTCGCGCCGCACGGCGAGGCGGTGCCGCGCCAGCACCGGCCCCGTATCGAGGCCCTCGTCCATCTGCATGATGCTGATTCCCGTCTCGGCATCGCCGGCAAGCAGTGCACGCTGGATGGGGGCGGCGCCGCGCCAGCGCGGCAGCAGCGAAGCATGGATGTTGATCGCGCCGCGGGGTGGGATTGCGAGCACGGCGCGCGGCAGCAACTGGCCGTAGGCCGCGACCACCAGGATCTCGGGACGCGCGGCAGCGAGCGGTGCGAGCGCCTGCTCGTCCATCAGCGACGCCGGCTGTGCGAGCGCGAGCCCGCGCGCCAGAGCGAGACGCTTGACCGGGCTTGCGGCGGGCTTCAGGCCGCGCCCTGCGGGCCGGTCCGGTCGGGTAAGTACGAGGGCGACTTCGTGGCCGGCCGCGAGTAGCGCCGCGAGTGCCTGCTCGGCGAAGGCGGGAGTGCCCGCAAAGGCGAGGCGCATGCGGGCGCGCGCCGCACCCGCCTGCTCAGGCGCTCTTGCGCAGCTGCTTCGCGAGCCGGGCGCGGATCCGCTGCTGCTTGAGCTGCGACAGGCTCTCGATGAAGACTTTGCCCTTCAAGTGGTCCATCTCGTGCTGGATGCAGACCGCGAGCAGCCCTTGCGCCTCGAGGGTGAACGAGTTTCCGCTGGCATCGAACGCGCGAACCTTCACGCGCTCCGCGCGCTCGAGCGTCTCGTAGATACCGGGCACCGACAGGCAGCCTTCCTCGATGTCCGAGGCGCCGCTCGCGTCGAGGATCTCCGGGTTGATCAGCACCACCAGCGAATCGCGGCGCTCTGAAACATCGATCACGATGATCTGCCTGTGCACATCGACCTGCGTCGCGGCAAGGCCGATGCCGGGGGCGGCATACATCGTTTCGGCCATGTCGCCGACCAGCTTCTTCAGCGCATCGTCGAAGACAGTAACGGGCGCGGCGACCTTGTGCAGCCGCGCGTCGGGATAGCGGAGAATGTTGAGAAGTGCCATGAATCCTGGATTTGCTTGCAAATTGAATCGATTACGTGCAGTATCTCAGGCTGTGGATAAGCAGTCGCGGCTTTATGCTAAATTGGGGCGCTCAAACGGCAATTACAACCCGCCTGCGACTGCACCCGCCGATCGGGGGTCCTATGCCCAAACAATGCCGTAAGTCTATCACAACGCTGGTTTTTGTCCTCGCCTGGGCGCTCTGTGGCCTGGCTTCGGCGCAGGCTCCGAAGACGCCGCTCGAGCTCAAGCCGGACGCGCCCGACCGCTACGTCGTTGTGAAGGGCGACACGCTCTGGTCGATCGCCCAGCGCTACACGGATTCGCCATGGCGCTGGCCTGAGTTGTGGAACATGAACAAGGATCAGATCAAAAACCCGCACCGTATCTACCCGGGTGACGTCATCGTGCTCGACCGCGCGCACCGCCAGCTCGCGCTCTCCGGAACGGTGAAGCTCAGCCCGCACGTGCGCGCGGAATCGACTGCGCGCGAGGAGATACCGAGCATCCCCCCCTCGATCATCGAGCCGTTCCTGACGCGGCCCTTGGTGGTCGAGCCCGACGGCCTCGACAACGCGCCCACCGTCGTCGCCACCGAGGAGTCGCACGTCTATCTGGGCGCCGGCGACCGCGCGTATGTGAAGGGCATGTCCGGCGCGGCCAAGGACTCGGTCTGGTACATGTACCGGCGAGGCCCGGCGCTGGTGGACCCTGAGACGCAAACCACGCTGGGCTATGAGGCGCTCTATCTCGGCACCGCGCGCGTGCAAACCGCGGGTGACCCGGCGGTCGTCGAACTGACGTCAGTCACGCAGGAGGTCGGCATCGGGGACAAGCTGGTAGCTGCCGGCAAGCCCGAAATACCGACCTACGCGCCGCGCGCACCCTCGGCGAGCATCCACGGCCGCGTCATCTCGCTGTATGGCGGTGGTACCCAGCTCGGCGAGGGCGGCGAGCAGGCGGTGGTGGCGATCAATCGCGGCAAGTCGCAGGGCGTCGAGGTCGGCAACGTGCTGGCGCTGTACCGGCCAGGCTCGGTGCTCGCGGCTGCGGCGCATGCGCAGCGCGGCACGCCGGGTTTCGAGCTTCCGGACGAGCGCTACGGACTGGCGTTTGTGTTCCGCGTTTTCGACAAGGTAAGCTACGCCCTGGTGATGAACGTCTCGCGACCGGTCAACAAGCTGGATCTTGTACAGAATCCCTGACCGCCGCCGGAGCTGGCCTCCGGCATGACTTCTGACCCGGCGCTGGCGAGTTGGCTGCAACTCTCGCTCACGCCGGGACTTGGCGCCGCGACGCTGCGCGCGCTGCTCAAGCAGTTCGGCCTACCGGAGAACGTCATCGCGGCGCGTCGTGGCGAGCTTGCCCGCCTGGTGCCGCGGGAGACGCTCGCTGCCCTCGATTCGGCGCCGGTCGGTCGCGAGGTCGAGCGGGCGCTCGCCTGGGCGGCGCGGGCGGGCCACGCCGTTGTCACGCTTGCCGACACCGCGTACCCGCGGCTCCTGCTCGAGATCCCTGATCCGCCGGCGCTGCTCTACTGCCGCGGCCGCACCGAGCTGATGAGCCGGCCGGCGCTTGCGGTGGTGGGAAGCCGCAACGCGACCGCGCAGGGCGTGAGCAACGCCGAACAGTTCGCGCGCGCTTTCAGCGCCGCCGGCCTCACGATCGTGTCGGGACTTGCGCTCGGCATCGACGCCGCGGCGCATCGCGGCGGTCTCGCCGGCGAAGGCTCGACCGTCGCCGTCCTCGGTACCGGCGTCGACCTCGCCTATCCGGCGGCCAACGCGCCCCTCGCCGAGGAAATCGCCGCGCGCGGGCTGCTCGTCTCGGAGCTCCCGCTCGGCACGAA